>Ga0070726_10001505_pt1 | contig 23308 bp, 17 predicted proteins | sample tdAd471_FD_67275 | JGI IMG/M metagenome (GOLD analysis project Ga0070726, IMG submission 67275) | Marine sediment microbial communities from the Atlantic coast under amendment with organic carbon and nitrate - tdAd47.1 | ecosystem: Environmental > Aquatic > Marine > Coastal > Sediment | place... | reverse complement strand
CTCGCTGGGTGAGTTCCTCGCGCTCGCGGAGAGCTTCCAACACCTCGGCCGGAACTACGACAACCCCGTCGCCGCGGTGCTGGGCGAGACCCTCGACGACGCGACCACCACGCTCCTCGCCAACCGCAAGGGGCCGTCCCGTAAGGTCCACGAGCTGGACAACCGCGGCAGCCACTACTTCCTAGCCCGCTACTGGGCGCAGGCGCTGGCCGAGCAAACCAAGGACACGGCGCTGGCCGGCAAGTTCACCGCGGTCGCAAAGACCCTCGCCGAGAACGAGACCGCGATCGTAGGCGAGCTCAACGGTGTGCAGGGTGCGCCGGTGGACATGGGTGGCTACTACTGGCCTGACGCAGCCAAGATCGATGCTGCGATGCGCCCCAGCGCGACCCTCAACGGGATCATCGACGGCATGTAGCTGGCCGGGAGGGCAAGGATCTCCGCCCCTCACGGTTTGCGCCTCCGCGCTCATGTCTCTAGAGTGAGAGCAGTTACGGCCCCACCTAGGGGGGAGGGTCCACGCCTTGCCTCGGCTGCAAGTACTCAACGGAAAACGCCAGGGCGCGATCTTCGAGATCGAGCCCGCGAAGGAGATGGTGATTGGCCACCGCCAGTCGGCCCACATCACCATCGATGATCCGTGGGTCAGCTGGGACCACGCCAAGCTGATCTACGACCTCAGCGACGCCACCTGCTGGATCGAGGACCTCAGCTCGACGAACGGGACCTTCGTCAACTGCGAGCGGGTCAAGCGCGAACAGCTTCGCCACGAGGACATCGTGTTCCTCGGCAAGACCCACGTGATCTTCCTCTCCCCGGTCGAGGAGCACTCCAACACCCTGTTCGAACACTCCTCGCCCAGCTCCGCGCAGACGCCGCCCCCGGGCGCCCCGCTCGGAGGTCCGCCCCCGCTCGGAGGTCCGCCCCCGCTCGGAGGTCCGCCCCCGCTCGGAGGCCCCCCGTTGGGCGCCCCCCTGCGCGTGAGCTCTGCAGCGGGTTTCCTGCAGGGCTCGGGCTCCCAGGATCCCCTGAAGGGCGACAGCTGGTCGGGAGAGCGCTCGAGGGATGACCCCTTCGAAGACAGCTCGGTCGATCCGTTCTCGTCGGACCCGCAGCACGACGAAGACGACCTCGACTGGAACCGCGCCTCAGCGGCGGCGCGCAGCGCCAGCGCCCTGCGCCAGACGCGCCCCGAGAGCGACATCCCCTCCAGCGCCAGCCAGCCGCGCTTGAACCTGAGCGAGATCCAGAGCGACGACAACCTCGACCTCCCTGCGCCCTCCCCGCGCGAGATCGCGAACCTCATCTCCGAGAGCGACAGCCTCGACAGCTTCGACGACCTGAATGACATCCTCGGGGACGGTCGCGCGCTGACCCCTTCCCCGGCGAGGGTGCCGGACTACCAGCGGCACGCAGGCGAAGACCTGGGCAACGCCCGCACGCTGCCGCTCCCCGACTCCGAGCCTGGCGCCGTGGGTGACGACTCGAGCATCGCCTCCACCCAACCCCTCGCGCGCAGCGCCGTAGATCCGGGCCTCCCAGGTGGCCAGGTACCCGGCGACGTCAAGACCCTCGCCTTCGAGCGCGCCCGGCTGGAGGACGAAGTCCGGCGGCTGCGAGGAGCGCTCGAGGCCGCCTCTCAGTCCAACCCCGAGGCGGTGCACGCCGCCGCCAACGCCCTCCGCGATCGCGAGCTGGGCCGCCTGGCCCGGCGGGTCGCGGACCTCGAGTCCCAGGTCGCACAGCTCAAGCAGACGGTGCGCGAGCGCGAAGCCGAGCTCGACGCGGTCACCGAGGACATGATCCAGAAGGAAGACGAGATCGACACGTTGACCAAGCGCCTGCGCCGTTCCGAATCGGGGGGCCTCCCCCGCTCGAGCCCGGCCCCCGCACCCCTGCCCCAACCGACCTTCGATCCGGGCAGCGAGGACTTCACCTCCCTCGAGTTCTGAGCGCAGCGTCCACGACGGGCGGTCGTCGCCCAGCGCGTCAGAAGGGGCTCATATCCAGGTCTCGGAGCGTCCGATTCCGGGATTAGCGTTTCAACTTAACCTCTGTCTTTCTAAGCTCTTGATCTGCGTGACCGCAAACCCAGGAGCACCCTGCGGGTGAACCAGGGGGGTCACGGCAAGAGACTTGCTTCCTTCCGGGCAGTGGAGATCCCTATGCGCGCCTTCCGCCTCGCTTCCCTCATGCTCCTGTTTGCAGCACTTACGGCGACCCTCGCCGCAGCGCAGTGGACGCCGGAGACCCCAGTGGCCATCCAGGGCCGCTTCGTGACGATGGAGGAGGTGGGGTCACCCCAGGAGGTCGTCGAGGGCTTACTCCTGATCCGGGAGGGACGCATCGAGGCCTTCCTCGACGCCGGCGCTCAGCTCCCCGACGGCTGCCTGCTGGTCAAGACCAACGGTTACGTGTATCCAGGGCTGATCAACCTCCACGACCACCCGAGCTACAACTTCCTCTCGCTCTACGACCTCCCCGAGCACGCGACCAACAGCCACGACTGGAACAAGGGCGACGCCTACCTGCGCGAGATCAACAACCCTCGCGTCGCGGTGACCCACAGCAAGTTCTTCGGGCGCATGGACGAGGCGCTCAAGTTCGCCGAGGTGCGCGCCATCGTCGGCGGGACGACCGCGCTGCAAGGCGCCCCGGGCAACCCGGCGATCAAGACCAGCCTGGTGCGCAACGTCGAGCAGAAGAACTGGGGGGTCGACAAGGTCAGTCAGAGCGCGCTGACCATGAACCTGCGCATGGCTGAGCGCCTCGACACCGAGGTCCCCAAGCTCAAGAAGCTCGACGCCTGGATCGTGCACCTCGGCGAGGGCATCGACGACTACGCCCGCAGCCAGTGGTCCGACCCGGCCTTCGACCCCAGCAAGCCCTTCGACGACGTCCCGACCTCCCGCAACCTCCCAGGACTCGTCGAGGCTGACCTGGTGTGGCCCGGGCTGGTGGGCGTCCACTGCACGGCGCTCCACGCCGAGGACTTCGCCCAGTGGAGGCAGCTCACCGGCGAGAGCCCCAAGGTCGTGTGGTCGCCTGCCTCGAACCTCCTGCTCTACGGCCAGACGACCAACCTGGACAACGTCCTCGCCGCTGGCGGGACCCTGGCGCTGGGCACCGACTGGGCGCCCTCGGGGACCAAGAACTTGCTCTGGGAGCTGAAGGTCGCCGACGAGCTCAGCGAGCTCAGTGACCGCCAGCTGGTCGAGCTGGTCACGGTCAACCCGGCCAAGATCCTCAACTGGGAGCACCAGGTGGGTCGGATCCGCCCCGGCATGGCCGCCGACCTGGTGATCGTCGACGCCATCGACCCCGACCCTTACCGCAACCTGATCCGCGCCACCGAGACCCAGGTCCAGCTCGTGTTCGTGGGCGGGAACCCGCTCTACGGCGACGTGGGGCAGCTGGAGGGGCTCAAGACCTTCGAGGGTGAACCCCAGTACGAAGTCTTGGAGGAGTCCCCCGCCGCTCGCCGCAAGGCCATCGACATGCTCGAGGACCCCAAGGCACGCAACGGCGAGCTGAGCTTCGCCGAGGTCAAGGCCCGCCTCGAGCAGGCGCTGAGCCTCGACATCGACGCCCTGACCGAGATCTACAACGCGGGGGTTCGCAAGAGCTCGACCACGACCGAATACAAGGCGCGGATCGCCATGCTCCAGGGCCTGAAGGCCAAAGAAATGGCAGCCAACGGCGAGCCCGTCCCCGAGTACCTCTCGGACATCGACGTCGTCGACCGCGAGGTCACCGCCGCGGAGGTCAAGGAGTTCATCGCCTACACCTTCCCCCTGCTCGAGCCGCTGGACGGTGTCGACCCGCTGTTCACAGGCGCGCGCTTCTTCGATGCCTGGGACCGCAACCTGCACTTCCAGGGACCCGAGGGCTCGCCGGTCGACCTGCGCAGCTACCTCGAGCCCAGCGGGACGCAGACGGGGATCGTGGACGTGCTGGACCCCGACGAAGACAGCCAGGAGCCGGCCGCCGCCGAGTTCCTCAGCACCAGCGAAGCCGCGAGCCAGCTCAGCGTGACCTCGGCCACCATCAGCCGCTGGGCCCGCACCGGGAAGATCCCGGGCGCGGTCAAGGAAGGCAACGCCTGGCGGATCCCCGCCGCCTGGGTCGCCGCGCAGAAGTAGAGGCGACCCCTCCCTTCTTCCCTCCTCCCTCCTCGCCGGCGCGAACCGAAGCAAAGGAAACGCGCCCCCAGGGGAGTGGGGGCGCGCTCTCGATCAGGCAAAGGTAGGGAACGGGGAACTAAACGGTGAGCTCGTCTTGACGGCGCACCAGCTTGGACTTGAGGCGAGCCACGATTCGGCTGTGGAGCTGGCAGACGCGGGACTCGGAGAGGTCGAGGGTCAGACCGATCTCGCGCATGGTCAGCTCCTCGAAGTAGTAGAGGATCACGATCAGGCGCTCGCGGAGGGTCAGCTCCTTGGTCAGGACCTCGAGCACGTCCTTGCGCTGCATGTCAGCGATCGGGTCGCGAGAGGTGGGGTCTTCGATCAGCTCCGAGCGGGGGGACGCGTCGGGGCCGTCGCCGGCGGTGTCCGAGAGGTAGCAGACCGTGGTCGCCGAGGCGTCGCGCATCAGCTTGTCGAGCTCGGGGAGGGACAGGCCGAGGAGCGAAGCCAGCTCCTGGTCGGTTGCGGGGCGCCCGAGCATGCTCTCGGCCTCGCGCATCTTCTTCTCGAGCATGGTGGCCTTGCTGCGCACCTGGCGGGGCACCCAGTCGTTGGCGCGCAGCTCGTCGAGGATCGCGCCGCGGACGCGCCACGAGCAGTAGGTCTTGAACTTGATCTTGCGGCGCAGGTCAAAGCTCTTGATCGCGTCGATCAGGCCGAACAGCCCGGCGCTCATCAGATCGTCGACGTCCACGCTGTGGGGAAGTCCGGCGGCGATGCGCTCGGCGGTGTAGCGAACGATCGGCAGGTAGTACTCGATCAGCTGGTTCCGCAGCTCGAGGCTCTCGGTCCGCTTGTATTCCTCCCACAGCACAATCGGATCCTGGTCGGGCCGACCCGTGCGTTGTGTCTTCCAGCGACCTGAGACCCTGCGGTAGCGCGTGCTGCGGCTCATGTGTTCCCCCTTTTGCTTCCCTCTGCGTGCCGCGCGTTTCGATATCAGTCGAGGAGTGCGGCGATCCCCTTGACCCTTATGTCTTTACAACTCTTCTGCCGTGCTTCGGTGGCGACTCGCGCCATGGCCAGGACCGTCTGGAGCCCGCAATGCACCACTAAGTAGTGGGTGGCTTCCAGCAGATACCCTATATCTTGTAGTCCCTCTCAGCCTCTCGAGCAACCTGCGGTGTCGATTTGACTCGTCTCTCAGGTCGTTCGTTTCGTCCTCGCCCCAGGGTCACCTCCCCAGCACAGTTGAACTATATCCCTCTATTTCTTGGGCTTTCAAACGCCCTTGATTCTTGACAAAAGGATTCTGGGGGCGCCTTGGGGGCGGGGCTGAGACCGGATCCAGCGAAGAGGGGCCGTTCATCCACGGCTCGCTCCCGTATCCGTTCGGTTTGCGTTCGGTTCAAGAGCCGAATGGATAGCTCTTTAACCATTACTTCTTGAGTAACTTACAAGAAGAAACTAGATATGGTGCCTCTAGTTGCGGGAGACACCATACATATTGCGTCCAGGCTGGACGGAGCAGTATTATATGGACTTATGAAAATCCAAAAATCCGCTCTGCGAGGAAAGCCATCCGGAGATGTCAGACCCATCGGATGCCGCGGAAGGGAGCTACGGCTAGCGCGAGTCGAGGACGTTCAGCGCCTGGTTGATGTGCCCCACGTAGAACGAGATCACCGTGAAGGCCACGACGCCCGCGGCCAGGAGGAACGTGGCGCCCGCGGCGAAGCCAATCAACACCTTGAGCTGCATGCTCCGGCGTCCCTCGTAGTCCTTCTCCAGCTGCTTGAGCGAGGTGTCCAGCTGGCCGCTGGTCTCGCCGCTGTGGATCAGCTCCAACGCGTCGTTGGGGAAGTCGGGCACCGCAGCGCAGGCCGAAGCCAGCGACTCGCCCGCCTTGAGGTGGGTCTCCACCTTGCGCCAGGCGTCGGCAAAGAGCTCGCGGTTGGACGTCTGAGCGGCGGCGCTGGTCGCCTCCAGCACCCCCACCCCGTGGGTGTAGAGCATGCCGCACACGCGGAACCCGTTGCCCCACTCGGAGAGCTTGACGAACTTGCCCCACAGCGGGAGCGCGAGCTCGATGGGCTCGAAGGCCGGCACCCGGCGCGCGACCCGAATCCCCGCGTAGACCACCCCCGCCACGAGGTAGCCCAACGCGATGGTCCCAAACCCTTCCATGATGAACGCCCCCAGGCCGCCTCCCTGGCGGACGAGCGCGGGGACCGAGGCGGCCAGCGGCGCCAGGTGCAGGAGGATCACCGGGTAGGCCATGGCCGCGATCAGCTGGCGCTTGCTCGCCAGCCGCTCCTCGTGCAGGTCGGCCAGCCGGTTGAACACATCGGGAAGGGCGCCGGCCTTGTCGCCGGCCTCGATCGCCCGAGCCTCGAGCTGGGTGATCCCAGGCAAAGCGCCGAAGGCCGCCCCAGCGCTCTCGCCTTCGCCAATCAGCTGCCCCACCTCGTTCAGCATGCCGCCCCCGTGGCGCGACACCGCCTGCGCGAGGGGGATCCCGGCAGATTGGCTGACCGCGAGGCGGCGGTAGAGATTGGCTCGGGCTTGGTGCTGGCTGAACATGCTTCCAGTATAGGCGCGGGTTGATCCGCGGGGCATTTGCCCCATGCTGTAACGTCGAAGGAGCGATCATGGATCAGGAGATTCCCGTCGGGATGTTGGCCCAACTGCTCGGGGGCAAGCTCAGCGACCCCGCTGCAGCCGAGACGATCGTGGGTGGCGTCCAGCCCCTCGACAAGGCAGGTCCCAAGGACCTGGCGTTCCTCTGGGACCCCAAATACCGCGAGGCGGCGCTCCAATCCCAGGCCGGTGTCGTGATCTCCCAGGAGGCTCTGCCCGGCGCCAAGGCGCCCGTGCTGGTGGTCGCCGACGCCCAGGGCGCGATGCTGACCCTGCTGGGCGAGGTCTACCGCCAGCGACACCCGGACCCGGAGCCGGGGGTGCACCCCCAGGCCTCGGTGGACCCCAGCGCGGAGCTGGGCGAAGGGGTCAGCGTCGGCGCGGGCGCCGTCGTCGACGCGGGCGCGAAGCTTGGCGCTGGCACACGGGTGATGCCCCTGGCCTACGTGGGCCGCGGGGTGACCACCGGGGAGCGCTGCGTCATCCACCCGCACGCGACCGTGCTCGACCACTGCGTGCTCGGGAACCGCGTGATCGTGTGGAGCGGCGCCGTGGTGGGCAAGGACGGGTTCGGCTACCTCCAGCGCGAGGGCCGCCACATTCGCATTCCCCAAATCGGCGGGGTGCGGCTCGACGACTTCGTCGAGGTCGGCGCGATGACCACCGTCGCCCGCGGCGCGCTGGAAGACACGGTCCTCGAAGTCGGGGTCAAGCTCGACGACCACTGCCACGTGGCCCACGGCAGCCACCTGGGCGAGAACGTGATGCTGATCGGCTACTCCCGCATGGGAGGCAGCGCGACCATCGGGCGCGACACCTACATGCTCCAGGACTCCGCCGTGGGCCAGGGGCGCACCGTGGGCAAGAACTCGATCATCGGCTCGGCCGCCAAGGTGCTCTACAAGGACGTGCCCGAGGGGGGGAAGGTCATGGACATCGCCTCGGGCGCCGTCGGGCACGTGCGCGCGAAGCGGATCCAGCTCTGCCTGCAAAAGCTGCCCGAGCTGCGGACCCAGGTGCGCAAGCTCGAGAAGCAGGTCGCAGCTTTGCGCGAGCAGGATTGACCCCCGGCCCTCGAGCGGGTAGCTTTACCCGATCGGGCGATTAGCTCAGCTGGCTAGAGCGCCACGTTGACATCGTGGAGGTCACAGGTTCGAGTCCTGTATCGCCCAACCGAGGCACCTTCCTGTTCAGGACGGTGCCTCGTTTGCGTTTCGGGAGCAGACCAGAGTCCAGATAGGTCGCACGACTCCCCCGCGAATCGCACGTAACCGGCTGTGGGTGCTCAGCAGCCCACGGCAACGGGTTTGCTACCCTCGTCGTTGATATGAAGCACTTCGCCTATCTGGGTTTAGTCGTGATGGCCAGCGCATTCGCACAAGAGGGCAGCTACCGCCTGTTCGGCGAAGTCGACGACGAGCCTCGGCTGACCCGGATCTTCGTCGAGCACTCACCCCAGGGCTGGCGGATCGAGCGCACGAGCGGCCCCGACCACGAGGGCGCCAAGACCGAAACGATCTATGCCGCCCGCGCGAGCGAGAACGGCGACGGCGAGATCGAGGTCGCCTACGTGAAGAGCACCGGTGGGGTGGTCGGGAACCTCGGCGGGGAGGACGTGGTGCTCAACGCCACCTACACCTTCAACGAGGACGGCTCCGTCACCGAGCGTTGGGAGCACGGCGACGACGACGGCGTCGCCAAGGGTTACCGCGAGGGTCCAGCGCTGATCCTCGAGCGCGAGGCCCGGCTGAAGGACCTGTTCGGCGACGAGCTCAAGCGCTACGAAGCTAGCGGCGTGGTCCTCGTCGACCAGCGTGTGTTCATCGTCTGCGACAACGCCCACACGATCCTCTCGGTGCCCGCGGACCTCGACCCCGACGACGTGAGGTCCTACGAGCTCAAGGGCAAGGGCAGCTCCGACTTCGAGGGGATCACCGTCGACCGTCGCAGGGGGCGGTTCCTCGTCGTGCAAGAGGGCGTCAAGCGCAAGGGCAAGGACGACACCCCGCGCCTGTGGGAGCTCGACGACGAGTTCGAGGTCGACGACAAGGACTGGCTCGACCTCGAGCTCGACGGAGTGCGCAAGGGCGCAGAGGGCCTGACCCACGTCCACCGCGACGGCGAGGACTACCTGCTGGCGCTGATGGAGGGCAACGACGGGCGCGACCGCAAGGCCGGCCGCGAGCGCGGCAAGGGCCGGATCGAGATCTTCCGTCGCTCCAAGGGCAAGTACCGCCCGGCCGGACGGATCGACCTCCCGGAGCGGGCGTTCTTCGCCGACTACGCCGGGATCGACGTGCGGGACGACCGGGTGGTCGTGATCTCCCAGGCCTCCGCGCAGCTGTGGGTCGGGACCTTGAAGCCCGACACCTTCGAGTTCGTCGACGAAGGCCACTCCTTCCGCTTCCCCGAGGACGGGAGCACGACCCGCTATCCGGTGATGGAGGGCGTCGCGTGGCTCGACACGCAGCGGGTGGTCGTGGTCTCCGACCGCCCCAACGCACCCCTCGAGGCGGCCAAACACGCCCGCGAGTCGGTGCACGTGTTCCGCATTCCGGCAGCCCCCGAGTCCGACTAGCAAGCAGCCCGTTGAAGACTAGCCGTTCTTCAACGGGCTGTTAGGGCGGCCTCAGCGGAGGGTGATCTCGATCGGACCCCCGCAGTGCGGGCAGGCGTGCCCGGTGGACCCCGGCCTGGCGGTCGCCAGGCGTTTGCGCTGCTTCTCGGACTCGACCTCTTCGAGGAAGCCCGAGGCCACGATCCCCGCGGGAAGGCCAAACAGGCCGATCCCGGCGATGGCGATGATCCCCGCGAACAGCCGCCCGAGGGTCGTCACGGGGTAGGTGTCGCCGTAGCCCACGGTGCTCAGCGTGGCGACCGCCCACCACATGGCCTCGGGAATGCTCGAGAACTTGTCGGGCTGGGCGTCCCGCTCCACGTAATAGACGACGCTCCCCGCCAGGATCAGGGTCACGACGAGGAGGAAGCCGGTGATCAGCAGCTCCTCCTTCTTGGAGGTGACGACCCGGCGCAAGATCCGCAGCGAGCGGGCGTAGCGCCCGATCTTGAGCAGGCGGAAGAAGCGCAGCAGGCGCAGCGCACGCAGGAAGCGCATGTCGACGGCGAGCGCCCGCAGGAAGAAGGGCAGCACCGCGAGCAGGTCCACGAGAGCCATCGGGGTCAGCGCCCAGCGCAGGCGACCCACCACCGGCCGGCGGAACTCCAGGGTGCTGGAGCAGCTCCAGAGGCGGAGCAGGTATTCCGCCGTGAACACGCACACGCTGAGGATCTCGAACACCTCGAACGCCATCGCGTGTCGAGCATGGATCCACTCCACGGTCTCGAGCATGGTCGCGCCCACGTTGAGCACGATCAGCCCCAGGATCGCGAGGCTGACCACCACGGCCGCCGAGCTGTCCGGCTCTCCGTCGAGGATTCGCCAGATCTGCGCTCGCCCCGAGCGGTCGTCGGGCGCGGCGTCCTCCGAGTCGGCCTCCTGGCCGGGGTTCGAGTGGGCCGAGGCTACACCTTCCCCCGCTGCTCCCGGGTCGTCGAGAGGCGTGGGGTGGCTGGGGGTCGTCTCGTCAGGCTCCGCCGACACGGCGGGGAGGCTGACTAGCGCTTCTTGAGCGCTTCGATCGCTTCGCGCAGGCGAATCTTACGGCGCTTGTGGTAGAGCTTCTTGCGCTTGCGCTTGATGTTCGCCTTGTTTCGCTGACCCATGGGAATCCTCCGCAAGCGCAGAATCTAGCCCCTGAGGCCCCTGCTTGCAAAGGTTCGGGGGCAAAACCTCGCTCCTGGCCAAGGTGTAAACCCTGACCCCACTTCTGCCGATAGGTCGATTGAGGCCAGTCGGCCATGGGGGACAGGGTGATCGAGCGAAACCTACACGAGCAGCGGCGGAGCCTGCTGGCGCGCCTCGCCCGGCCCGCGGGGGACGAGCCCCTGGCGCTGTTCTGCGCGGGGATCGGCGGCACCGGCCTCAGCGGATTGGCCCGGCTGGCGCGGGACCTGGGGCACGAGGTCCGCGGGTCGGACCGCCGCGGGTCAGCCGCCACCCGCGCCCTCGCCGCTGCGGGGATCGAGGTCGCTACCCGCCAACGCGCGGAGAACCTCGCCGAGCCCTGCGACGTGTTCGTGGCCACCGCGGCCCTCCCCGCCGATCACCCCGAGCTGGTCGCGGCTCAGAGCCAGGGGATCCCGGTGGTGAAGTACGCCGAAGCCCTGGGCGCCTTCGTCGCCGCCCGCCGCGGGGTCGCCGTGGCCGGGACCCACGGTAAGACCACGACCACCTCGCTCCTGAGCTTCGTCCTCGACCGCTGCGGTCGGGACCCCAGCTACGTCGTGGGCGGGGTCCCCCTGGACCTCGACGTCCAGGCGCGGATCGCCACCGGCGAGGCCTTCGTGTTCGAAGCCTGCGAGTTCGATCGCTCGTTCCGCCACTACGTGCCGAGCCTGGCCGTGATCCTCAACGTGGAGGAGGACCACTTCGACTGCTACCAGGGCGGGATCGACGAGATCGTCGACGCCTTCGTCGACTTCGCCACCCGCATCCAGGAGGGCGGAGCCCTGCTGGTGTGCGCCGACTGGCCCCACGCGCTGCGGGTGGGCGAGGCCGTGCGTCTGGCGCGCCCCGACGTCCACGTAGAGACGTTCTCCGTCGGCGGGGAGGGTCGCGTCCAGGCCCAGGACGTCCAGGTCGTGAGCGGGCTGCCTTCCTTCGACCTCGTCGTCGACGGCCAGTCGGTCGCCCGGGTCCGCCTGCGGGTCCCCGGGCTGCACAACGTGAGCAACGCCCTGGCCGCGATCTCCGCGGCGATCCGGCTGGGGGTCGACCCCGCCGAGGCCGCCCGGGCGGCGGAGGCCTTCCGCGGGGTGCGCCGCCGGTTCGAGATCGTGCGCCCCGGCCCCGACGTGGTCGTGGTCGACGACTACGCGCACCATCCCACCGCGGTGCGCGCGGTGATCGAGGCCGCGCGCCAGCGCTACCCACACCGCCGAATCGTGGTGTGCTTCGAGCCGCACCAGGCCAACCGCACCCGGCAGCTGTTCCAGGAGTTCGCCCACGCCCTCGCCGCCGCCGATCGGGTGCTGCTCGCCGACGTCTACGTCTGCCGCGACAAGGCCGAGGACGTCGACGCGGTCAACTCCACCGACCTCGCCGCCGCCGTGCTGCGGGAGGACCCCGCGACCCTCGCCCGGGCGGTCGGTCCGCCGGCGGAGGTCGCCGACGCCGCCCTCGGGGTGCTGCAGGCCGGAGACGTGGCCCTGTTCCTCGGCGCCGGTCAAATCACCCGGGCGGCCCGTGAGACCGCGGCCGCCATCGACGAGCGCGCGCCCGCGGTGGTCACCAGCCGCGGCGCCTCATGGGTCTACCCCCGGCCGCTGGCCCTCGAGCGCAGCCTCGAGCGCGCCCTCGGCAGCCGCCTGCTCCTCGACGAGCCCCTCGGCCCCCACTGCACGCTCAAGGCCGGCGGGCGCGCTCGGTTCTTCGCAGCGCCCCGCAGCACCGCGGAGGCGATCCACGTGGCCCGCGCCTTCATGAGCCGCGGGGTCCCGCTGCTGCCCCTCGGCGGCGGCTCGAACGTGCTCTTCGCCACCGACCGCTACGACGGCGCGGTGCTGCTCACCCGCAACATGCGCGGGATCGAGGTCCACGGCCGCACCCTGCGCGCCCCCGCTGGGCAGAGCCTCCAGGGAACGATCCGCGCGGCCGAGCGCGCCGGCCTCGGAGGGCTGGCCGAGTTCGCGGGGATCCCCGGGACCCTCGGCGGAGCCGTGTTCGGCAACGCGGGCGGCGGGCTGAACGCGCCGACCGTCGGCGACCGCGTGCGCCGGGTGCGGGTGCTCGAAGCCGACGGCCGCGTCTACTGGCGGAGCAAGCAGGAGCTCGGCCTGCGCTACCGCCACTCGGGCCTCAAGGGCGCGCTGATCCTCGACGTCGAGCTCGAGCTCGAGCCTGCAGACCGCGGAGCGCTGCGCCAGATCCGACAGGACTGGACCCAGCGCAAGGCCGTGGTCCAACCGGTGACCGCCCGCTCCGCGGGCTGCACCTTCCGCAACCCCAACGGGGAGAGCGCCGGGCGCTTGATCGACCGCCTGGGCCTCAAGGGGCTCAGCCGCGGCGACGCCCAGGTCAGCCCCGTCCACGGGAATTTCATCGTCAACACCGGCCAGGCGAGTTGGAAAGACGTCGTGGCGCTCATGGACGACGTCCGCGAGCGCGTGCGCCGCGCGCATGGCCTGACCCTCAAAACCGAAGTCCGGCTGATCGCCTAGACCGGAGCCACCGTGCTGTCCACCGCCCAACGCCGCCGGAACCCGGCACCCCTCTCCTACGACCAGACCCCGCTGCACGTGATCGTGCTCTCGGGTGGGGTCGGCCCCGAGCGCGTGGTCTCGCTGACCTCGGGCCGCGAGGTCGCCCAGGCCCTCGAGGATCAGGGGCACCGGGTCGAGAACTGGGTCATCGACACCGACGACCCCGCCGCCCTCGACGCCCTCCCCCGCGAGGCCGACGTGGTGTTCATCGCGCTCCACGGGGAGTACGGCGAGGACGGGCGCGTGCAACGCGCCCTCGCCCAGCGCGGCTTCGCCTACACCGGCTCGGGCCCCCAGGCCAGCGCGACGGCCTTCGACAAGCTGAGGACCAAGCTCGTGCTCGAGCGCGCGGGGGTGCCCCTCGCCGACCACGTGGTCTTGCCCTTCCCCGCCGCCCCGCGCGACCTGGCCCACGCCCTGCGCACCGCGCCCCGAGGCATGACCGTCGTCAAGCCCGTGCGCATGGGCTCGAGCGTCGGCGTCCGCATCTGCAACGGCCGCGGCCAACTCGAGCGCGCCATCGCCGAGAACCAACGCTACAAGCAGCCTCAGCTCATCGAAGAGTTCGTGCCGGGCCACGAGCTGACCGTGGGGATCCTCGGGACCCAGGCCCTCCCGGTGGTCGAGCCCGTCCCCCGGCTGGGGACCTACGACTTCCAGGCCAAATACGACCCCAGCGCCGGCACCGACTACCGCGTGGACCCCGAGGGGATCCCCTTCGCAGTCCGCACCCGCGCCCAGGAGGTCTCGTTGCTCGCCCACTCGGCGCTGGGCTGCAGCGACGTGAGCCGGGTCGACCTGCGCTACGACCCCAAGGCCGATCGCTTGATCGTACTCGAGGTGAACACGATCCCGGGCATGACCCCGACCTCGCTCCTGCCCAAGGGCGCCGAGGCCGTGGGCGTGGCCTTTGGTCAGCTCGTCGACACCCTCTGCCGCCTGGCGATCGGAGCCCGCGCGTGAGCACCCCGGACGCTCCCCCGCCCGCCTGGGCCCGCGCCGCCGCCTGGGCGATTCGCCGCGCGTCCTGGGTGACCCACACCCGTCGGGGTCGCCGGAGCCTGGCCTGGGCCGGCCTCGGCCTGGCCTTCGCCCTCGCGAGCGGCGAGGTCAAGGCCGCGGTCGAAGCCCGAGACGAGTTCTGCCTGCGACGCGACTGCGTGCAGGTCGCCCGCGCCCCCCAGGGCCTCAGCGAAGAGAGCACCCGCGACCTGCAGCGGCTGCCGCTGCCCCTGCACCCCCAGTCCTTCGACGAGCGCCTCGTTCCCTACCTGCACGGCGCGCTCAGCGACCTGCCCTGGGTGCGCGAGGTCCACGACCTGCGACTCGAGGCGCCCAACGAGCTACGCTTCAGCCTCCGGGTGCGCCAGCCCCTGGCCCGCCTCGGCGCCCACCCTCAGGCCCCGGTGCTGACCCGCGACGGCGCGGTGATCTCGGCCCGCTACGTGGCCGAGCCCGCCGAGCTCCCCGAGGTCAGCGGCGTGCCCGGCCCCGAACAGCACGAGGCGCGGCTGGCCGCCCTCCGCGCCGCGATCGAGGTACTGACCGCCCTCGAAGACGCGAGCGTCCGACCCGAGCGCGTGGACGTGTCCAACCTCGGCGGCGCGGATCCCCTCGCGAGCGAAGTCGTGCTCCACGTGGAGGAGACCCCGGTCGAGTGGGGCCGCGCGCCCAGCAGTGAAGGCTGGCAGCGCCCAGTCGCCGACAAGCTCGCGGACTGGGAGCGCTTCCTCAGCGACGGGCCGGGGCTCGACCAGGTCGAGCGGGTGTCGCTGCGTTGGGATCAGGTGACCTTCGTGCCCCGTGCCGAGGAGCAGCAGCAGGCCCCGCGCTAGGGAGGCCTCCTCGACTCAGGGTCCGACCGCGCGGACCAGCACCAGGGTCGGGTCCTGCACGACCCACGCCGCGTCGGGCGACTCGCTCGGCGCGCTGCCTCGGGTCCAACCCACCACGACCAGCTGCCGGTCGAGCTCGCGCCCGTGGACCACGGCCCGCACCAGGGACGCCTCGCGCGGCCTCAGCGAGCGCAGGCGCCAGCGATCGAAGCGCAGCCCGGCTTGCTGCTGGAGGTCGAACTCGACCTGCCGTGCCGCGCCCAGCTCACCGACCTCGTAGGCCGCGCCTCGAAACAGCACGAACACCCGCTCGAGGTCGAGGGTCGAGCGGTTGACCAGCTTCAGCCGGTTGCCCGCGCTGCCGCGGGTGACCGAGATCGCGCCGCCCAGTCGAACCGCGTCGAGGCGCGCGAGGTGGGTGCCCACAGGGGAGGCGTGACAGCGGACCTCGGCTCCCGCGGGCCCCTGGGTCACGCTCAGCGGCGTCCGCCAGGCGTCGACCGCGCGGTCGTGGATCGGCCAGGGTGCGCCGCCGTCCAGCCGCAGCCGAACGTCGCTGGGGCGAGGGGCGAACACGGTCAACAGCTCGAGCCGGCGGGCGACGTCGCTGCCGGCGCAGGCCTCGAGCACCTGAGCGCTCAGCACCCGTGGCCCGACGTAACGCGCCCCTCCCCAGCCCGTCCCGATCAGGGCCAGGAGGCTGGCGACGGCGAGGGCGCGCAGGGACCCCAACCACCCGGCCACCCCGAGCACGACCGTAGCCCAGGTGAGGGCACCCCACACGATCCAGCGGGTCGCGGCGGGCGGTGGCGCTGGCGCGGCGCGACCGAGGAGGGTCTCGAGGGTCGCGCGGCGACGGGCGCGAGCTGTGAGGCGCGCGCCGAGGGCGGCTTCGGCGACGTGCGAGACGGGCGCCCCCGGGGGCGCAAACACGAGCCACCCCGCCCCGGAGGCGCGAGCCCCGCCCCCCGACGCGAGCCCGAAGCGCGCGGCGTCTGCGGGGTCGGAGACCACCAGCGTCCCGCCGCAGGCGGCCCAGGCAGCGAGGGGGGGGACCCAGCTCTCGCGGAGGACCCCGGGTGAGATCCAGAGCAAGTCCAGGGACTGCCCGGCCACGGCCAGGAGCTGCACGTCACGGGCCTGGAGCGCGACCTGCGGTCCCTCGGGAACGCGCCCAGGCGGCGGGGATCCGCCGAGGGTCCCGATCAGCAGCGCCCCCATGGGAACCGCCCGCAGCGCCTCGGGCAGGGTGCTCCCCTCCCAGCCCGCGGAGGTCTCCCTCCCGACCTCCAACCGCACGAGCTCACTCGGCGCGGGAGGACCGGCCAAGGGGAACGCCCCAGCCTGGGGAGCGTGGAGCGCGCGCACCCCGGCGACCTTGACCCCGGGAAGCCCAGAGGCCTTCGGATCGGCCTGAACCCACACCGGCGTCGGCTCCCCTGCCCGCGACCAGCCGCCGAGGACCAGGCGTGCGTCGGCCTCGTCTCCTGCGGCCACGCTCACCGCCAGCGCCGCCAGGCCGGCCACCGCCAGCCGAGGCGCGCGCCGCCCCCAGAGCCAGGCAGCGCCGGCGAAGGCCACCCAGGGCGCGCAGACGAGGGCCCAGTCCGCGGGAGCGAGCGACCCTCCCCAGCTCGCTCGCAGCGCGTCGGCCGCGCTGCACCACGGGCGCCGCTCCCAGCCGAGGGCGTCGCCGAGCACGCGCTGGGCGAGGGGCACCCCGGCGCAGAGGGCGAGCGCCCAGGCCAGCCGTACCCCAGGTGTCCCTCGCGCCGCTCCCAGCCACAGGCCCACCGCGACCCACGCGGTGAGGACGCCCAGGACACAGGCCCGGAGCACTTCGGGGGCCACCGGCGACCAGGGGAGCAGGAGCGCGATCAGCGGAGCGACCACCAACACGCCGCCGGCGAGCTCCTCCAACCGGCGCCCCCAGCCCTCGCGGACAGGGGTCGAGGCGATCCACAGCGCGGGGAAGGCCACCGCGCTGAGCCACACCAAGGCGTAGAGCGCGCGGTCCGGCCGATCTCGCAGCAGCAGCACGGCGGCGCACGCGAGCAGCGCCCAGACCACCGCGAGGCGGGAGAGCACGGGGGAGCGCGAGGCTCCCGCTTCGGTTTTCGCCGACCGGCGCACTACCCCTGCTGGTTCTGGTCGTCGAGGTAGCCCTGAACGCCGCGGGCCATGGTCTCCATGTTGGGCACGATCATGCGCACCACGAAGGACTCGATGGTGCTGCGCATCTTTCCGGCGAGCAGCCGCGGGAGCCCCTTGACCCGCTCCGGATAGACGTTGAGGGTCCCGCGCACGTCGATCCGGCACGACACCTCGTCGGCGGGAACCACGCTCGTGCTCCCGTTGCAGGTGAACAGGTCTGCGCCCACGTTGGGCTCCAGGCGCCACTCGGCCTTGCGCTCGGCGTGCAGCCACAGCGCGTGATCCTTCCAGGTGAGCATCTCCGGCTTGAGGAAGGCCTTCGCGACCTTGGGCACCGCCGTCTCGCTCGCACGCCAGAGGTTGACCAGGCGCACTCCCCGCTCTTCGTCTTCGCGGGTCAGGACCTCGATCGCGGCGACGTCGGGCAAGTAGGGCAGGATCTTGGTCATGTCGTCGCGCAACAGGCCGTGCACCACCTCGGCCGGGTGGGTCACCGTGTCGCTGCAGGTAAAGTCCATTCCGTCGCTCCTCGGCGCGGGGTATTCTAAGGGTCGTGCCCGTCGTCCGGCGTCGTGTTCGCGCGCAGAACACCCCGACGAGCCCTCGAGGTCTCCATGAAGCACCTGCTCCTCCCCTGCCTGGTCGGCCTCGCCTCCCTCGCCCCCGTGCTGGGCGACGAGGTCGAGCTGACCTCCGGGGAGACCGTCAGCGGCGCCGTGATCGGCGAGACCAGCGACGCCTTCTACGTGCTCACCCGCGCGGGCGAGCAGAAGTTCCCCCGCGACGAGGTCGCCGGCTGGACCCCCAGCACCGAGGGGGTCACCCCGACCCTGCGCCGCCGCGCAGCGCATCTCGGCCAACGGCTGCAGAAGCAGCGCGCCGGAAAGGCCCGCAGCTGGCTCAAGCGCGCGAGCAAGGGCTCCGAGGCCTCGCGGACCAAGGCTCGCGAGGCGTTCCTCGCCTTCGAGGAGCCAGCGCGGATCCACGCCGCCAAGACCGCCGCCCGCGACGGCGTCTCGCTGGACCTCGCGTTCCAGACCCTCGAGCAGGCCCAGGCGGTGGATCCGCTGCTGCAGGTGGCCCTGAGCGGGAAGCAACGCGACATCCGCGATCGGGCCCACGCCCTCGCCCTCGGGATCGACCGCGAGCGAACCCTCGACGCCTACGTCTCGGTCTCCAACGACGGCCAGCTCAGCGTGCGCTCGCGCTACCGCGCCCTCGGCCGGGTCGGCGCGATCGGCGACCGCCGCGCGCTGCGCCAGGTCGAGGCCCTGGTCTTGCACCTGCAGCAAGAGGTCAAGACCGCGCTGGCCACCGCCAAGCAGAGCCGCACCGCGCGAGTCGACCTCAGCGGTGGCAACACCAACCTCCCCGTCGAGCTGCCCGAGGTCAACCTGATCTCGATCAGCAGCAGCCAGCGGATGGTCGTGATCAAGGCCCTGCTCGGGCGCGCCGAAGAGGTGCAGGGGATCCTGCGCAGCGCCGCCCCCGCTCAGCCCGGGCAGTAGGGCAGGCGAGATCCAGTTCCCGAGGGGAGTCGACCGTGACCGGCCCCGCTGAAGGCGCTGGCTTGGTCTTCTTCCAGGCCTCCAGCGTCTGGATCACCGCTGGCTCGCCGTTGTCGCGGAACCAGGCGTCGCCCCCCTCAGAAGCGTCCCGCCTGGGGCTCAGCTTCGCTCCAGCCGCGCGAGGACGTCCCGGGTGAGGGCCTTGCGCGCCTGGGGCTCCCACTCCTGGGTCTCGCGGCAGTAGCCGCGGAGGAAGTGCCCCCACACCGCGAACCGCAGCGCGTCGGATTCGCTGGCCGAGCGAAACAGGGTCGCTAGCTCTCGCGCTCGCGCCGCGCGCGGCGGCAGGCGGCGAAAGCGCCTGACGCGGTCGTGGTCGATCAGCACCCACTCGTCCACGGTGCGCAACACGTTCTTCAGCTGCAGGTCGCCGTGGAGGAAGCCCGCCGCGTGGAGCTTACCGACGAAGGTCCCGGCGGCCTGGGCCATGCGTGAAGGCAGCTTGACGTTGGGCAGCACGGCGTCGACGAAGCGCGCGGCGGTGTAGTCCTGACCACCGACCGTCGCCCAGCCCAGCGGCTCGGGCACCCTCACCCCGGCGTCCCGCAGCCGGCGGGCGGCGTCGTCGGCGCGGGCCGCGCGCTGTCCGCCCCACAGCCGCCGCACGCGCTCGCGGAGCCCACCGAGACCCACGAGGGGGGTGAAGCGCTTGACCACGACCTCGCCCTCGTCGGTCTTCAGCCGCCACACCGTCGCGCGGCGGCTCGGGAGCTCCTGCCCTTCGCCGGCCTCGCAGCGCTCGATCCAGCGGCGCAGCTCAGCCACGGGTCCCAAACGCGCGCAGCTCGCGGGAGTCGGTGGCCACCACCAACAGGCCCCCGGCGAACACCGGCTGGCCGACGGGGGTCCCAGGCACCCGCGGCTTGCCCAGGAGCTTCCCGCTCTCGGCGTCGAGGGCCGCCAGGCCGTGCTCGCCGGTTGCCCAGAGGACGTCGCCCGCGCAGGCGAGCCCGTGCACGGCTCCGAGGTCGTTCTTCCAGCGGGCCTCCCCGCGTTCGAGGTCGAGGGCCACGACCCCCTCCGCCCCCCCCACGAAGCCGCGCGAGCCCGCCAGGCTCAGCGCCCGCCCGCGGGGCTCGGCGAGGCTCCAGGCGAGCGCTCCCCCGTCGAGGCGCACGGCGCTGACGCCGCCCTCGCCCACGCAGAGCGCGAAGTCGCGACCGCAGCCCACGGCGTGCACGCGCCCGGGGAGGTCGAGCTTCCACACCGGGCGGCCCTCCCAGGCTTCGAGGGCGTGCAGCCGGTGCGGCTCTCCAGGGAACTGCGGCGCGCAGGCGACGAGGAGCAGCGCGCGGCTCGCCGAGAGGGCCAGCGGAGCCGAGGGGCGTCCGCGCACCGAGGTGCGAAAGGCAGCGCGCCCATTCCGTGTCGCGGCGGCGTAGACGTTGCCGTCTGCGTCGGCGGCGAACACGTGGTCGTCGAAGATCAGCGGCGCGGGGTAGGCGACCCCACCCCGCCCCGCCATGCTCAGCGGGCTGGCCTTGCGCCAGAGGACCTCGCCTCCGCTGCGCCGGGCGCAATAGAAGATCCCCTCCGCGTCACCGAACAACACGTGAGCGTGCCCCACCGCCGGGGTCGAGCTGACCGGCACCCGGTCCACCGGGACCAGCCCCTGGGCAACCAGCGGCCAGGCAGGGCTGGCCTCGCGCACCGGGTCGGTGCGCAGGGCGTAGCGCGGTTCGCCGGTCTCGAGCTCGAACGCCGCCAGCTCGCCGTCGCGGTCGGCGACGTAGAGCACACCGTCCGCCCCCACCGCGGGCGAGGTCGCCGCGGGCGCCGAGAGCTTGCGGCTCCAGCGCACCTCCAGCGGTGGAGCGAAGGGTTCGCGCATGGCGCTCGCCCGCGAGGGGGCGCGACCCCAACACGGCCAGGCGTTGATCCGCTCTCCGACGTAGCGCTGCCGCGGCTCCCCGGACTCCTCGAAGCGGAACAGCTTCGCCTTCGACTTGCGGGTCTTCGTCTTCGACTTCGCCTTGGCGGTCGTCTTCTTCGCCTTCGCCTTGGCGGTCGTCTTCTTCGCCTTCGCCTTGGCGGTCTTCGTCTTCGCCTTCGCGGTCTTCGTCTTCGCCTTCGCCTTGGCGGTCTTCGTCTTCGCCTTCGCCTTGGCGGTCTTCGTCTTCGACTTGGCGGTCGTCGTCTTCGACTTGGCGGTCGTCGTCTTCGCCTTCGCCTTGGCGGTCTTCGTCTCCGCCTTGGCGGGCTTCTTCTTCGCCTTCTTGGCGGGCTTCCGCTTGGCAGCGGTCGTCTTCGTCGCCTTGCTGGCGGACTTCGACCTCGACCCCTTCGTCTTCGCCGCCTGCTTGGCCACGCTTGCCCCCGACGCGCATGCTACCCGAAGGCACGGGCATTCCCGCGACAGCCCGGCGCTGCGGGGCGGTCCGGTGTCGAGAGCCCTCCTCCCTGGAATCCCAGTAGAATCGGTGGCCTATGACTCAGAGCTTCTACGTCACGACGCCGATCTACTACGTCAACGATCGGCCCCACATCGGGCACGTGTTCACCACGGTGCTCGCCGACTGCGTCGCGCGCTTCCACCGCCTCCTCGGCGAGCGAGTGTTCTTCCTCACGGGCACCGACGAGCACGCGACCAAGGTGGTCGACGCCGCCAAGGAGCGCGGGCTCTCGACTCAGGCCTGGGCCGACCAGAACGCGCAGGCCTTTCGCGACACCTTCGCGCGCCTGGGGTTCAGCCATGACGACTTCATTCGCACCAGCGAGGAGCGGCACAAGAGCCGGGTCACCGCCTACGTCACCGCGCTGAAGGACTCGGGCGACGTCTACCTCGGCGACTACGAGGGGTGGTACGACGCGGGGCAAGAGGAGTACGTCCCCGAGGCCAAGGCCAAGAAGCTCGACTACAAGAGCCCGATCAATCACAAGCCCCTCGTCCGCAAGAGCGAGAAGAACTACTACTTCCGCCTCAGCCGCTACGCGGACCGCCTGCGGGAGCTGATCGAGAGCGACACGTTCCACGTCCGCCCCTCCGCGCGGAAGAACGAGGTCCTCGGGCGTATCTCCGAAGGCCTGGAGGACGTGCCCATCAGCCGCACCGGGGTCTCCGGCTGGGGGATCCCTGTCCCGGGAGACGAGGCCCACACGATCTACGTGTGGATCGACGCGCTGCTGAACTACCTGACCACCGTCGACACCGACGAGCGCCGCGGGGCCTTCTGGCCGCCGACGGTGCAGTACGTGGGCAAGGACATCCTCTGGTTCCACGCCGTGATCTGGCCGGCGCTGCTGCTCGCGCTGCACGAGCACACCGACTTCGGCTGGGTCGAGCTCCCAGGAACCCTGTATGCCCACAGCTTCTGGACCTCCGAGGGGTCCAAGATGAGCAAGAGCCTGGGGAACTTCGTCGACCTCGAGAAGCTCGACGGCTACGTCGCCGACTACGGGCTCGACGCTCTGCGCTACTTCCTCATCACCCAGGGGCCCACGGGGACGACCGACAGCGACTTCAGCGCAGACCGCTTCCGCGACGTCTACAACTCCGACCTGGCGAACACCCTGGGGAACTGCCTCAACCGCGTGGTCAACATGACCCAGCGCTATTTCCAGGGCGCGCTCCCCGCTCCCGGCCCCGAGGTCGAGGGCGCGGCGGAGGTCCGCGCGGCCGCCGAGACCGCCACCCAGGAGGCGCTGGCCGCGTTCCAGGACCTGCGCCTCGAGGACGCGGCGAACCATGCCCTGAGCGTGGTCCGGGCCATCGACGGGTTCATCGAGCGCACCCAGCCCTTCAAGCTGGCCAAGACCGAGAGCGAGCTGCCCAAGGTCGGCACGATCCTGGGGACCGCCGCCGAGGCGCTGCGGGTCGCGTCGCTGCTGCTCTGGCCGCTGTTGCCCGAGAAGTGCGGCGCGATCTGGGAGCGCCTCGGCTGCGACTACGCTGCCCAGCTCGAGCAAGGCCAGGGCGCCCTCGCCGACTGGAGCCGCTGGGGGCAGCTCAGCCCTGGCACCGCGATCCAGGGTGGAGGTGGGCTGTTCCCGCGCAAGCAGGCGCCGAAGAAGCAGGCCCAGCCCAAGCAAGAGCCCAAGCCGAAGACGCCCAAGGCGAAGAAGCAGGCCCCCGCTGGACCCGCCGACGAGATCGCCTTCGAGGACTTCACCGCCCTCGACCTGCGCATCGCGACCGTCAAGGAGGCCACCGCCGTGCCCAAGGCGGACCGCCTGCTGCAGCTGACCCTCGAGCTCGCCGACGGCGAGACGCGGACCGTGCTCAGCGGGATCCGCGCCTGGTATCAGCCCGAGGACCTCGTCGGCCGGCAGGTCGTCTACCTGGCCAACCTCGCGCCGCGCAAGATCCGCGGCGTGGTCAGCCAGGGCATGGTCCTCGCCGGAAACGACGTGGGCGACTCGGCGGTGCTCCTCCGCCCGGAGCGTGAGGTCTCGCCGGGGTCCAAGGTCACCTAGCCCGGGGTGCAGTTCGGGCCCTACGTCCTCGGAGGCACACTCGGCAGCGGGGGGACGGCCACGGTCTACCGCGCCCAGGACACCCGCAGCGGGCAGCAGGTCGCGCTGAAGCTGATGCACCCCGAGGCCTGCGCCAGCCCTCGTTTCCGCCGACGCTTCACGACCGAGGTCCAGACCCTGACCCGGCTCCGGCACCCCAACGCGATCCGGGTCTACGAAGCCGGGGACTACCAGGGCCAGCTGTGGGTCG
>Ga0070726_10001504_pt1 | contig 23318 bp, 20 predicted proteins | sample tdAd471_FD_67275 | JGI IMG/M metagenome (GOLD analysis project Ga0070726, IMG submission 67275) | Marine sediment microbial communities from the Atlantic coast under amendment with organic carbon and nitrate - tdAd47.1 | ecosystem: Environmental > Aquatic > Marine > Coastal > Sediment | place... | reverse complement strand
GGTATGGTCCTGATGACGACGGCCTGTCTTTTTTTGTTGCCCAGAGCGTATTTTATTTGCTTTTCGGAGATGATAAAATCCTCTCCCAACTGTTCAGGTGCCACCGTGATCAACTCGGCCAAAAAGAAAAACTGCTTCAACTTTTTGTTGATGGAGTTGAACTCCTTGGATATATGTCCCAAACATTCGGTATGTGTTACGTGCGAATGTGGATTGAACCAAATATCATTGAAATTAACCGGAGAGCCTTCCGAAACCTTTCCCACAAAACCATCTTGTTTGTGCGGTGCAATTTTTGGCGGATCCAAATACCACGCATTCACATTTTTGTCCCCATCCTGCAAAGCAATGGAGATATCAAGAGGTTTGGTCAGGTCTATTTTATAGTTTCGAGAGTTGTGTTTTATTGAGGCGATCATTTATGATAAACTAGTTTTGAGTAATTACGTTAATTCATTTGATAAATCCAATAAATCAGGTTTTTTTGATGAAAATTGTCAGTTCGAGTGAAATTCTGGAAGAATTTTGTATCGAGAACTAGCTTTTGGCTTTAAATTCTGGTTCTCGATACGTTTTTTTTGAAAAAACACTCGAACTGACGAATTTCATTAACTTCACTTACCTGTGTGCTGAACTCGTTTAAGTACAGTTGGATATATAAAACAGATTAATATCATTAACGTTGTAAATAATTTAAATACAAAGAAAATTAATGTTCCCATTCCATTTTAAAAATTTTATCGGAAATCTAGATATACAATATCCCAGTTATGATGGAATACCTAACGACAGTCCAGTATTCATTTATTACAAAGAAAATTCTGATTTAAGTAAGCACGAAATATTGAGACGTTTCTATAGAATCCTTCAAGAGAATAATATTTCTTATTTACGACCAGCGAAAACCTTAACAGGAGAATGGATATTCAATCTAAAAGAGTTCAGACATACATTTGACTGTCTAAAAAATGTAGAATATCTACAGGGTTCAATAACTATTGAACCCGAGTATTTTAGAAAAGTAAACGATAGCGAAACCGATAAAGAAGATTTAACCGAAGAAACATCTATTAAAATATCAGTTTACAAGGAAGATTTGACCTTGCTAAAAAATAATCAACCAACGATAAGTGACGAACTTTCACTTTCATTAAAAAGGTTTAGAAAAGATTATCCGATTACAGAGAAGTGTGGATTTTTAATGATGAAATTTGAGGATTCAAAAATCCAAAAAGAAATAATTAATGTATTAAAATCTCATCTTTTAGAAAAAGGAATAACGCTATTAAGAGCGGATGATAAATGGTACGCAGATGACCTTTTTGAAAATATTAAGACCTATATGCAAGGTTGTTCTTTTGGAATTGCATTGTTTGACAGAATAAACACAGATGAATTTAATCCAAATGTATCCCTTGAAATTGGATATATGATGGCTTTGAATAAGCCTGTATTGTTATTAAAAGATAAAACACTTAAATCTTTGCAAACTGATTTAGTGGGTAAATTATATTATCAATTTGATTTTCAATATCCCGAGAAAACGATTCCAATAGTATTGGACAAATGGATATCTGATAAAGAAATATAAGAAACTATTAAAACAATGCTATATGCGCAATTCATCCGATTGACAATGTATTGTTTAAAACTACCTCAAAAAAAACAAATCACTAGCAATTCCATCCGCCAAAAACTTGCCTTTTTTTATAAACAGAATCTCTATAACAGAAAATGTCAGTTCGAGTGAAATTCTGAAAGAATTTTGTATCGAGAACTGTTTTAACTTGAAATTCTGGTTCTCGATACAATTTTTCCAAAGAAAAATCACTCGAACTGACATATTAAAAATTATTGGCTATCGTAAGTAAAACAAATCACTAGCAATGCCATCGGCTAAAAACTTGCCTTTTTTGGTGGTGAGCAGTTTTCCATCTGCTATAAACAGAAAACCCTGTTCCAAAAATTTGGCCGCTTGTTGGTTGATATACTTCAGGTAATTCGCTCCAAATTCCGAGGCTATCCTTTCCAAATCCACGCCCCAAATAGTGCGCAAGCCTGTCATCACATATTCGTTGTACCTGTCCGTTTTGGACAGCGTTTCAATTTCCGAAGGCAATTCACCTTCGTTTATTTTTTTGATGTAGGTTGGATTGTTTCTTATGTTCCAGCTTCTGTGTTTTCCATCAAAAGAATGTGCCGATGGGCCAACTCCCAAATAAGTCTTGCCCAACCAGTATGCCGTATTGTTTTTGGAGAAAAATCCGGGCTTACCAAAATTGGAGATTTCATAATTCACAAAACCATGAGCTTCCAACATATCGACCAAAATATGAAACTGCTCTTGGGCCTGTTCATCATCCACATCGGGGACAATTCCTTTTTCTATAAACTTTTTCAGGGCCGTTCTAGGCTCCACGGTCAACGCATAGCTGGAAATGTGCGGCAGTCCAAAGTCTAAAGCTTTCTGGATGTTGGATTTCCAGCGTTCGTTGTCCATTCCTGGGATTCCATAAATCAAGTCAATGGTGATATTATTAAAATACTGCGTAGCTACGTGGATACATTGTGCTGCTTCACCGGCATTGTGGGCACGGTTCATCAACTTTAAATCTTCTTCAAAAAAAGATTGAATACCGATGCTGAGACGATTGATGCTAGCATTTTTGTATTTCAAAAAGAGATCTCTCGACTCCGCTCGAGATGACACTAGATCATCGGGGTTGGCTTCCAAGGTGATTTCTGGGCGGTCAATTACTTTGTAATTCTCATATACCGCTTGAATCAATCGCTCCATTTCTTCCAAGGTAAGCAACGATGGGGTTCCTCCGCCAAAATAAATGGTTTCCACTTCATCATCCACCTCTGATTTCCTCAACTCCAGCTCTTTGGCAATGGCATTGACCATAGCTTCCTTTTTTCCCAATTGTGTGGAAAAATGAAAATCACAGTAATGGCAAGCTTGCTTGCAAAATGGGATGTGAATATAAATTCCGCTCACTCAGTTGACAATTATCAGTTATCAATTAACAATGTACAATTATCATTTGGCTCTTTTTGTGGTTTTTAAGATGGAAAACATAATTTTGGAAAGTTCATCTGCGCGTTCTATCAATTGATTTGCTTTTTCTATTTTGATGTATTCTGAATCCTTCAAAAGCGATATCCAGTACTTTACTTCCAAACTTTCTTTATAGGCTAATGAGATTTTGGCTGAAAAATCTGCTGTTGAAATTGCCCCGTTCGCCTCAGCAATGTTTGCTCCGATTGATGTGCCAGAACGAAGCATTTGTTTAGATAGTACAAACTCACGTTTTGAAGCAACAATTCTCTTATACAATCTAACTGTTTCTAATGCGAAATCATAGGATTTCTTCATCAAGGGATTCTCTTTTTTCAAAATGTAGGTTCATTTAAGTGATTTGGTAATTGTAAATTGTTTATTGAACATTGTTATTTGATCTTATCTGGGTTTTGTTTGATGAAAGCCTCCCAACCCGTATAGCTTTTTCCGACCTCTACCCTGCCTTCGTTGTAAAAATGGCAAACGGCGGCGGCCAATCCATCGGTGCTATCGAGGTTTTTGGGCAAAGACTTTAATTTCAGGACGCTCTGGAGCATTCGAGCAACCTGCTCCTTACTGGCATTTCCGTTGCCAGTAATGGCCATTTTTATCTTTTTGGGCATATACTCGGTAATCGGAACTTCTCTGGATAACCCAGCAGCCATGGCCACCCCTTGGGCACGGCCCAATTTTAGCATCGACTGCACATTTTTTCCATAAAAAGGGGCCTCAATAGCAATTTCATCGGGATGATAGGTATCGATGAGCTCCAGGGTACGCTCAAAAATAAGTTTGAGTTTAACATAGGGGTCATCATATTTTCGCAGCATCAGCTCGTTCATTTGCACAAAGTGCATCTGTTTGTTGATCACCTTAATGATGCCAAAACCCATAACAGTTGTTCCCGGGTCAATTCCTAAAATAATTTTTTCTGTTGCCAAATTAGTAGGTGTTTAATACCAACGGAAGCCTAAAACGCAAGCTTACCGGGTTTCCTCTTTTTAATGCGGGTGCTACTGTGGTCAAATCGTTCAAGCGTTCGGAGATTTTGATGTTGAAATCCGATATTTCGTTGAGCACGGAGGTCTTTTCTTCGACGCCCAACACAGAAATAAATCCGTGTTCATCTATCAAAAAATCGATATAGACCGTATCGTTCATATCATTTCTGACTTGAAAATTGAGTCCTGCCAAAGCTTCGGAAAAATATTCGGTAATCACGTTTTGAAAACACTCTTGTTGGGCATCTTTGGGTGCGGTTTCGTCGCAATCCTCAAAAAGGGGGTATTGGTCAACATCGTTCCAATCGATGGCCAAAAGTTCCTCGTTCACCAATTTTTGGGTCTTGTCCTCCTTGGACTCGAACAGCTCGCAGGATACGAGCAACCCCATAAAAATGATCAACAAAACAAACTTCTGCATAACAGCCCCTATAATTTGGCTGAAATTACGATATTTTGAAGAAATCAGTTGCCCACGAAATGGATTTCCTCTTTTATCTCGGTGATGCGGTTTTTGACCCGTTCCTTGAGCCAAGGAACTACATCAGGGTACATTTCAAGTAAATTTTCGTAATATTTTAGGCCTGTTTTGGGGTCCTTGTAGTATTCGTCCGCCAAAACACAGACTTGATAATAATTGTAATAATTCTCCTTGTTCTCTTCCCATGCTTTTACGTAGTAATCCATTGACTTTTTGGTCTGTCCCTTTAATCGCGCTATACGGCCAAGACTTGCATATTCCTGTGGAAACAAGGCCATGCGCTCTTCAATGGATTTTTCAATGTAGTATTGCGCACTGTCCAACTCCTTTTCCTTAAAATATACGTCGCCCAATCCTGCATAGGCGACTGCCAATTTATCCGGGAAAGATGTCAACTTGTGATAAGTGTCCAATGCTTTTTCCGGCTCCCAGTTCCGGAAATAACAATAGGCCAATTTCTCATAAACAAAGGGTTTTTCCTCGCCCAATTCCAACAATCGCTCAAAATGGGGGATGGCCAGTTGGAATTGTCCATTGTTGTAAAAAGCCAACGCCTTTAAATTGATCATGGCCACATCGTTTTCATAAAACTGCAGGCCTTTATCAATATAAACCAATGCGGAATCCTTTATTTCTTGGCCTACATAATACTTACCCAGGGCGTATAAACTTCGTAAATGGGTACTGTCCATTTCCACAGCGTTCTTGAATGCCTTGTTCGCATTCCCCGTTTGGTTTACTGCTTCGTAAGTCCTGCCCAAATAATAGAAATACTCAGGATTTTTTTCTTCTGATGAAACCAAAACATTAAACATTTCCATAGCAGGTTTAAAGTTTTTGGTCTTCAACAACAGCTTGCCCAGCTCAAACCGTGCCAAGTCAAAGTTTGGGTTGCGCTCCAAAATGGATGTGTATTGGGCAATGGATTTGTCATAATTGCCAATGGCATTATAGGCACGTGCAATCTGCAGGTTTGAATTTTCGCCCCCAACCTTTGCATACGCGTTGATGGCCGAAGCATAATTACCCAAAGCATATAGACTATCTGCAACGGACAAAGCCGATGTTTGTGCACCGGCTTGGAATGAGAACAAAATCAAAAGTGATAAATAGCTAACCTTTGTTTTCAGCATCTGCGGTTTCCATCAAATCCATTAAAAAAGTCTTTTTTTCTACTCTGACCAACTTGTTGGGAAGTCCTATATATTGGAACTTCAAGGTCTCATCTTCATTCACAGCTATTTTGAAATAACCATCAAAGTTTGAAACAACACCTCGCCCCTTACCATCAACGGAAATATTTACCCCGGGTAATGCCATAGATGTTTCGTCCGTTACTTTACCGATGAAGTAGGACACATTGTTTCTATCTGCCAAAATACCCCCAACTTTCATACCCTCTTTCTGTGAATTGTCTTGCTTGGGTTTGGATTTAGCTTCGGTTTGATTATTGAGCCTAAATGTTATTGGAATAGCAAAAGGTACTTTTACCACTTCTCCTTTATGTTTGCCGGGCTCCATTTTGGGCAAACGTTCTATGATTCTAACCGCTTCATTCTCCAAGACTTCATCGGGGCCGCGTTTTTTGATCGAAGAAATTTCGCCGTTGGTGCCTATGGTGAACAAAACTGAAACCCGACCCTGAATTCCCATTTGTTGGGCTTCTTCCGGATATCTAAAATGTTTTTTGATATGCTCCACAATCTTTTCATTAAAACATTGCCTTTTATCCGCAGCATTTTCACAACCAGGAAAAACAGGAACTTCATCGATGGTGGCAAAGGGAACTCCAATTCCACCCTCTTTTTGTTCATTGACTTCTTCTTTATCATCATTGCCCTCTAACCTAAATGTTATCGGAATGGAAAAAGGTACTTTTACAGCTTTCCCTTCATGCTTTCCGGGCTGCATTTGTGGTAATTTTGCCAAGATTCGACCCGTTTCATTTTCCAACAGCTCGTGCGGTCCTTTCATCCTGATATCTACAATGTTTCCTTCTGTATCAATAATGAATATAGAGGAGACCCTGCCTTGGACACCTAGTTCTTGGGCCTCTTCAGGATAATGGAAGTTTTTACGGATATGCGCCTGAATTTTTTCTTGAAAACAAGCTTTTTTGTCAACGGCATCTTCACATCCAGGAAAAACGGGAACCTCATCGATTACTCCAAAGGGAATCTCTCCTTCCTTAGCCTTACTTGCTCCGTAACCTACAATTGTTATTTCCTCAATCGGTTCTTGGGCTGTACTTTCAGCATCGGTTGGTTTTTCATTTTCACAGGAAGTATAAACCAACATTCCTAAAATAAGGGGCAACAACAATACATACTTTAACTGCCATACGGCTTTGGATTTCTGTTTTTGTAACATGACTATTCGTTTTTTGATTAGTGATTTATTGAAAAATTGATTGACAAAACTGATGTTCTGCGTATGGAACGCCTCGGACAAAAGCATCTCGAAATGCGCTGCCTTGTTTTGTTTAACGGCTTTTTCATCGGCAATGAATTCATGAAGTTCGGCAAGCCTGTTTTGGTAGATGTACACCAAAGGATTGAACCAGAAGACGATTCGGGCCAACTCAAAAAAGAGCAGGTCCAAGGTGTGCCATTGCTTTACGTGCACCAGTTCGTGGGCCAGAATGTTAGCTTCTTTGTCCTTTTTGATTTCTTCTCCCATAAAAATGTTTCGGAAAAAAGAGAAAGCAGAGGTACTTTTAGGCACTGTGATTTTCGTGAACTCTTTATAATTCTCCACAACACTTTTGTGACGTAGCCTGTTTATTTGAATCAACTTGTATACAAACCAAATGGTGGCCAACATACTTCCCACGCCCAAAATCAAATACGGCCAAGGGATACGTTCCAGAAAACTGGTTTCCTCTGCGCCCGGGCCAAGCACCACTCCGTTCAATTGTGTGAGAAACACCGTTGTGGTCTGCAACTCCTGTGGCATAGTGGTCTGGAGCGCTTGAATCTTTACCCAAGGCAATATGAGGGAAAGCGCAAACGTGCCCAACAGGTATGCACGGTTCCATTGAAAAAAGGTCTCTTTCTTTAGAAAAAGGTCGTACGCCAACAAAAACACCAGTTGAAACGCCAAGCTTTCCAATATATAAGTAATCATTGCTCCTTGTTTTTAATGTTCTTCATAATCTCTTCGAGTTCCTTCAAGCTGATATCGTTCTTCTTCATAAAAAAAGACACCATACTCGTAAACGATCCTTGGAAATACCCATCCATCAGCTTATTAAGGCTCTGGTTGCTGTACTCTTCTTTTTTCATCAAAGGAAAGTACACATGCCCCTTGCCCACTTTTTCGTGTGATACGAAACCTTTGTCCTCCAAAATCCGAATAATGGTGGACACGGTATTGTAGGCTGGCTTGGGCTCTGGCAATTCCTCTAAAATTGCAGCTACGTTCCCTTTTTCAATTTTCCAAAGGAGCTGCATTACCTCTTCTTCTGCTTTGGTGAGTTGTTTCATTTGATATGTTTTATGTGTCATTCCCGAGAAATCGGGAATCCACTTATTAATATTTTAAATACAATTCAAATCTTTAATTACAAGCTAGATTTCTCATCTTGACTTCGACTGCGCTCAGTCTGACAATTCGAAATGACACTGCTAATATAACTAAATATTTAGTTTAAACTAATTTTTTAGTTTAAAAATGAATAAAAAATCCGCCAGCGTAGCATACTGGCGGATAGTTGTTTAAAAAGTTACGGTCACCTTTCCTCTCAAATAAAAAGGTGTGCCTGGGGTAAAATGGATTTCTTCAAACGAATTCGGTTCATTGAACAAACGGCTTTCCGTGGCAAATTGCGTTTCGTTCCATTCGGTATCGAACAGGTTCTCCACAATCAGTCCAAACGTCCAATTCTTCACACTATAGTTAAGGGTGGCATCGGTTACAAAATACCCTTCGGCTACGATGGAATTATCTTCATTGGCGGGTCTATCGTCAATATATCGATAGTTAATCCCACCCGAAAAGCCCTGGTTCCCACCCAAGGTCAGACCACCTGCCAAAGTGAAATCGGGCGCCAAAGGAATGTAATCTTCTCCATCGGCCTCTTCGGTACTACGAGCGTGGGTGTAATTGGCATCAGTATACAGGTAAAGCCAATCCAAGGGTTGATACCTCGCCCCCACTTCAACTCCCATCCTTCGGGTTTTTCCGCTGGGCTCCACAATGGCTGCATCTCCTACATACACAAACTCTTGATCTAAGAACAGGGTCCACAAAGTGGCGTTCAAGACCAACTTATTTATTGGTTTTATGATGGTTCCCAAATCAACACCGTAGGCGGCAGGTAGAATCTCCTCACCACCATTCGCAACCACTACCCTAGTGTCGTTGGAGTGAAAACCAATGCCCGTTTTCAAGAAAAGCTGAGTGTTTTCTGTTGGACTGTAAACGGTATTGAACTTTGGGCTAAAAGCCACTTTTTCCTCGCTTCGGCTATCGTACAGTTCACTCATTTTATCAATGTAATCGAACCTGAAATAATCCAAACGAACAGCGGGCTCAAACGTAAATTTACCTGATTTGAATTCAGCGCCCGCAAAGGCGTAGCTGTTCACCTCATCCACATCGCCATAAGCCAAACGCTCCAGCAATTCCTGACGGTTCAGGGTGCGGGACAATTGGTTGTCGTCCACATTGTCGTATCTAAAACCAATTCCTGCATTGTATTTGAAATCCATACCGTCCAAATTGGCCGAACTGTTCTGAAAAACGGTTTTCGCCCCTGCCAACATTCGGTCTTCAAATTGTCTGATCTGATCTCCGTTCACAGGATCTTGCAAGAAAAAGGTAAAGTTGGAGTACAGCTCAAAATCATAATGGGACACAAAAGCCATTGTGTTGAGCGATTTCCCAGTTCCCATATTTTTGTTGTGATTCAATACAAAGTTGGTTCTGCTGGTTTGCCCACCCTCAGTATCGTCAATGGCACCAAAACGACCAATCAGACCCTGGTCCACGGCTCGTTGCGGTATTTGGCCCGATGCATCCCACTTGCTTGAAAAGTGAGAGGCGGTCAACAACAACTCTTGATCACCAGGCAAGGCGTATCGGTATCTTCCCAAAATATTGATACGATTAAAGTTCTGCGGCGATTCAAACGGGCCATCGGTCAAATACAATTCGGAAGCCAAATAAGCATTGCTGTTTTGGTTGTCCAAAACATTGAGCATTCCCATAAATCTTCGTGTACCGAATTGCCCCACTTCGGTGGACAACATACTTTTATCCAAGCTTTTCCGCAATTTCAGGTTGACATAGCCCGCTGTGTTAAAATTTCCTTGTTCGGCATAATAGGGTCCTTTTCCAAAATTTACGTTCTCGATGGTCTCGGGAATCACAAAATGAAGGTCTGCGTACCCTTGCCCGTGGGCGTGGGACACCATATTTACGGGCATACCATCCACATTGATGGCAACATCGGTACCGTGATCCACGTCAAAACCTCTCAAAAATATCTGCTCGGCCTTCCCTCCTCCAGCGTGCTGGCCAATAATCAATCCTGGTACCTTTCTTAAAATTTCCTGTGATGACTTTACCGGATTCGTTTTTACATCCACATCCACCACTCTGCTTAGAGCATCCACTTCGGAAACCAAAACTACTTGATCCAAAGAAATGGAGCTTTCTACAAGAATTATGGTAAGCGGATTCTGTAAATCACCCTGGTTGACCACTCTGGTCTGTGTGGCATATCCCAATCTGGAAAAATAAATGGTATCGTTGACCGAGGTCCTATCCAGAACAAAATGTCCCGTACCATCCGTATGGCTATGTTGTCCGCTGGTTTTGTTAAAAATTCCAGCATCCTCTATTGGGGAACCAGCTTCGTCCACCAGTTTCCCGTTTATGTTTTGTGCAGCAATTGTGCCCATAAAAAGTATGGACAATGCCGTCATAAAATATTTCATGTCGTTGTCTTTAAAATTTGATTTGTGTAAAAACTTATCCCTCTTGTACGTCAAAAAAGCACATGAAGTGTCATGCTGAACTCGTTTCAGCATCTCACAACCAATGTTCTGTTCAATGGTGTGACCCTGAAACAAGTTCAGGGTGACGAATTCAGAACTTTTCCGATAAATTAATTTCAGCTATGCTGGGGAGGGGGCGTGGTTACCCCTTGGCACCAAAAAGAAGTTATGTTTTGGTATGCCCAAAGACGATTGCTGTCTATTAAAGTATTGATTTCAGGTGCAATTTGAATTTCTTCAACGAAATGTTTATCCAATTTAAGGCTGATATCATCCTTGGATTTTTGCTCATCTTGTTGATTGGCCTCCAATAAATCCTTTAAAGCTTCTAACGTTTCGTGCGAGTGACCTGCCATAGCCTCTAAAGAAGAATAATCGATAGTTTCGTGATTCGAGGCAAAGGTATGGTGGTGTGTTTTTGGGGACATCAGGTGCGATACTTCGTGCAGGGCTTCGAGTACCAATCCATTAAAAAGTCCAAACAAATAAAACATTGCCAAAAGAGCACACCCCATTTGAATGAATCTTGGTTTTGTATGTGTTTTATTTGCTTTCACGACAGTTTCGTAATTGGTTTCAAATCTACCTACGAAATTTTTAGGGGTAGGGTTTTATTTTGATTTTGTTTGTAACAATTGTCTGCTACATTTGTCTAACAGTAAAACACAACCATGGACATTACATTACTCGTTTTGGGGTTCCTTTTGATGCTTGTGGGTATATTGGGCAGCCTTTTGCCCGTATTGCCAGGTCCGCCCATAAGTTGGGTTGGATTGTTACTGCTTTATTTAACCAAAGCCGTGCCCGATAATTGGTGGGTTTTGGGAGTCACCTTTGTAATAGCTATAGCCATCACCATTTTAGATTATGTGATACCCGCTATCGGCACCAAACGGTTCGGCGGCAGCAAAGCTGGAATGTGGGGAACCATCATAGGATTATTGGTTGCCATCTTTGTTCCGATTTTTGGTCCATTGGGAATCATCATTTGGCCTTTCATTGGAGCCTTGGTCGGCGAATTATTGAACAAGGCCAACAAAGAAACCGCCATGAAGGCGGCTTTTGGTTCGTTTTTAGGATTTTTAACGGGCACTTTTATGAAGTTTGTCGTGACGGCCCTGTATGCTGTTTTTTACGTTTATATCTCAATCAAGTACGCTGGAGACCTGTTTACCTTTAGTTAGTCCAACCACTCCACTTTTTCGGAAATAGGAGTTCTTGCAGAAGGGATTACCTCACCATCAAAATAACCCATATAGAAAAAGCCCAAGCATTTTTCCCCCTCCTTCAAATCGAAGAACTCATCCATATACTTAATGAGTCCTGGAGAAGACCAATAACTGCCAATACCGAGTTCGGTGCAGCACAACCACATATTTTGGACTGCCATGGCCACGGATGCAATCTCTTCCCACTCGGGTAGGCTCTCCTTGGGGTCGCGTTGCATGCAAATGGCAATCACAGCTCCCGAATTGGACGGGTTAAATTGTAGTTTTTTGATTTTCATCTGCTTTGGTTTGGGGTCCACTTCTTGGTATTTGGTAGATAAAAAAGCACCCAGTTCCTGTTTCTTGTCTCCCGTCAACACCTTAAAGCGCCAAGGTTCGGTTTTTTTATGGGTAGGCGCCCAATTGGCGGCTTCCAAAATCTGTTCAATCGTTTCTTTGGCGATGGGCTTATCGATATACTGTGCAGGAAAAATGCTTCTTCTTTCCTTGATCAAATCAAAAATCATAATTGTTTATTAAGTTGAACGTTCTTCCATTTTTAATCTAGATAACAAAAGAAAAGTCAGTTCGAGTTTTTTCCTTTGGAAAAAGTATCGAGAACAACGTTTTCTATATTTCAATTCTCGATACAATTTTCTTCGTTTCACTCCAAAAATCGAATTGACAAATTCAAAGTTACTCTCCAAAAGGTTCACATCATAATTTCATAAGCAAATCCATACATTTTTGAAGAGCAGGGTTTCGGTTATCCCTTTTCCAGACCATACTCAATATGGCACGCTGCTTAATTTTTTTCATCTCGATGAACTTTACCTTCATCTGAAACCCATATTGAAGGGTCGTTGGTACAATGGCAATACCCAGTTTGTTCTCCACCAATTTAAAAATGGTCTGCGCATGTACCGATTTATGGGAAACACGGGGCACAAAACCGCTGTCCTCACAAATGCTGAGCACCGTGTCATAATACATCGGGCTGTAATCTTGAGAAAACAAGATGAAATCCTCTTCCGCCACTTGATTGATGTTCTTAAAGTTCTCCTCATCCAAAGGATGCTCCGCTGGCAGCACCAAAGAAAACGTATCCTCAAAAACAGGTCTTACCTCCAATCCTCTCGGTACGCGGGACAATCGGACAAAGCCCAAATCCAATCGGTCGGCCAAGATTGCATTGATCTGCGCTCGGTTAGAAAGTTCCTCCAAAGTAGTGTGGACCGTTGGATACTTTTCCTTCAAACCCAACAACAAATTGGGTACCACATTTTGCATGGCCGAACCCAAAAAACCGATGCGAACTTCCCCCAATTGGCCTTCTCCGATAAGTTTCACCTGTTTTTTGGTCTGCTCCAAATGGTTCAAAATGAATTCCACCTCCTTCTTTAAAAACTCGCCCGCTGGAGTAAGGCTAACCTTTTTCTTGTCCCTCACAAACAGTTGAGTGTCCAAAATTTCTTCCATCTGTTTGATTTGCGTGCTCAAACCAGGCTGGGAAATAAATAGTTTTTCAGCGGCCTTTCTATAGTGCAGTTCTTCAGCCACGGCCAAAAAATAGACAAAATGTCGTAGTTCTATTTGATAATTCATACTTATTGATTATTACAAAAATAAGTATTGGTAATTATTAAACCTAATCGGTAACTTTGGATAGCCGTAATTAATCATATAAACAAAAAGTTGTCAGGTCGAGCGCAGTCGAGACCTCATTTTTAAGACTTTGAGTCCAATAACTTCTCGACTTAAGTTCATCTTGAGCGTAGTCGAAAGACTCGAAGTGACAGTTCACCATGTATTGATTACGGACAATCAGTTAGTAAATTAATTCAAAAGCATGGCAACAGACCGAACATTTCAATTTGGTGAAGACCATTTAACCGCGAGCATAGCTTTGGGCTTGGCACATGGCACCATAAAAGGTGTTTTCTCCGAGGAATGCCTACAAAATGTAAATGCGAGTTACCAACGCGTACAACGCATTGTTGAAAAAGGTGATACGGTGTATGGTATCAATACGGGGTTTGGCCCATTGTGCAATACCAAGATTTCCAAAGCGGATACAAAAATCCTTCAATCCAACATATTAAAAAGCCACAGCGTAGGTGTCGGCCAACCTATTTCTACGGAATTGGCAAAAATCATGTTGATTCTAAAAATCCATGCTCTGGCTAAAGGGTATTCAGGTATTGCCGAAACCACTTTGCAACGTATGCTTTGGCATATGGAAAACAATGCCATTCCCGTGGTTCCCTCGCAAGGTTCGGTTGGTGCATCAGGGGATTTGGCTCCGCTATCCCATTTATTTTTACCACTAATAGGTTTGGGCAAAGTAGAATATCAAGGTAAAACCATCCCGACCCAAACGTTATTTGAACAAACAGGATTACAACCCTTGGAATTGGGTCCAAAAGAAGGACTTGCCTTGATCAATGGAACCCAATTTATCGCTGCACACGGAGTGATGGTCGTCCACAAATTACAGTATTGTTTGCGACACGCAGATATTATCGGTGCGATGATGCTCGAAGGGCTACAAGGTTCCATGAAGCCTTTTTTTGAAGAACTCCACCAGCTTCGCCCTTTTAAGGGCAACCAACACGTAGCGGGCAGGATTCGAACATTGCTCCAAGGTTCCGAGATTTTGGAAGATCATATCGATTGCGAACGGGTGCAAGACCCCTACTCTTTGCGCTGTATGCCGCAAGTGCACGGGGCATCCCGAAATGCGTGGCTCCACCTCAAGGAATTGTTGGAAATAGAACTCAATTCAGTAACGGACAATCCTGTCATCATAAATGATGAACTGACCATTAGCGGTGGTAATTTTCACGGGCAACCCTTGTCCATGGCCTTGGATTATGCCGCATTGGCCGCTTCAGAAATCGGGAATATCTCCGACCGACGTATCTACCTGGCCCTCGAAGGCAACAGCCCTGGTGTTCCCAAGTTGTTGATGAAAGATACCGGAATCAATTCGGGTTACATGATCCTGCAGTACACCTCGGCCGCCTTGGCCAGCGAGAACAAAAGCCTGTGTTTCCCAGCCAGCGCCGATAGCATTCCCACTTCATTGGGACAGGAAGACCATGTGAGCATGGGTTCCATCAGTGGTAGAAAAGCCCTCAACATAATTGAGAATGTGGAGAAAATATTGGCCATCGAATTGTTGACTTCTGCCCAGGCATTCGAATATAGAAAACCCTTAAAATCGGGCATTCTGTTGGATGAAATCCATACATTCCTGAGGACAAAGGTTGCTTTTGCCGAAAACGATCGTGTTTTTGCGGACGACATCGAAAAAGGAATCGAAATCATCCAAAACGGGGAAATCATCAATTTGGTAGACCGTGTAATGGATGAGAAACAACTGAAGTGGAACACCCCACATCTTGATGAATTTGAAACATACTAGCATGAACAGACCATTATTGATAGGACCCTTTACCCAATTACTTCCCATGACGGGACTCCCATTAAAAGGAGCGCTCAAAGATGAGCAACTGCCCATCATTGAAAACGGAGGGATTCTGGTTTCCGAAGGAAAAATTCTCAAAGTCGGTGTTTTTGATGAGTTGAAATCCGATGATGTCGACATCCACCCAATCGAAGGAGCACAGGTTTGCCTGCCCGGTTTTGTGGATTCCCACACCCATATCTGTTTTGGAGGCACCCGCGCTCGGGATTACGCCTACCGTAATGCAGGAAAAACCTATTTGGAAATCGCCAAAGCCGGTGGCGGTATCTGGGACACCGTGACCCAAACCCGAAAAGCATCACAGCAAGAATTGGTTGAAGGGATTCTTTCCAGAAGTAAAAAACATCTGAAAAACGGTGTAACCACCATCGAAGTGAAAAGTGGTTACGGTCTTTCCGTGGATGAAGAATTGAAAATGCTACGCGCTATCCAACAGGCCAATGCAACCTCAACCGCTTCATTGATTCCAACCTGTTTGGCAGCCCACATGAAACCCAAAGATTGGAACCAGGATAAGGATTATTTGGACGTAATCATCAATGAATTGTTCCCTATCATCAAGGCTGAAAACTTGGCCCATCGTGTGGATGCCTTTGTGGAAGAAAGTGCTTTTTCTCCTGAAGAAATCAAACCCTATTTTCAAAAAGCAAAGGAAATGGGATTTGATATTACGGTACACGCAGACCAATTTACCACAGGAGGCAGTCAAGTTGCGGTGGATTTTGATGCGGTAAGTGCCGACCATTTAGAAGTCAGTACCATAAAAGAAATTCAACTCTTGGCCAAGAGCAACACCATTGCGACCGCATTGCCAGGAGCATCCATCGGTTTGGGGTGCGCCTACACGCCAGCACGTAAGATTTTGGATGCGGGTGGCGCATTGTCCATTGCCAGCGACCATAATCCCGGGTCTGCTCCCATGGGTGACCTGTTGACCCAAGCCAGTATTTTGGGCACTTTTGAAAAATTGTCCAACACCGAGGTTTTGGCTGGCATCACTTATAGGGCCGCAGCAGCTTTGCGTTTGACAGACCGAGGCAAACTGGAGGCTGGAGCAGTGGCAGATTTTGTGATTTTCCCAACGGACAACTACCAAGAAATCACCTACCATCAAGGGCAATTGAGGCCAAGTGAAGTTTGGAAGAAAGGAATTAACGTTTACAAATAACTTTGTCATTCCGCACGGTTGCTGAGCGTAGTCGAAGCGAGATGCGGAATCCACTACTCTATTTTGGATTCCTGCTTTCGCAGGAATGACAAATCATTCTTTATTACTAATGAAAAAAGATCATTTCAAATCACAAATTCTTCAAGGAATCCCTTCGGAATTACCCGCCATCAAAGCATATCCAAAAAATGGCAACCCTGCCCCAAAACGGAAGGACATTCTCTCCAAAGAAGAAAAAAAATTGGCCGTACAAAATGCGCTACGGTATTTTCCCGAGGCTTGGCACCAAGAACTCGCCCCAGAATTTGCGGAGGAGCTGAAAACTTACGGCCGTATTTATATGCATCGGTTCAAGCCCGATTATGAAATGTATGCCCGACCTATTTCGGAATACCCTGCCAAAACACATCAGGCAGCGGCCATTATGCTCATGATCCAGAACAATTTGGACCCTGCCGTAGCACAGCACCCCGAAGAGCTCATTACCTACGGCGGCAATGGAGCGGTTTTCCAAAACTGGGCGCAATACCTGCTCACGATGAAATATTTGGCGGAAATGACCGAAGAGCAGACTTTGAATATGTACTCTGGCCATCCAATGGGACTTTTCCCGTCATCCAAAGAGGCACCTAGAGTGGTGGTCACCAATGGCATGATGATTCCCAACTATTCCAAACCAGACGATTGGGAACGTTTCAATGCGCTTGGCGTCACCCAATACGGGCAGATGACCGCAGGTTCCTACATGTACATCGGTCCACAGGGCATTGTCCACGGAACGGCCATTACGGTAATGAACGCCTTTCGCAAAGTGTTACAGAAAAATGAATCGCCCGAAGGCAAGATTTTCTTGACCGCTGGATTGGGAGGCATGAGCGGCGCACAGCCCAAAGCAGGAAACATCGCGGGGGGCATTACCATTTGTGCCGAGGTCAACCCCGAAGCTGCCAAAAAACGCCACGACCAAGGTTGGGTGGATGAATTGTTGGTGGATTTAGATCTGTTGGTGGTTCGTACCAAAGAGGCTGTGGCGAACAAGGAAGTCGTTTCCTTGGCCTATATCGGTAACGTGGTGGATGTTTGGGAACGTTTTTTTGAAGAGGACATTTTCATTCATTTAGGTTCCGACCAAACCTCCTTGCACAATCCTTGGGCGGGTGGCTATTATCCCATTGGGCTTTCTTTTGAAGAGTCAAACATCATGATGGTGGAAAACCCAGAAGCGTTCAAGGAAAAAGTGCAGGAATCATTGCGAAGACAAATCGATGCCATCAACAAACACACGGCAAAAGGCACCTACTTTTTTGATTACGGAAACGCCTTTTTGTTGGAAGTTTCCCGAGCGGGTGGCGAGGTGATGGCTAAAAACAACATCGACTTCAGGTATCCATCCTATGTCCAAGATATTTTGGGCCCGATGTGTTTTGATTATGGCTTTGGCCCCTTCCGATGGGTTTGCACATCGGGCGACCCCAAAGATCTTCAAAAGACCGATGCTATTGCCTTGGAAGTGATGAAAAAAATCAAATCCGAAGCGCCAGAAGAAATTCAACAGCAGATGCAGGACAACATCAAATGGATTTCGGAAGCGGAACAGAATAAATTGGTAGTGGGTTCGCAAGCCCGAATCCTCTATGCCGATGCTGAAGGGCGCAGCAAAATTGCAGATGCCTTCAACACGGCCATTGCCAAGGGAAAAATCAGTGCTCCCGTGGTATTGGGACGTGACCATCACGATGTAAGCGGAACGGATTCCCCCTTTAGGGAAACCAGTAATATTTATGATGGCAGCAAGTTCACCGCCGACATGGCCATTCAAAATGTGATTGGCGATAGTTTTAGGGGTGCCACTTGGGTTTCCATTCACAATGGTGGCGGCGTTGGCTGGGGAGAAGTAATCAATGGCGGATTTGGAATGGTGCTCGATGGTTCGGAGGAAGCCTCCAATCGATTGAAGAAAATGTTATTTTTTGATGTGAACAATGGGATTTCCCGAAGAAGCTGGGCACGGAACAAGGAAGCCCGTTTTGCCATTGAACGAGAAATGGAACGCTCCCCCAATTTAAAGGTAACTTTGCCTTATCTTGTGGAATCCGATATTTTGGACGACCTATTTTAATGTGATGAAACACTACGCCCCCCCGAAAAAAGAACTTTGGACAGGTAGAGTATCCAACAAATGGCTGTACCTGCACGAAAAAGTGCACTGTACACCCCTGGAGGAACTGCCCGAGGCCCAGAAAAAATCCATTGCGCTTTTGGGCTATGCCTGCGATGAGGGTGTGCACCGCAATCAAGGACGCATTGGCGCTGTTGAAGGTCCCGATAGCATCAAAAACAGTTTTGGAAAAATGCCCAACCATTTGGGAAGCAATGTGCTTTTGCACGATGTAGGTTCCGTTGTTTGTGACGGAGGCGATATGGAGTCTGCCCAAATCCAGCTTACCGAAGCGGTCAAACTACTTTTAGAAAGAAAACAATTCCCTATTGTTTTGGGCGGTGGGCACGATGTGGCTTATGGTCACTATAACGGTATCAAAAAATATCTGGATGCCAAAAAAGAAGGGCAAACCATCGGCATCATCAATTTTGATGCGCATTTTGATTTGCGGAAAAACACGGAAAAAAGTAATTCGGGCACCCCGTTTTATCAGATAGCCAAAGACTGCGAAAAGGAAGGCATCGATTTTAATTACCTCTGCCTCGGTATCCGAAAAGATGCCAACGATAGAAATTTGTTTCAAACAGCCAAGGATCTTGATGTCATTTATGTGATGAACGACACCTTTCAAATTCCTTTATTGAATGAAATCACGACCTGGATCAATGCGTTTGCCAAAAATGTGGACCATATTTATGTGACCATCGACCTGGATGGGTTCTCTTCTGCTTATGCACCCGGGGTCAGTGCCCCTTCGCCCATGGGCTTTAGCCCGTATATGGTTCTGGAATGTTTAAAAACGATTATTGGCTCTGGAAAATTGATCAGTCTGGATATTGCCGAAATGAACCCCAAATATGACGTGGACGGACAAACAGCAAAACTCGCTGCTTCTTTAGTGCACCACACGGCACACCTTGTTTCTCAATAAAGCTTGTCATTCTGAACGTAGTGAAGAATCTATTGTTTAGGAAAAGATAATTGGCTCGGGCTCGACACGAATTGCACGAATTATCATAAATGCCTTATGATTTGTCAGGTCGAGCGCAGTCGAGACCTTTGAAAGTAAGACCTCTCGACTCCGCTCGAGGTGACATCTGTTCTTATTTTACACTTTCTTCTACAAACAAAAAAAGCCTTCCAAAAGGAAAGCCTTTCATTGGTGAACATCGATTTGATGTTTCAACCTGATTCCAATCATCGCGACTGGAATCCAACACAACGTGACAAAGATAGGATGATTTTTCGGAAAAAGTAACAGTAGAAGTTGTTCATATTTATTTTATGGATTATTTCCATTTTATAGGAATATTTCCATAATTTAGCTTTCCTTCAACTGAACAATGGAAAAGACGATTTTGCATCTTGACTTGGATACTTTTTATGTATCCGTGGAACGCATCATCAATACAGAGCTTAAGAACAAGCCCTTATTGGTGGGCGGCACCAGTGACCGTGGCGTAGTGGCGGCTTGCAGTTACGAGACCCGTGGGTTTGGGGTGCATTCCGGCATGCCCATGAAAATGGCCAAGGAACTTTGTCCCGAAGCCGTGGTCATTCGTGGAAACGCAGGCACCTACAGCAAATATTCGGATGTGGTGACGGAAATCATCAAAGAACATGTGCCTGTTTTCGAAAAATCGAGCATTGATGAGTTCTACGCCGACCTCTCGGGCATGGACCGCTTTTTTGGCTGCTATAAATACGCCACGGAAATGCGCCAGAAAATCATTCGGGAAACAGGGCTGCCCATTTCGTTTGGGTTATCGGTGAACAAAGTAGTCTCCAAAGTGGCCACCAATGAGGCCAAGCCCAACAATCAGCTTAAGATAGATTTTGGTCTGGAAAAGCCTTTTTTGGCTCCCCTTTCCATCAAGAAAATTCCGATGGTGGGCGATAAAACCTATCAAACCCTCAGAAATTTGGGAATACGGCAAGTAAAAACCGTTCAGGATATGCCCATGGACATTATGCAACGGGTATTGGGCGCCAACGGTAGGCTCATCTGGAAACGGGCCAATGGGATAGATAACACACCCGTAATTCCATTCCACGATAGAAAGTCCATCTCCAATGAAAGGACTTTTGACCGAGACACCATCGATGTTACAAAGCTGAAAGGCATTTTGATCGCCATGACCGAAAACTTGGCCTATCAACTCCGAAGGGGCGATAAATTAACGGCCTGTATCGCGGTAAAGATTCGATATTCCGATTTCAACACCTATTCCAAGCAATCCCGTATTCCGTATACGAGTGCGGATCATGTGCTCATTCCAAAAATATTGGAGCTGTTCGACTCGCTGTACAACAAACGGATGTTGGTACGTCTCATCGGGATTCGGTTCAGCCATTTGATCTCAGGCAACTATCAAATCAACCTTTTTGAAGATACCGAAGAAACCCTGAACCTATGCAAGGCCATGGATCATGTGCGGAACCGATTTGGATGTCGGAGCGTGGTCCGCGCCTCCGCCATGGGCGCAAAAACCATTGGGAGCATGCACAACCCTTTTAATGGGGAACCGCCTGTGGTTTTGGCACATCGAAAACAGTGACCAATTTCCAATGAGCAATAAACAATGAACAATTGGTAACTGATAATTGGACATTGATAATTGATAACTGACAATTGTATTTAAACTGCCACACATATTATAGCTTACGGTTCGGAACTTTCTCGGAGGTGGAGCTATTGCAATTGGCAAAGCAGAACCATGTGACCCAACTGGTGCTTACGGACATCAACAATACCTCAGCGGGATTGAATTTTGTTCGAAAGGCACCCGAATTTGGCATCAAACCCATTTTGGGCATCGATTTTAGGAACGGAGTGCTCCCCTGCTTTATTGGGATTGCGCAAAACAATGAGGGGTATCTGGAACTGAACGACTTTTTGTCCCACCACCTTCACCATGAATTGAAGATTCCCGATCGGGCACCAGCTTTTAAGAATGCGTTTGTGGTATATCCGTTTGAACAGGTGCTGCTCAACGAACTGGAACATTTTCAAGATTATGAGTTCATCGGAATCTCCATTAAAGATCTGCGCCGACTTCCATTTTCGAAATTGGCCAATCTTAAAAAGAAATTGGTGGTACAGCAGCCCGTTACTTTTCGGAACAAACAAGATTTTAATGCCCATCGATTGCTCAGGGCCATCGATAACAACGTACTGCTGAGCAAACTTCCAAAGGAAGAGGAGGCCAATGAGGAAGAAAAGATGTATCCCGTACAAAATCTGGCCGCGGCATTTTCGGAGTTCCCCTTTATTCTGGAAAACACGGAAAAACTGCTCAACAAGTGCTGTATCCATTTTGATTTTTCAAAAGACAGAAAGCCCCAAAACCTAAAAACATTTTTGGGCAGCGTGGAAGAAGATGAACAACTCTTGGACCAACTCTGTGCCGAGGGACTCCCCTATCGGTATGAAGAAGTGAACGATTCCATCAAAAACCGATTGAACAAGGAATTGGAACTCATCAAAAAAATGGGTTTCGTTTCCTATTTTTTGATCAATTGGGATATTGTATCCAAAGCAAGGGAAAAGGGTTTCTTTTACGTAGGACGAGGGAGTGGCGCCAACAGCATTGTAGCCTACTTGCTCCGCATTACCGATGTGGATCCCATGGAACTTGACCTCTATTTTGAGCGATTCATCAATCTATACCGTGCCAATCCGCCCGACTTTGACATCGATTTTTCATGGAGAGACCGCCCCGCCATGACCGAATACATCTTTGAACGCTTTGAACATGTTGCCCTGCTCGGCACCTACGTCACTTTTAAGGAACGGGGCGTTATCCGGGAGTTGGGCAAAGTTTTTGGGCTGCCACCACAGGACATTGATTTTTTGTTGGCTGGAAGATACAGATTGGAACAACTTGATCATGTTTCAAGATTGGTAATAAAATATGGAAGCCTGTTAAAAGGAAAGCCCAACTACTTGAGCATTCACGCTGGGGGGATTTTGATCAGCAACAAACCCCTGCATTGGTTTTCCGCCACCCATTTACCACCAAAAGGCTTTCCCACCACGCAGTACGACATGGTCATTGCCGAGGATGTAGGCCTGTATAAATTTGATATTTTGGGACAGCGGGGTTTGGGCAAAATCAAGGAGGCGTTGGAAATCGTCGCTTACAACCAACCCGAAAAATATGGCGATATCGATATCCACGACATCAAAGGGTTTAAAAAAGACCCCGCAATCAACAACCTGATCAAAACCGCACAGTGCATGGGCTGTTTTTACGTGGAGTCGCCCGCCATGCGCATGCTGCTCAAAAAACTACAGGTCGATAATTATTTGGGATTGGTGGCCGCTAGTTCCATTATCCGCCCAGGTGTAGCCAAAAGTGGTATGATGCGAGAATACATCCTCCGCCATCGCAATAAAGGCAGAACCGAGGAAAAGGCACATCCCGTGATGTTGGAAATAATGCCGGACACCTATGGTGTAATGGTCTATCAAGAAGATGTAATCAAAGTGGCCCACCATTTTGCCGGTCTGGACCTTGGCGAGGCCGATGTTCTCCGCAGGGGCATGAGCGGGAAATTCCGTTCGCGGGAAGAATTTCAAAAAGTGCAGGATAAATTTATTTCCAATTGCAGAAAAAAAGGCTACGCGGAATCCTTGATTTCCGAAATCTGGAACCAAGTGGCCAGTTTTGCAGGCTACGCTTTTGCCAAGGGGCATTCTGCATCCTATGCTGTAGAGAGTTATCAAAGTTTATTTTTGAG
>Ga0070726_10001503_pt1 | contig 23339 bp, 17 predicted proteins | sample tdAd471_FD_67275 | JGI IMG/M metagenome (GOLD analysis project Ga0070726, IMG submission 67275) | Marine sediment microbial communities from the Atlantic coast under amendment with organic carbon and nitrate - tdAd47.1 | ecosystem: Environmental > Aquatic > Marine > Coastal > Sediment | place... | reverse complement strand
TGGCGGCCCAGAGCTAAGCAGCCGCAAAACTACAATTGGCGGAGTTTCACATGGGATCGCTCGAAGATTACGAACTTCTTCCAACTGACCCAGAACTTCTGCACGCCATCCATTTGGGAACAGATCACGAAGAACTTGCCGCGATGGTTGCCCGCGGTGTGGATGTCGACGGAGCTGACGGCTATGAAGCCACGCCGTTGTGGTGGGCTTGCAACGGCAATGACGCGCCATTGGCAGAGCTACTTGTCAGCCTTGGGGCAGACGTCAACCGCAGAAACAAGGAAGGATACACACCTCTCGACCGAGTGTACCGATCAGAGGTTGCGCTGATCTCTTTCCTTCGCAATGCCGGAGCCAAGTTGTCAACTGAGCTGTGATCCACAACGTAGGCCGGACCGAGGAGCGTAGCGACGATGTTCCGGCATTTGTGTCCGTGACCGTCGTGCTCGTGTCGCCGGAGCGGCGCTGCGCTTGATCCGGCCTACGTCGCTACATCGCGTGGTGATTCTCAGCCGCAGATTCACACAGATGGACGCAGATGAGGCGGGGTGTTGCTACCGAAGTCCGTCAGAAACTATCTGTGTGCATCTGCGTCAATCTGCGGCCAAGTGACCTGCTTGCCGGTCGCGTGCAACGCAAACGGCCCGTCTTCAGTCGGCGAAACTGAAGACGGACCGTTGATCGAAGAAGCGGCTCGTGACAGGGGGCGTCACTTGGCGTTGCGGTTGAGGGGTTCGTCGACGACCAGGTCGCTGGGGAAGTCGGAGGCGTTGTCGCCATTGCGGGTTCTGAGGCGTTTGTTCTGTGAGTTGCCTCGTGGCTGGTTCATGGGGATGTCCATGCCGCCCAGGGACGCCATCATTTCGTAGAGGCGGTTCTCCATCGCCTTCTGCTGCTTCGCGTGAGCGGGGGCGCGGATCAGATTCTTCTGCTCCATCGGGTCCGCCTGGATGTCGAAGAACTCGTCCGTGTCCCACAGGCCGTAGTACGTGTTGTATTTGTACTTGTCGCTGCGCAGTGAGAAGACGGTCGGGGACTGCGGGAAGTTCTTTTCCCAGTAGTACACGTAGAGGAAGTAGTCGCGCCAGGAGACGTCCTTGCCACGAGCCAGGTCGATGAAGCTGGCTCCGTCCATGTGAGCCGGCTTTGCGAGGCCCATCGCTTCCATGACCGTTGGAGCGACGTCGATGTTGGCGACCATCTTGTCGACGACGGTGCCGCCTTTGAACAGGTCCGGGCATTGCATCAGCATCGGGACGCGGATCGAGGTCTCGTAGGCGACGCGTTTGTCGATCAGACCGTGCTCGCCAAACATGAAGCCGTTGTCGCCCATGTAGATGACCAGCGTTTCGTCGTGGATGCCCATCTTCTTGAGCTGATCCAGCACGGCTCCCACGCTGTCGTCGACCGAGCACAGGGCTTCGCAGTAACGCTTGTAGTACTGCTCGATGTTGAGATCGCTGTGGTACGGGAAGTCGACGCCGTGCCAGCTGTTACGCTGGTCGAGCAGCCAGCGGGGCAGATTGCGTTTGTTGTCCGTCAGCAGCGTCTCGCTGGCCGGTCGCTTGAACGGCTTGTCGGCGAACTTCTGGTCGTACTTCTCTTCCGGCGTGAAGTTGGCGTGAACGGCCTTGTGGGACAGGTACAGGAAGAACGGCTTGTCGCTGCCTTTCTGCTGTTCGAGGAAGTCGATTGCGTACCGGGTCAGCAGCGTCGTGATGTAGCCGTCCTGTGGGACGCGTTCGCCGTTGACGTTGATCGTGTAGTTCGGATTCGGCGGCAGATAGTTGCCCTGGCCCTTGAAGCTGACCCAGTAATCGAATCCCGGTCGCGGGTTGTCGTGATGCCCGCCCATGTGCCACTTGCCGATGAAGCCCGTCGCGTAGCCGGCCTTCTGCAGATACTGCGGGAAGAACTTCGTTCCGTCGGAGACCAGCCGGTTGTTGTCGATGACCCGGTGCCGGAACGTGTAGAGCCCGGTGAGAATCGACGCACGGCTCGGCGAGCACAGCGACGTCGTGACGAACGCGTTCTTCAGATGCACGCCGTTCCTGGCGATCGAGTCCATGTGCGGCGTCTCAGCGAACTGATGCCCCATGAAGCTCATGGCGTCGTAGCGATGATCGTCCGACAGGATGAAGACGACATTCCGCGGCTTCGCGTTGGGAATTGAAACCGGCGTCACGGTTTCAGGAACCGGCACAACTCTCGCTGGTTTTGTGTCTGGCCCGTCGGCGGCGAGGGTTGTCAGCGTCAGAGCGAAAAAGGCGAGCAGTGCGGCAGCGATCGATTTCATGGGTGCTGATTACCTCGTTCGATGAGCGGCGATTAACTGAGTCAGACGGGTTTGGTTTCAACCGCAGATACACGCTGATGGACGCAGATAAAGGGCAGGACATCGCAGCAGAGTCACTCGGAAAAGCTGCGTTCATCCGCGTCGATCTGCGGCACAGTGTTGTGCCCCGAGAAAATTCGTTTGCGGCTACTCGGGCAGGATGGCGTTGTGGTAGATGTCCTGGACGTCTTCGCAGTCGTTGAGCATGTTCATGAACTTCTCGAACATGGCAACGTCGTCGGGGCTGATCTCGACGCTGGCCTGCGGGACGAACGTGACTTCCTGCGTGTCGAGTTCCAGATCCGGGAACGCTTCCAGCAGGGCGGTGCGGGCTTTGTCGAGCTCGGTCGCCGGGGCGAAGACGGTGAGCTGTCCGTTTTCACATTCGGTCTCGTCAACATCGACGTCGGCTTCGAGCAGTGCTTCCAGCACTTCGTCCTCGTTGTCGCCTTTGAACGACAGGACGGCCAGGTGATCGAACATGTGCGAGACTGAGCCGGTCGCGCCCAGTTTTGAGTTTGTCTTCGTGAAGCAGTTGCGGACATCGGTGATCGTGCGGTTGGCGTTGTCGGTCAGGCAGTCGACCATGACCGAGCAGGCTCCGGGGCCGTAGCCTTCGTACCGGGCCGGCTGGTAATCCTCGCCGCCGCCGCCGCTGGCTTTTTCGATCGCCTTTTCGATGACGTGGCTGGGCACCTGCTCGCGTTTGGCCTTGTCGATCAGGCTCTTCAGACCGGGGTTGGCTTCCGGATCGGGCACTCCGTTGCGGGCGACGACGTACAGCAGCTTGCCGTAGCGTGAATACAGCTTCGACTTCTGCGCGGCCGTCTTCATGATCGAGTGTTTGCGGTTTTCGAAGCTTCGTCCCATCGCGGTTTTCTCGTGTTCTGACGCGGTTTGGCAGGGGGCCTTTGTGGAGGCAGCAATCTGGCGTAGCGAAACTCGCGGGGAGTTTCGGTCCTGATTCCGGACTGCCGAAAGTCTTCGCGACTTTCGCTACGGACTGGGATTCTGTGCCGAGTCGCGCAAAAGGAAAACCCCGCAGGAGCGAATACCGGTTCCTGCGGGGCTGGTTGGTGCGAGTCGGACTCGCAATGCGGAGAGGGCGGGATTCGAACCCGCGGACCAGTTTGACCCGGTCACATCATTAGCAATGATGCGCATTCGGCCACTCTGCCACCTCTCCGGGTCTGTGACCAGCGGCGGAATATAGCCTCCAGTATCTCGAACGCAAGTGCTTCCGGGCGATGCCGACCCAGTGAGTCGTTCGTTCTGCGAACTGCATTGCAGCTCCCTCAGAACCGGTCGGAACGGGCGCGCAATCAGAGGCAGACCTGACAGGAAGTCGCCGGATATTTCGTGGGGCGTTTCGATCGCGGAGCGATCAACGGCTTTCAGGATATGCCACGGAGCGTTTCGATCGCGGAGCGATCAACGACTTTCTGCGATCAACGAATTTCAGCGGTCAGGACAGCTCGATTGTGACCGGGGCGTGGTCGGAGACCGTCAGGCCGCCGGCTCGGCAGATTTCGGCGGAGTGGAAACGCTTTCCTGCTGCGGCGTTGCCCAGCAGGTAATCGATGCGCCAGCCGCGGTCGAGTTCTCTCGCCCGGCCTCGGTTGGACCACCACGAATACGGCCCCTGAATCTCGCCAAAGTGCTGTCGGACGAGGTCGTTCCAGCCGGTGTCGAGCAGGTCGGAGAACCACTCGCGTTCGTGCGGCAGGAAGCCCGACGTGTTCTCGTTCGACTTCGCGTAGAAGATGTCGCGTTCGGTGTGAGCGATGTTCAGGTCTCCGCCGACAACGACCGGGTGGCGTTTCTTCCGGATGGCGTCGCTCCAGGGCATGAATTCGTCGAGCCACTGATCCTTGACAGCCTGTCGTTCCGGACTGGACGAGCCCGACGGCAGGTAGACGCAAACGACTTCCACGCCGTCGATCAGCGCGCGAATGACGCGGCCTTCCGGATCGTCGGCGTCGAGACCCGTCGCGAGAATCTCGATCGGCGAACGCGCGAGGATCGCCGTTCCCGAATAGCCCTTCCGCTCAGCCGGATGCCAGTGAACGTGCCAGCCGTCGGGAGCAACCCACTCTTTGGGGATCTGATCGGGCAGAGCACGGACTTCCTGCAGCATCAGCACGTCCGGCTGCACCTCGTCGACGATCTCTGCGAAGCCCTTGCGAATGGCCGCTCGAATCCCGTTGACGTTCCAGGTGGTGATGCGCATTTGAGAACCGTCCCTGATTGATGCGACCGGTGATGACAAATCCGGAGTGCGTTTTTCACCACAGAGACACAGAGGGCACAGAGTTCTTCTGAGTGGCTGTCACTCTGTGATCTCTGTGCCTCTGTGGTGATGTCATAACCTATGCCGAGGCGTAGAACGCGTTGGCGGCGGCGACTCCGGAGCCGGGCTGGAACGACGCTCCCTGGTCGGCGAGGCAGTTCTCCAGCGCGGCCAGGAAGAGCAGGACGTTGCGGGACGAGCTGGCTTCGCCCATCAGGCCGATACGCCAGGTCTTGCCTTTCATCGGCCCCAGGCCAGCGCCGATTTCGATGCCGAATTCGTTGAGCAGTCGACCGCGGACAGCTGCGTCATCGACGCCGTCCGGGATGCGGACCGCGTTGAGCATCGGCAGGCGGAACTGTTCCTCGACGGCGTACTCGATGCCGAGGGCTGCCAGGCCGTCTCGCAGTGCCAGGTGGTTGCGGCGATGCCGGGCGAAGCGATTGTCGAGCCCTTCTTCGAGAACCAGACGCAGCGCTTCGTGCAGGCCGTAATTCATGTTGATTGGCGCGGTGTGGTGATAGGCCCGAGACGAATCGCTCCAGTAGTTGCGGACCATCGTCATGTCGAGATACCAGCTTGCGACCTTCGTCTTGCGGGCATCGATCACGTCGAGGGCACGCTGGCTGAACGTGACGGGCGCCAGTCCCGGCGGGCAGCTCAAGCACTTCTGCGTTCCGCTGTAGACCGCGTCGAGGCCCCACTCGTCGACCTTGACGGGCAGGCCGCCGAGCGACGTGACGCAGTCGACCAGCAGCAGGGCTCCAGCGTCGTGAACGATCTTTGCGATCTCTTCCAGCGGCTGCAGGGCACCGGTTGACGTTTCGGCGTGAACGAGGCCGACGACTTTCGGCGAGTGTTTTTTGACGGCGGCGGCGACTTCCTCGGGCGAAAAGACTTCGCCGAACGGGCGCTCGATCGCTGTGACCTCGGCTCCAGCTCGTTCGGCAACGTCCTTCATGCGGCCGCCGAAGACGCCGTTGACGCCGACGATCATTCGGTCGCCCGGTTCGATCAGGTTAACGACGCAGGTCTCCATGCCGGCGGAACCGGTCCCGCTGACGGCCAGTGTCAGCTGGTTCTCAGTCTGAAAGACCTGCCGCAGCATCGACTGGACCTCGTTCATTGTCTGCAGAAAGAACGGGTCGAGGTGGCCGACTGTCGGGGCGCCCAGCGCGGCGAGCACGCGCGGATGCGTATCACTCGGGCCGGGGCCCATCAGAATGCGGCACGGCGGGTTGAGCGGCTGCGGAACGGAATGTGACATGAGAATGCTCCGGGAAATCGAGGCGGCGGCAGAAGCCTGTCGCGCGGCGAGAATTGAGTGTGTCTTCGGGAGAGCGATGAGAGAGCGACCGCAGTCAGGTCGCGGTCACGATCCTTTGTTGTTCGCGTCGTCGGTTTTGGGCCGCGGGCGGAAGTACTTCATTGACTGCCGGACGACCATGCGCCGGCGGGCCAGACGCACGCCCATCGACAGAATGAAGTTGAGGAAGCCGGGGATGACAAACAGCTTGCGTTTTTCGAGGCCGCGAATTGACCGCCGGACGACGAACTCGGCGGTGTGCGAGCGTTGTTTTTTGAGCCAGCCCTGAACGCCGGCAACGTCGAAAAACTCGGTGGCCGTCGTCCCCGGGCAGAGTGCCTGCACGGTGACGCCGCGGTCGCGGCACTCCGCCCACAGCGCTTCGCTGAAGTGCAGGACGAACGCTTTGGTTGCCGAGTAAACCGGCATGTACGCAACCGGCTGAAACGCGGCGACGGATGACAGATTGATGATGGCCCCGTGTTCGCGTTCGAGCATTTGTGGCAGGAACAGGTAAGTCAGCTCGGTCAGCGACGCGATGTTGAGCTGAATCATGTTGAGCATGCGGGCGCAATCTGTGTTGTCGACGACGCCGACGTTGCCGAAGCCGGCGTTGTTGATCAGCAGCTCCACCGCGATTCCCTGGCCTTTGATGAGCGAGAAAATCCGTTGCGGTTCGCCGGGGTCGGTCAGGTCACCGACAATCAGCTCGCACTGCGTGCCGTGCCGGGTGTGCAGGTCGTCGGCAAGTTCCCGGAGGCGGTTCTCGCGGCGGGCTGTCAGAACAAGGTGCATGCCTCGCGCCGCCAGAAATCGCGCAAACTCTGCGCCGATTCCGGAAGACGCTCCGGTGATGAGAGCCCAGCGATCAGCGTATGTATCCAGCAATGAAATGTCTCCGTCCGGCGCGGCAGCTGGCAGAACGCCCGCAGTCTGATTCAGACTCGGCCAGCCATTGGCACCGGCAGCGACAATTGAATTATGACCCAGCAGGAACGATGCCTCTGATGGCAGTTCAGAGAGAGGGGACCAGCCTCAGGTTTCGATGGGGCTGCCGTGCCTGGAATCGGCAGAAAACCCGCGAAAACCGCATCGTTCACGAGTTCGGGATCGTAACAGATCGCTGCCAGCGAAAAAGCGAGGCGCTGTCGGCAGTGTGCGGGCCGCACGCCCTGATTTGCCGACAGTTGTCGCCTGTTGACTACCGGGCGTGTTGAAGTGAGGTCGTTGTCAATTGGCGGTCGGGGGGACGGCGGCGAGCGATTCCTCAGCGGTCAAAGCGCCGTCGCTGTTCGCATCGAGTTTCGCGAAATCGGTGACGGGGCCGAGAAACTCGCGCCGGGAGACATCGCCGTCCTGGTTGAGGTCCATGCGGCGGAACCATTCCGGACCGTCGACCGCTTCCTGCAGGCGAGGGCTGGTCGAGCCCTGCTGCATCATGGGTTGCGAATCAGGAATCAGGCCGGGCTGAGCGAGTTCAAAGGTGACGTGGTAGCGGCTTTCGATTTCGGTGGCATCAAGAGCGCGGTTGCGGTTCGTGTCGAACTCGGCGATCTGTTGCGGACCGTGCCGGAACTCGCGGCGCGTCAGACGCTGGTCCGAGTTCGTGTCAAGAATCTGGAACAGCGACTGTCGCTGCAGGTCGACCCGCATGATGACGCGGAGCTGGCTGAGGCTGGCTCGTTCTTCGAGATAAGCGGCGACTTCGTCAGCGACGACCTGATCGTTGCCGTCCCGGTCGACGAGGTCGAACGTCGCGCCGGCGAGATCGAGGCCGGCAAACTCCTGCCGATCGAGATAGCGATTCCTGTCGGCGTCGATCCGCAGCATCTGGATGCGGAAAAAGTTGATCGTGTCCGACGAAGCTCCTGCCCAGCGTTTGACGGAAAAGTCGATCGGTCGGTCGCGCAGCCGCGGCTGACTGACGCTCGGCCGGCCAAACTTCGGCATGGCGACGGTGACGGCGAGGCTCGCGCCGGGTTGCTGCAGCGCGGCGACGAGTTCACTGATGGAGAGCGTTCTGCTGCGGTCGGAGTCGAATCGCAGTAACTGGCCGAACGATGCCGGAATCTCGTCGCGGTCGAGTTCGCCGGGGGATGTGGTGTCCCGATTTGCTGCTGCGTTCGAGCCTGCTTCTGCATTCGAATTCCGTTCCGAAGAGCGGGCGGGCTCGATGGAGTCACGGTCGTACTGCGTCAGGATCTGCTCGGCGATCGCTGGCAGGTCGGCCTGATCGCTGAGCAGCACGAACGGATACGCCTGCAGTCCATCTTCCGATTCGGTGACGAACGCGGGGCGGCCGGCGGGGTTTGAAAGTGGAGCGAGTTCGGCCGCGCTGATCGTCTCGTCGTCGTCGAGGTCGAGCAGTCGTAGCGCCTCGTGGCCCGCTTTCAGTTCGTCTTCGGAAACGGAGCGGTCAGCGCTGGTGTCGAGTTGCGTGGCGAGGTCGACGTCGGTCAGGCCGTCCCGGACCCGGCGCGTCAGCGAAAACGCGGGGCCCATAAAGGCTTCGTAGTGCGGTGCCAGTTCTGCCGATGACAGCTGGCCGTCAACTGGCGAAAGGTCGAGCGATTTCCAGTTCTCACCGAGCTGCCGTTCGCCGCCGCCTGCCCGTCCGAATGAGGGGACGGCTGAGGCCTCGTCCGGCGAAAGGCTGCCGTTTCTGTCAACGTCGAACTGTGAAAACTGTCGCGCGACGAATGCCCGACGGAACTCGCTGATCGGCTGCCCGTCAATCGTCAGTTCGAGTTTGAGAAAGAGCGGGCCGGAGGTGCCGAGATAAACGAGCCGATGGATTGCTGCTGAGTTTCCGTCGTCGGCTTTTAAGTCGGCCTCGGTTTGGGCGGACGCTGTCGTCGCGAGGAGCGCTGTGAGCGTCAGAGCGGCGAGTGTTCTGACGGTTGACCCGAAGCCGCAGGCGAGGGCGTTTCTCGCTACACGGCAGCGCCGTCGCCTGCGGCTTCGGGTTAAACGAGTCGCACGGCGACTCTGGACCATTTGAATCGAGCTGGTTGGCGTCAGGCGTTGCAGCAGCGCGGTCATGGCACATCAGCTTCGTTGTCTGGAGGCGCGGCAGCGGGTGACGGTTCAACGTCGCGAATCAAAGGTTCCTGATCGGCGTACGACAGCAGCAGCGGCAGCAGGAACAGGTTACCGGCCAGCCCGCCGAGCATCGCAACGCTCACAAGAATGCCAAAGTAGACCAGCGGAATGAAGTGCGAGAGTGTCAGAACGCTGAAGCCGGCGACGAGGGCCACGTTGGCAAAGACCAGTGCGCGGCCGACGCTTGTCTGAGTTTCTTCGAGAGCCGCCGCAACGGACTCGCCCTGACGCCGCAGCCTCTGATACTGGGCGAGATAGTGGACGCTGCTGTCGACGGTCAGACCCATCGAGACGCTGGCGATCATCGCCGTCGCGATATTGATCGGCAGCCCGATCCAGCCCATGAAGCCGATGACCAGCACGATGGGAAACAGATTCGGCACGAGCGCCGCCAGTCCGAGTCGCACGCTGCGAAACGCGAGGCTCAGCATCAGGCCGATCCCGACGGCCGCGATCACAAAACTGACAAGCTGGTCGCGCAACAGGCTTTCGATCAGAAACGTCAGGAGGACGAACAGCCCGGTGGCCTCGGCGGGACGGGAAGTGAGTGCGGAGTTCGGAGTGCGGAGTGCGGAATTCAGAACGTCGGAAGCTGTCTCCGCACTGGCATCGTCGGCAGATTCATTCTGCAGCTCATTCCGCATTCCGAATTCTGCATTCCGAACTCCAACTTGCTCCCGGACGATTTCTCGAACACGCGAAATCAGTGCGAGCTTGCTGGCCGAGGGCTGGCGTTCCAGACCGCGCAGGACGATCCGCATGCGGCCTTGTTCAGGATTGTAGAGGCCCTTCAGAAACTCCGGCTGAATCGCCTGCAGCATGTTCAGACGCTGTTGCAGTGTGAACTGTTTCGAAAACAGGCCGGCGCCGACTTTCCGGGGCACAAGGTCGAGTCCGTCGGTGAGCGCGACGACCTTCGTCAGTCGACCGTCGCGGGAGGCTGTGTCAGAAGCGGACGCACCGAGTTCGTCGCGCAGCTGGGCGGCGATCGTCCTGACGAGTTCGAGAAACTCGGGCGTGAGTTCGTCAGGCGCTGCGAAGTTGACTTCCCAGGTGCCGACGCCGCCAAGTTTCGATTCGGCAAAATTGAGTGCCCGAACGAGGCTGCTGTCGTCTCGGAAGTTCTTGCTGAAGTCTGTTTCGACTCGCAGCCGTGTCATGCCGAGTCCGGCCACGGCGACGATGGCTGCCGCGATGAATCCGACGAGTGTCGGGCGGCGATGCACCAGCTGGCCGACTCCGCCGAGTGCCCGCACGAGATGCCGTTCGGCGGGCGCGGGCACCGGATCTCCGATCAGCAGATCGAGCAGTCGCGAGGTGATCGTTGGCTGGGACGGCTGGCTCGACGGTCGTCGCCAGCGGGCCATCCCGCCGGGAGTGATCAGCACTACGACGAAGAAGACGAGCAGCGTCGCGAGAGACATCATCAGGCCGAAGCTGCGGACCGGCGTGATCTCGCTCGACAGCAGCGCCGCGAATCCGACCGCCGTTGTCGCGCACGTCCAGAAAATCGCCGGAGCCAGTTCGCTGATTGTGTCGGCGAGTGCGGCTTCGCGGGAAATCGATTCGGCCTGCCGCTTCTCACGAAATCGCAGCGCAATGTGCGTTGCGGTCGCGATCCCAATGATCGTGACCAGCGAGTTCAGCATTGAGCTGACCATGCTCAGCTTCACACCGCTGAGAACCAGAATAGCTTCCGTCCAGCGGATTGTGACGAGGACCACGACCAGCGGCAGCAGTACCCAGCGCAGCGTGCGGAACATTAGAAACAGAACGCCCGCCAGCAACAGCAGCGAAACATGAAAGAGCACTCGCCCATCTTCCTCGACGTACCGGAACATATCGTGAACCTGAACCGGCTCTCCGACGACGAACGCCGGGGGATCATGAGCGGCAGCAATTTCGCGAATGTCGGCGACGGTCTCTCCGCGCGGGATCTCAGTGGTGGCCGGTTTGAGCCGCACGACAATTGCCGTCGTGTGCCGGTCCTCACCGACGAGCACGCTTTCCGTCAGCTCGACGGCCTGCTTCTGCTCGGCGGAAAAATCGAGGCGGTCAATCAGCCGGCTGAGCACGATCGGCAGGCCGAGTTCCCGCAGGGCATTCCCGATTCGTCCCGACACGTCGGTCGCGCGGGGCAGCGTCTGCAGGCTTTCCGGATAGACACCCGGAACGGCAATGATCTTGCGGGCGAGGTTCTCAATCCGTTCTGCGCTGCGTTCGGAGACGATGTTGCTGTCAGGCTTGAACAGCCCGTCTTCCGCCCAGGCGATGATGGCGAACTCGTCGCCGCCGAACAGCTGCTTGCTGCGATCGTACGCCGAGAAGTATTCGTCGTCTTCCGCGTACAGCGACTCGATCGACTGGTCGAATTCGAGTCGCGCGGCAATCGGCAGTGCAATGACAAACAGAATCGCAACAACGGGCAGAACGAGCATCCGCCAGCGCAGGAGTTGCTGCACAATGGCATCCAGAAGGCTGGTTGATGACGGTTCTGACATAAGAGGGGACTTGGAATTGTGTCCTGAGTAACCTGCGCACTGCGACGACGACGATGACACTGTCGACCGGTTGGATGTCGCACGCCCCGGATTTTTCACGAATTGTGCTGTCGGGACGGACGTGTCAGCGTTTCACGGCGCAGAATAGTGCCGCCTGATTTGGCCTGCTACTGGCTTTCCTGTGCTTGAATGATGCTCATGCTGAGGCAGCTCAGAGAGACGGATCGCTTGCTGTTGTCGCTTCTGGCGGTGGCCTTCGTGCTCCGCTGCGCGGTTGTGGTGATTCGCTGGGACAATCTGTCGACGGATCGCGATGCCTACCTCGCGATCGCGGAGAATCTGGCGGCGGGCAACGGGTACTGCTCGGTTGCTGGCCAGCCGACGGCGTTCCGTCCGCCGCTTTATCCCCTGCTGCTGGCTGGATGTCTGCTGCTGGGAGGGACGATTGCGATCGCGGGCGTGCAGGTCGGTCTCAGCACGGCGACCGTCGGTTTAACGTGGCGGCTTGTGAGAAACGCTGGTGGTTCACGTCAGGGGGCCGCCCTGGCGGGAGTTCTGACGGCGTGTGATCCGCTGCTGCTGGAGATGACCTCGCAGGCGATGACGGAAACGTTGTTCGCGTTTCTGACGACGGCGTTGCTGTGTTCTCTCACGCGATCGAACGGCCTGGCAATTGATCGGCCCGTTTTGAGCGGCAGCTTGATCGGGCTGGCCGCGTTATGTCGACCGAGTATCTGGGCCTTCGCAGGTTTGTGGTTCCTGTACGGCGCGTGGCGTCTGTGCTGCTGGCGTTCGCCGTCGGTGTGGCGCGACAGAGTTCGTCAATGGCGCCGCGGTCTCGTGCTGGCCAGCGTTGCTGCTGGGGTGGTCAGTCCGTGGGTCGTGCGAAACTGGATGGTTTTCGGGAAGCCCATCGTGATGACAACTCATGGTGGATACACGCTGGCGCTGGGGAACAACGAGCGTTTCGCTGCGGATGTCGTTTTCGGGGCGGAAAGCGTCTGGAGTGAAGCCGGTCTGCGGCGATGGAATCAGGAATCCGAGCAGCGACTTGCCGCCGCGGGTATCGACCGGGTCGATGAGGTCGCCCGCGACGCGGCTCTGTCACGGCAGACGGTACAGTGGATCAAAGACAATCCTCAGCGGTTTGCTGCCGCCTGCTGGTTGCGTCTGAAGCGGTTCTGGGCGGTTCGTCCTCTCCGGCAGGATGCTGGCGGGCAGGCGGTGAGTTTTGCAGTCGGCGCGTGGTATGCGGTCGTCTTTGTGATGGCCGTTTGTGGTCTATTCAGGCACAGGCGTTGCATCGCCCCGTGGATCCCCTCGTTGCTGCTGGTAATCTGCCTGACCGTGCTGCACTCGATCTACTGGTCGAATATGCGAATGAGGACGCCGCTGGGGCCGGTCATCAGTTTGCTGGCAGCGTCCGCTGTTTTTGTGCAGCGGGAGACTCATCAGGGAATCGAAATTTCTTGATGGCGGGGCGTGATTGCTGATTGGCAAATTTGAGCCATTCTGGATAGATTCGTTCGACTTGGCTCGGCGCTCCCGTGAGATTTCGGAATAATCTCGCGTCTGGAAGGGAAATTCTGAGAAGGAAACCGGGGCAAAACTGGTACTGGATTCAGGAGGCGTTCACAGCAGTCAGGATTATTGTTGCAAGGAAGCGTGTCGCTGAACTGTCGAGGTTGGAACTCAAGCGGCACTACGAACTCATCAGTGACACTGCGATATCAGATGGGCAAATCATGACAACGCAGACACAGGTTTTCTCAGTCGACATCATTGAGAATGTCGTCATTGTCAGTCCCAACGGGGACGCGAACGGATTCCGCTACCAGGATATTCACACGGCGACCAACTCGCTCGTCGATTCCATCCGCCGGCAAAGGATCGCGCGGATGGTTGTCGACTTTGGGGATGTTGACATCGTCGGGTCGATCATGATCAGCTCGATCATCAAACTGGCCCGCAGCATTGCTGATCAGCAGGGCACTGCTGCATTCTGCAACTCGTCGGAATCCATGCGTGAGGTCATTTCGACGATGAATCTGACGAAGTTGTGGGCTCACTACGACTCTCGTGACGAAGCGGTTTCCGCGGTCAGTGTGATGAACTGACCGGCCTTCATAGAACGAGTACGCTGCAGCGGTCCTCAGGTGTCTCCTTGTGGCCGACCTTGTGCCGGTGCCTGCCAGTTATGGTGGACACCGGCTTTTTCTATGCGCTGTTTCTGGCGGTTGCCTGTCGGGAGTCCCCGGTTTCCGGCGCGAAGAGACTATCCGCCGTCGGATTCGTCGGCCTTCTTGAGCCGGTCGGCAATCAGCGTGTCGACGAAGAGCTGGCTGGCGTGGAACATCAGCATGGGAAAGACGGCAAACGGGATGGGCAGGCCGTCGATCACCTCTGCACCGCCGAATGCGGACGGGTCCGTTGCCAGATAGACGCCGATGGGCAGCGTCTTCTGGCTGCCGGCAAAGGAGGCAGCGATGCGGTCTTTGCGGTCAAATTTCAGAACACCGCCGCCCTGCCAGGCGACGACAAAAGCCGCGAGGTGAATGGCGACGCAGCTGCCCCACACGACTGCGAGACCGGCGACCTGTTGTCCGAGACTGGCGTCGCGCAGCTTGATGCCTCCGCCCAGCGACGCGAGCAGAACGAGCACCAGCACACACGATTGAGCGACGACGCCAATCGGCGTTTTACGTTTCGTCGCGAAGTCGGCCAGCGAACGGGAGAGACGCAGGCTCTGGCCGATCAGCGTTGGCAGCAGGACGACAAGGAGCAGCCGCCGGGTGAGATCACTAATGTTCAGGTCGACGGCCTGCCCAGTGGCTGTCACCAGCCAGAAGGGGGTGACGACAAAGCAGACCGTATTTGTGACGAGCGTTGTCAGCAGCGAGACGGCATCGTTGCCGCCCGCCTTGCGTGTCCAGACGGATGCAGCCGCGAGCGTGCAGGGAGTGCTTGCGGCAATCATCAGACCGATCCGGAAATCAGCCGTCAGTTGAAAACTCATCGCCGCCCAGCCGAGCAGCGGGATCAAGCCATAATTGCAGAGACTGGCCCAGCAGACGGGCCCGGGCTTCTGCAGCGATGCCTTCAACTGGCTGCTGTTCAGACTGAAGGACATCAACACGAGAATAAAGGCGGTCAATGGGCGGGTGGGGACAAGCGACCGCAGCGATTCCACGGCCTGGATATCACCGAAGTAGCCGGTCAGCAGTCCGGCGGGGATCAACGTCAGGAGCGAAATCAGGAACCAGCGTTTCTGGATCACAGCCAGCATGGCGGAAGTGTCCCGTTGAAGCGTGAAGCCGTTGAAGCGTGGAATGAGAGCGACGCATCGTGGCAGACTGGCCGCGCGAGGTCACGGAACGCTCCGTCGATCTGGCGTTTCGCAACCGGCCTGGTGAGAGGAACTACGCGACGCTGACGGAATTCAGATCACGCGGGGAGCCGAGACTGTCGGAGGTCGCGACGCTGCCGCGAAGTGTCTCGCAGGTTTCGATAAGCTGATCGAGGTGCGTCAGGTCGTTGCGGGTTGCGGCGAGTTCGCCTTCGAGAGCTGGAAACAGACCGCTGCCGAGTTTCTGCCCGGCAAGCTCGTCGGCGAGCGTGGCAATTTCACCGCTCAGCCCGCGACGCAGACGCCGACAGAACATTGTCAGCAGGACGACGCACCACAGGACAAAGAAGACGCCAGCAGAAAAGTAGAAGTCGATTGGCAGAAACGCCGTGGTTGAGTCGTGCCAGGTGTCCCAGAAGAAGTTGCGGCCAGCTCGAAACAGAACGTAGCCGACAAACCCGAGCAGCAGCGATTCGTACCACAGGCGGCTGAAGAGCCGCGAGTTGCGCCGGGCAAGACGCTCAATCGTGTCGTCGATTCGCTGCCGTGCCGCGTCGAGAAATCCGGACTCCACTCGGGCGGCCTCGCGCAGCAGTTGTGACTGGCCGGACTCGACGAGCGACGTATCGAGTCGCGCGTCGTGCAGATGGCCGTGGACAACGAGCTGGGCTTCCCGCAGCAGGTTCTCATCGAGAGACAGAGTCGCCGCCTGTTCGAAACTGTCCTCGGCCTCCGCAGACTTGCGGCGCGAAGCGAGCCAGCGGCTGCCCTGCATCGCGCCGACAAGCACCATTTGCGCTCCGGTTCGAGCCCGCAGCAGGCTGGCTGAGGCGATGATCGCTCCGAGCCCGTTGTAAAGTCGCAGCAGTGACGAAAACGGACTGACTCCCCAGAGCGAGGTCACGCTGCCGAGGATTCTCTGTTCCCAGAGGTGCCGGCTTGATTCGAGCTGTGAACGCAATGTCTGACTCATTTTCAGCGTCAGCTTCGTCCGCTGAGCAGTCAGAGCTGACTCGACGTCTGCAATGGCGGGTTCGTAGGTGCCGACGATCTCGCGGCAGCGATTCAGCGTCGCGGTTGTCAGGTCAAGAAGATTGGCCCGCCGGATCCTTACGCGGTCGGCGGCAGCGAGTCGTGACGTCAACAGGTCAAGCAGTCGACCGAAGTCGCCACCTGGATGCTGTCCCGCGTGCTGTTCGGCCAGAGCCCGGACAGAATCGACGAAGAAGAGGTCCGGCACGTCGTACCGGTCGGCAAGCAGCTGTCGCCAGTCCTGACGGATATCGGAATCCTGGTCCGCATGTGTCTGCACGAAGATCAGCCGACAGCCGGCGGCCGCAACGTCCAGCTCGTCAATGACACGTGCCGAACGATACTTCTGCTGTGTGGAAACGTAGAGCAGCACGTCGCAGTGCGGCAGCATCTGACGCAAGGTGTCGAGATTGCTGCCCGCTGTTCCGGCTTCATTCGTGTCCGGGTCCGGGCAGTCGAGAATCACGATGTCGCGCAGCGCCGCCGTGCTGGCTCGCTGAACATCAAAGTCGTTGAGCGGCAGTTCCAGAACATCGAGTTCCGTCTCAGGATGGGCGATCAGGATGGGACGCGTTGTCGTCGGACGCTGCCGGCCTGACGGCGTGCATTCACGTCCGACCAGGGCATTCACGAGGGCACTCTTGCCCGTACCGGTTCCTCCAAAGGTGGCGACGACCAGCGGAGCTTCGAGCCGAATCCGCAGCGTGTCGAGCCGGGCGAGCAAACGGCGCACGAGGGCTCGCGATTCATTCATGGGCTGCCATGCGCTTTCCCCATCTGACCAGCCGCGCAGCCGACGAAGCAGTTCGTCGACCTGGGCGAACAATTCCAGATGCGCGATTTCCGAATCATTCATCGAGAGAATCTCAGCTCAGCAGGAGGGCAACCGAGCGATCGAAACCGCTGTGTTCCGACGCTCCGTCTGCCACAACCTACCGATTTCTCCCGTCTCCGGCGATGGCACAAAACGGAGCTTCCGCGTTGCGTGACCGGGCACGCTGCCTCGCTGTCCCGACGGCGTCTCAAGCGAACGGCGAGCCGAGTGCCGGCAGGCATCGAGTCTCTGTCGATAAGTCGTTCGCTGGACTCCGAGTGTCGACTCAGACCAGCTCTTCGATAAGTTGCCCGTCTTCGATGAGATAGACGGGGCGGCCCGCCTGATTGACGAACTGGGTTTTTCTGTCGAGCCCCAGCACTGAGAACACAGTGGCCATCAGATCCTGCGGGCCAATGCTGTGTGATGCTGGACGGCTTGCCTTACTGTCCGACTCGCCGATGACCTGTCCCATGCGAAGGCCGCCGCCGGCCAGTGCCAGAGTGCTGAGCGGTGCCCAGTGATCGCGGCCAGCGTTGCGGTTGATGCGCGGTGTCCGACCGAACTCGCCGGTCACGACGACGAGAATGTCGTCCGAGAGGCCGCGCTGACTGATGTCCTCGATCAGTGCTGCGACGCCGCGATCGACGACAGGGCCGCGAGTGTTCATCGACTTCTGCACGCCGCGGTGCATGTCCCAGCCGCCGTAGTTGAGCGTCACGAATCCGCAACCGGCCTCGCACAATCGTCGGGCGATCAGCAGCTGATCGCCGAACGAACCGGCTTTGCTGTAACGCTCACGCGTGCGGGGATCTTCCTGCTTGAGATCGAAAGCCGCCGGCGCCTTGCCGAGCACCAGATTGAACGCCTGCTGCTCGAAGGCGTCGAGTCCGTCCATCACTCCTGAAGCGTCAGCCCGTCGACTGAAGCGGTCGAACTCGGCCAGCAGACCGCGGCGATCGTCCACGCGTTCCAGCGGAGTTCGCAGTTCCATGTTGCCCTTGGCTTCACGGTTTGTTCCAAATGGTCCGTAAGCCGTTCCCAGAAATGCAGGGCCGTCAGAATTGATTCGGCCCAGTCGGACGTACGTCGGCATCCCGGTGACGGGATGATTGGCGCCGCGGAGCCGAGAGGTGATCGAGCCGAGTGACGGTCGCGATGGCAGACCGCCGTTGTCGATGTTCCGGTTGTCGTAACCGGTCATCAGAAAATGAGTGCCGCCGCCGTGCCCGCTGTTCGTGTGAGCGAAGCTGCGGACGAAGGCCATCTGGTCAGCGATCTGAGCGAAACGCTCGAAGTTGCCCCCGAGAGTGATGCCGGGCAGTTTCGTTTTGACCTCGCCGGTCGTTGAGCGGTACTCGACGGGGGCGGTCATTTTTGGATCGAACGTCTCAACGTGAGTAGGACCTCCGGACAGCCAGACCCAGATTACGGACGTGTTTCGCGATGCTTGACCAGCCGTTGCCGCTGCGGCTCGGGACTTCAGAAGACCAGGCAGTGACAGAGCCCCTGCGCCCAGAGTTCCGACTGTTAAGAAATCCCGGCGTGTCTGGCCGTCACAGTCTTGTGATCGTCGATTTCCAGTCAGAGTCAGCATCGGTACTCTCCTTCGCGAACGAGTGGGCCGGACTGGCGACGGAGCAACTGCCCGACAGGAGCAGTTTTCCGTGTGCTGGTCGCCATGGCAGATCCCATCGTGAGCCTGCCTGGCCAGTCCGTCAACAGGAGATATCGGCAGCGACTGATGCGAAACTCGAACGAGCCTTTGTCCTCGCGCGACCGGCAGGATCCGCATGAACCGTCCGCGCGCATCCGTGCGGCGTTTGATCCCGAGCAGCTCAGCGATCTGGGCCATCGACTGGTTGAGTTGCTTGGTCGTCAGATCAGTTCGGCGCAGAACCGGGAACTGCCCGTTCTCAAGTGGGGAGAGCCACGTCCGCTGATCGAGCTGGCGAGCGGATTTCTGGATTCCGGGACGCGGGCGGATCTCGGGGCGCACGGCGAGGCGGTCGAGATCGCTGAACGGTTTTCGCAGCTTGTCGCTGAGACTCTCGATCGCGGCCACAACCTGCACCACCCTCGCTACATCGGGCATCAGGTTCCGGCGTCGGTGCCGATTGCCGGCCTGTTCGACGCGATTGTCGCCGTGACGAATCAGGTCATGGCGGTGTTTGAGGTGTCGCCGTGGGCGACCGCTGTCGAAACGGCGCTGATTGAAAAGCTCGGGACCGCGATCGGCTGGGAACGAAACTCGTTCTCCGGAATCGTCACGCATGGCGGGTCGCTGGGAAATGTGACGGCACTGCTGACCGCGCGGAACGTGGTCCTTGGTGACAGCTGGAATTCCGGACTGGCATGTGCTGAGCAGGCGCCGGTCATCGTTGCTCAACAGGACGCGCACTACAGCATCGCTCGAGCAGCGGGGATGATCGGTGTGGGCAGTGACAACGTGGTGCGCGTCGGGCTCGACGATCGACGGCGGATGGATCCGCGACAACTGGACGAGACACTTTCTCGGTTACGGACGAATGGGACTCCCATCATTGCCGTCGTCGCCTGCGCCTGTGCGACCCCGATCGGGGCGTTCGATCCGATTGACGAGATCGCTGCTGTCTGCCGTCGGCATGACGTCTGGCTGCACGTTGACGCAGCTCACGGCGGTGCCGCTGGCCTGAGTCGCAAGTATCGTTCGCTGTTACAGGGACTGGATCAAGCCGACTCGGTTGTCTGGGACGCGCACAAGATGATGTTCGTTCCGGCTCTGTGCGCGTTCGTGCTGTATCGCAACGCGGCTCACCGTTACGAGACATTCCAGCAGGATGCTCCCTACCTCTTCGATCCGTCGTCGCCGGGACTGGCCGAATTTGACAGCGGCGTCGCGACGCTCGAATGCACGAAACGCGCTGCCGCATTTGGTCTCTGGGGAACGTGGTCGCTGTTCGGCGAGCAGTTGTTTGAAGATCTGGTTGATCTGACGTTCGGCCTTGGGCAGCGATTCTATGAGATGCTGGTCGAGGCTCCGGATTTTGAGCCGTTGCACGAACCTCAGTGCAACATCGTCGCGTTCCGGCATACTCCCCCGGAACTGGACCACGCCTCAGAGGAGCGGCTGTCCGAGTTCCATTTCCGTATTCGCCGCGAGCTGATTCAGTCCGGCGAGTTCTACATCGTGCAGACGAAGCTCGACGGCAGGCAGGCACTCCGTGTCACAATCATCAACTCACTGACGACCGAGGACGATCTTGCCGCGTTGCTCGATGAGATTCGCAGGCTGGGGCGGAATGGCTCGCGCTGACGACGGTGTTTCCTGCCTGATTGTTTAACCCGAAGCCGGAGGCGATGGTGTGTCTTACCAGTCCGAAATGCCATCGCTTCCGGCTTCGGGTTAAACAAACCCGGTCGTGACTTCTGAAACAGACCACTCACCCGAAACACATGGGCCGAAACTCTGCGCGAGTTTCGCTACAGAAGTCGTCGCGATCGTTGTCTGGAACGAGCGACTATGGCTTCTCGCTGATTGAGCATTCGCAGACCATCTGATCGCAGCCGGGGCAGCCGGTTCCGTATTTCGCTCGGACGGCGGCTTCGAGGTCGACATTGGCGACGTTGGCGATCGTTGCCAGCCAGGCGAGCACGTCGGCGAATTCGCTGGCCAGTTCTTCCGAGGCGGTTTCCCGTGAGGTGTCTTCTTCGCGAAGCGCTGCGGCCAGTTCGCCAACTTCCTCCATCAGCCACATGAACGTGCCGGGAATCCCGCGCGCTTCGTCCTTGGCGCCGTACATCGTACGAATGAGCTTCTGCAGGTCGCTGAGTCCGATGTTTGCGGGCGTGCTGTCAGTCATTGAATCGCTTCTACTGTCATGGTCGTCTGTCTGCCCGCAGCCATTCCGACTGCTCTGCAGAGTCTCCGCCTTTAGATTGTCAGGCCACGAATCATCAAGCGCCAGACTGCGATCGACCGGTTGAGCAGCGTCGGAACGTGCTGGAATGATCTGTCGTCGTGGACTTCGTCAGGGCTCCCGGGATCAGCCACTGGTCGGGGACTTCTGGCGAAGTTCACTCCGGAATGCGCGACCCCGGATTCCAGAACGATCCTGACGCCGTTCGGCGACCTCGCAGTGCTGACGTGTGCTTCTTCAGTCGGTGAGAAATTCGGGAAACTGTAGCGATTCTGTCACGTTTGACGGCTGAATCGCCGAAAGACGAGAGAGACGAGATTCGATCTCGGGGGCATTTCGTCCGTTTTATCGGTGGCCGTCAGACATGACCGAACAGAGCACGCACAAAGACTCGACACCGGGGCACAGCGATTCGTCTGAGTACCCGTTTCTTCTGGAGATCACGCGCGGGCGGACGCAGAACCCGTTGCGGCCGATCACTCACGAACGATTTCTGATTGGCGCCGGCGAGCGGTGCGACCTGCGGCTCGGCGGAGACGACATGCCGCCGTTGCACAGTATTCTGTACATCGACGGAATCGATGTCTGGGTCGACGCGATTGCCGAGCACCCGGAATTGAAGGTGAACGGGCAGGGGGTTCGGTCGGCCCATCTGACGGATGGCGACGAACTGGAACTCGGCACTTTTCAGCTGGCACTGCGGGATACTGGAGCGGAAACGCCGCCTCCTGTTCTGCAGGCGTTTTCGGCGGATGACTTCGAGGACGAGCCCGAGATTGATCCGTCGACGCTCTCACCCGCCGAACTCATTGAGCTGATCGAGCAGGAAGAAGAGCTGATTGAGGAGTTCGAAGCCCGCAAGCGGATGGGCATCGAGACGCTGATGAGAACGCTGCACGAGACTCAGCCGGACACCGAACCGGCCATCAAGGTGACGGAGCCTGCGACACCCGCCCGTCCGCGGGACCTGCTGGTGGAACTCGAAGCGGCAATCGGGTCGTTGACCCGGTTTGCCGAAGAGCTGGAACAGCGTGCCTCGCGACTGAGTCACCAGGATTTTCAGCGGACCGCCGCGACATTGCTCGACTTTCAGCAGCAGATGATCGGACGCCTGGACGCGGTTCTGGCGAAGGTCGCCGCAGGCCGACAGCCCCGGCAGACGGCTCGACCGCAGCCGGCATCGCGACGACACCGCGACGTCGCCTGAATCTGCTCAAGAAATGTCGAGCACGACTACCTACGTCTTCCGATCGTCGAAGCACGCGGAGTGACGACAGTCAGAATCCGGAATTTGATTCTGACGAGTTCGTTAGCTCGGATTATTCGTGCAGGTTGCAGGGTGCGTGCAGCAAGCCTCTTCAGGGCGGTGCGTTACGTCGGCAAGCACGACAATTCGTCTGCGGCACTCTGTCTTGAGAGCAATCTGGCTTGCGCAACGCACCAGGGCAGAAACGCCGACTCCACGCACCCTACGGGAATAATCCTGGTTAGCGGCTGTGGCGGCGGGCACCTGTCGGGTCATTGAGTTCCGGAACGCGTTCGTCGAGCCAGCTCAACACTTCCTCCAGCGTCTCTTGCCAGTCAGGTTCGTTGAGCAGTTCGTGGTAGTGGTCGTCGACCATGCGGAACCGCGTGTCGTCTGACCCGGCAGTTCGCAGCCACGGCTCAACGGCATCGGGAGCGACGATGAGATCGGCTCCCGCCTGCAGCGCGAGAACTGGCACGTTGAGCTTGTCGGCGTCCCGCCACGCGTCGGCGATCGCCTGCTTCATCTCGAAGAACCACCGCGCGGTCACACTGCGATGCAGCAGTTTGTCGGTTTCGCGGCGTTTGAGAACTTCGAGGTTTCGCGTGGTGGATTCGACGGGCACCTTGCTTTGAAACCGCGTGCGAGGTGCGATGAGCGACATCAGCTTGCCGAGTGCCAGCGTGTAGAACTCGATTTTGACTTTCAGGCCCAGCAGCGGCGACATCAGCACGAGGCTCGCCAGCCGCGACGGACGCGTCTCGGCAAATCGCGTGCAGATCAGCCCGCCGAAACTGTGGCCCAGGAGAGCGGTGCGATCCGGATTCAGCTCGAAATACTGCCACAGGGTGTCGAGGTCGCCGAGGTACTCGTCAAAGCGGTCGACGTGAACGGGGACTCCGTCCGAGCGACCGTGCCCGCGCATGTCGGGCACAATGACTTCCCAGCCCTGTTCGGCGGCCACACGGGCGACGTGGTCGTAGCGGCCCCCGTGCTCGCTGGTACCATGAACGATGATCAGCGTCCGGGCGCTGCGACAGAATTCGTCGGGCACGTAGGACCGCGCGAAAAGCAGCTGACCGTCGTGCGTGCGAATGTGGGTTTCAACCGGTACCAATTTGTGGCCTCCTCAGTGAATGCCTGGGCAAAGTGCCCGAGGAGGTTGCCTGCGATCGTGAGCGCTTGGAGTTCCCCATCACCGGTCGGCGTGACCGTCCGTTCTGAGGGGAGCGAGCGCCGACATCGCGCTGAGGTGATTGATGACTCTTTATCTATACGTCATCAGAGCGGCTGCTGCTCCAGAAGAATCCCCCGCGGAGGAACACGGAAGTCGATATCGATGCGGCTGCTCAAACCGTGCAACTGCAGCGTGCCATGATCGCGGTCCATTCGATAATGGATGAAGCGTTCTGACGGCAGGTCGCGACGGTGTCCCAGCAGGTCACCCGTCTGCCGGTCAAAAACCTCA
>Ga0070726_10001501_pt1 | contig 23355 bp, 17 predicted proteins | sample tdAd471_FD_67275 | JGI IMG/M metagenome (GOLD analysis project Ga0070726, IMG submission 67275) | Marine sediment microbial communities from the Atlantic coast under amendment with organic carbon and nitrate - tdAd47.1 | ecosystem: Environmental > Aquatic > Marine > Coastal > Sediment | place... | reverse complement strand
ACACCACACAGAAAAAAATAAAGCGTGTTGTGTCAAACCCAGTTGATATCAGGCGGCTTACCACCGAGTTTTACAGTCTTTCAAGCTCAGTGAATCGGGCAACGGAAGGCGCCACCACTAAAAAAGGCCTGGGTAATCTCGAGCAACTGCTTGAATTAGGGAATATCAAAGAGCCAGAGGCAAATGATCAGCATATTGTCAATGTTGTTGACTGGTTATTACAGTATGCCTTTGATCAGCGTGCCAGTGATATTCATATAGAGCCGCGCCGAGAAAAAGGCAATATACGTTTTCGCATTGATGGTGTGCTCTATTCAGTGTATTCCCTGCCTACTCAAGTAATGAATGCAGTTATCAGCAGGCTAAAGATATTAGGCCGCATGAATGTTGCTGAAAAACGCAAGCCCCAGGATGGCCGTATCAAAACCAAGAGCTCTGGTGGTGAAGAAGTGGAGTTGCGGTTATCGACATTACCTACAGCCTTTGGAGAAAAGCTGGTCATGCGGATATTTGATCCGGATGTGTTGCTGCGACCGTTTGAAAAGTTGGGCCTTGCCAATGAGGATCTTGCCCGTTGGAATAATATTATTGCCAATAATCACGGCATAGTAATCATTACTGGTCCTACGGGTAGTGGTAAGACCACCACACTGTATTCCACGCTCAAGACTAAGGCTACCGACGAAGTGAATGTCTGTACTATAGAGGACCCCATTGAAATGGTTGAAAGCAGCTTCAACCAGATGCAGGTCCAGGAAAATATCGAACTGGATTTTGCCGATGGTGTGCGAGCTTTATTACGGCAGGATCCGGATATTATCATGATCGGTGAGGTGCGAGACCTTGAAACAGCAGAAATGGCTATTCAGGCAGCCTTAACCGGACATCTGGTGTTTACTACCCTGCACACCAATGATGCTCCCTCGGCTATAACTCGCCTGTTGGAGTTAGGAGTTCCTTCCTATCTGATTAAGGCCACCGTTGTCGGCGTCATGGCGCAACGACTGGTTCGCACCTTGTGTCCTCGTTGTAAAAAACCTGAGCCAGTCGATGCCGATGCCTGGAAGTTGCTAACTCAGCCCTGGACTGTCAAATTGCCGAAGAATACGGCACAATCTGAAGGCTGCCTGGAATGTCGGGAAACCGGCTTTATGGGTAGAGAGGGCATCTACGAAGTGATGCCATTTACCGAAGCACTGCAACGGTACGCTGATGACGGGGGTTCGCTGTCAGAGTTAAGGCGCGAAGCCTACAAAGAGGGCATGCACAGTCTGCGGCTGGCAGGTGCTCTGAAAGTAGCTATGGGCCACACAACCATCAATGAAGTGTTGCGAGTAACGCCTGAATTCAAAAGATAATCAACCGGGTAGTTTCAGCGTGGAAGGTGTAGACACACTCCCCCAGCCCTTAACCGCAATCATTGATACTTATTGGCAGCGACTGACGGAAAGTAGCGCGTATGCAGACAGCTCTCTGGATGACCTGCTGTCCCGAGATCAAAGCTTTCGTGCCGAACTGATCAGCGTCTGGGCTGCCAGTGAGTTTGTTGCCCAGGCTGTCTTAAACAACCCCACACTCCTGCCGGAAATCCATAGCAGTCGAATGACATCGCACGCTGACTCCTATCGTGAGGTATTACGGGAACAGCTGCGGGAATTGCACTCCCTTGACTACAAAAGCGGGCTGCAACAACTCAAACAGAAACTGCGAATCGCACACAGGAAAGAGTTTGTGCAGATTATCTGGCGAGATATCTGTGGTTATACTGATGTGCACGAAACCTGTCGCAACATTTCCCGGCTGGCGGAAGCTTCTCTACAGGAAGCCCTGTCAGTGCTCAACCAATGGTCAATAAGTGAATGGGGAGCACCGCAAAATGAAGGGCAGGCCCAGGAAATGATTGTTATTGGCATGGGCAAACTGGGAGCCACTGAACTTAACATATCATCGGATATCGACCTGGTATTCGCTTTCACCGAAGCCGGACAGACCACGGGTACAGCTGCGGCCGTTGAGCCGATCAGCAATCAACAATTCTTTGTGCGCCTGGGTCAAAGACTAATAGATGTAATCGACACTATCACTCCGGACGGGTTTGTTTTTAGAGTCGATATGCGACTGCGACCCTATGGCACCGAAGGGGCATTGGCAATCAGTTTCGACGCCATGGAAAGCTATTACCAGAACCAGGGTAGAGACTGGGAGCGCTACGCTCTGGTTAAGGCCAAAGTGGTTGCCGGTGATCTGGATCGAGGAGAGGAGTTTCTAAACAAGCTCAAACCTTTTATTTATCGACGCTATCTGGATTTTTCCATGCTGGAATCGTTGCGTGGTATGAAAACTCAGATCAACAAGCAGGCTCGGCAGGATAGGTTAGCAAACGACATCAAGCTCGGGCCTGGTGGTATCCGGGAAGCAGAATTTACGGTTCAAGTATTACAGCTGATATATGGTGGAAGGGATACTTCCCTGCAGCAACAAGCTATCGTGAAAGCGTTAGAAAATCTTGTGGCAGGAGAATACCTGCCCTATCAGGATGCCAGAGAAGTTCAGACTGCTTACGAATTTCTGCGAAACCTGGAGAATAAATTGCAATCATTTTCCAATCAGCAAACCCAGAATCTGCCCGCAGATACTTTACACCGGAAACGGATTGCCATGGCAATGGGTTATGACCATTGGGATGAACTTGTGCAGGAGTTGGATCAGCAGCGCAACGTCATCAGCCAGCACTTTAACGAAATACTAGGGGTAGGAAAGGAGTCAGGCAAGACCAGAGATGTGGGGGTCGACTGGGTTGCATTGTGGCAGCTGGAATTCGATGCAGACCAGGCCAGGAAATATTTGCAGCAACAGGGTTTCGAAGACCCCGACGCTACGTACAAGGTAATACTCGATCTACACAAAGACAGGAAGTTTCTCACCTTGCCTGCTCAAAGTCGGGAAAGAATGGATATCTTCATGCCGGTGTTGCTGGAGGCCACGTCACGGTCGAATCACCCCAGTTTGTGTGTCCGGCGAGTCATGCCTTTAATTGCAGCCGTGCTCCGACGAACAGCCTATCTGGTCTTATTGCTTGAAAATCCCCAGGCAATGGAACAACTGGTATTTTATTGTACTGCCAGCCCGTTTATATCTGACTATCTTGCCAGATTTCCGGTACTGCTCGATGAACTATTGAGTGTACTTGAAAAGCCACCTGAAAAATCCACCCTTGCAGACGAACTTAAGTTGCAACTATTACGTGTAGAAAAAAGTAATTACGAAGACGAATTGGAGTGCTTGCGATATTTCAAGCAGTCGCATTCTCTACAAGTGGTAGCCGCTGAGGTTTCCGGCAATATGCCATTGATGAAGGTCAGCGACTACTTAACCTACATCGCAGAAGTAATCTTAGATGCAGTTCTATCGCTGGCCTGGGAATTTCTTGTCGCCAAGCATGGGTTTCCAGTTCATGAAGACGGAGATTTCGGAGAACCAGGGTTCGCTATCATTGGCTACGGCAAACTTGGAGGCTTGGAGCTAAATTATGGCTCTGATCTTGACCTGGTTTTTATCCATCGCGCAGACCTTGAAAAAGATACAGTCGTCAGTGAAGGGCAGCAGAGTATTAACAGCAGATCGTTTTACATCAAGCTTGCCCAGAGGATTATCACAACCCTTGGCACCCACACTATGTCAGGAAAATTGTATGAGGTTGATATGCGCCTGCGACCTTCAGGCGAATCAGGGTTACTGGTAAGTTCATTGGCGTCGTTTTCGGACTATCAAGCCAATAAGGCCTGGACTTGGGAGCACCAGGCTTTAGTAAGGGCGCGGGGAATTGTGGGTGATGCGGCGCTATTGTCCGACTTTACCCGAGTACGCAAAGAGATTCTTTCTCAATCTCGAAACTTGAGTGACGTGGCCCAGGAGATTACTTCCATGCGGGAACGAATGCGCAAGGAACTTTCGCCACCTTCCAGTTCTGCAGCGGATAAATTTACCTTTGAGCTTAAACAAGGCGCTGGGGGTATTGTTGACATTGAGTTCATGGTGCAATTTTTCGTGTTGGCCTACGCCCATCAATATCCCAATTTGCTCGCCTACACGGATAATTACCGAATTCTGGAAGTAGCCAGAGAGTGTCAGTTAATAGACGAAACCGAATTAACTGCTCTTATTAATGCGTACCTTGATTTTCGCGGGGTGTCCCACAAATTTTCGATACTCGACCCCGGAGATGTGAAGGCGTCATCGGAGATGGATGAGCAACGCCGGTTCGTGCGTTTAACCTGGGATAAAGTATTTCAACCTCTGCTAGACACACTACCGAGCAAGTCAGACAGTCCTGATGCCAATGACTGAAACTGCGCGCAATAGAGTTCTTGTAGTTGGACCTTCCTGGGTGGGCGATATGGTTATGGCACAGGCCTTGTTCAAGGTGTTGGCAAGTCGCCCGGTCAGGCCCGAAATTAGTGTATTGGCACCAGCCTGGAGCCTGGAATTGCTGGATCGCATGCCGGAGGTTGATCTTGCGATTGAATCACCATTTCAACATGGCGATCTCAAGTTATGGGAGCGTTATCGCTTTGCCCGTCAGTACCGACATCAGTTTGATGAGGCGATTGTCCTGCCAAACTCGTTCAAGTCGGCCTTGATTCCCTATATGGCGGGCATCCCGGTCAGAATTGGCTGGCGGGGTGAAGCCCGTGGTATGTTGCTGACGGATTGCCGCAGGTTGCGAACCGGGCAACTGCCACTGATGGTCCAGCGTTTCGTGGCATTGGGTTTTCCGGAGGATGCCGGCATTCCAGACTCAATCCCCTTGCCACAACTGCAGTGCTCCCAGGCGCAACTGGATAGCACCGTCGCCGATCTGGTGACTTCGGGCTCCGGGCCAATATTGGCAATCTGTCCCGGAGCGGAATTCGGTAGCGCCAAACAATGGCCTGTTAACCATTTTGGCAGCCTGGCCGAGAAAATGATCAAGCAGGGGTGGCGGGTTTGGATTCTTGGTTCGAACAGAGATGCTGAAGCGGCAACAGCAGTCTTGAAATCGATTCCTCCGCCACATTCGGGCCATTGTTTCAACTTGACCGGCAGGACCACGTTGGTTCAGGCTGCAGATTTGCTGGCGACAGCAAATGCCGTAGTAAGCAACGATTCGGGCTTGATGCACGTAGCCGCAGCAGTTGATGCTGCCGTGGTTGCACTATTTGGTCCCACGTCGCCAGACTTTACACCGCCCTTGGGAGACAGGGTAAAATTACTCACCACTGATATCTCCTGTCGGCCGTGCTTCGCCCGGGAATGTCCTTTGGGGCATAAGCGTTGCCTGACAGAACTTCATCCAGATCAGGTGGTTAACTCACTACACCAGCTGGTGTCAAAAGAATAAATCGGAATTTCAAGCTATTGCGCGTACTCATAGTTAAAATCTCATCCCTGGGTGATGTCATTCATACATTGCCGGCAGTAACTGATGCCATGCGAGCCAATAGAAAATTGGTATTTGATTGGGTAGTCGAGGAAAACTTCGCGGAAGTTCCAGGCTGGCATCCGGCGGTTGAATCAGTAATTCCAGTGTCTATTCGCAGATGGCGTAAGAACTGGATCAGGACTTATCTTAAAGGTGACGTGGGGATATTCAAAAAAGACCTGCAAAAAATTCACTACGACCTGGTAATTGATGCCCAGGGCTTGATTAAAAGTGGCATTGTCAGCCGAATGTCCCGAGGGCTGACAGTAGGCCTGAGTAACCATACTATCAAGGAACCACTGGCTACCTTGTTTTATAACAAGCGCTACGCTGTGCCTTGGTCCAAACACGCAGTAGAAAGGGTCAGGGAGTTGTTTTCCAGAGCCTTGAATTATAAATACGACAAGACCCGTGTGGATTATGGCCTGGATTTCTCGCGTATCGGAATAGATGCTCAATTACCACGTAAAAAGCAACTTGTTTTTTTGCATGGCACTACCTGGGAATCAAAGTACTGGCCTGATTCCTACTGGTGCCAACTTGCCTCTTTAGCAACACAAAATGGCTACAAGGTGTTGCTGCCATGGGGCATAGAAAGTGAAAGAAATCGGGCTGAGCTAATCGCTGGCAACAACGATGCAATTACTATTCTGCCCCGTCAGTCATTGACCGGCCTGGCTCAGCACATTGCCCAATCTGCTGCGGTTATTGCTGTGGATACAGGATTGGGCCACCTGGCTGCCGCCCTGTCAATTCCGACACTGTCGCTCTATGGATCTACTGACCCGGGTTTGTCTGGAACCTTTGGCAACGAACAGCTCCACTTGCGCGCCAGGTTTGATTGCTCGCCGTGCATGAAAAAAACATGTTCTTATTCCGGGCCAGAAGTCACAGATACCTTCAACAGCAATGAGTTCAAGGTCATACCGCCCTGTTATTCCTCGTTGCAACCGGACACAGTATGGGAAACCTTTGTGAGCCTTATTGGAAGTCCTAACGCTTTATGAAACTGGGGTTTTTAATTTATTCCTATTTCCCTTATGGCGGGCAGCAAAGAGATTTTCACCGCATTGTTTCAGAGTGTATAGAACGGGGCCACGAGGTGGATATTTACACCTTGAGCTGGCAGGGTGAGCGACCCCGGGGAGCTCAGGTGACCCTGGTGCCTGCCAAAGGTTTTTCTCGTCTGCAAACCTACCGTCGGTTCACCAGATGGACCAGTGAGAATATTGCCCGGAATCCAGTAGATCTGGTCATTGGCTTTAACAAGATGCCTGGTCTTGATATCTATTTTGCTGCCGACCCTTGTTTTGCCCAGAAAGCTGACCTGCAGCGTGGTGCCTATTACAAATTTACTCCAAGATATCACCACTTCAAAAAATATGAGCAAGCAGTGTTTGGTCCGTCCAGTAATACCGCCGTGTGGATACTTTCCCCGCTTCAATATCAGGCATTCGAGTCCTACTATCCAGGTTGCGGTAAAAGGTTGTTCCAGGTCCCTCCGGGTATAGATGAAGATCGCAAACATTCGGCAGACAGTAGTACTATAAGACAGTCGCTGCGCAATGAGCTGAGTCTGGATAGCGAGAGCCTGCTGATATTACAAGTGGGTTCTGGATTTAAGATTAAGGGTGTGGATCGATCACTGACTGCAGTGGCCTCCCTTCCTGATGAATTGAAAAAAAGAGTCACGTATATTCTTATTGGTCAGGATAAACCTGCGAAGTATCTTTCTATGGCCCGAAAACTTGGATTAGAGAAGCAGTTCAGAGTTCTCCCGGGTCGGGATGATATTCCGAGGTTTCTGTTCGGCGCCGACTTATTAATACATCCAGCGTACAGTGAAAGTGCTGGGTATGTTTTGCTGGAAGCAACGATTGCTGGCTTGCCGGTACTCACAACAGCAACGTGTGGCTACTCATTACACATTAAGCAGGCCGGGTCTGGCCTGGTTTGTGACGAACCCTTCGATCAGGAAGATCTAAATACCAAACTACAATACATGCTATTAGCGCCAGAACGATCAGATTGGATTACAAATGGTCTTGAATACGGCAATAATGACGAACTGTATTCTCTGGCGACAGCGGCCGCTGATTTTATTGACCGGTTTCAGATTAACTGAGAGATTGGAATGCTCTATTTGAACGAGGAGTTTGGCCAGGCCTGGGGAGACAAAGATCCTTATTCAATTGTCCGTTCTCAGTCCGGGAAGATATACCGACAGGTCAAGTCACGCCGTACCTTGCAATTTATGTTGAATGGCAACAGCTATTTTCTCAAGTATCACGGCGGTGTCGGTTGGCTGGAAATATTTAAGAATTTGTTACAGTTTCGGTTACCCATCGTAAGTGCCGCCAATGAGTGGCAGGCAATTCAGCGACTTAAGCAATTGCGTATAGATACCATGTTGCCGGTAGCATATGGCAAACGCGGCATCAGTCCAGCAAGTTTCGAATCGTTCATAGTTACACAGGACCTGGTTGAAACTGTAAGCCTGGAAGAGTTTTGCAATAACTGGCAGCATAATGCCCCGAGTTTCCGTAGCAAACAGATATTGATTGAAAAAGTCGCGAATATAGCCAGGCAAATGCATACGCATGGTATCTGTCACCGTGACTTCTATTTATGTCATTTCCTGTTACGTCCGGCGCAATTGGAAACATGCACACTTGTTGATTTGAATCTTTACCTTATTGACCTGCACCGGGCATTGGTGCGAAACCACCTGACGAGTCGGTGGATCGAAAAAGATGTGGCCGGGTTGTATTTTTCCAGCATGGATCTGGGGCTTACAATGCGGGATTTGCTGCGCTTTATGCGTACTTATCGAAATTTACCGATCAGGCAGATACTTAAACAAGATACTCGGTTCTGGAAGCGGGTAAAAACCAAGGCGGAAAATTTGTATAGAAAAATACACGGGGTAAATTAATCTCGTAGCCATGGACTACTTAACCTCAGCTCAGCTGGTAAAAATTACAATAGGTGCAGAGACGCCTTTTGGCCTTCGCCTCGCCTCGGATTTTGAACCAGGGGCCTCACAAGGCTCGTCTAACGATAACGAGGCCGATTTGCTAATAGTGAATAAAGTATTACGCCTGGTCCCGGGGAAGCGTCTAGTGGCGAAGTCAACCTGGCGTGGCCATGAAGTAATCGCCAAGCTGTTTTTCCAGAAACATCACTGGGAAAGGCATTTCAAGCGCGAGTGTGCAGGGCTTCGCTTGACCAATGAGGCCAAGCTGCTGACGCCGAAGTTGTTGGGGCAGGGGAACCTGGCAACAGGAAATGGATTCTGCATTATTACCGAAGATCTGGTTGACGCGTTGCCACTCGGAGAGTTAACTGCCGAGGCCGGACAGCTTCCAGACAAATTAATGGACCAGATGTTGAAGCTTGTTGCTCAGTGCCATGATTTTGGAATATGGCAACAGGACATACACCTGGATAATTTTTTGTGCTCAGCAAATCAGCTCTATATTATCGATGCGGCAGAGATACGCCATAGCAAAACACGGACACCATTGGACCACAAGGCGCGCATGGATAACCTGGCGTTACTGTTTTCCCAGTTCCCAGTGAGCAATGATCAGCAATTAGATTCTTTGATGGCGCAATACAATTTACATTGTAGTAAAGAGCCATTGATAAAAAATACTCATAAATTGGACCACCAGTTGATAGCGGCAAGACGCAAGCGTCTGGAGAAATATCGGCGCAAGTTAATGCGCACGTCCACGGCCCATCAGGTTAAACGCTCGACGGATTGTTTTGCGATTTTTGATCGGGCGCTGGATGGTCAGCTTTTGACCGAGTTCATGCAGACGCCAGATCAGCTGATTGCGCAGGGGATCTTGTTGAAGGATGGCAATACATCTACCGTGGCGCAGATTACCCGGGGCAACAAATCCTATGTCGTGAAACGATATAACATAAAGGGCTTCTGGCATTTGGTGACACGGCAATTTGGACGGCGCAGGGCATTAAATTCATGGTGCGCTTCATTCATGCTCAACTTGCTCGGCATTTCTGTACCACGTTCGTTTATAGTGATGGAACGCCGCCATCTACGCTGGATAGTAGGGGAGTCCTATTTACTTTGTGAGCTGGCAGCAGGTTCCCGAATTGACGAACTGGTCCGGGATTCGGGTACCGATCCGATCACCCGGCAATCGATAATCGATGTGTTCAGGGAATTCTTCTACGTTATGCAAAGAAGCCGGCTGAGTCATGGCGACTGTAAGGCTACCAATTTCATCTTTGGGCCTGGTCGACTAACCGTGCTAGACCTGGATGCGGTTAAGTTTCATAAAACCGCTATTGGATATAAAAGAGATTTTAGAAAAGACCTGGGACGCTTCGCAAGGAACTGGCATGCAGATGAGTCCTGCCAGGCTTTTAACAGCGAAGTGAATCGTCTGGTGGCGACATTTGAATCCTAGTCGATCGGCATTCTTAAACAGTTGTCGAGTGGCTGCTAGGGACGTTGTAATATGGATGGGGTAGCAACATGGCATTGGTAACACTGGGTCTCTCCGGAGCGGTAGGCTACGATCCATCCGCTGCTATATTTCTCGACGGAGAGTTGGTTGCTGCTGCGGAAGAAGAACGGCTGATCAGGCGTAAGCATGCCAAGGGAGAGACGCCCTATCATGCCGCCCGGTTCTGTATGCAGTACGCTCAGATAAACCCCAGGGAGGTGAATCTGGTTGCCATTCCTTATGCTCCGATTTCTATTTTCAAGGCTGCGCGCTGGCATTATGCCCGGCGGCACTGGTACGCGCCAGATCGCGCACTTGATGCACTGCTTAATGGGAATCGGCGCTTTCGACGTTATCTTCATGATGTCAAAAAACTACTCGATCAATTAAATATTCCCACACACAAAGTAAAAATTATTCCCGTAGAACATCAGTTGGCTCACGCCAGTAGCGCTTACCATCTTAGTGGCTGGCAGGATAATACAGCGATATTGACCATAGACTCCCGCGGTGAATATTCCACTATGTTGCTGGCCAGGGGCAGCAACGGCAAGATCAAAAAAATAAAAGAGTTTTACGACCCGGACTCCCTTAGTGGTATGTATGCGGCGATTACTGATTACCTGGGTTATGAAATACTTGATGGTGAATTGAAAGTCATGGGATTGTCTCCCTTCGGGGACCCGGATCGCTATGATCTATCCTTCCTGGTGGATTATAGTGGCAAGGATTTTCGAGTTAATAATCAGCTGATCAGTACTGTAGGTTTCCGCCGCTATAAGGCCAAGTCTCGTGGACATTACTTCAGTCGTAAATTATTACGCATGCTCGGTCCGCGTCGCGAAGGAGCCCTGGTCGACGATCCTTATGTGCATTACGCAGCGGCAATACAGAAGCTCTATGAAGACACAGCCGCCGGGCTGGTGACCCAATATTTGTATCCAGTCCTGAAAGAGTCGGGCAAGCTGGCATTCGCCGGTACCAGTGCGATTAACATCAAGCTCAATAACAGGCTGGAGAGTCTGCCATCGGTGCAGGAATTCTATGTTCATCCAGCATGTGGAGATGCCGGTACTGCAATCGGAGCGGCCAGTTATGCGTTATCGCAAATCGGTCTGCAAATTTGCCCCATGAAGAATGTCTTTCTTGGCCCTAAATACACCAAGATGCAGTGCATTAGTGCCTGCCGCAGTCATCGGGAAAAGCCACAATGGGAAGAGCTTGAGGATGCTCCCAGGCGAGCGGCCGAACTGATCGCTAAGGGCAATGTTGTTGCATGGTTTCAAGGCCGTATGGAGTTCGGCCCGCGGGCGTTAGGTAACCGCAGTATCCTGGGGAATCCCAGCCTGGAAGAAACCAGTAGCATGCTGAATAAGCGTATAAAATTTCGCGATCAATGGCGACCTTATTGCCCCAGCCTGCTTGACACATTTGCCAAGGAATTCCTGGACACTGAATCGCTGCCTCAATATATGCAGACTACGGTTGCGGTAAAAAACAAATGGCGCACCAAGTTTCCCAATGTTGTCTACGCAGACGGTACGGTGCGTCCTCAAGTAGTAACTCATGACGCCAATCCACGTTTTTACCAGCTGCTAAAATATCTTCAGGAAATGACTGGGCACGGCATCGTATTGAATACTGCCCTGAATCGGCCCGGAGAAGCTCTTGCCTGTGCTCCGGAGGATGCACTGGATATGCTTGTTGGATCTGAACTTGATTACCTGATAATGGAAGACATATTGGTAACCAAGCGGGAGGTCACCGATTCCTGGTAATGTCACCTGGTACCATTTGTAGTTTTTTGGAAAATGATCAATTCCTGGTTTTGTTCATCAGGTAAAATCAATAATGTTTCCAAGTCTCCACTGACATGATCTTCGGCAAGCAGGCGCTGCATTTCTGTATTGTTTTCGATGGCAAAAAGTGTTCCAGCGCCGGCCTGTATTATCTGCTCTTCGGTCAGATTTCTGGTAATCTGATCATACGCATCTATGCGTTGGCTGCCATAGGCAATTAGTTGATTGTTGGTTATGAGCTGTGTGTCAGCGTCGGCATTAGCGTTAATCCAGTCAACGGCCTCATAGATATAATCCTTGTTCTCACCAAAACTGATATATGCGTCCACAGCGCAATAAACCATCAACAATACCACCAGTCTAACCCGCCAGGATGTGCCGGATAGTTCTCCAGATGGCAGAAATCTATTAAGAACGAAAGGCACAAAGATAGCTAACATCAGAGCCAGCATCATTGCGTAACGACTGGTAAGGAACCGGGTAACGAATAAGAAAGCGGCAAGAATTACCAGATTGATGGCGACTACAAACAGAAGTGGTGTTGTTTGTGGTCTTGGTAACAGAAGGTGCTTTTTAATTACGCCTGCCAAAAGAGTAAGTAAAAACGGCCCGCCTATGGCATTGAAAATATTTGGTATCAGGATGGCGATAAGGCCGAAAGTCATGAATAGAGTCAGATATTCACTGGAATAGTAGGCTGCGTGTTCATTGAACAAGGCTCTGCCAATTTCCAGCGAGCGCTGTTCATCGGGGAAAAAAGTATCTTGCAGAAAAGGCAGATAAACGGAGAAAAACTCCGTAAACATTGCTACCAGGTTGATTCCGAAGAGGGATGGAATCCCCAGTATCAGCAAGAGCGTAATAAGTGCTGCTCCCGTATAGCCAAGTCCCAGTTGAATGCGTCGCCCCCGGTCATAGCGGCTGTTGACCAACAAACACAATGGTAGCAACGCCAGGTAAACAATTGCTTCGGCGCGAAAAGTCGCAGCCGCGATCAAAGTCAGACAGAATGCTGCGCCATGGCGAAGGCTCAATGAATCTTGAAATTGCATAAACTTCCAGACCCCAAGCAGGCAGAAGGCCCAGAACCCGATATCACGAATGACTTCGTGCCGATATTCGTTCAACTGTGGATAAACCAGCACGCAGATCGTCGCTAGCAACATCAATCGTGAAGAGCTATCGATTTCCTTGACAATACTGAGGAATGCATAAACCAGTAAGGCGAATAGGAATGCATTTAACAAGTAGGCACTGGCAAGTAAGTCAATACCGATTGCCTGGTGCAATATCCCGATAAGCACTGGATAAGTCGCCCACGGAAGATGATCAAAGGCAGCACCCAGTCCTTGCTCGGTGTAAATCTCTGCTGTACGAATGTAGACCCAGGCATCGTCGTTGGGAGTTGCATGGAATACAATCAACAAGGCTGATATCAACAGACTCACAGCTACCGCCAACCACCTGATATCGATACTCTGCCACTTGTTGCTGATCATTAGCTGCTCTGTGTTGCTTTTATTAAACCCTGGTGGTTGTTTTGTCGGCCGCCGTGGTTTTAAACCCATTGTGCAGCCGCAAATTTTGCTGCGGGTGTTTACAAATTGCCAGTTCGAATACCGCGTTAATCCAGCCCACGTACTTTATGTCGTCCCCACAAGGATAATCGGCAACAGGGGGGCTCGTCTGCAGGTTGTAACCTGTTTTGTCGATCTTGGGATAGGGACGTTTTCGGGCCTTAGACATGACGGCTTCAAAGAATCGCTTATTGTGCCTGCGGCAGGCAACAAACATGGGATCAAACTTGGCCAATAAGTGGTCAGCAAACTCCAGGAGTGAAAAGTGTGCATACAGCAGCAATACACCTTTGAGCTGTTGGCACGCACACAGGTGTGCCAGTCGCCACACGCAGGAAAACTTATCCCAGGCAGGCCAGAGGTGAGGGTCAGCATAAAAGTAAAGTGACTGTTGCGGGGTTGCGCAGGGCTGCAATGCTGATGCTCTTGTTGTTGAAAGTCGCGGTAAAGGGCGGATTCTGGCGGGGATTGTAGCAAATGCAAGAGGGAATCCCATAAGTACTTTGATCGGCAAAAACCACATGTAAATAGATATAAATTCCCACTTATTTCGTTATTCATGCTCAATATACGTTCTTATATCCCACATTGGCCTATATACAGTCGATATATAGTACCGGCTTCTCGAATCAACAAAAATCTCTTGCTGTGCTATGATCAGCGGCCATAACCGAAGCAGCAGTGGCGAACAAGGATTACTCCATGCACTTTGAAATACCTCCATTTCAACAGGCCAGAGTGCTGGTTGCTGGTGATGTCATGCTTGACCGCTATTGGCATGGCTGGGCTACTCGGGTTTCGCCAGAGGCACCGGTCCCTGTGGTGAAAGTGGGCAATGAGGAGGAGCGCCCCGGCGGGGCCGGCAACGTTGCGCTAAACATCGCTGCCCTGGGTAGCGCCGCATCACTGGTGGGCATAATTGGTCAGGATGATAACGGCGCGGCCCTTAAATCCCGCCTAAATGCAGCAGGTGTGTATTGTGACTTCCTGGAATTGGCGGACAAGCCAACTATAACCAAGCTACGCGTTATCAGTCAGCATCAGCAGCTCATACGCCTGGACTTTGAGCAGGAATACGAACAACCAGATATCACCAGCAGCATACAAGAAAGAGTGAGGAACCTCTTGCAGGAAGCACAGGTACTGGTCTTGTCAGACTACGGTAAGGGTGCACTTACTGACGTGGAAACTCTTATTGCACTGGGGCAGAAGCAAAATATTCCAATTCTCGTGGATCCGAAAGGCACCGATTTTCACAAATATTCAGGAGCCACCTTGATCACTCCCAATCTGGGAGAGTTTGAAGCGGTTGTCGGTCCTTGTCCCAATGAAGACACCCTGGTTACCAAAGGACAGCAAATTCTCAAGCAGCTCAATCTACAGGCCTTGTTGATAACTCGTGGTGAGCACGGTATGACCTTGCTACGGCCGGATGCAGCAGAATTGCACTTGCCGGCGCGGGCCCAGGAGGTATTCGATGTGACTGGTGCCGGCGATACTGTGGTGTCTGTACTGGCCGCTGCCCTGGCCGCTGGGGATTCTCTGGCAGAGTCTACTGCACTGGCCAATCTGGCCGCCGGACTGGTAGTCGGGAAATTGGGTACTGCGGCAATCAGTGCTCCGGAATTACGTCGGGCATCCTTGCGGGAGCAGGGTTCAGGTCGTGGTGTTATGACGTCCGATCAGTTATTAATCGCAATTCAGGATGCCAGGGCCCATGGTGAATCTATCGTATTTACCAACGGTTGTTTCGACATCATCCATGCTGGCCATGTGGGATATCTTACAGAGGCCCGCAAACTTGGTGACCGACTCGTAGTGGCGGTTAACGATGACGACTCGGTAAGAAAACTTAAAGGTGCCGGGCGTCCCATTAATCCCCTGGAGCGACGTATGGCTGTGTTGGCTGGGCTGGAAGCGGTTGATTGGGTGGTATCTTTTGCAGAAGACACACCCGAATCGCTTTTGGAGCGTCTGCGACCCGAAGTGCTTGTAAAAGGTGGTGACTACAAGGTGACAGAGGTAGTGGGGGGAAACTATGTCAAAGATTATGGCGGCCGGGTCCAGGTTCTAGATTTTTTAGACGATTGTTCTACTTCTGCCATTGTGGAAAAGCTGCAAGAAACTGTACCCTGATTAGTCCGCTGGTGGATTCAAAATCCTGGTAGCTGCCTCGACATTCTGTCGCAAGTGAGTCGGGTTGATGGTGCCAATGACAACACTGCTTACGCCAGGTTTGGCGAAAATAAGCTCGAGGTTAGCACTAACCCCATCTTCATTAGTTTCCGTACCTTCAACTACATGGCCGCTGGCCAAACCCTTTTTTATCAATATGCCTTTGTGCTGTTTTTCTGCAGCGTCTATTACACTGGCATCTTCCTGCTGTGACAGGTTGTAAGTAATCATTACCACGTCTGTCAATCGTACCGCCTCAAGGCCACCGGAGACAGTTTTGGTGGACATGCCGAAGGCTCTAATGTGCCCAGACTGCTTGAGGAGCGATAATGTTTCAAGACAGTCGCTAGCGTGGATAATGTCCAGGTCGTTACCATCAGAATGCACCAGGACGAGGTCAAGGTAGTCGGTTTTGAGGCGCCGCAGACTGCGTTCGACACTGCGTTTTACGTGCTTCCCGGTAAAATCAAAACTCGAATGCTTGCCGTCGAACTCTTCACCAACTTTAGTGCATAGAATCCAGTTTTTCCTGCTGCGCAATAGCTTTCCTAATCTTTCTTCGCTTTCCCCATAAGCAGGGGCGGTATCAAGAAAATTAATACCAAGATGCTGTGCCAGGTCGAGTAGACTCTTTACCTGCTTGTCAGTGGGCAAGTCAAAACTCCGTGGATATTTAACTGCCTGGTTGCGCCCGATTTTAACGGTACCGAGGCCGACAGCAGAAACATCGATTCCGCAATTGCCTAGGGGTCTGTTACTTAGCTCATTCATCAAACCGCTCCCAGGGTGGTTGTGCGGTGTGAGCCGATGGCAGTAGATTTGCCAGCTCAATTAATGAATCGTTGTAACGGGGCATAATATCCTGCTGGTTTAGACTGCGCGATACTGCATCCGCGAGGGCTGGACTCAAAGTAAATTTGGTTGGCCAGGTGACAAGCAGTTGATCATTTTCGGAGACAAAAACCGAATCGGGTCGGTGTTTGTTTGGCAGTTTTCCTTCGGCTCGGTTGATCATGAAGGTTAGCCAGCGTACATCAGAAAAATTGATCCAACCGAAGGTCTTTTCCAACAAATCCCTGCTGGCGTTAATCTGGGCCTGACTGTCTCGCGTTACCCCGGCTTCCGCGATCTCGCCTCCCAGGTACCAGACTCGGACTCCAGTCCTGGTAAGGTGGGAGGTCAGGGTCAATGCCGGGGTCATTGAAAAATCATCTCCGACACAGTGTACAAACCCTTCTGGCAGTGACTTACCAGATAACATTACCATGTGTAGCGGGCGGGTCTGCATCTCAGGCTCCAGCAACCCGGCCTGTTGCAACAAACCCTGATTGCCTTCACCGGCGGCAAGTATAGTACGTTGCGAATTTATAATAATAGAACGATTATTACTTTTAATCGTAACGTACCCGTTCTCGCCTGAATTACCAGGGTAGATCTGTAGTTTATCCGGTGGTACCTGGAATAATCTGTCCCGGTAATTATTTGCCAGCGTGTTGATTAATGAAACGCTGTCAATAACAAAATCAGAAAGCTGATAGAGATAACCGCTGGCTTGTTGATCGTCGAAAAGAGCCGGATATTTTTCGGGCGCTACTGTAGAAATTTTGCCTCGAAGTGCCTTGCTGCCAAAAAAGCTTTTCAAGCGTGAGCGATAGCTGCCTTCGGACCACATGTAATAGTGCGGAGATAGCAGCTCACATGCCGTCAGATCAACATCACCGGATCCACGCAGGCATTGTTCCCAGCGTTCCGGCATTGTAGCGATTGCCCTGGCCGCCGCTGATAGAGACCCATCTAGCGCATACTTCAGACCACCGTGAATTATTCCCTGGGACGCCATCGACTGACCGGCACCGAGGGCGTTTGCCTCCAACAAAATACAGTGATAGCCCTTGTTACAGAAATGGTTAAGAAGCCACAGGCCGGCGATACCGCCGCCCAGTATGACTAAATCAACTTGAATGTTCGTGATATCGCTATCTGCCTGGTTCATAACAAAGCAGATGGGAATCTGCCCGGGCTGAAGAAAACTTGCGTAAGTATACCCACCTGGGCGAGTATTCCCAACCAACTGGTGTTACCCCGCGATCTGCGAGCCTGATGTACCGTTTTTTCTATACAACTTTATTGTACCTGTCGGTACCCTTGATTCTGTGCCGATTGTTGTATCGTTCTTTGCAAGCTCCTGCCTATCGCTTGCGTTGGCGAGAACGTTTTGGTGTGTTTGTCTTTCCGCAGTTGGGCGCTGAGCAACTGCAGCCACTTTGGATCCATGCTGTATCAGTAGGCGAAACACTGGCAGCAGAGCCACTTGTCAGACGTTTGTTGATCGAGCACCCAAAAAGACCACTGATCATCACAACCATGACCCCCACAGGGTCTGAGCGGGTTCGATCACTGTTCGGTGACCGGGTTTTTCATGTTTATGCTCCCTATGACCTGCCTGGGGCGGTAAAACGATTCCTGAGACAGGTGAATCCCGCGGCTCTGATCATTATGGAAACCGAAATATGGCCAAATACTGCACACCTTTGTTGGCGCTGTAAAATTCCACTACTGCTGGTCAATGGCAGGATGTCGGCCAAGTCACTTAGCGGGTATCAACGAATTGCCACTATTACTCGTGAAGCATTGACAAGTTTCACCACCATTGCTGCTCAGTCGGATACAGACGCACAGCGTTATGTGACTCTGGGCGCAACTGCGGAACGGGTTCAAGTAACCGGCAGCCTCAAATTCGATGTCACCCTACCGCAGTTGGATTGCCAGGAGCTGCCACTGGTACTCCGATCCCTAGAAAACAGTCACCGACCGATTCTCATAGCTGCCAGCACCCGGGAGGGCGAAGATGAAAAAGTAATTGCAGCTTTCCAGAGTTGTCTTCAACAGCAGCCACAATTGATGTTGATTCTGGTTCCTCGCCACCCGGAGCGGTTTGACAGCGTCGCTCAGATGGTGTCATCCCAGGGCTTGAGTTTGGTGCGGCGTAGCGATAATCGAGAAATCAACGCTGGCACCCAGGTAGTATTGGGTGACTCAATGGGCGAAATGTGGCTGTATTTCAGTATTGCCGATGTAGCGTTTGTGGGTGGTAGCCTGGTGGACACCGGCTGTCACAATGTCCTGGAGCCGACCGCCCTGGGTCTTCCGGTGCTGGTTGGCCCATCGCAATTTAACTTCGAATCAATCTGCCAGATGTTACAACAGGCTGGGAGTTTAATTACTGTTGCTGATGAAAAAGACCTTGCGCAACAAGTTTTAAATTTATTAGTCAATAAAGAAAAGCGCCTGTCAATGAGCGCCGCAGGCAAGACGGTAGTGGAAAACAATCGCGGTGCTCTGGACAAAATTTTGCAGCTTATTGATCAATCTCTGCATTAACCGAGGCTTCAATCAATTCCCGCGGGTCAGATTTGTAACGCCATTGGAGGTCACATGGATGTTGTCTTCAATGCGGATTCCTCCCAATGGCAGCAATTCTGTGATCAGATGCTGATTCAGGAGAGCCCCTTTAGTGTCACTTATCACTTTATCAAGCAATAACGGAATGAAATAGATTCCTGGTTCAATGGTGCAGACCATGGACTCTTCCAGCGTACGGGTATTGCGCAAATAGGGCAGGTGTTCAGGCGGGGTCTGCTGTTTTCCGTCGGGGTTGATGAGCCAGCCGCCTACGTCGTGGACCTGGATGCCCAGCAAGTGCCCGAGGCCGTGGGGCAGAAAAACAGCGGGCAATTGTGCGTCCATGGCTTCCTCAAGCCCACACTTAATGATGTCATTATCAATCAACAACTGGCCGACCAGCTCTAAGGCTATGTGGTGCAATTCGGAAAAAGGCAGGCCTGGCCGAATAAGAGCTATTATTTGCTGTTGCAGGTGTTCCATTCCGGTAAGTAATTGTTTGAAAATCGGATGCACATGGGCAGAACAAGTGGTACGGGTGATGTCAGAGCAGTAGGCGTTAACCCGGCAACCGGCATCCAGCAGTAACACCTGGTTGTCAAGGTGTTGTTCTGAATTAGCGTAGCGTCGTTTGTTCTGGTAATGCAGAATCGCAGCCTTTTCATTCACCGCCACGATATTGGTATAAGGCGTTTCATGCTCCAGCACCTGGCAGGCTTGCAAGTAGGCCAGGTGAATATCGTATTCACTGCCGCCGTCAAGAAAGCAACTGGCAGCTGCCTGGTGGCCGACAAGGGCTAACTGGTTGGCAGTGCGCAGCTGTGTCACTTCGTAGGGCTGTTTGTAGGCGCGATGGTAGTCAAGGTAATCCAGGCATGACTGGGGATTGATAAGGTCCGGTTTAATACCGAGAAATGCGGCAAAACATTCAGGCTCGCCTAGAAACACCAGCCCCTGGAGCTGGTCTAGCTCTGCTTTTATCTGCTCTGGCCGCCCAAGCTGCACAATATCAAAAGACTCTGCCCACCAGGAAGCGGTGTTTACAGCCTGCTCATTCCAGTAGTCCTCCGGGATCACCTGAAAATAAACTGGCCTGCGACCGGGGCGGACTAGCAACACTTGGTTCGGGCGGTTAACCGGTAGCCAGTGGTTAAAGTGACCAAAGGCGCGAAAGGGTGTGTCCTGATCATCCTGATAATAAGTGCGGTCTATACCGCTGTGCAGTAATATTCCTTCGGCACCAGCCAGCATCTGCATTAGGTATTCGTATCGCTTTAACAATGTGGCAATATGGTCCTGGTAGTCTTGTTGCATGGTTCAGTGCTTGTGTTGTCAGTTTAATTGGGATTGTCGGGAGTTGCCGCTAGCGGCCGGTTTCAAGTCTAGTAGCAAATCTGAAGTGACACAACGACAGGTGCTGAGGGGTCACTAAACAGTGAGATTTGTCGCCAGCGATTGCAAATCCAATGAGTAAGATGAAAAATTAACTCTGCGGATTTAACAGGCTGATTCGGGCCAGATTGAAGCACAAATAATTCAGTTCATGAACTAAAGCGGAAACTGCTATGGAAACAGCTAAACCAAAAGGCTCATTAATGGGTTCCGTGACAGGCTCGGTCAAGGAGTTCTTTCGCTTCGATGCCTCGGTTGGCATTCTACTGATCATTGCCACTATGCTGGCAATGGTGATAGAAAACTCGCCGGCACGGGTTTATTACGATGCTCTGTTAGATGTAACGGTGGCTATCCAGATCGGTGATTTTGAAATTGCCAAGGCATTGCTTTACTGGATAAATGACGGCCTGATGGCTTTGTTTTTCTTTCTTGTAGGCCTGGAGATCAAACGTGAAATACTGGACGGGGAATTATCTGACCCTAGTCGCGTAGTACTTCCGGTCATTGCGGCCTTGGGAGGAATGCTGGTGCCGGCCGCTGTTTATATGGCGATAAACTGGGGCGACGAAATAGCCATGCAGGGGTGGGCGATCTCTTCTGCTACTGATATCGCGTTTGCACTTGGGGTGCTGGCTTTACTCGGCACCCGGGTGCCGAGCTCGCTGAAACTGTTCTTGATGACTCTGGCCATCATCGATGATGTCGGTGCAATCATCATCATTGCAATATTTTATACCAGCAATTTGTCGCTGTTATCTTTTGCAGCAGCTGGCGTGATTCTTCTGGCCTTGTTCGTACTGAATCGCTGTAAGGTGATAAGCCTGGCACCCTACCTTTTTTTGAGTATGTTGCTATGGGCAGCTGTATTAAAATCCGGCATACATGCAACCCTCGCCGGGGTATTGGCAGCAATGTTCATCCCCTACCGCACTCCCGAAGGTGACCATGAGACCCAGCTTGAGCGTCTGGAGGAGGACCTGCATCCGTTCGTATCGTTTGCTATTCTACCGCTGTTCGCTTTTGCCAACACCGGTATCTCGTTTTCCGGTTTGGGAATTGATGCCCTGCTAGACAGTATACCCCTTGGAATTGCAATGGGTTTGTTTCTCGGGAACCAGCTCGGTGTGATGAGCTTTTGCTGGATAGGGATCAAGCTCGGATTGGGTTCGCTACCAGAACGTGCTACCTGGCTCCATTTGTGGGGTGTCTCCATGCTGTGCGGAATCGGATTTACCATGAGCTTGTTTGTTGCCGGTCTTGCATTTGAATCCGAAAGCGGATCTGCTGTTGCCAATCCTCGCCTGGGTATTCTTGTGGGCTCTCTGTTGTCCGCGGTATTCGGTTACCTAGTCTTGCGCTATGGCACTACGCCAGCAGAAAGTGAAGCTGAAAGTAGAGCAAAAACCGTGGCAGCAACGCAGGAGGCATCTGCAGGAAGCTGACCCTTGTTACACTGCAATCCGAACCGGGTTAGGTTTCACTAACAGTCAGTTTTGACATAAGCTACCAGGTATCAGTAAGACAAAGGAGTGAAAACATGATCAAGACAACCACACCCTCACTTGATGGAAGAGAGATTACCGATTATCTGGGTGTTGTCGTCGGTGAGGCGATCTTGGGCGCCAATATCTTCAAGGATATTTTCGGACGTGTGCGTGATATTGTTGGCGGCCGCGCTGGCGCCTACGAGCAGGAACTGGGTAATGCCCGGGATATCGCTTTCGAAGAGCTGGAAGAAGAAGCACGACTTCTGGGTGCGGATGCCATTGTTGGCATCGACCTCGATTATGAAGTCATCGGTGCCCAGGGTGGCATGATGATGGTCAGCGTCAGTGGCACTGCAGTGAAAACGCGACGAAGTATGGATTGATGTGCGGCGAGACAGTGTTCTTCAAGATATGCTCAGGGATAGGTATTGTCAGTTTTTAGTGCGGTATTAGGAGCTGTCACACGTCACCAGTTTATTGTAGATTTATGGTAGTTTCTTGACTGATGCAGCGTTCTAGACATCTTGGTCCAACCTCTCAGAAGATTTCCTCGATCGGTTTGGGTTGTTGGCAATTCGCCGGAGATTCCGGCAGGCTCAGTGGCCACTGGAAGCCAATTCCCGAAACCGTGGCTGACGCAATTGTCAGCATTTCACTGGCGCAAGGGGTCAACTGGTTTGATAGTGCCGAAGCCTATGGTGATGGATATTCAGAACTGACCCTGGCACGTGCACTGTCCCGAGCTGATGCTAACCAAGGCGAAATTGTTATCGCTACCAAGTGGTGGCCACGGGAAAGAAATGCTGCACACATGCTGGAATCATTCACTGCACGAGAAGCTTGTCTCGGCGGTTGGCCTGTAGGGCTATATCAGATTCATCACCCTGATTCAGAGTCTACGCTGGAAGAAGAAATTTCCGTGCTATCGCGGCTGGTGGAAAGCGGCAAAGTAAAAGCCATAGGTTTGTGTAACTACTCGGCGCAAGCACTGGACCAGGCATGTCGCATAGCCACAAGCCTGGGTACGCCGATCGCCAGTATTCAAGCAAGATATTCGTTGATGAACCGCTCATTGGAACTCAACGGGGTGCTTGATGTAGCTGACAAGCATAATCTGACAGTCATCGCCTGGGCGCCCCTCGAGCAGGGATTACTGACCGGTCGATTGCATCACGAGCCTAAAAGTATAGATGCCCTGTCAAAAGGGCGTCGGGATGCCCTGGGCCCAGATTTAGAACGCTTGGAGCAGACCAGGCCGCTGATCCAGATGCTCCATGAGATTGCGCAGCATCATGATGCTACCCCGGCACAGGTCGCTCTGAGCTGGCTGATTAATTTTCATGGTAATCGTGTAGTTGCAATTCCCGGTGCTTCTACTCCCGTTCAGGCAGAGGAAAACGCGGGAGCTATAAATTTGCATCTGACCGCTAGTGAACTCTCAGATCTGGATAAAATAACCAGGCCTTCGTTTGCCCTACGCGGCAAAGCTAGAATTCGAAAAGTTTTGCGTATTACTAAAGGCATGTTCAGATAAATATCGCTGCCGCAGCAAATGGCAAGTGAAAATTTCAATACAAG
>Ga0070726_10001495_pt1 | contig 23406 bp, 21 predicted proteins | sample tdAd471_FD_67275 | JGI IMG/M metagenome (GOLD analysis project Ga0070726, IMG submission 67275) | Marine sediment microbial communities from the Atlantic coast under amendment with organic carbon and nitrate - tdAd47.1 | ecosystem: Environmental > Aquatic > Marine > Coastal > Sediment | place... | reverse complement strand
TTTCAGCGATCCTGCCTGACTTCCGGACATCACTTCCCCTTACGGAAGCGATTCGCTTGTCATTATAAAAAAGTAACTCGCCTGAGGCGCATAAAGCCGTTAGTGTGACATTACTGCCGCACTGGATATGGCTCTGTCCGCAGAAGTCAGGCCCATCCAGTCGGAACAGGTGTGCAAAACGCGGGGAGCGTATTTCCCCATAATGCAAACCAGGCAAGGCAGGAGGATGGTGATGGCTTGGAAAATGCCACTATTGAACAGGACGGTGAAATCGCTCGGACAAGCATCCCGGCAGGCACCGCAGAATTCATCAGCAACAGAAGCAGCCCAGAAAAGATATCAGCGGGTCCGGGATCTTGCGCGCAAGAGACTGGCCATGGCTGAAAACCCGATGGAAGAAGATACGCCTCAGCCTGTAGGCTGAATGGCCCGCCTTCCCTCATCTCTTTTTCTTGAGGTCTTCGGCTTTCTTTAATTGCTGCATCAGCTTGACGAGCCTGTCCGGTACGGGCTCCTCCAGCGCCTTTTCGTAGACCTCTTTCAAGGCCTTGCCGAGAGATTCATAGCGATTGTCGTTGAAGCGCATCGACTCACTGGAAAATGGCGTTGGCTCAGCCTTGTTACGCCCATCTTTCTTCATCAGAGCCCCCTCGCATTTGATCGCCGTGCCCCGCAACCAAATATAACCCAACACCGATACTTATATTAAACCTTTAATAGGCAATTACCATGCCCCCCTTAGGGGGGATAATCTTTGTGGTTGGGAGATATATTCATCTCACAGCCAAAACGTTCCACAAATTTCATGCAAAATGAAGACGGCGGTATTTGCCGTTAAAATAAAGGAGAGGATCGCGCCTTGGATCGAATTTGGCACGCATCACTTCGCCTATCAGAATGATATGATCCCCGCCTTCATGAACGGCGTGCCGTCGGCATTCAAAGTTCGCCAGTGCTCCAGAAAGTAGTGGCACATCATGCTGGCCGGTCTCCCAGGGAGTCTGGGCAAACCGGTCTTCTCCAGGCTTTGCAAACAGGTTCGATGTCGGCTGCTGACCGATATGCAGAACATTCACAGCAAAGGTTTCCGCTGCCTCCAGCGCTTCCCGGCTCTTCGACGTATTCGCGATACAGACCAGCAGCAGAGGCGGGTCCAGCGAAACCGAGGTAAAGGAGTTCGCCGTCAGGCCGATTGGCGTTCCGTCTGCGGCCTTTGCGGTCACGACCGTCACGCCGGTAGCAAAGCAGCCCATCGCATCGCGTAGAGTCCGGGCATCAGAACCAGAACGATATTCCGGCACCGAACGTGGCACGCGTCTCTCCAGGAAATCCAGAAGCGTCGCGTTGAAAAGGTCTGCGGAATCGGTCGCAACGGCGTGGCCTGCTTCTCTGATTTCCGCATATTCCGCGTCGGCAAAGCGCCCGGCAAACTGGCCTGCCTCTTCGGCGGGCGTAATGCGGCTGAGCGCGCCGCGCACGAACAAGACCGGCAAGCGGATGGTACTGGCCGCTGCCTGAACTCTCTGGACCAGATCGCCCGAGTAAAATGTTTCCTGAAAGCGCAGATCAAACCGGCCGGAAGACAAGGCCGCTTCCGTGACGACCTTGATGGCTGCGTCCGACCTTTCTGCAGAGCCGGTTTCGGAATCGGGCGGCGCATCGACCAGTACAAGGCCAGATGCCAGATGCGCGCCATCTTCGCCGATCGCTGCGGTGGCGATCCAGCCTGCCAGGGATGAAGCCACCACAACCGGCCGCGAAGCCATCTGCGCCAGAACACAGCGGAGATCTTCCACGCAGGCATCAAAATCATAGCGGCCATCTTCCGGCCACTCGCTGTCGCCATGACCGCGCAAATCCACTCTCAGAACACGCCGACCTGCCTGGCGCAGGGCATCAGCCACATCATTCCAGTCGTCCCTGCTCTGGCCCACACCATGAACCAGAAGCACAGAAGGGTCGTTCTCATCACCGGAAACATCTCCCTTGAGAGCGACTCCGGCAAATCCCTTGAAACTGATGTCGTGCATGAATTGTCCTGACTGAGCTTCGCGCTTCCCTTTCATTTATCCCGCTGACCCCAAGTGTCGAGAGCAGGCCTGTTGAGGCCTGCCAGCGCTTGCCGCTGCGGAGTATCTGGACAAGCCGTGTTCAGCGGCCGAAACTCGCCTTCATGATTACAGGGCCAACATCGCACTCATACTATTCGCAGCGCCTTCGGCTTCATTATGTGGACTGGGGAAATGAAGGCGCGCCCATTCTGATTCTGCTGCATGGCGGGCGCGATCATTGCCGCAGCTGGGACTGGGTTGCGCAAGAATTGCGCGAGGACTGGCACGTCATTGCGCCGGATCTGCGCGGTCATGGCGACAGCGCCTGGTCGGCCGATGGCGAATATTCGCCGCGCGCCTGCGTCTATGATCTGGCGCAGCTGATCCACCAGCTGAATGCCGGGCCGGTGACGATCGTGGCCCATTCCTATGGCGGTAATATCGCGCTTCGCTATGCCGGGATCTATCCGGACATGGTGAAGAAGATCGTCGCGATTGAGGGCCTCGGCCCCTCGCCCAAGATGATGGAAGAGCGCGCCAAGGTCACACCGGCAGACCGCATGAAGGAGTGGATCGAATCCAAGCGCGCCAGCGCGGGTCGTCTGCCCCGGAAATATGACAGCCTGGATGAGGCCTACACGCGGATGAAGGAGGAGAATACCTATCTCTCCGATGCCCAGGCGCGCCACCTGACAATTCACGGCATCAGCCAGAATGAAGACGGCACCTATTCCTGGAAGTTCGACAATTACATGCGGATCTTCACGCCGTATGACATGCCCCAGGAAGATGTGGAGCAGCTGTGGCAGAACATCACCTGCCCGACACTGCTGATGTATGGTGACAAGAGCTGGGCGTCCAATCCCGCAGAAGATGGCCGCGACCAGCATTTCAGCAATGCGCGCGTGAAGCTCTACAAGGATGCCGGGCACTGGCTTCACCATGACAAGCTGGATGAGTTCCTGACGGACCTGAAAGCGTTTCTCTGATTTTCTGACTCTGCATTGCTGGCCACCTGCCGCCGCGACATATCTGGTGCGTCCAGAGCGCGAGGGTACAGTGATAGACAAAAGAGGAGAAACGCATGACAGACCCGCTTTTCAGTCTTGAGGGAAAAGTTGCTCTGGTCACAGGCGGCAGCCGTGGTCTTGGCTATCAGATGGTCAAGGCATTCGCCGAGCGCGGCGCGGATGTGATCATTGCCAGCCGCAATCAGGACGCCTGCGAGGACGTGGCGAAGGAAATCCGCGCAATGGGCCGAAAGGCGCTGGCCGTCGGCGCGCATTGCGGACGCTGGCAGGACATCGATGCACTGATCGAGACAGCCTATGCCGAGTGTGGCCGGGTCGACATTCTGGTCAACAATGCCGGCATGGGCCCGATGGTGCCGAGCCATGAAGTGCCGGAGAATTTGTTCGACAGCGTCATGAATCTGAATTTCAAAGGCCCTTTCCGCCTTGCATCCATCATCGGCAATCGGATGAAAAAGGCTGGCAGCGGCTGCATCATCAATATCTCCTCCATTGCATCGCTGGTGCCGATGCCGGCAGTTGTTCCTTATGCAGGCGCGAAGGCTGCGCTGAATGCGATGACCACATCGATGGCCCGAGAGTATGGTCCGGAAGTCCGGGTGAATTGTATTGCTGCTGGCCCCTTCCTGACAGACATTTCCAAGGCTTGGTCCGAAGAAGCCCGTCAGACAGCGGACAATGCGCTTCACCGCCCCGGACGCCCGGAGGAGATTGTGACGGCCGCCTTGTATCTGGCGACAGATTCCTCAAGCTTCACGACAGGCGTCATCCTGCGCGTGGATGGCGGCCCCTGAGGAGGAAAATCCATGTCTTCCAAGTATCTGCTTGATCCTGAACTGAAAGCCTTTTTCGAAGTGCTGCCCCTAACGGAACTGACCCGAGAGGCCTTGCCGGAAATTCGCAAAGAGCGCACGGACTTTGCCTTGGCGCAGATGCCGCCGCTGCCGCCCGAAGTCAGCATTGTTCAGGAAATGGCGCCGGGACGAAACGGTGATCCGGATGTGCGGATGAAAGTTTACCGCACCGGCTCAGACCGGACAGACCGCCCGGCCATTTTGCATCTTCATGGCGGAGGATACATTCTCGGCAATCCTGACACGATGGCACCGCAATGCGCGGCCTGGGCGAAGGGGATGGACGCCATTGTTGTGGCGCCAGCCTACCGACTAGGGCCGGAAACGAGCTATCCTGGAAATGTTGAGGATGCCTATGCGGCGCTGGCGTGGATGCACGATAATGCGGATCAACTGGGCATTGATACCTCCCGGATTGCGGTGGCTGGAGAAAGCGCAGGCGGTGGGTTGGCTGCAGCGCTGGCCCTGTTGGTGCGTGACCGGAAGGAATTTTCATTCTGTCACCAGCAGCTGATCTTCCCGATGATTGACGACCGGACCGCCACGCGGACGGACCTCTCCCCAATGTTCGGGGAATTGGTGTGGACCAATGAGATGAACCATTTTGGCTGGTCATGTCTTCTCGGCGCAGCCCCCGGATCAGATGGCATTTCGCCTTATGCCGCCGCGGCGCGGGCGGAAGACCTTTCCGGCCTTCCTCCAGTCTTCATGGCAACCGGCGCAATGGACCTCTTCACGGAGGAGAACCTGGAATATGCCCGCCGTCTGATGGCCGCAGGCGTTCCGGTTGAACTGCACGTCTATCCCGGTGCGCCGCATGGCTTCATGTGGGTCACCGGAGCCCGCGTTACCAAGCAGTACAATCGCGATGCCTGGGATGCGCTCGCGCGGGGGATCGGCGCGGCCTAGTCCAGAGACAGGCCGAGCTCTGCGAGAACTTCTTCCGTATGCTCCCCAATCCTCGGCGCAGGGCGGATTTCCTTTTTAGGCGCCCCGACGAAATGTACTGGCGGCTGGGTTTCCCAATAGCCGCCCTCGGTTGGATGCTCTCGCCGCTGGAAGAAATTGACCGCCTTGAGGTGCGTGTCTTCCTGCAGGTCCGGGAAGTCATTCGCCTTGGCGGCGGGAATGTCAGCGCCGGCCAGCACCTCCAGCCAATGCTCCGTTGTCTGATCCTTAAAGTAGCGCTGCACCCGCTCCATCATATAGTCCATGTTGAAATAACGGCCGCGATAATCATTGATGCGCTCGTCTTCTAGCTCCTGCGGTGCGCCGATCACATCGAACAGTTTGATCCAGCGCGCGTCGACATAAGGCGCGATGACGATATAGCCATTGGACGTTTTCAGCGGCTGGCGACACGGGTCCACCTGGCGCTGGTAGCAGAATGGACCGACAGCCGGATCGAAGACCGCTTCATAGAAATGCTCTTCCAGCAGGAAGTGCGTGATGCATTCAAACATCGGCACTTCGACATGAACGGCCTCACCTGTCCGGTCCCGCTGGCGCAGGGCGGCGAGCGTCGCATAGACGGCGTGCAGGCCTGAGACCTTGTCGGCAAAAGCGGTCGGGATGAAGCGTGGACGCTCATTGCCGTCTACCTTCGGCAACAGCATCGTCGCGCCGGACAGGCCCTGGATCAGATCATCATAGGCCGGGCGCCCCGCATAAGGCCCTTCCGAGCCAAAGCCGACGCAATGGACATAGACGATATCCGGCTTGATCTTCTTCACCTCTTCAAAGGTGAGACCGAGGCGAGCCACAGCGTCGGCGCGGATATTGTGGATGAAGACATCGCTGTTCTGGATCAGCTTGCGGATGGCGGCCTGCCCTTCATCGGATTTCATGTCCCAGACCACAGACCGCTTGCCGCGATTCATGGTCAGGTGGCACGGCCCCATGCCCTTGGTGTTGGCAGGTTTGCCGACATTGCGGAAATCATCGCCACTTTTCGGCTCAACCTTAACGACCTCAGCCCCCATGTCTGCCAGGGTCTGCGTGCAATACGGGCCGAAGATGACGGTCGTCATGTCAGCGATGCGCAGGTCAGACAGAACATTCGTTGCGGGCATGTGGTTTCCTCCGGATTTTGCCTGCTCATAATGCGGTTGTCGCTGGGACAGACAAGACGTTTCGCGCGATTGATTGGCCTGCACCTGTATCCGCGCCCTCTGGTGAAGGCACGGCAGATGGCGTGATTACGAGGCTCGCTCAGCTGGTATTCCAGGCATCCTGAAGGCGCGCGCGGATCATGCCTGGCAAAGCCGCCGACAAAATACCGAGTTCCGGCCGAAGGCGGAACGCGCTGGCAAGGGGCAAAACGTGCGGCGCAGGCTCTCCCTTCTCTCTTTGTCGCGCGATGGCGTGCGCCAGGCGCTTTGCATGAGCATCCGGGTCTTTCAGAACGCGATAGAGCGCCGCAATGCGCGCAAGAAAAGGCGCCGCCGGAACCGGCTGGCCATCCCGGAATGGCATCTGCTGGGGCAGCGCATCCGCGGCAACAGCCACCTTCTTTGCGGACAGGGCAAAGCGGCGCTGGGTGGGAAAGGAGACGATCTCCGTGCCTTCCGGCAATTGGCGCGGGTCTGCCTGGCGCGGCGTCTTCAGCTCAGGCAGGCCTAGCATCAGCGCCATCAGGTACAGCAAACGGCGAACAATGGTTTCAAGTTGGGACAATCGACCTGACGCGCGCTGTTTCAGGCTGCGCGGCAAGGTTTTCGGCTGCAGCTGGGCGTTCGTCATGCCAATGATATTGGTCAGGGCATAGCGCGCCTGTTCAAGGCCTTGATTGATGAAGTCCGGATTGCTCATGCCAGACAGAATGAAGGCGCAGCCTATGCGACGGATTCGGGCAAAGAAATTCAGGCGCAGTCAACCTGCCATACATCGCCTTACCAGGGATAGGCATACCATTTCGGACGCATGCCCACGGCGATCAGCAAGCGATCTGCCATGGCATCTATAAAGTCCAGCGGGGTGGGACGCGCATCCAGCCTGCCCAACCGGGTCATATGCTCTTCCCAGATCTTGCCATTCTCATCCTCACGCCGCAGCGCGATCAGTCGGCGCAGATAGTGGCGTTTGTAATGCTGCAGGATGGTGCGGCCGTCATCCTCCGGAAAGGCCACGGCGGCATAGCGCAGAAGGTAGTGATACCAGTCCAGAAGGTGCAGACGTTTCGGCGCAACGAAGCGGGAGGTCACCGTGTCCTCGTGAACGCGTGTATTGGCGATGTATTCATGGACAAAGCCAAAGCGCCATTTCGTCAGTGTACGCAGAACCGAGTCCGTATCGAAGGCATTCACACTGGAATCGAAATAGACACCATCTTCCGGAATGGCCTTCACATTGACCAGCACATGCGGAGCGCGGAAATGGCCCTGATTTAGGAAGAAGCGGCGAATGGCTTCCTTGCCCTCCATTACGGCAAGCCCGTCAGGCCATTGGTAGGTTTCCAGATCCCCACCATAATTGACCTTGCAAGCCACGAGGCCGATCTGGTCATCCAGTTGGGCCACCTGCATCATCTTTTCGATGGCATCCGGCGTCATGGTGTCATCGGCGCATAGCAGGCGAAACCATTCTGTGCCTTCAGGCAGATGGGCGAAAGCCGAGTTCCAATTCTCAACTTGTGGCAGTAATTGCTCGTGCCGCACGACTTTGACGGGAACACGGGCATTCTCAAACTCGGCAATGATGCTTGCCGTGGCGTCAGTTGACGCATTCTCAATGACCAAGTGTACCAGATTTGGCCAAGTTTGCGCCTGAACACACTCCATTGTCTCACGTAAATAGGCTTCGGCATTGTAAGCTGGCGTAATCACGGTTACGAGCGGGTAAGCGGCGGGGTCACTCATTAAGACAGTCGATCGATTAGAGGGTGTAGTTCGGTGCGAAGACCCTGACGGAACGCAAGTTGCATACCAGTGCAGCAAGCGTTTTAAAAGGCGTGAAAGAGAAAGTGTTCTACTAAAAGGGGTGTTCGCCCGGCACGGCACACCTCTTCTTCCAGGGGTGGGCAAAGTGTCGATGAACAAAGATAAAAATCACTCGGAGACGTGCGCGGACGAGCCGATCCTGTATGGACCTGACCTGATTGGCAAGCATGGTTTCTGGACGATCCTGAAAGAGGATTATGCGGCTAACAATCGCCGCTGGGCGGAGCCAGGCTTTCGCGCGGTGGCCGTGCACCGCTTTGGCACATGGCGCAAAGTGATCAAATTTGCCCCGCTGCGCAAGGTGATGGGCCTGCTCTACTATCTGATGAACCACCGAGTACGGACGGTATACGGGATTGAGCTGCACGACACCGCGAAGGTGGGGCGCCGACTGGTGATTGCGCACCAGGGCGGCATTGTGATCCACCGCTATGCGACAATCGGCGATGACTGCATGATCCGCCAATGTGTAACAATTGGTGCTGGCGTAACCTATGACATGAAAGAAGCCCCCGTGCTGGGCAGCCGCGTGACGCTGGGCGCTGGCAGCGTCGTGATCGGCCCGGTCCAGCTGGGCGATGATACCAAGGTCGGCCCGAATGCCGTAGTGCAAACCCATATCAAGCCGGGTTCAACCGTCTTTGCGCCAGCCTCCCGTGTGATTACCATGCCGAAACCCAAACCGGCGCCAACACCTGCCCAGGACGACACGTAGAATGACCGCATCAGACAAGCTGGCAGAAGCCGCTGCCCTGAAACGCGAAAAGAATTACCAGGGCGCCATCGCCGCCTATGACGCGGCACTCGCCAATGTCGAAATACCCGATGAGAAAACCTGCCTGGCGGTCGCACAATGTCATGCTGGCACGGGACACACGGACAAGGCCCTGGACTGGCTGGCACAGCTGACCCGTGGCGGAGATGACTTCCCCGCCTGGCAAGCCGCCAGCGGCCTGTTGCGCAAATTGCTGAAGGACAATCCCGACCTTTCCGCGCCGCATGCCAAGCGGACGGGGCGCGTGTGGCTGACCGGCAGCTACACGCTGGCCCAATTGGCACCGCTACTGCAGCTGGCCGCGCTGGCCGTAAATGTGAATATCGAAGTGGCTGTTGCCGATTATGGCCAGCATCGCCAGGACGCGCTGTCGCCCGATTCACAGATGTACGCTTTTGAGCCGGACGTTATCGTGATCGCCCTGCACCATAGCGACCTGGAGCGGTCCGGCAGTGATCTCTCTGTTGACGAAACTGTCGCGGAAACAATGCAGGATGTCTCGATGATCTGGCAATCCATCCGCCAGAACTGCAAGGCGCGTATCCTGTGCACCAATATTGCCGCACCACTGGATGAAGCCTTCGGGCATCTGTCTTCCCGCGTGCCGGAAAGCCGCCGCACGATCATTCATTCGGTGAATAACGCGTTGGCCCAAAAGGCAAATGAGCTGGGCGGCGTCACGCTGGTGGATGTGGAGGCATTGTCCTCCCAGATCGGCAAGCGCGCCTGGTTTGATGACCGCTACTGGCATCTCTCAAAGCAAGGCGTCAGCTTTACCGCTCTGCCCCTGCTGGCACGTCACTTGGCAGCACTGATCGCGGCCGAATTTGGACTGACTAAGAAATGCCTGGTACTGGATCTGGATAATACGTGCTGGGGCGGTGTGATCGGGGAAGACGGTCTGGCAGGGATCAAGATCGGCCAGGGCGATGCAAAGAGCGAGGCCTTCCTGGCATTCCAGATGGCGGCGAAGCGTTTGCAACAGCGCGGCGTCATTCTGGCAGTCTGCTCCAAGAACAATGATGCCGATGCACGCGAGCCGTTCGAGAAACATCCGGACATGGTGCTGAAGCTGGACGATTTCGCCATGTTCGTCGCCAACTGGACGAACAAGGCCGAGAACATCAAGCATATCGCCAAGACGCTGAATATCGGCCTCGATAGCCTGGTCTTTGCCGATGACAATCCAGTGGAACGCGCAACAGTTCGGGAATTGGTGCCGGAAGTGGACGTGTTGCCGATGCCGGAAGACCCGGCGGGCTATGTGCGCGTGCTGGGCGATTATCTCGGCTTCGAGACGATCAGCTACACGCGCGAGGATGCCAACAAGACCGAGCAATATCGGGCCAAGTCCCGCATCGCGGAGATGCAGGCGACGGCGACCTCACTGCCCGACTTCTACAAATCGCTGCACATGAAGGCCGAGATCGAGCCATTCAATGACTTCAACATGCCGCGCATCGTGCAGCTGATCGGCAAGTCCAACCAGTTCAATTTGACGACCTATCGCTATTCGGAGGCCGACATTCGCGGCTTCATGCAACAGGATGGCGCGGTGAACCTGACCCTGAAACTGGCAGACAAATTTACTGACCACGGGCTGGTCAGCATGATCATGGCGCACCCTGTGGAAGACGCGATGGACATTCATCTGTGGCTGATGAGCTGCCGGGTGATTGGCCGGACCGTGGAAGATGCGTTGTTGGGAGAGCTGTGCTTACAGGCCCGTGCGCAAGGCCTGAAAAAGCTACGCGGGACATATATTCCCACTGCCAAGAATGCGCTGGTTGAAAAGAAATATGCCGATTTCGGATTTGATAACATCGTCAAACTGGACGACGGCACGACAATCTGGGAATACAATCTGGAAAAAGAGGGGGACATTTCAAGCCCCTACATTGCTGTTAACACATGCGTTGAGGCCTGATCATGTCTACTGAAACCCGTCTGAATGAAGTCTTCCAGACTGTTTTCCTGGATGATGATCTGGAACTGTCAGATGACATGACCGCCGCTGATGTCGACGGATGGGACAGCCTGGCACACATCAATCTGATGTTTGCGATCGAGCAGGAGTTCGGCTTTCAGTTCCCCGGAAATGAGCTGGCCGAGCTGCCGAACATTGGTGCCTTGAAAGCCTTTATCGACAGCAAGACCCACTAGCGCGCCTTCACGCCTTGAAAGCTGACGCTTTATAGTCCGCCCAGGACGCATCCTTGTCTGACAGGACCGTAACCGGCACCGGCCATTCAATGCCGAAGGCCGGGTCATCATGGCGCGCACCGCGTTCTGCCTCTGGTGCGTAGAATTCCGACACGAGATAGCTGACCTCCGTATCGTCCTGCAGGGTCTGGAAACCGTGAAGGAAGCCTTTCGGGATGTAGAGCTGATCCTTGTTTTGATCGGTCAGTTCAAAGCCTTGCCATTTCAGATAGGTCGGGCTGTCCGGGCGGATGTCTACGATCACGTCAAAGATCGCGCCGCGGACGCAGCGGATCACCTTTACTTCGGCGGCTGGCTCAATCTGGCAGTGCATGCCGCGCAACGTGCCCTGCTCTGCCGAAACCGACATGTTCTGGTTTACAAACCGGGTTTCCAGGCCGTGGGCGGCGAACTCATTGACGCAGAATGTCCGCGCAAACATACCCCGCGCATCACCGCGCGCCTCCAGCTTAATCAGGAATGCGCCCAATAGCTCTGTCTTCTGAAACAGCATGTAAACTTATCCTCGTGTAGATGGCTGACAGATTGATTGCCTGTGTGGGTGGGTTCAAGCTTAAAACTGGAACAATGTCTGCATAGCCGCGCAGACAAAGGGGAGATATTTTCATGAAAGTCCTGATCCTGGCAGGTGGATTTGGTACGCGCCTCAGCGAAGAAACGACGATCCGTCCGAAACCTATGGTGGAGGTCGGCGCGCGTCCCATTCTGTGGCACATCATGAAAAGCTACTCTCATTACGGCTTTAACGAATTCGTCGTTTTGGGCGGGTATAAGGTTGAATTCATTCGGGATTACTTCCTGAATTATACCCGCACCTCCAGCGATTTCACTGTGGATCTGCAAACCGGGGAACTGGTCTGGCAGCGCCATAACGCCGAGGCGTGGAAGGTGACTGTGCTGGATACTGGCGCAGATTCCATGACCGGCGGGCGTATTCGCCGCGCGCGGGAGATTGTCGGAGATGAGCCTTTTTGCCTGACTTATGGCGATGGTGTCTCGGATGTGGACATCGCCAAGCTGGTTGAGTTCCATAAAGAGAAAGGCATGGCCTGTACCGTGACAGCCGTTGTGCCCCCTGGCCGCTTCGGCGTGCTGGCCTTTGACGAGTCCGGCGAAAAGGTCGAAGCCTTCCGCGAGAAGGACAAGGAAGATGTCGGCATGATCAATGGCGGCTTCTTTGTCTGCGAGCCGTCTGTCTTCGACCTGATCGACGGAGACGACACGGTATGGGAACAGGAGCCCCTGCGCAGGCTGGTCGATGCCGGCCAGCTGGCAGCCTATCGCCATCGCGGCTTCTGGCAGGCCATGGACACGCTGCGTGACCGAAACGTGCTGGAACAGCTCTGGGAAAGCGGTAAGGCCCCGTGGGCTCCGTGGCGCTGAATTGATGTCGCAAAGCCATTAGAAAGCGGGGCCTTTTGAGACAGAAAGGTCAAGCTTTATCTCATTTCTGCAAGAAGTTCTGAATGCACGACGCTTCCGTTTGACAAGTGTCGGAAGATAGCCGTTTTAGTCAACGAGACCCTGACGATCCGGGCATGTTTCTTGCTTCGGGATTTATGTCTCTGGAGTATGCTCATGATCATTGTCGATACCGCTCTCGCAAAACGCGCCGAGGAACAGAAACCTTTGCAGGTCGGCCTGTTCGGCGCGGGCTTCATGGCCAAGGGCATCGTCAATCAGGTAACGCGTTACACACCGGGTATGCGCATCGCCGTGATCTGCAACCGCACGCTGAGCGCCGCGCGCGACGCCTATCATGTTGCCGGAGTACCGGACGACATGATTGCCGAATGTACGACCGCTGCGCAGGTGGACGATGCGGTCCGGGCGGGCAAGTTCGCGATTACGTCCGACATCCAGGTTGTGGTCGAGGCCGCAGGCGTCGAAGTCGTGATCGAGTCGACCGGCCATGTCGAATATGGCGCCAAGGCCACCATCGCCTCCATCAATGCCGGCAAGCATATGGTCTCCATGAACGTAGAGCTGGACGCGACGGTTGGCTCCATCCTGAAGGACAAGGCCGACAAGGCAGGCGTCATCCTGTCAGGTTGTGATGGCGACCAGCCGGGCGTGCAGATGAACCTGCTGCGCTATGTGAAGACGCTGGGCCTGAAGCCCCTGCTCTGCGGCAACATCAAGGGCCTGCAGGATCGCTATCGCAACCCGACCACACAGGCCGCCTTTGCCAAGCAATGGGGCCAGACACCGAACATGGTTACCTCCTTTGCGGACGGCACCAAAATTTCCATGGAGCAGGCCATTGTCGGCAATGCGACCGGCATGAAAGTGGCGCAGCGCGGCATGATCGGCATCGAATACAAGGGCCATGTCGACGAGATGGTCGACATGTACGATCTGGACCAAATGCGCGAACTGGGCGGGATCGTCGACTATGTCGTAGGCGCTAAGCCCAGCCCTGGCATCTATGTGTTCGCCGAAGCGCAGGACAAAACACAGGCGCATTATCTGAATTATGGCAAGCTGGGCGAAGGCCCGGTTTATTCCTTCTACGTACCATGGCATCTGACGGCCTTGGAGGTTCACATCTCGGCTGCGCGCGTCGCCTTGTGCACTGACACCGTCATCGCGCCGATTGGCCGACCGACCGTCGAATGCGTAGCCAGTGCTAAGATTGACCTCAAGGCTGGCGAGACGCTGGACGGGCTGGGCTATTATATGACCTATGGCCAGTGCGAGAATTACTACACGGCCGTGGCCGAAAACCTGCTGCCCATGGGGCTGGCAGAAAACTGCAAGCTGAAGCGCGATGTTCCGAAGGATCAGGTTCTGACCTGGGACGATGTGGAAGCGCCGACAGACAGCCTGTCTCATGCGCTGCGCGCTGAGCAGGATGCTCTCTATAATTGATGGTTGATTAGACTGACGGGACACCATTCATGAAAACCGCAAACGATATTGTGCAGGAAGACCTGGCTGACATTGGCCACCGTCTGTCTGCAGAGTTTGGCGAAATGGCAGGCAAGAAGCTATTGATTGTCGGGGGTGCCGGCTTTCTTGGCTATTATCTAGTGCAGGCTCCGCTGGCCTGGAACAAGACCGGCAAAGGCGCGCCGATTGACGTGACCGTTTATGACAACTGGATCCGCGGAAAACCTGACTGGATACAGGTGCTGGAAGGCGATGAGCACCTCAAATTGGTTACGCATGACATCACCCATCCGATGCCGGAAGATGCGGAAGACTATGATTACATCATCCACGCTGCCTCGATCGCCTCTCCGATCTATTACCGGAAATACCCTATCGAGACGATGGATGCGAATGTCGATGGCCTGCGCCACCTGCTGAACTTCGCGATGAAGAAACAGGCCACCGGCAATCCGCTGTCAGGTTTTCTGTTCTACTCCACGAGCGAGATCTATGGTGATCCGACGCCGGAGAATATTCCGACACCGGAGACCTATCGCGGCAATGTCTCCTGCACCGGCCCCCGCGCATGTTATGATGAGTCCAAGCGCTATGGTGAAACGCTGTGCGTGAACTTTGCGCGCCAGCATGGTCTGCACATAACGATAGCTCGCCCGTTCAATAATTATGGCCCGGGCCTGAAAATCACCGATCGCCGCGTGCTGCCGGACTTTGCCCGCGATGTGTTCGAAGGTCGTGACATCGTGATGCTGTCTGATGGCTCTCCGACGCGCACTTTCTGCTACATCGCGGATGCGATTGTCGGATACTACAAGGTGCTGGTCAAAGGCGAGCCAGGCGAGAGCTACAATATCGGGACGGATGCGGAAGAAGTCTCGATGGCAAAACTGGCCGATGAAGTTGTGAAGGTCGCCACAGCGAACTGGGACTATAAGGGCCAGGTCGTGCGCAAGACCTCCAGCGACAAGGAATATCTGACCGATAATCCGAACCGCCGCTGCCCCGTCATTGACAAAGCCCGTAACCAGCTTGGCTATGAGCCGAAAGTTCATTTCGAAGAGGGCCTTGAACGCGCCCTGATCTGGTATTCCGGAAACATGGTGGCAGAGGACGCCTGAGATGAAAGTATCCGTAATCGGCACAGGCTATGTTGGTCTCGTTTCCGGGGCCTGCCTATCGCATCTAGGACATACGGTCGTCTGTGTGGATGTCGATCCGCGCAAGGTCGACATGATCGTGGAAAAGAACCCGCCCATCTATGAGAAGGGCCTTCAGGAATTACTGGACGATAACGTCCCTGCGCGTCTGACCGCGACGACAGATTTGCGCAAAGCAGTGCTGGAGTCCGACCTGTCGCTCATCGCTGTCGGCACGCCCTTTGACGGCCAGATCATTGACCTCAAATACATCCGTCAGGTCGCGAAGGAAATCGGCGAAGCCCTGAAGGACAAATCTGATTATCACATGGTTGTCGTGAAGAGCACAGTGGTGCCCGGCACAACGACCGATGTGGTTCTGCCCATTCTGGAAGAGGCGTCAGGCAAGACGGCTGGGGTCGATTTCGGCGTTGGCATGAACCCGGAATTCCTGCGTGAAGGCGAAGCGATCGAGGACTTCATGCAGCCTGACCGGATTGTGTTCGGTGGTATTGATGAGCGATCCATCGACTCCCTTGCGGCCCTCTATGAGGTGTTCGACAAGGCAGACAAGGTACGCACCGATCCGCGCACGGCGGAAATGATCAAGTATACGGCGAACTCGCTGCTTGCGACTCTGATCTCTTTCTCCAACGAGATTGCCAATCTCTGCGCTGCACAGAAAGTTGATGTGGCTGAAGCGATGCATGGTGTTCACCTGGACCGCCGGTTCTCGCCTATCCTGCCATCGGGTGAGCGCGTTTCACCTGGCTTTGTATCCTATGTCTGGCCCGGCGCGGGCTTTGGAGGCTCATGCTTCCCGAAGGATGTTAAGGCGCTTGTTGCACATGGCGAGAATGGCGGCGTGCCGATGCAGCTGCTCAAATCCGTGATTGATGTGAACAATCGTCAGCCCCAGAAAATGGTGGATATGCTGGAGGACCGCCTGGGCGATATCTCCGGGCGCAAGGTGACCGTACTGGGCGTCGCTTTCAAGCCGGGCACAGATGACATCCGCGAAAGCCCAGCCATTCCGGTTATTCGTAAACTTGCGGACAAGGGTGTGGTTGTGACGGCCTTTGACCCGATTGCCCGGCACGAAGCAGAGCGGGAACTGGGGGACAGCCTTAGCTTCCGCGACACGCTGGACGAGGCCATTGCAGATGCCGAAGCCATCCTGATCATGACGGCGTGGCCAGAGTTCAAGGCCCTGCCGGAGATGATTTCGAAACTGCCGAACGCGCCCCTGCTGGTGGACGGGCGCCGGATGATCGAGAAAAACAGCGTGCCACACTATGCCGGCATTGGCCTTCGGTAAACGAAAAATGGACAAGCTTGCTCAGCCTTGAGGCTGGGTGAGCTCCCGTCCGTCCAGACTTGCGACAGCGCGAAGTCCCCACAGGGAATTTGCGCCAAAGAGCTGAGCACCCGGCTGTAGCAATTCCGCATAGTCCACGGGCCTGATCTCGGAGGGCGTGCCCTTTTCCTGAAGGCGACGAAGAATGCTGGCGCGCATATAGCCGGGCCGTACGCCCTCTTCTTCCGGCGGCGTTACCCAGACGCCATCCGCCGTTACGAGGAACAAGTTCCCCATGGCGAGACCAGCGGGCCTTCCAGCCAGGTTGAGCATGAGGGCCTCATCTGCCCCTGCCTCAATGGCTTGCCGCCGCGCGGCGAGATTGTCGCCATAGCTGGTCGATTTGATCTGTGACAGAGGAGACGTCTCATTCCGGCGTATGGACGCCGTGATCACCCTCATGGGTGCATAGGGCCGCGTGTCCGATAGCGGCGTGGCGCTGAGTACGGTCAGAGGCTCGCTGCTCGTGGCCTCCGCTCCGCGCCCACCTGCCCCGCGACTGACGGTGATCCTCAGGGCGGCGTCACCCGCGACGCGCCCGGCGAACTGCTGCAGGGCCTGCTTCAAGGTTTCATCCTGCGGGACACCATTTATTCCGAGGGCGGAGAGAGAGCGCTTCAGGAGGGCGATGTGCTCATCGAGACCTTCAATGCCGCCTCCTGACAGGTGCAGGGTTTCAAAGCATCCGTCCCCCAGCAGAAACGCCCTGTCCCGCACAGATACTTCGGGCAAGGCCACACGAGCCGTCCCCTTGAAGGCAATGTCCATAGGTTCTGACATGCTATCCTCCATCAGCGCGCGGATTACAGCAGACGCCTTGTCCAGTGTTTCTTGATACTCTTCCGACGGAACAGAATCCGAGACGATCCCGCCCCCTGACCGGAAATGGCCTATCCAGCCACCATCCTGCTGCCGGGCCATGGCCACGGTGCGGATCAGGATGGAGGATTCCATGTTCCCGTCAGGGGTCATCCAGACGAGTGAGCCGCAATAGGGCCCGCGAGCTTCCTGCTCCAGTTCGGCAATGATCTGCATGGCCCGTATCTTTGGCGCGCCTGTGATGGACCCGCCCGGAAACGCCGCCCGAATGACATCCAGTGCATCGCAGCCCTCTTCTAGATCGCTCGTTACAGTCGAGACGAGATGGTGGACATTCGCATAGCTCTCAAGCGCATTCAGTTTCGGCACCTTGACGCTGCCCGGTTTGGAGACGCGCGAAAGATCATTGCGCATCAGGTCTACAATCATCAGGTTTTCCGCACGGTCCTTTTCGGAGTTCACCAATTCGTCGACCAAGCGCTTGTCTTCCTGCGGTGTTTTTCCGCGGGGGCGTGTGCCTTTTATGGGCTGAGTGGTTACCTGGTGGACGCCTGCTGCTGTGACCTGCACTTTCAGAAATCGCTCGGGCGAATTCGAGACAAGCGCGTGATCGGGCAAGCGGTAATAGGCCGAGAATGGCGCCGGGCTGTTTTCCGACAGGCGGCGCATGAGCTCATAGGGATGCGCGCCGGCCTCCAGATCGAAATCGAAGCGTTGGGAAATGTTTGCCTGAAAGCAATCCCCGGCATGGATGTAGGCCACGGCGCGGGCGATGCTTTGCTCATAGTTTGTTCGCCCCATGGTTTTGCGCGGCTCATGGCGCGCTAACCGCGCAGGACGAGGCGCATGGGCACGCAGAGAGATCAGCTCTCTCAAGGAAGGCTCGTCCTTGCCGCCCCATGACCAGCGCCAGCATTCGGCCCTGTGCCTGAAATGATCAAACGCGATGACCTCCGGATAAAGGCCCAGTGCGATATCCGGCCAGCCTTCACGCTCCGGACCAGCTTCCAGGTTTGGTAGCAAGGCACGACCATATTCATAGGAAAGCAAGCCAGCCCAGCCACCGCAGAAAGGGGGTGCATCGGCTGGGCACTCAAAGTCCAACTGGCGCGTCATCGCCCGGATTTGATCAATATGCCGCGCGTCGCTGGCGGTATCCGTAGTCACCACGCTGACCGGATTTGCGCAGATATAGCTCCAGCGTGCGCCAGGGCTGTAGAGCAGCAGCGCATAGGCGCTGTCACGCAGGGGCTCGAAAGCCTCAAGCGGGTCGCACCATGGGATGGGGTCGCGGCGAAACATCGGCCTCAGACAATCCTGATAAAGCTAAATCCAGCAGATCGCCTGTCTTAGCGGGGAAGTCGCACGGGCGAAAGCAGCGGCTTTGGGCGTAACCGCTGCATTTCGCGAAGCTTGATCCAGAATCGGCCCAGCGCATTGAATCCAATGGCAATACACCAGAATGGCGAGACCACATGAAACTGCGAATACACAAAATACAAACGTTTGTGTTGACGCCTGCCCGCGGCTTTGTATGGTCCGATTCAATAATGGGAGCCCGTCATGTCGGGACCCGAGATAAAGCACAGCATCATCGTGAGCCTGCCTTGATGCCCCGATGCTGAGGAGGACAAGACAATGAAGCTGACCCACACTTTCCTGGCATCCATGGCCCTGGCCTCACTTGGCATGACCGCTCATGCGGAAGAGCCTGCTGAGACGCCCGCCCCTCATGTATGCCCGGAATTGAGTCCTGAGGCCGCCGTCTTCATGGAGGGGGTCGTCGAACGGATGATGGACCCCAACAGCAATTTCACCCATGCCTCCGTCCTTAGCGCACCGGAATTTCCTGAGATCCGCGCGCGGGATGAGCGCCTCCTCAAGGAGGATTGGGGCAATGTCTGCAAATACCAGAAAGACAATGAAAAGGTGCTTGAAGGCCCTGCCCCGAAAGTGGTGTTCATGGGCGACTCCATCACGGAATTCTGGCGCGTTGGAGACAAGGATCTCTTCAGCGATGGTGTGATTGATCGCGGCATCAGCGGCCAGACATCATCGCAAATGGTGGTTCGATTCTGGCAGGATGTTGTAGCGCTGAAACCTGCCGTGGTTCACATCATGGCCGGGACAAATGATCTGGCCGAGAATACCGGCTATGTCAGCGACGAAACCTACAAGAACAATATCCGTACCATGACGACATTGGCCCAAAGCAAGGACATTGCCGTCATTCTTGCAAGCATCCCGCCCGCCGATGTATTCGGCTGGCGACCGGAACTCCAACCGGCCGAGCGAATTGAAACCCTCAATGCCTGGCTTGAAGAGTATGCTGCCGAAGTCGGCGCGGTTTATGTGGATTATCATAGCCTTCTATCTGAAGACGGACAGGGTATGACCGCCGAGTACACGCCTGACGGGGTACACCCGAACCGGCTAGGCTATGCGGCGATCCATGACACGGCGGAAACCGCAATCGCCAAAGCCCTACAAGACTGAGACCTGACACATTGGGAGTCATCCCGAAGAAACCGGACCTGAGCACATGACACGTACCTCTCTGCGAAAGCCTTCGGGCGTATTGGCCCTTCTTGCCTCCAGCGCCGCATTGATGCTGGCCGCCTGCCAGACGATGGAAGCCCAGCCCGTCCCATCCGAAAACTGGGTTGCGACATGGGCCAGCAGCCCTTCCCTGCCGGTACCGCCAGAAGCTGCCCCGCGCGGCATGGTTGCGCCCCGACTTGATGGCACGGTGCGCTATTTCATGCGCGTCAGTGTAGGCGGCGAGAGAGTCCGTATCGTTCTGGATGGCGGCCCGAGTATTGACCGTCTGTCCATCGGCTCTGCCAGCATCGCGCTTGCAGATGCCGATGGCATTGATACAGGCACAATCCGCTCCCTGAAATTCTCTGGACGGGATGACCTGCTTCTGCTTTCCGCTGGCGCGCCGGTCTGGAGCGACCCTGTGGATCTGGAGGTTCCAGATGGCAGCGTCGTGGCTGTCAGCCTCTATCTGCGCGAACCTGTGAATATCGCTCAAGCGGACCCACAACTCATCGCGTATGTTTCCCCAGGTGCAGATCAGACCCGCAGTCAAAAGCTTGAGAACAGCAAGACACTTGTCGGGCAACCGCTGGTATCCGCCATCCACACCGACAATGCGGATGTGGACCGCGTGATCGTGGCTTTCGGCGATTCCATCACGGACGGCATGGGCAGCCAGGATCCATTGATGAGAGGATGGCCGGACTATCTGGCCCAGCGGATGCGCGCCGAAGGCATGGACGACGTAGCCATTGTGAATCACGGCATTGGCGGAAACCGCCTGCTTCAGGACAGCGTAGGCCAAAGCGCCCTCGCCCGCTTCGACCGCGATGTGCTGGCGATGCCCGGCGTAACAGATGTCATAATTCTGGAAGGCATCAATGATATTGGCGTCAGCGGCCTGGTCATGCCCGGCCGGACAGAGCCCTATGATGCGCTGACCGCAGCCGACATCACAGCCGCCTATACCCAACTTATTGACAGGGCGCACGCTTACGGCATCCGTGTGATCGGCGCCACCCTGACACCTGATCTCGGCTCTCCCTTCCCAGGCTATGCCACTGAGGAGAAAGACATCATACGCAACGAGGTGAACGAGTGGATCCGCAATAGCGGCGCGTTTGATGCCGTGATCGACTTCGACATGGCCGTGCGCGATCCGGAAAACCCGGCTTATCTGGCAGAAAAGTACAATTCAGGCGACCGAATTCACCCCTCAGATGTTGGATACATGGCAATGTCGGAGTCGATTGATCTCGACCTGTTTCGCTGAGCGGCCTCCGGACCGCACCTGACTTGACCCAGAGGAGACGGAAGCCTGTGAAGCCTCTCAACAGCCTTCACACCTTTGGCTTTCTGACGCACGAAACGCAAAAGACCAGAATGGAGATGAGCGGCCGCGATGAATTTACAAACGTTTGCATTTCTCGTAGCGTTCTCCCATACCGAGGAACATTGATATGAGCTCATTGGATAGTTCCGCCTCATCAGGCGCTGAACAGACGCGCACCGGGTACCCGCTGGTGACCGCCCTCACCTATGCGATGTTCTTCATGTTCGCCATGACGACCGACGCGGTCGGTGAGATCATCAGTATCGCCAAGGAGGAGATGAACCTCTCCAATACCGAGGCAAGCCTGTTCCACTGGGCGACCATGGTCGGCATTGCGCTGAGCGGCATTCTGCTGGGCTCACTCGCCGACTCGATCGGCCGCAAAAAGGCGATCATTGTCGGCTTGGCCGTGTACGCAATTTCGTGCGCTGCGTTCTTCGGGTTCAGCTCATTTGCCTTCTATCTAGGCCTGCTGTTTGCAGGCGGTCTCGCGATTGGCGTGTTCAAGACGGCCATCCTTGCGCTAATTGGCGATATTGCAGTTTCCACGCATGACCATACGCGCCGCATGAATGCCTGTGAAGGCTTCTTCGGGATTGGTGCGATCATCGGTCCGATGATTGTGGTGTCGCTCGACAAGGCCGGCCTATCCTGGCGCTGGCTCTACCTGTTTGCTGCCGCGATGTGTGTGGTGATGATTATTGCCTCGCTGAGAACGACCTATCCCTCTGTTCCTCGCAGCAAGAAACCTGAGAACGAGAAGACAGACACAGACCTGCTCAGCACTATTCGCCTGATGGGGAACCGTTATGCGATGGGCTTTTCCATAGCCATTGCTCTCTATGTGGCGTGCGAAGTGTCAATTTTCGTCTGGGCCCCAACCCTGTTTGCGGACTTTACCGGCACGCCACTGGCCACAGCTGTCGCGGCCTATGCCGTGATGATCTTCTTCATCCTGCGCGCTCTGGGCCGGTTCCTGGCCGTCTGGATCCTTCAAATGTTTGACTGGAAGCTTGTCATGGCAGCGTTCACGGGCGTGATCTTCCTGTGCTTCCTGCTGAGCGCCGTGATGGGCAAGGCAACGGCCGTGTTCCTGCTGCCCTTCTCCGGCCTGTTCATGTCCATGATCTATCCTACTTTCAACTCGAAGGGCATCAGCTGCCTTCCCAAGGCAAAGCATGGTGCCGCAGCGGGCCTGATCCTGTTCTTCACGGCAGTCTCGGCCGCCTTTGCCCCGCTTCTGATGGGCTATGTCAGCGATACATTCGGCGGCGGGAACATGGAAATTGGCTTCCGTCTGGCCACCATCTTCGCAGGCCTGCTTTTCGTCTTCGCCATTTACAACGCCATTGCAGATCCGGCCGGCAGCACGCTCGCCGAAGCTGACTCCCAAGAATACTGAGACGCATATATGTCTACCCAAAAACCGACACCGGTTCCGCCGCCGTCGCCCCTTCGCTTTGAGAATGGTATCGCGCATCCTGACCTTTGGCTGTGGGATTCCTGGACGACGCAGCTAAATGGCAAGACCCACCTCTACAGCCTGGCACTGAGCCGGGTCGACTCTGCCGGACATCAGGTAAAGGAATCCGAGCGCAACAATTACCCCTTCCACATCCGCCACTTTGTCTCTTCAGATGAAGGCATGACGTGGACGGATGAAGGCGTTTTCCTTGAACCGAAAGATATTGGCGATGGCGCATTTGCCCGCAATGTCTGGAGCGGCTCTATCCTGGCCAGACCTGAAGGCGGCTGGGTCTGTGGCTTTACGGGTGTGCGCGAAGTCAATGCTCTGGCGCCTTTCCTGCAAACCATATGTCTTGCCTCATCCGAGGATGGGACGCGCCTGAGCACGCCTCCCAAAAGCGCGCTCTCCTGTCCGCAACGTGACTATGACGAAATCCGGGCTGCGGGATATTACCTTGCCGAGAAAGACAAGATCGGCGCCCATGATGGTGAAGAAGGCGGGCCCATTCTGGCCTGGCGCGACCCATTCATTCTGGAAGATGAGCAAGGCAAGCTGGAAGTGTTCTGGTCGGCCAAGGTGTCGCCAGCACGCGGCGCTGTCGCGCATGCAACCATTGTTCAGACCGGCGACGATTTCCGCATAGAGACGCTGCACCCTCCCATGACGCTTCCCGATGATGAGACTTTCACTCAGGCCGAAGTACCGAAAGTTTACCGGGACGCCAAGGCTGGCGTGTACTACCTCATCATCTCGGCCTGTGATCGCCTCAGCGAAACGCAACCTGCGGACGAGGTTACCAAGAAGCTGCGGCTCTACAAGGCGCCATCCATACGCGGGCCATGGATTTCCGCGTTTCCGGAACAGGACTCTGTCATCCCCGGGACAGAGAATCTGTTTGGCGCGAGTATCATGAACACGGACTTCGACGCAGGCATTCTGCGCCTGATCGCACCTTATACTGAGTATGCGTCAGCCGACCTGCAGCTTA
>Ga0070726_10001494_pt1 | contig 23410 bp, 14 predicted proteins | sample tdAd471_FD_67275 | JGI IMG/M metagenome (GOLD analysis project Ga0070726, IMG submission 67275) | Marine sediment microbial communities from the Atlantic coast under amendment with organic carbon and nitrate - tdAd47.1 | ecosystem: Environmental > Aquatic > Marine > Coastal > Sediment | place... | reverse complement strand
ATCGCTAGCAAAAACTAGAGTGCCATTAAAAATGAGTAACACGACTATCAATTGCCGCACTAATTTCTTGAGTATTTTTGTTAAATTCATCCGGGTTCTCGCTATTCCGTATCAATGAAGCTCAAATTCCATACGTACTCTCGGCTGGCTTCCTCGTTAAAAGGATGGCGCATATTTTACCTATTTAGCTCTAGCACACCAGCGATTCTTCTTGAAGAATCGCTATTAAAACAGACCTGGGGGCACTCTTTTAGAGGCACTCCATGTATTTTTCCAGTCTTTTCCTCGATACAGGTTCGTTGGTACCTAGTTTCTGAGCATAGAGTGAGACTCGGTATTCTTCAAGCATCCAACGCAAATGTTCAACCCTTCCGCTGTTTACACCACTTTCAGATGCCTTTTGTTTGAGCTCATCATAGCCTTGCCAAAGCTGAACAAATTCAGCACACCAACTCTTTTCCTTGTCTAACTGATTTTGAATTTTATCCAACCGCATGGTCACAGCCTGTAAATAACGTGGGTACTGGGTTAACCGACACCAGGGTACGCTGGCGATAAAGCCATCAAAGACCAAATGCTGTAACTGTATTTTGATATCTGCGTAGACAAATAACCAAGGTGGCGGTGCTTTGCCGTTGATTATTTTTGCAAGTTGCTGATAGTGAATTAAAATTTTCTCTATCAATACGGCTGTTTCAGTACCAACCGAAATCAGTTGACGCTTATTCTCCGTTATTAAACGAGAGAAACATTCTGCTGTTTGCGGCAACTTGTCGGTGGCCAGGAAAACCCGCTGATAAATGGCCCTGATCAAATCATCCATCAACTGTTCGTAACTGCCCAATGTCGCATAACAAAGTGCTATTTGTTTGAGACCTGGCAGGTTTTTTTTGAGGTATTTAACCTCTTGCGCTGTATTCAAAATTAACAGCCTCAATACCGCCTGACGACTGATATTTTCCGCCTTCTGCCTGGTATCGACCAATTGCAGTGATACGCTGTCACCTTCATCCCTGAGCGCCGAATAGGCCTTGATGGCCATGCCTGCTTGTCGAATGTCTACTTCCTGGTTGATGCGTCCGAAATCCCACTCAGTTATATTTTTGCGTTCATAGGCTGATTGATTGAGACTTTGCAGACTTTCTTTAACCTGACGTTTAAATTGATTGCGCAACTGCTGAAGATCACGCCCCTGCCCTATCTCAACACCCGCCTCATCAACGATACAGATACGCATTTTGTAAAAGTCTTCCAAACGATCGATGTCCCAACTTTGCGCTGGGATATCAACACCGGATACGCGTTTTAACGCATAGGCCAGCGCTTGGGTCAGCGGCTTGTCGTCAACCCCCATCTCTCTGAGTGCCCGATCCACAAAGTCTGGCACCGGCACGAAATTTTTCCGCAGCGTTTTAGGTAGCGCCTTAACTAACGCGATACATTTATCACGCAACATACCGGGCACCAACCACTCTAAGCGGTTTCCTGGCAGTTGGTTTATCAACCCCAGCGGAACATTCAGGCTTACCCCATCTTTGGCACTGCCCGGTTGGAAGCAGTAATTCAGCGCCAATCGTAGATTTTGCCAAACAAAACTGTCTGGAAACTGCTCTTCATTTATTTCTGCCGCACTATGTTGCATTAAGTATTCGCGTGTTATCAGTAACGAATCCTGCGCTTGTTTATCCGCTTTTTTTATCCAGCCTTCCAACTGGCGTCCTGAGCAAATATTTTCTGGCAGACGCTCGTTGTAAAAATCAAAAATTGTCTGCTCATCCACAAGAATATCCCGGCGACGCGACTTGTCTTCCAGAGTCATTACCTCTTCTAATAGCGTCTGATTTTGTCGATAAAAGTAGGCTCGCGTTTGTAGTTGCCCTTCGACTAAGGCGGACATGATAAATATTTCGCGCGCCAGCTTAGGTTCGATTTGACCAAAATCTACACTCCGCCGTGCCACGATAATCAACCCGTACAAGGATACCTGCTCATAGGCAACGACCTGCGCTCGTTTCTTTTCCCAGTGGGGTTCAAAATGGGATTTTTTTATTAAATGGCCCGCCTCGGGCTCAACCCATTCAGGTTCGATCTTGGCGATGGCCCGAGCATATAGCTTGGTCGTCTCCACTAATTCAGCCGCCATCACCCACTTAGGTGATTTCTTAAACAGCCCCGAACCCGGAAATAAATAAAACGTCCGGTTGCGTGCACCTTTGTATTCTTTGTTTTCCTGCTTTTCTCCGATATGGCTCAGCAACCCAGACAACAGAGCTTTATGAATAGCCGCATAGTCAGCCGCCTGCTGATTCTGTTTGAGCCCCATGTCGCGGCACACCAGCACTAACTGGCGATGCACATCACGCCACTCTCTGATACGCAAATAAGAAAGGAACTGAGTGCGACAGTATTTTTTAAACTGGTTTTCGGAGAGCGCCTGACGTTGTGATTCGATGCTATCCCAGAGATTAACAAAGGCAATAAAATCAGAGTTCTCATCCTGATAAACCCGATGTTTTTCATCGGCAGCCTGCTGTTTATCCAATGGCCGTTCCCGTGGCTCCTGAATAGTCAATGCCGCAGCAATAATTAAAACTTCCTTTAGACTGCCCCGCTTCGCCGCCGCCAAGACCATTCTGCCAATCCGCGGATCCACTGGAAAGCGCGCTATTTGTTTACCGACGGCAGTGATACGTTGTTGATCATTGACCGCACCCAACTCCCTGAGCAACTCAAACCCATCGCGAATGGCGCGGCTATCGGGCGGATCGATAAAGGGGAATTGGTCAATCTCGCCTAATCTAAGATTGAGCATTTGTAAAATGACGGAAGCCAAATTGGTACGTAAAATTTCGGCATCAGTAAATTTAGGGCGATTGTTAAAATCTTCCTCACTATAAAGCCGAATGCAGAGGCCATCGGCAATCCGCCCACAACGCCCCATACGCTGATTAGCACTGGCCTGCGACACGGGTTCAATAGGTAAACGCTGAACTTTGGAGCGCGCACTGTAGCGGCTGATTCGCGCATACCCAGGATCAATCACATACCCAATACCAGGCACTGTGATAGAGGTTTCGGCCACATTCGTCGCCAACACAATACGTTGTCCAGAATGTGGCTGAAACACCCGGTTCTGCTCGGAATTACTCAAACGGGCATAGAGCGGTAAAATGTCAGTATGACGATAATTTTGTGACTTCAGCGCATGAGCGACATCTCTGATCTCGCGTTCACCTGGCAGGAAAATTAAAATATCATTAGCCCCTAGTCTCCGAGGAAGACTACGAATAGTCTCAACAGCTTGGATGACAGCTGAATTAATGTCTTCATCCCCTGCATTTTCTTGTTCGACAGGTGGTTGATAAATTAACTCAACGGGATAGGTTCTACCTGAAACTTCGATGATCGGCGCATTATTAAAGTGCTTGGAGAAACGCTCCAGATCAATCGTCGCGGAAGTAATAATAACTTTAAGATCGGGGCGTTTAGGAAGTAAGCGTTTAATATAACCCAACAAAAAATCGATATTCAAACTCCGCTCATGGGCCTCGTCGATTATCAGCGTGTCGTAACGATTCAGATAAGGATCATTCTGCGTTTCCGCCAACAATATCCCATCGGTCATGAGCTTAATGTGGCTTTGCTCACTAACTTGATCCGTAAAACGCACCTGATAGCCAACCTGCTGTCCTACCGTCACTTTTAACTCTTCGGCGATTCGGTTTGCCACCGTGCGTGCCGCCAAACGGCGTGGTTGGGTATGACCGATCATGCCGTACACACCGCGTCCCAACGCTAGGCAGACTTTGGGCAGTTGCGTAGTTTTGCCCGAGCCGGTTTCACCCGCGATCACGACTACCTGATGTTTTTTTATCGCCTCAGCAATTTCCTGCCGTTTTTGTGAAATAGGTAGTTCTTCTGGGAAACTAACCAGCGGTAGCGCTGCGCGACGCTGCCTCGTTTTTTCACAGGAGCTATCAATCTGCGCCTTTAGCGCCGCTATTCGATCAGGAAATTTTAACTTATTGCGATCGGCAAGAAGGCGCACTAGCTTCGTTCTAAAACGATGGCGATCAAGCAACAGACTCTCAGCAATCTGCTGGTTAATTTTTTGTTCCAAATTATTCATTAAAATAAAGTTACGAAAACCATTCTATGCAGTGGTTGTTTAGGGGATAAAAGGCCATCAACGGGCAAACCCGAAAATAACCCCGAATTTTTCTTAAATCACTAACATCAGCATTTAAAATTAAATACACTAGACTCACTTTTTGATCGTTCAGGACTCAGCACAACCATGCCCTATCTCGAAAACATTCCTTTTGATGAATTGAATATTGGCGATAAAGCCAGCACAGAACGTACCCTGATCGAAAAAGACTTAGTTCTATTTGCCGCCGTGTCTGGCGATGTTAACCCCATCCATCTGGATGCGGATTATGCTTCGAAAACCAGCTTTAAACAACGTATCGCCCACGGCGCCTGGTCAGCCTCCTTAATTTCTGCAACTCTGGCCACGGTAATGCCAGGACCTGGCACTGTTTATCTGAGCCAGTCACTGAAATATTTACGTCCGGTGATCATCGGGGATTCCCTCAAAATCGAAGTAGAAGTGGCCAGTAAAAACGAAAAAACCAAGCGCGTGGAGTTCAAATGCCAAGTAACTAATCAGGATGGCAAAACTGTGACTCGCGGCACGGCCGAAGTGTTAGCACCCACAGAAAAGGTGCGTGTTAAACGTCCCGAAATTCCAGAAATCAAGGTTAATTAACGCGACGATAAAGCCGCAAATCATATCTACATGTCCTTACTAATTCTCACAACCTGGCTTAGCGTTCGGCGCAAGTTGAACTTACCGTTCTATAGCCTTTGCGCTTTAGTTTTTTTGGCATGTCACAGCGGCGCGGACACAACCATAGCCCACGCCATCGCACTCTATGGAGAACCCAAATACCCCAAGGACTTTCAGCATTTCGATTACGTAAACCCTGACGCACCCAAAGGTGGTGAGGTTGTTCTCATGGGGCACGGCAGCTTCGATACATTAAATCCATATACCCTGAAGGGCATCAGCCCTTTTAATACGCGTGGACTCTATCTTTACGGTTTCTCTGAGCTGAACGAACCATTAATGGTAGGATCGGCCAATTATGCACCTTCTGGCGATGAACCTCAGACCGCTTACGCGCTGATCGCTGAATCTATCGAATATCCAGAGGATCGTCGCTGGGCCATTTTTACCATCAATCCACAAGCTCGCTTCCACGACGGTAGCCCGATCACTGCCGCTGATGTTGAATTCTCCTTTCACACGTTAGTGGAACATGGAAATCCCAGCTACCAGCAAAAGTACGCCAATGTAGCGCAAGTTGAGCGTCTGGATGAACATCGAGTAAAGTTTACTTTCTCCGGCGAAGACACTCGCGCGATGCCATTAAGAGCGGCAGAGCTTCCCGTTATGTCCAAAAAGTTCTGGGAAAGCCGAGATTTCACTAAAACGCTGATGGAACCACCACTCGGCAGTGGTCCCTACCGTATTAAAAGCTTTGAGCCCGGCCGCTATATCAACTTCGAGCGAGTCAAAGACTATTGGGGGAAAGATTTACCCGTTAACCGAGGTCGCTATAATTTTGACGAAGTAAAGTATGATTTTTATCGTGATATGGAGGTCGGATTTGAAGGCTTCAAAAGTCATGAATTTGATCTATTCCTCGAATACACCGCGAAAAACTGGGCAACCGCTTATGACTTTCCTGCCATTCATCGCGGCGAGGTGACCAAAGCCAAAATAGATCACCATGAGGCATACGGCTACCAGGCTTATTTTATCAATACGCGCCGACCTCAGTTTCAGGATGTAAAAGTTCGCGAAGCAATTGGCTTGCTCATGGACTATGAATGGCTCAACCGCTCGCTGTTTTATTCTGCCTACCAGCGCAACAATAGCTACTTCCCTAATACGGAGCTTGCTTCCTCAGGCTTACCGGGCGCAGAAGAAATAGCATTACTAGCGCCCTATCGGGATCAACTGCCGCCAGAACTTTTTAACCAGGCATTTGCACCGCCGAACACTGACCCGCCAAACTCCTTTCGACACAATCGACGCAAAGCCATGCTGCTGTTTAAGCAAGTTGGCTGGGTTATCAATCAGGGGAAACTCAAACATCGAGAAACCGGCAAGACATTGACAATTGAGATAGTACACGACAACGTCAAAGCCCAAAATTTAATTCTCCCCTACATTAAAAATCTAAAGCAAGCAGGCATTGATGCTAACTTACGACTGGTTGACTATACTCAATATAAATCTTTGGTTGACCGTTTTGACTTCGATATGATCATGGAGGTCTTGCCGCAAAGCCTTTCCCCCAGTTATGAGTTATTAGGCTATTTTCACTCCGATCAACTGCAGACAATAGGCGCAAGAAATTATTGTGGTGTTAACAGCCCTGTCGTTGACGAGTTACTGAAAAATGTAATGCAGGCGGCTTCACGCAAAGAATTAGTGACTGCCGTTAGAGCCTTGGATAGGGTACTATTGTGGTCCCATTATAGCGTCCCTCAATGGTTCGCTGGCTATCGCCGTATCGCCTACTGGAACAAATTTGGAATGCCTGAGGTCACACCCCCATACACTTTTAACTTTAGGGACTGGTGGGTTGAGCCCCCACCTTGAATAAAACCAAGAAGGTCTAGCCGTAAATTAAATTAGAGATAGATTTTTCGCACTGGAATTGAGTAGATGACTGAAACGCACTTAACAAAACACATCATCCATCTGACACTTGTCTTTTTTGCTTTTATCTCCAACCTAACTAACGCCGAAATCATACCCAAAACACATGCTATTGCGATGCATGGCAGTGCTAAATACAGTGCTGAATTTAAACATTTTGACTACGTTAACCCTGCGGCCCCTAAGGGCGGCGAGCTAAGACTACCGGTCGTCAGCGGCTCTGGCTTCGATAGCCTTAACCCCTTTATTATCAAAGGCGTACCCGCAGCGGGCATGACCTATCTACGGCAGAGCTATCTCTACGATTCACTCGGCGTGCATGCTGATGACGAGCCTTTCTCAATCTATGGCCTGATCGCAGAATCGATGGAAATTCCCGACGACCGCTCTTTCATCACTTTCAACCTGCACCCTCAAGCCCGCTTTCAAGATGGACAACCTATAACAGCAGAAGATGTCATCTATACCTTCGAACTTTTAACACAGCAGGGCCACCCCCTCTTCTCCAACTACTATAAGGATGTCGCCAAAGTTGAAGCTCTGAACTCGCATAGCGTCAAATTCTCCTTTAGCACCAACAAAAATAAAGAGTTACCTTTGATTCTTGCAGAAATGCCGGTGCTGCCAAAACACTTTTGGCAACAACGTGATTTCAGCAAAACTTCGTTAGAAATACCGCTCGGCAGCGGGCCTTATCACATTGAATCAATCGACCCAGGTCGCTCCATTGTCTATGCTCGCAACCCGGATTATTGGGCCAAGGATCTACCCGTCAACAAAGGCCGTTATAATTTTGATCGTATTAAATTTGATTATTATCGTGACGAGAACGTCGCCATTGAAGCACTCAAGTCGGGCGAGTATGATTTGCGCGCCGAGAACTCAGCAAAGAACTGGGCCTCTGCCTACACCGGTCCTCAGTTCGACAGCGGTCAGCTGATTAAAGTTGAATTACCTGACCATAACCCCACCGGCATGCAGGCCTTTACCTATAATACCCGCCGTTCTATTTTTAAAGATCCTAAGGTGCGCGAAGCACTGGCGTATGCCTTCGACTTTGAATGGACCAACCAAAATATCTTTTATGGCGCCTATACTCGCACTCATAGTTATTTTTCCAACTCGGATTTAGCCGCAACCGAACTGCCAAGCCCTGCTGAACTGGCGATTCTCGAACCCTATAAAGCACAGTTGCCACCGGAAGTTTTTACCACCCTCTACCAACCACCGACCACCAAGGGTGATGGCAATATTCGTAGTAATATCCGTCATGCCTTGGACCTGCTCAAGCAGGCTGGCTGGCAAATTAAGAACAATAAACTCACCCATCTAAAAACAGGCCAGGAAATGGCTTTTGAAATTTTGCTGGTCAGTCCAACATTTGAGCGCGTGGTACTACCCTTTAAGAAAAACCTTGCTCGACTCGGAATTGATCTGACCGTAAGTACTATCGATCCGCAACAATACATCAATCGAATCAATGAGTTTAATTTCGATATGGTTATATCCGTCTTTGCTCAGTCCAACTCTCCCGGCAATGAACAAAGAGATTTTTGGAGCTCGACGGAGGCAGATCGACCCGGCAGTAGAAACATCATCGGTATTAAAGATCCGGTGGTGGATGCACTCATCGAACAGATCATTAGCGCGCCGGACCGGGAAGCTTTAGTCACCCGTACCCGCGCTCTGGATCGTGTACTGCTCTGGAGTCATTATGTGATACCGCAATTCCACAGTCGCAGCTACCGCATAGCCTATTGGAATAAATTTGAGCGGCCACAAGTCATGCCAAAATATAGCTTGGGCATAGACACCTGGTGGGCGAAGCCATAAAAACTTTAACGCACGCACTCAATAGCTAGCCGAATGTCTGCCTATATCATTCGCCGACTCCTGCTCATGATTCCAACTTTATTTGGGATCATGCTGATCAACTTCGCCATCGTACAAATTGCGCCGGGTGGCCCAGTAGAGCAAACCCTGCTGAAAATACAGGGGTTGGATCATGGTGGTGCCAGCTCCCGCATTGGAGGCACCGGCTCAAGCGAAGTACGCGGGGCCTTCAGCAGTCAACAAAACTCAAAATACCGGGGGGCGCAGGGCCTGGATCCTGAATTAATTGCCAAAATCGAACGTCTCTATGGCTTTGATAAGCCAGCACATGAACGCTTTTGGTTGATGATAAAAAACTACGCAACCTTTAATTTTGGCGACAGTTTTTATCGCGATGCCAAAGTAACCGACCTGATTCTGGAAAAAATGCCCGTATCCATTTCGTTAGGGCTCTGGAGTACACTATTAATCTACTTGATCTCTATTCCACTGGGTATTAAAAAAGCTATTCGCCACGGTTCCAAGTTTGATCTTTGGACCAGTACTTTTGTCATTGTCGGCTACGCTATTCCCGGTTTTTTGTTTGCTATCTTCCTGATCGTATTTTTCGCCGGAGGCAGTTATTTCGATTGGTTTCCCTTACGCGGCCTTACCTCTCCCAATTGGGAAGAACTGAGTCTGCTGGGTAAAATCACCGATTACTTCTGGCATTTGGTGTTGCCCATCACAGCCATGGCAATTGGCGGCTTCGCCACACTGACGATGCTCACCAAAAACTCCTTTTTAGATGAAATCAACAAACAGTACGTGATGACCGCTCGCGCCAAGGGTTTAGCTGAAAATAAAGTACTCTACGGCCATGTATTTCGCAATGCCATGCTGATTATTATTGCCGGATTTCCTGGCCTGTTGATCGAAATATTCTTTGCCGGCTCGTTATTGATTGAGGTTATCTTTTCTTTAGACGGGTTAGGGTTACTCAGTTTTGAAGCTGTTCTTAACCGTGATTACCCGGTATTTTTCGGTACTCTTTTTATCTTTACCCTGTTGGGTATGTTGATCAAGCTGGTGAGCGATCTCACCTATAGCCTAGTTGATCCTCGTATTGATTTTGAGAGTCGCGAAGCATAATGCCCAAGCTCAACCCTATTAACCGCCGCCGCCTGGAAATCTTCAAAGCCAATAGGCGTGGCTATTATTCATTATGGATTTTCCTGGGTTTGTTCATGCTCAGCCTGTTTGCCCAATTTATTGCCAACGATAAACCCATACTGGTTTACTACGACAACGCCATCTATATGCCGATTTTCAAAGTTTATCCAGAAACCGCTTTTGGCGGCGAGTTCGAAACCGAAGCGGAATATCGAGATGAGTTTGTCGCCGGACTCATTAACGAAAAAGGCTGGACACTCTGGCCGATCATCCGCTATAGCTACGACACTATTAACTATTCGCTTGACCAACCAGCACCATCGCCACCAACCAAGGAAAACTGGTTGGGCACTGATGATCAAGCCAGAGATGTCAGCGCACGCGTTATTTACGGCTTTCGGATTTCCGTTTTATTTGGTTTAACCCTCGCCATTATCAGCTCGATCATAGGCGTAGCCGTTGGCGCAATACAGGGTTTTTATGGCGGTAAGGTTGATCTCTTCGGCCAGCGCGTAATAGAAGTGTGGGGCAGTATGCCGCGCCTTTATTTACTCATTATTCTATCCAGCGTTGTGGCGCCAAACTTCTGGTGGCTGCTCGGCATTATGCTGCTCTTCAGTTGGATGGCGCTGGTCGATGTGGTGCGCGCTGAGTTTCTACGTGGCCGTAATCTCGAATATGTAAGGGCCGCTCGAGCACTGGGGCTGGGTAATCGTAGCATCATGTTTAAACATATTTTACCAAACGCCATGGTCGCCACCATGACCTTTCTGCCTTTTATTTTGACTGGTGCTATCACCACCTTGACCGCGCTGGATTTTCTTGGTTTTGGTCTGCCGCCTGGTTCACCTTCTTTGGGCGAGCTGGTGTCTCAGGGAAAATCTAATTTACAGGCGCCCTGGCTAGGCATATCCGCTTTTATGGTGTTATCCATCATGCTAACGTTGCTAGTTTTTATCGGTGAGGCGGCACGTGATGCCTTTGACCCAAGGAAGACTCTATTGTGAGAGTGCCAATATGAACGCAACGGTCTTGCTTAACGTAACTAATCTGAGCGTTGATTTTAGAATCAACAATAAACAGGTCCATGCGGTCAAAAACGTATCATTTCAATTAGAAAAGGGCAAAACGCTGGCCTTGGTTGGAGAGTCCGGCTCTGGCAAATCAGTTTCCGCACTATCTATTTTACAGTTGCTACCCTACCCAACTGCCAGCCACCCCAGTGGCAGCATTCTCGTGAACGGTCAGGAAGTCATGAATCTCAATACTGATCAGCTCCGCAAGATTCGCGGCAACCAGGTCAGTATGATTTTTCAAGAACCCATGACCTCCCTAAACCCCTTGCACCGAGTGGAAAAACAAATACGGGAAGTTCTTTTTTTACACAAAGGTTTGACGGGTACAGAAGCCACAGCACGGGTACTCGAACTGCTCACTTTAGTGGGCATACGTAATCCTCAGCAAAAACTACTTGCGTATCCGCATGAGTTATCTGGTGGCCAACGCCAACGCGTGATGATAGCGATGGCGTTGGCAAACGAGCCGGAACTGTTGATCGCAGACGAACCCACGACAGCATTAGACGTGACCATCCAAGCACAAATTTTACAATTACTCGCAGAACTGCAAAAGAAATTGGGGATGGCTATTTTACTCATCACCCATGACCTGGGAATCGTGCGCCATTATAGTGATCAGGTCTGCATAATGTCCCAGGGTGAAATCGTGGAGTCGGGCGATACCGCCAAAGTTTTTGCCGCTCCGCAGCACGAGTACAGCATGATGCTGCTGCGCGCCGAACCTAAAGGCGAACCGGCAGCAGTACCAGCGCAATCCAAAATACTATTGAGCACCAATGCCTTAGATGTATGGTTTCCGATTAAAAAAGGCGTGTTGGGCCGCGTCGTCGATTATGTCAGAGCAGTCAACGCTATTAATATTGACCTGCATCAGGGCCATACTCTTGGTATCGTCGGCGAAAGTGGTTCCGGGAAAACTACGCTGGGCTTGGCGTTAATTCGTTTGATCGAAAGCAAAGGATTAATTCAATTCGAGAAACGTACCATCAGTGGCTTAACTCAGTCACAAATGCGCCCTCTGCGGCGTGAAATACAGATCGTTTTTCAGGATCCCTTTGGTAGCTTGAGTCCACGAATGTCGATTGCAGAGATCATCGGGGAGGGCCTGACCATTCATGATAAAGGCAATGAAAAGCAACATGAACACTTAGTCATTGATGTGCTAAAAGAGGTCGGCCTTGATCCCGACACCCGACATCGCTACCCCCATGAGTTTTCAGGAGGCCAACGCCAACGCATCGCCATCGCCCGCGCGCTGATTCTCAAACCAAAACTGATTATTCTCGACGAACCGACATCTGCGTTGGACAGAACGGTACAATCGCAAATCGTTGATTTACTCCGCTCGCTACAGTTAAAACACCAGTTAAGCTACATTTTTATAAGCCACGACTTGGCTGTGGTAAAGGCGCTAAGCCATGAAATCATCGTCATGAAAGAGGGTAAAGTCGTTGAACAAGGTCGTGCCGCTCCGATCTTTAAACAACCACAACATCAGTATACCCAGGCCTTACTCGAAGCAGCGTTCCACTGATCTAATCCGAGCAGTTTAGCCGAGATAACTCTTTATCGAATTTAATCGATGCTTTCGCTATACTAGCCCGCATTTATTGCCAAATCAGTCATAAACATTAAGGAATTCGTTATGGGTTTTCTCTCTGGTAAAAAGATTTTGATTGTTGGAGTTGCCAGTAAGCTCTCTATCGCTTCGGGCATTGCTGAAGCCTGTCATCGGGAAGGTGCTGAACTCGCCTTTACCTATCAAAACGAAAAGCTTAAAGGTCGTGTAGAGGGCTTTGCAGAGAATTGGGGATCGCAGATTACTCTCCCCTGCGACGTTGCGGATGACGCTCAAATAGACGCTGTTTTTGCCGATTTAGCCAAGTATTGGGATGGCTTGGATGGCATCGTCCACGCGGTTGGTTTTGCACCAGGACATGAATTAGATGGTAATTATGTGGATGTCACCACACGCGAGGGCTTCAGAATCGCCCATGACATCAGTTCCTATAGTTTTGTCGCTCTGGCAAAAGGCGGCCGGGAAATGATGCAAGGGCGCCATGGCTCGTTATTAACCCTAACCTATCTTGGCTCAGAACGTACTATGCCCAACTATAATGTAATGGGGCTTGCTAAAGCGAGCTTGGAAGCCAATGTCCGTTATATGGCCCGCAGCCTCGGTCCAGAAGGTGTTCGCGTGAATGGCGTGTCAGCGGGCCCCATTCGTACACTGGCAGCCTCAGGCATTAAGAGTTTCCGGCGCATGTTAGACTATAACGAGAAACAGACACCACTCAGACACAATACCACTATTGATGAGGTCGGAGATGCTTCAGCCTTTTTACTCTCTAACTTGGCACGGGGTATAACCGGTGAAATCCTTTATGTGGACGGCGGTTTTAATACTACCGCTATGGGTGACTTAAACGACGAATAACGTATTTCAGTCCTATCAAAAAGCCCCGAGTACGGGGCTTTTTGATAGCGTCAAATCCAATCCCAACGTTCAATCAAACTAATATTTCTCGATCTGTGCCTGTTGTTTTAGGTTCAGCAAATAATCCTGAAAATCATAACGCCCCAGCTGATTGGCTATCATGCGCCCCAAAACCTCTATTTCACGAGGGCTTATTTCGGTCAGGCCGCCTTCATAGACTTTGGTCAAGGCAATCACCGCGAAGTCTCCATTTGGCATAATGAGCCCATCCAGTGATTTCCCCCCCACGGCTGGCTTTGGCATTTTAAAAACGGCTTCGTTGATTTGTGGATCGAGTTCTTCATGGTCGCGCCCAACTTTATCCATAACGCTCCATTCAAACCCATAATCGCTAGTGATCTGTTCAGTGGATTTGCCTTCTCGCAACTCGACTAATAGCTGCTCACCCAATTTTTGAGCTTGTTGTGAAGCCCTACGGTGTTTTAATAAATCAATCACTTCATCCGCTACTTCATCGTAGGGCTTTACCTTCGCAGGCTGGTGCTGTTTTACTCGCACCACCACCACATGATCATTACCAAGTTGGATCAAATCACTATTGTTACCCTCAGTTAATACTTCATCACTAAAAGCTACTTTTACAACGTTAGGATTTTCAGCAATGCCTTTGCCGCCCTCTCGCGAAAACAGTTCTGTCGTTTGTATTTGCAGCCCCGCCCGTGCCGCTGGCTCCCTCAGATCACCAGCGCTAAAACTATCGTTTTGTAGCTTATCGGCTTGTTCAACAAATAATTCTTCAGACTTTTGGAAACGCAAATCCAGCTCTAATTCAGATGCCAAATCCTCAAAGGAAGGAATTTCAAGTTTTCGGGCATCCAGCAGGCGAATCAGATGTAAACCAAACTCTGTTTTAATCACTTCTGAAGTTTGGCCAACGCTCAAGGCGTAAAGTGTCTCCTCAAATACCTCATCATAAGCGCCACGTTCAGCATAACCGAGATCCCCTCCATTTTTAGCCGAGCCAAGATCCTGTGAATAAGCTTTGGCGAGGTTTTCAAAGCTTTCGCCGGCGGCTAACTTTTCCAGAACTTCATCCATTTTTTCTCGGGCAGCCTTTTCGTCGGTATCTTTTCCTATTTCTATTAATATATGCGCTGCTCTACGTTCTTCACGTTGTTTATAACGCTCTACTTCCTGCTCATAGAGCTGTTTTATTTCCAGCTCATTGATATCAACCTTCGACATGAAATCTGATCGATTCAACTCAAGATATTCAAGCTGGACCAGTTCGGGGGTCATGTACTCCTGTTGATTGGCTTCATAATGTTCCTTCGCAGAGATATCTGATATGACGATATCCTTTAACAAATCCTCAGTTTTAACCTTAAGGTAAGCAATATTACGCAGCTGACGATCGAGTTCGGCGATTTGCTTTACTTCTGATGAGACCATAAATGCGGATTGCATAATAGCCGACTGGGGCTGCTGCACCTGCATATCAAGTGCTAACTGGCTTTTGTATTCTCGTGGCATCAAACCAATATTACGCACCGCAGCCTCATACATAGCCGGGTTAAAGGCACCATCAACTTGGAATCCCGGCGTAGTCATTATGGTAGACTCAACCCGTCCTTGCGATGTATAGATGTTATGCTCTTTCGCATCCTGCAGCAGAATTTGGCGCTCTAGCAGCGAATCCAGTGCCCGTGTCCTGATCAACTTTTCGTCCAGTAACGATGGGTCAGCATTTTCCCCCATACGATCCAAAATTTGACGCTTAAGCATTTCTGTAGCCCGGTTGAGCTCATAGGTCGATATCTCATCACCATTCACTTCCGCTACATTATCCGCATTACTGGAATAGCCAATAATGGCATCAACCCCGAATAGTGCGAAGGTGACAACGATCACACCAACGATGGTTTTGGCCAGCATGCTCTGCGAATTGTCTCTAATACTTTGTATTGACATGGGGTCCACTCAGTTTATAAACACAACGAGGAAAGCAGAGGGGCGTCTGGGGCCATTCGATCTCAGTTGCATTTCAAGTTTTAATCTTAGTATTTCGGAACATCGCCCGATTTTGCGCTAGAACACTTTCGGTTTAAAACACAGTTTAAATTAACGCCTGAATTATGTTGGTGTCTATTTGGCCCTACTACAATGGTCTTTATGACTCACCACGGCTGAACAAAAAATGCGCATCTCATGAGATGCGCATTATTATTTTTGAACTCAAATGAGCCAGGCTTGGCTTGGCATTCCCTGCACTTGTATTCAAATATAATTGCCGTATTTTATTTACTCGCTGATATTCCTTAATAACTGCGGTAAAGTAAAATAATCTAGTTAACGGCGTCTTTCAGCGCCTTTCCAGCTTTGAAACTTGGGACTTTTGCCGCTTTAATTTTAATGGCAGCGCCCGTCTGCGGGTTACGTCCAGTGCGGGCAGCACGCTTCTTCACAGAATAAGTACCAAAACCAACTAATGAAACCTGACCACCTTTTTTCAACTCTTTTGTGATGGCTCCAACCACCGCATCAAGTGCACGGCCGGCAGAAGCTTTTGATAAATCCGCTGAAGAAGCAATGGCATCGATAAGTTCAGACTTGTTCACTCTATTCCCCTTTATATGTTGTTAAATACGTTTTGGGTTGAATTACATAAATTTTCCTGCATCTGCAGGTTGTAGTGCAAAGTAAGATGTTAACTGCCTTTCGGCAAGCCCACCTATCTGTGGCGCCCGACTTTGCCGCACCATTTATACCAACTCGCTAAAATATATGTCAAGCGAGATCACCATTAATGTGTGCTAATTGACTTTTTTACGCTCTTTTTCTTCGATGGCGGCTTAATACCCGCCACATCGTCGGTCGTCTCCGGCATATACTGCAAAGCAATCTGTAACACTTCATCAATCCAGCTCACAGGCCGAATATCCAAATCTGCCTTAATATTATCAGGAATTTCCTTCAGGTCGCGTCTATTTTCTTCAGGAATAATGACTGTTTTAATGCCACCCCGGTGTGCAGCGAGTAACTTTTCCTTTAACCCGCCAATCGGCAATACCTGCCCTCTAAGGGTGATTTCTCCGGTCATCGCCACTTGCGATTTAACAGGTATACCTGTCAACACGGACACTAACGCAGTACACATACCAGTGCCAGCGCTAGGCCCATCCTTTGGCGTTGCTCCCTCAGGTACGTGAATATGTAAATCGTTCTTTTCATAAAAATCCTCAGCAATACCCAAAGATTTAGCGCGATTTCTAACGACAGTCAGCGCCGCTTGTATGGATTCTTGCATCACATCACCGAGTGAACCCGTCTTGATCACCCGCCCCTTTCCAGGTACTACCGCCGTCTCAATAGAAAGTAGCTCACCACCAACTTGGGTCCATGCCAGACCAGTGACTTGACCGATACGGTTTTCCTCTTCAGCAACACCATATTTATACTTTCTCACACCAGAGTAATCTTCCAACTCCTTCGGCCCAATCAGCGTTTTATCAGCAGCATCGGTACTCATCGCGCTGCGTTTTACCACTTTTCGACAAAGTTTCGCAATTTCACGCTCCAGCCCACGAACACCCGCCTCTCTAGTATAGAAACGAATTAAATCAGCAATTGCCGCATCAGAAATTTCTAGTTCACCTTGCTTTAATCCTGCGTTCTTTATCTGTTTAGGAAGCAAATAACGCTTGGCAATATTGAGTTTTTCATCCTCCGTGTAGCCTGGAATACGAATAATTTCCATTCTATCCAATAGTGGTGCGGGGATATTCATTGAGTTTGCAGTACAAACAAACATCACTTCAGACAGATCATAATCCACTTCTAAATAATGGTCATTGAAGGTGTTATTCTGTTCAGGATCCAAAACTTCTAGCATCGCTGATGCCGGGTCTCCACGAAAATCCATACCCATCTTATCTACTTCATCAAAAAGAAATAGTGGGTTTTTTACCTTCACTTTGGAAAGTTTTTGTAAAATTTTTCCTGGCATCGAGCCAATATAAGTACGTCTGTGTCCACGAATTTCAGCTTCATCCCTAACACCGCCCAAAGACATCCGAATGTACTTCCGGTTAGTTGCTCGCGCTATAGATTGCCCGAGAGAGGTCTTACCAACACCAGGAGGCCCAACAAGACAAAGCACAGGGCCTTTCAGCTTGCGTACACGCTTCTGTACGGCCAAATACTCAAGGATACGTTCTTTTACCTCCTCAAGACCATAATGATCAGCGTTGAGTATCTCTTCGGCTTGGTTCAAGTCGTGACGCACTTTACTACGTTTTTTCCAAGGAATACTGACAATCCAATCGATAAAACTTCTCACCACTGTCGCTTCTGCAGACATCGGCGACATTAGCTTTAATTTATTCAACTCAGAAACTGCTTTGGTTTCCGCTTCTTTCGACATACCCGATTCATGAATACGCGCTTCCAGCTCGGCAAGCTCATTGGGTGCGTCATCCAAATCACCCATTTCCTTTTGGATTGCCTTCATTTGTTCATTTAGATAGTATTCGCGCTGGCTTTTTTCCATCTGCTGCTTGACGCGGTTACGAATACGTTTCTCAACCTGTAGCACGTCCATCTCGGATTCCATCACTCCGATCAAATGCTCAAGACGGTCCTTTTCAGAGAGTATCTCCAGTATTTTTTGCTTGTGCTCTACCGACATAGCCAAATGGGAAACGATTGTATCCGCTAATCTACCTGGTTCTGGAATATCGGCGATTGAGGTCAAAATTTCAGCAGGTACTTTCTTACTTTGATTAACAAATTTTTCAAACTGTGAGAGCACGGCTCTTGGTAACACCTTCGCTTCAGCAGTAGATAAAACTTCGCAGAGACAGGGTTCGACAATTGCTCTAAGGCACTCGTCTTCATCAAGGTACTCCTTAATTTCTGCTCGATAGTCTCCCTCCACAAGCACCTTCACCGTACCATCCGGCAGTTTTAATAATTGCAAAATTGTCGCGACTGTGCCGACCTGGAATATATCTTTTTCCTTCGGGTCGTCTTCTGTCGCATTTTTTTGCGCAACCAGTAGTATCTGCTTATCGGTCTCCATTGCCTCTTCTAGCGCCACAATTGATTTATCACGCCCGACAAACAGTGGGATGACCATGCTGGGAAACACAACCACGTCCCGCAAGGGCAGCAGAGGCATTTTCTGGGGGGACAGTTGAGTACTACTTACTGAAGTCATAAAAGATAATCCACAAAAGCTATTGAATAGATACTACAAGCTCTATCATGGGGATTCACTCTGTAAATTACAAGGAAGGCGCACTGAGGAAATAGGGAAAATGTCTGGAAGTTAGCGCATTCAACAAATGGATGACTAACACAAAGGGGATTTCAAGAAATGTCTTAGCCCCTTATTAGCAGCCAGAGGATTAAGCCATACCGATCTATTTTAGCAACGCCTGCCAGTAGTCAGCAGGCGGAGCAACTTAGGCTGTGTTAGCGCGATGATTCTTTCGCCGCGAGTTTTTCCGGCTCAGCGTTCTCGTAGATCATTAACGGCTCCGTGCCTTCGTTAATGACCGAATCATCGATGACAACTTTAGACACCTCGTTCTGAGAAGGGATTTCGTACATAATATCCAGCAATACAGATTCTAAAATTGAGCGTAGTCCACGCGCTCCAGTTTTTCGCTCCATTGCTTTACGAGCAACAGCAATCAGGGCTTCTTCTCGGAAATCGATTTCAACCCCTTCCATTTCAAACAATTTTTTATACTGTTTTGTCAGTGCGTTCTTTGGCTCTGTCAGTATTTGCATCAATGCACTTTCATCAAGCTCTCGTAACGTCGCGATAACAGGCAATCGACCGACAAATTCAGGGATAAGACCATATTTGATCAAATCTTCCGGCTCAATTTCAGCTAAACTATCGCTGATCGATTTTTGATCACTTTTGCTTTTCACGACAGCGCTAAAGCCAATGCTACTTTTTTCAGACCGATCCCGAATAATTTGATCCAGACCAGCAAAGGCGCCACCACAAATAAACAAAATATTAGAAGTGTTAACCTGCAGAAATTCTTGCTGTGGATGTTTGCGGCCACCTTGTGGTGGCACCGAGGCTACAGTACCTTCGATCAGCTTTAGCAATGCTTGCTGCACACCTTCGCCAGACACATCGCGGGTAATGGAAGGGTTATCGGATTTGCGAGAAATCTTATCTATTTCGTCGATATAGACGATGCCACGCTGTGCTTTATCGACATCGTAGTCACACTTTTGCAACAGCTTTTGGATAATGTTCTCTACATCTTCTCCAACATAACCCGCTTCCGTCAAAGTGGTTGCATCAGCGATCGTGAAAGGAACGTTAAGCATACGGGCTAACGTTTCCGCTAACAATGTTTTACCGCTACCCGTGGGGCCTATGAGCAGGATATTACTTTTACCTAACTCAATATCATCTTTGGTATCTTCTGACTTGAGACGCTTATAATGATTATAAACAGCCACCGAAAGCACAACTTTGGCGCGTTCCTGGCCGATGACATATTCATCTAAGTTTGCTTTAATTTCTTTAGGGGAAGGGAGCCTATCTTCACTACTTTCGGGATTAGCTTCCTCTATTTCTTCGCGAATAATGTCGTTGCAAAGATCAACACACTCATCACAAATAAAGACTGAAGGCCCCGCAATTAGCTTACGAACCTCGTGTTGGCTCTTCCCACAAAACGAGCAATACAGCAGCTTTCCGCTTTCGTCGCCACCGATGATGTTATCGTTGGACATTGTTCTACCCCGTCATTAACTCTGTCAAATTCGTCGTCTATTTTACCCTGTAATCCACAAGGCTGCGAATCCAAATTAAACGCCATGGCTCATGGCGAAATCTAATTAAGCTCTACTTTTGAGTCCGCTGTTCCATAACCGCATCAATTAGACCATATTTAATGGCCGTTTCTCCATCCATGAAATTGTCACGATCAGTATCTTTCGCAATCACATCCTGTTTTTGGCCCGTATGGCTAGCGAGGATTTTATTGAGTTTATCACGAATTGAGAGAATTTCTTTGGTATGAATTTCAATGTCTGTTGCCTGTCCTTGAAATCCGCCCAGAGGCTGGTGAATCATCATGCGAGAATGCGGCAAACAATAACGCTTACCTTTTGCCCCACCCGCTAGCAGCAATGCGCCCATACTTGCTGCCTGACCAATACACATAGTGCTAACGTCCGGTTTAATGAACTGCATGGTATCGTATATTGACAAACCAGCAGTTACTGAGCCTCCAGGGGAGTTAATATAGAGGTGAATATCTTTATCAGGATTTTCTGACTCCAAAAAAAGCATCTGTGCAACGACTAGATTGGCCATGTGGTCTTCGACCTGGCCAACCAAAAAAATAACACGCTCTTTTAATAGCCTGGAATAAATATCATAGGAGCGCTCACCTCGAGCGGTTTGCTCGACTACGATTGGCACTAACTGACTGACAAGATCGGAATAGTTAGGATTTAGTTCTTTATTCATTTATTACCCAGCGCACAGCGCATCTATTTAATGGACAGCTTTAATAAATACTAGAACATGATCAGGCTTGCGCCTACTTTTAATAATCTTTTTTGCCAAAAAAAATTATTTCCCCTCGTCATCCTCAGTTGCCACCGCTTTTGAATCATCATCTGATGCGTTAGCTGGCTTCGCTGGAGCGGGCGGCTTGACAGCCTCTTCATAAGAGGTTGCCACTTCAGTCACTTTCATAGTTTCCAGTACACGGTCTATCACCTGCTCTTCCAATGCAACAGATTTTAGCTGATTCAATTGCTGTTCATTACTTCGAATGTACTCAACCACTTCCTCTGGACTTTCGTAGCTCTGAGCCATATCTTCAATCATCTTTTCAACACGCGCATCATCAAGTTCAATTTTATGATCCTGAATAAACTGGCTCATAATCAGCCCTATCGAAACACGTTGTGTTGCTTGGTCAGTAAATAGTGCTGCAGGCAACATCGACACGTCAAAGCCTTGCCCACCACCATACTGCTGCATCATTTCCTGACGTAAACGGTCAACTTCCTGGTCAAGCAATGCTTTCGGCAATTCAATTTTGTGCAAATCTACCAAGCCAACGATAACCTGGCTTTTCACCTTATTTCGGACAGCGCTTTTCAGCTCCCGCTCCATGTTCTTTTTAATTTCTTCTCGGAACTTAGGCTCCCCGCCTTCGCTTACACCAAACAGTGAGAAAAGATCATCATTTATTTCAGGAATGACGGGTTCTTTTACTGCATGCACTTTGACAGTAAACTCAACCGCTTTACCCGCTAATTCCTTAGCATGGTACTCCTCAGGAAAAGACAGCTGTAACACTTTCTCTTCTTCGGCCACCATGCCCACAATACCGTCTTCAAACCCTGGAATCATACGACCCGAGCCTAATACCAAAGGCGTGTTCTCAGCAGAACCACCCGGGAAGGAATCGCCATTCATGATACCTTTAAAGTCTATTGTGACCTCGTCACCGTCCTGCGCAGCACGATCAACGGGCTCCATTTTAGTTTGTTGTTTACGCAGCTGCTCAACCATAGCATCTATGTCGCTTTCTTCTATGGTGGCGATTTGCTTTTCAATTTCGACGCTACTGAGATCACCAATAACAACTTCAGGGTAAACTTCAAAAGTAGCGACAAATTCTAGATCTTTACCCTCTTCCATCACTTTTGGCTCAATCTGAGGCATGCCGGCAGGATTTAATTTTTCCTGCACCACGGCGTCATAAAAGGATTTCTGCATTACTTCGCCCAGCACCTCCTGACGCACACCCATACCATAACGCTGTTTAATTACTTTAAAAGGCACCTTACCCGGACGAAAGCCATCAATACGCGCATTTTGCGCTGTTTTTTTAAGACGCATTTCAACTTCCGACTCGATACGTTCGGCAGGTACGCCAACAGTAATACGTCGTTCAATGGTATTTAGGGTTTCAACTGAAACTTGCATGATTTCCTCTACGAATAATTCTGACTTGAGTTTGAAAAGTGGTGCGGATGGAGAGACTCGAACTCTCACGCCTCTCGGCACTAGAACCTAAATCTAGCGTGTATACCAATTTCACCACATCCGCATAATTTGATAGCTGTTTCCACAGTTAATAAGTCGTTAGGGAGGCTATGAGTACCGCCTTTACCATGCCAAATGGATTTTCTGGCATCATACCTTATTCAAACTAAAGCGGCGACAGGGAGATTAACCAATAAGTGGGGTGAGTGATGGGGCTTGAACCCACGACCGCCGGAATCACAATCCGGAGCTCTGCCAACTGAGCTACACTCACCATAAAACTTTGATTCCAGGCCACTTCGCGCCACCTCTAATGGCGCGCCCGGCAGGAATCGAACCTGCAACCCTCGGCTTAGAAGGCCGATGCTCTATCCGATTGAGCTACGGGCGCATTAGTGCCTGGGGCCGCATAAAAAATTGGTCGGGGTAGAGAGATTCGAACTCCCGACATCCTGCTCCCAAAGCAGGCGCGCTACCAGACTGCGCTATACCCCGATTCTCTACTGCTACTTAGTCGTCTCAGCTTGGAGGACGGCATATTACTCAGCTAGACAATGTCAGTCAACTATTGACCGCATAATTATCAGCAACTATCTGTCTCTTATTTATTCAAGCTCAATTACTCTGTCGACGCCAGGTGGTACCTTCTCTGCCATCATCTAATAATATCCCGTTTGCTATAAGCTCATCGCGTAACTGGTCAGCCTTCGCCCAGTCTTTTGCCGCACGAGCCGCGTTGCGAGCAGCAATCAAGGCTTCAACCTCTTCAGCACTAACTCCCGGTACCGTTGCACCCTGCAAGAACGCTTCTGGAGACTGCTGCAACAAGCCTAATAAACCGGCCAAATCCTTAAGCAAATCTACCAGCTGCGTACTTTTATCGGGCGCTTTATTGATCTCCTTTACCAACTCAAACAAAAGCGCGAGGGCTTCCGGGGTATTGAAATCATCATCCATCGCATCAATGAAACGGCTTCGATAGGCCTCTATCTGCTCTGCGTCCACAGACTGATCGTTAATCCCATCCGCTGAAACAGCCGCCTGACGCAACGCAGTATAAAAACGCTCCAAGGACTGTTGCGCCTGTTTCAGGTTGTCTTCAGAATAGTTAATTGGACTGCGATAAT
>Ga0070726_10001493_pt1 | contig 23414 bp, 24 predicted proteins | sample tdAd471_FD_67275 | JGI IMG/M metagenome (GOLD analysis project Ga0070726, IMG submission 67275) | Marine sediment microbial communities from the Atlantic coast under amendment with organic carbon and nitrate - tdAd47.1 | ecosystem: Environmental > Aquatic > Marine > Coastal > Sediment | place... | reverse complement strand
CATGCGCAACCCCGGCTAGCCGATGACGAGAATCCCATCTTCGTCGCAGAAGACACGCTCGCCGGGCGCAAAGGTCAGCCCGCCGAAAGTCACCCGAGTGTCTATCTCGCCTGTACTCATCTTGGAACTCTTGCGTGGGTTGGTGCCGAGTGCCTTGATCCCGATCGGAATCTCGGCGAGAACGAGTCGGTCTCGAACCGCACCGTTGATGATGAGTCCGGTCCATCCGTTGGCTGCCGCAAGACCGGCGATGAGGTCCCCGGATAGGGCTGTCCTGAGTGATCCACCCCCATCGATAACGAGCACGGAACCAGCGCCCTCGGTCGACAGGATGCTCTTTATCAAGCCGTTGTCTTCAAGACACTTCACGGTCCGGATTACTCCTGAGAAGCGGTTTCTGCCGCCAAGATCGAGAAACTGGAGTTCACACGTCCGTACAGCTGCTCCGGCGTCGGTGAGGTCGTCGACCAGGTCGACAGTCGGCTCACCGGCCGCGAATCGCGCGGAGTAGTCGCTCATGTCGCGTTTAGCGGGTGCGTTCGTCGAGGAGCATGGCGAGGTCACGAACGACGACTTGCTCCTCGGCACCGATTTCCTTGACACCGTCGTCGATCATCACATAACAGAAGGGGCAGCCGGTCGCGATGATGTCGGCGCCGGTACCCACTGCTTCCTCGGTTCGCTCGATGTTGACCTTCTTGCCAGCATCCTCTTCGAACCAGAACTTGCCCCCACCGGCGCCACAGCAGAACGATCCTGTGCCGTTCCGTTCCATCTCGACACGAATACCGGATGAGTCGACGATGGTCCTCGGAGCAAGGAATGTGTCGTTGTGGCGGCCGAGGTAGCACGGGTCGTGGAACACGATGGATTCACCGGTCGATGTAGGCGTCAGGCGACCGTCCTCCACCAGCTGGCTCAGCAACTCGGAGTGATGGACGACGGTGTAGTCGCCTCCAAACTGTGGATATTCGTTGCCAAGCGTGTTGAAGCAATGGGGGCACTGGGTGATGATCTTGTCAACGCCGATGTCGTTGAGCGTCTCGATGTTCTGAAGCGCAAGACCCTGGAACACGTACTCATTGCCGGTCCTCCGAGCAGGGTCGCCGGTGCACAGTTCCTTCGCCCCAAGGATGCCAAAGTCAACGCCTGCCTTGTGGAGCAACCGGGCCGTAGAGATCGTCACGTTTCGGTTCCGGTCGTCGTAGGAGCCAGCGCACCCGACCCACATGAGGTACTCGGCGGTCACTCCTGGCTCACCAAGCCGCTTGACTTCAAAGTCGAGTTGGTCGGTCCAATCCCCCCGTGTTGTCTGATCCATCCCATATACGTTGGAAGAGTTCTCCATCGAGACATACGCTTTGCCGAGCTCGGAGGGGAAGTCGGATTCCATCAGCGACAGATACCGTCGCATATCAAGAATCTTGTCGACGATCTCGATGTCGGCTGGACAGATCTCATCGCATGCACGGCATGTTGTGCAAGCCCACACCTCTTCTGGTGTGATCATCTGAAAGACATTGTCCGATGAAACGGTGATACCCATATCGACGCCGACCGGCGGCGAAATTGGGGGCTCCGCGGTGGCAGCGGCAACCGTTCCGAGCTTCAGCACGATCTCTCTCGGATCGAGTGTCTTTCCGGTCGTGTTCGCAGGACACACGGATGTACAGCGGCCACAGATGGTGCAGGCATCCGTGTCGAGCAACTGTTTCCACGTGAACTCGCCAATCGTGGCCGCCCCGACCGACTCGATGTCCGTCGCCTCCATGAGATTTGGCATCTCGCGCATCGCACCCTTGGGCCGCTCACGCGGCGAGAGGGCAAGGTTGACGGGCGTCGTAATCATGTGCCGGAGCTTGGTGACCGGGAGAATGACGAGGAACCCAAGGAACGCCACAAAGTGCAGAACCCACAAGGTCTGGTGAATAGCCGATGCAGAAGCAGCAGGTATAAGGCTCGCAAGCGGATACCCGATAAACGACCACGTCTCGAAGTCCGGCTGACCGGCAAGTGAAATCCGGGCCGCTTCCGTGAGCAATCCGGTCACGCCGATGGCGGCCAGGATGAACAGGATCCAAGCGTCCTCGGGACGAGACTTCGTGCGAATGCGAGCAGGTTTGACGCCGTACCGACGGACCGCGGCCCATGCCACGCCGACGAGAAAGGCGAGACCGGCGGCGTCGAGGATCAGTGAATAGACCTGATAGACAGTCCCTTCAAGGAACTTCAAGTCAACAGGCAGCAGATGATCAATCTCAAGGGTGACGGTTCCAAGGAAGAGCAGAATGAAGCCGTAATACATCAGGGCGTGCATCACGCCTGCTGCAGGATCCTCCATGACCGTCCGCATCGACACACCGTCGCGGAATCGATGGAGGCGACGCTTGAACTGGCCGCTTCGTTTTTCCCATGACCCCCGTTCCCAGTTACGTGCTCGGAGCGCAAAGAGTCCAATCGAGATGCCAAGGAACGCCGACACGAGCACATAGAACAAGGCGACCAGGATGTCTGGGATGTTCCCAAAGACCTCTCGTCCAACCTCTGGGTCGACATGATCGGGCAGAGATCCCAGCCACCACAACGCCAGCGTTCCGAGGACCGCGGATACCGCGATTGCGCCAACAATCGTCGATGCGGCGACCCTCGGTTGACTCGTCTCCTCAGTTGTTTCGGTGGGCGTCACGAGTCTCCTCGGGATCCGCGACCTGTCGGTGGTTGCCTGTCAACCGAAGGGAAATCGGACGACGGCAACCTAACCAGGTCAGTTCTCAGTTGGCGGCTCTGGCTCAGGGGTTGGCGACGGCGCAGGTGCTGAGGACAATCCCAGTTCAGCTTTCAGCTCTTCGAGTTTCGCATCGGCCTGGGCAACATTGATTGCTGCCTTCAATTCGGCTTCAGCGCCTTCGGGAGTCGCCTCGTGAAGTTCGGCGTTGGCCATTGCTTCGGCCTTCCTCCGCTCAATCTTGGCCTCAACCTGATCGAGGGATGGACCATCGTCTGACATCGAGACCGACATCGACTGGACAGCATCGTTGACCGCTTCCTGCATCTTGGCCTGCTCGAGCTGTCCGAGCAGCTCCATCCTCTTTGCTGAGAGCTCTTGGAGACGCATAGCGTTCGCCTGGACAGCGTCCTTTGCCTGCTCGGCCTGACCCTGTGCAACGCCGTACTGCTCCTTGAGCGATGCGAGGTTGTTCTCTGAAGCCTGCAGCTTCATCGCGATCGACTGGGCAGCCTGCGTCCACTTCTCGACCCCATCGCCGTCACCGGCGTTCTTTGCTGCCTCGGCCTTGAGGATTGCCTGTTTGGCCATCTCTCTGGCTTCGCCCGCGGTGTCAGCTGCCTTGTCAATCTGGCTATCGAGTTGTGTGCGGTGCGCGATCACCTTTGCGGCCTGATTGCGGAGATCCTGATCCTGCTTCTTGGCTTCGCTGATCGCTGCCTCGAGTTCGATCTTTGGATCCATGGCCTTTTCAGCCGTCGTCGAGAACAGTGCCTTTAGATAGGCCCAAATACGAGAGAACATCGATACCCCAACCGTCGCTTGCGTTGCAAGGCGATACTAGATGGTTTGGGACACGCGCGTTCGGTGTCTACCCGCGGCGGCGTCCGCCGCGGCTGCCCCTGCTCTTCGGTGTCGACGATCGGGATCGCCTTCCCGTGCTGCTGCCTCCGGTCCATCCCCCGCCTCCGGTCCAGCCGCCTGAGGATCTGCGCCCGCCGAGGCCTTGCATCGCCTGCATCGCGACCAAGACAGCCATGAGACCCTCGGACCCGTACTCGCTCTTGCGTTTGTCTCGTCGGTGGTACTCAGGAAGCGTCTTTGGAAGCTGGGAGCCTGAAGATGTTGAAGTGCGTGGTTCAGCTATCTCGGGAGGCGGTGTCTTCGGTGGCTCCGGCTTAACCGGCTCTGGAGGAAGATCGTTGCCATCAAGAAGTGCCTCGGCGCAATCCAGTTTCCAGATTGTCACGTCAAGATCAAAACTGAGATCGAGCAAACCGTTGGGAGTATTGGCTGCAGCCAACCGATCGGTCGCTGTGGTGAAGGCAGCACTTGCCTCGTGGTAGAACCGGCTGGCCGCTTGGTCGCCAGCTTGCCGGACCTCATCCTCGAGCTCGAGGATGTCATTCGCGATAGCGTCGATCTGTGCCTGAATCGGTTCCTTGGCCGTAGCCAGCTCTTCGGCCCTTTTGACCTTTCGAGATCGAGACGAGCGCCACGCGAGGAAGATGATGCCGCCAGCGATAATCAGCACGAACAGGACGAACCCCCACCCACTCTTGCCTGCGGTCGACACGTTTGAGCAGACCTCCGCGGCTCCGGTCAGCGAGTTGACGAATGTCCGCACGACATCGTTGTCAGAGGCGACCGAGTTCGCTTCGTCCAGCGCTGTGTTGAACTGCGCAATCGACCAGAACTCCTCGGTGTCGCGGTAACCAATCGATTGTGGTGCAACGGTGAACACGGTTCCAGCCGTGTCGAGTTCCGCCAACATCGCATCCGAGAAGGTGGTCGCCCCACCGCCCGGCTCGTCCACGAGCACAACGACCGAGAGGTTCCCACCTGCATTCCTGGCATCGGTCACTGAAGCTGATACGCAATCGTCGGTAGCCGATGTCCCCGAGTCGACGTGGAACCCAGTCTCTGCCACCTCCTGCGCGATGTCAGAGGGAGAAGCGGCAACGAGGAACAGCATTGCGAGAGCCGCGGCGACATACTTCATGCGCTGAAGGGTACTCACACCTTCACCTGCCCTATTTGCCGACAAGGGCACGAAGAAAGAACGACACATTTGCCGGGCGTTCGGCCATACGGCGGGTCAGATACGGATACCATGCCTCGCCGTATGGGACATACACACGCATGTCGTATCCCTGTTCGACGAGGTCAAGCTGTCGATCTCGTCGTACCCCGTACAACATCTGAAACTCCCACGGCTGAGATCTGGTCGGAGCGTGTCGGAGGGCACACTCGATTCGTGCGTCATCGTGGGTAGCAATGGCGGGTTTCACGCCAGTGTCCGCCATCAGGACAGCGGTGAGATGGTCGAATGCCCCATCGACATGGGACCCGCTCTGATGTGCAATCTCGGCTGGTTCGGCATAGGCGCCTTTGCACAACCGAATGTGGCCTCCAATGGACCGAATTCGTTCGATGTCCGCCGGCGAGCGGAGCAGATAGGACTGGATGGCTATCCCGAGATTCCCGTGCGTCTTCTGAGCCGCCTCGTACAGGCGGATCGTGGTCTCGGTGTATTCCGACTCCTCCATGTCGACCGTGACGGTCGTTCCGACCTCCATGGCTGCAATCGCAAGGCGATCGAGGTTCGCCGAAGCGACGTCATCGTCGAATCCCATCCCGAGTTGAGTGAGTTTGATCGACACGTTGGCATCGAGGCCGTGAACACCAATCTCGCCGATACATGCGAGATATGACTCGGTGGCAGCCATCGCTTCGGCTACGGAAGTCACGTGTTCGCCAAGGTAGTCGAGGGACACTTTCAGTCCTGCGCCGTTCAGGTCCCTCGCGACTGCAACCGCTTCCTCGAGCAGCGCGCCAGCTACAAACCGATGCGCAACTGCCTTGCCTGCCTTTGTGTCTGTGATCAGCTTCCGCGTCGCCGACCGGTTCGTGACGGAAAGCACCGCAGAGCGAATCATCGTTCGCCTGCGCCCCGACCGAGTTCTCTCGATCGTGTCGCGGCGGCTTGGACTGCATCCTCCAGCAAGGCACGGAACCCTCCGTCTTCGAGGACATGCATAGCGGCAGCCGTCGTCCCGCCAGGTGACGTCACCTGGCCTCGAAGCCGAAACGCCGACTGGTCGGACTGCATCAGGAGTTCACCGGAGCCCCTGATCGTCTGGTGGACGAGCTTCTCGGCCGCGTGGTGAGGCAGCCCCTCGCGGATAGCGGCTTCGATGAGAGCCTCGGCGAGGAGAAACACATAGGCGGGCCCGGTCCCTGACACAGCGGTCACGGCGTCGAGCAGATCTTCACTCAATTCAATGGTCTGGCCAACCGCACCGAGTACCTCGCTGGCCCTGGCCACGTCGGTATCCGATGCCGTGCTGCCGACGGCCAGGGCCGTCATGCCGAGATCGACCGCGGCAGGCGTGTTTGGCATGGCTCTGACAATCGGACTGCCAGGCAGCAGACCCTCAAGGGTGGCGAGTTCGACTCCGGCAAGGAGCGAGATAACGACCTGATCGGATGTGAGGACATCAGCCACTTCGGCAACAACCGCGCCGATGTCCTTCGGTTTGACGGAAATGATCACGACATCTCGGCCACGGGCACCATCGGCGAGGGAGGTAATGGCTTCGATATCAGTCGCCCGGTGGAGGTCTGCCGCCCGCTCTTCCCTCTTGGTGACCAAGACGAGATCTGTCGGCGCCCACCCTGCACGAAGAAGTCCCATGGCGAAGATTTCACCGAGGGAACCGGCGCCAAGAATTGCTACGGTCGGTCTATCCATGAGTTGGAGGATATCGCAGCGGTTGAGCGAGGCCGCTCGTACCTCCGCTATTCCTGTGAAACGCCAATCTCCATCACTCTGACAGCCTCTGCGAATCGCTTCCCCATCGCAGCATCGAACCCAACCAGCCGCACGGAGCGCAGCCGTGAGTCTGCGTCCGAGAGGTACGACGCCGCAGCATCGGCGATAACGTGGCAGGCCTCCGTTGGCGGATACCCATAGATCCCGGCGGAGATCGCTGGTATCGCGATCGTGGCCGCCCCGATTTCATCCGCCGCTTCAAGGGCGCCGATGACGGCGGCCGTCAGATGTGTCTGATTGTCATTCTCGACATTGAATATCGGCCCTGCGACGTGAATCACGTACGTTGCAGGCATGTGTCCCGCTGATGTCAATGCAGCGATTCCAGGACGCAATGGACCGTTGTCTGCAATCCATCCTTCCGATTCCACGGTGATGGCGTGGCCGCCAGCCTCGGCGATCGCAAGGGCCAGACCACCACCGTGAACCAACTCGTTGTTTGCTGCGTTCACGATTGCGGTGACGTCCATCGTGGTGAGATCACCGCTCATAGCCACCACGGTCCGGTCTTCGATGCTCACGGCTTCGAGAGCGACGGCGGGGATGTCGATCGTTTCCCATTCGTGCCCGTCGCCTCGACTTGTTTCGGTATCTGTCGTCCACATTTCGACGATGCCGCTGCCTTTGAGGTCAACCGCGTGCTCGTGAGCTACATCAAGCACACGGGATGCAACGGCAGGAGCAGGGTCGATGAGTGTGACGCCTTCTGGCAGTCTCGCTGCGATCGCACCTCGGATGAGCGGATAGTGGGTGCAGCCGAGGACAACGACGTCGGCTCCGGAATCCGCTATTTCAGGCAGATACAAGTCAAGCAACTCACCAACGTCCTCCCCCCGCTCGATTGCAAGCGCAAGGCCAGGGCAGGCTCTTTCGATGACAGTGGCGTCTCCAGCGAAACGGCCCACAAGGCTCTTGAAGAGCTCGCCCTGAAACGTCGCATCAGTCGCGAGAACGGCGATGGACCCCGTCGAGGTCAGCTCTGCTGCCGGCTTCACAGCGGGTTCCATGCCTACGAACGGGATATCGGGGAGCACCTCTCTTAGATGGTGGAGTGCGGCGGCGGAGGCTGAGTTGCATGCAACGACAACCATCTCGGCCCCAGCCGACCGAAGCAACCTGGTAATCAATCCAGTCCGATCCCTGACCTCTTCAAGGGTGCGTTCTCCGTAGGGGCCGAACGCATGATCCGCCACGTAGATGATGTCAGCCCACGGCGCCCGCTTCCGGATCTCGCCGAGGACTCCGGTACCACCGATACCTGAGTCGAACACGGCGATCCGACTCACGAGGTGAAGCCTTCCACAAGAAGTGGCAACGCCTCGGCTGTCAGGCCGATCGTTTCGGACCGTCCATCCACGAAGTCGACGCGAACAGGAACCGGTGCGCTATCCGTCGTCTCAGCCGGCAGTACCTCGACGAGGGCAACTTGTGCGATGTCCGTCCGGACCAATCCAGGTCCTTGAAACTCGATGAAGACATCGGACTCCCACCGTGCGAAGGACGTTCGCCGGTACCAGGACCCGTCCGACTTACTGCCCTTGAACGCAAACGTACGTACGTCCTTCCGAACGCTGCTGCGGTGAAGTACGACGGCCGTCAGCGAACTACCAATGAACCACAAAGGAATTCCGAGCAATGCAAGGAGTGCCCAGATCATGGTGTGTTGAAGCGATTCCTATGAAGTAACTCAGTCATCGGCTTGCGACCACCGAACTTCTTTGGTGCAGCGGAATTCGTCGGGTATCCGAGCGCGATGCCGTAACGGCACCGATACCCCTCGGGGAGGCCGAGAACGGCCGCAGCAATCTCCTCTCGGTGGAGGGTCACGGGACACGAGGCAAGGCCTACTGCGTCGGCAGCGAGCATGATGTTTTGGGCAAGGCGACCGGTGTCGAACTCGTATCCGGAGGGATCTTGAACCAACGCGATCATCATGGGTGCGTTCCGCACCGGAGTCATGAAGTCGCCAGCCTCACAAAGAGCGTCCTTCTGGTCTGGATCATCGACAACGACGAAGGACCAATTCTGTAGGTTCTTCGACGAACCGGTCCACCTCGCCGCCTCAAGCACATGGTCAAGGTCGTGGCTACTCACTGTCCGTTCTTCGAAGTCCCGAAGAGCGCGGAGCGAAAGGATGGAGTCATAGGTGTGATTCATGCTGGCCACGATAACGCCGGGCACGCCGTGTGGTCGAAGCGAACGAATGCTCGGCTGCAGGTCGAGCTAGAACGCTTCGTCTGGGAAGGTCATCAGCCAACCGCTCTCGCGCTGAGCCGCGGCGGTACGCCTGGCAATCTTGGGGAGTGCGTCCCCAGCGAAGAACTTCGCTGAGGCAACCTTGCCGGTGTAGAACGCGACGTCCGTGCCCTCGGCCTCCCGCAGGGAGACAGCGGCGACCTCGGCATGCTCAAGCAGCAACCACGCAATCACGACCTCTGACAGACTCTCGAGCAGCCCATTCGTGTGGAGGCCCGTCTTGTAGATCTCCTCAGGCTCCTCCAGCGAAGCCATGGCGTGACCGACGAGGACCCCGATGTGGTTCTGCACCTGCTCAAGCGCATCTCCGAGCGCTTGCCGCTCTGACGCAAACTCATCGGATCCACCCTTGACATACTCAAGAATTCGCTCTGCAAGCTCCATCACCGTTTGACCCTGGTCTCTCGCGATCTTCCTGAAGAACAGATCGAGAGCCTGGATTGCCGTCGTCCCTTCGTACAGGGTGTCGATCTTGGCGTCCCGGATGTACTGCTCGATCGGGTAATCCTGGGTGAAACCGGATCCACCGTATACCTGTAGTGACTGGGCGAGCAGTTCGTAGGCCTTCTCCGAGGAATAGCCCTTGACCATTGGCAGGAGCAGGTCGTTCAGTCTGGCCCAGTAGTCATCGTCGGCTTCAATCTTTACCTTGTCGAGTGTCCATGCCGCATACATCCACAAGGCTCGGAGGCCTTCTGCGTACGACTTCTGCAACATCAGCATCCGACGAACATCGGGATGTCTGATGATCTCAACTCTGGGTGCCGTCTTGTCGGTCGCCTTCGTCAGGTCGGCCGACTGGACCCGTTCCTTTGCGTAATCAAGAGCATTCAGATAGCCCGTTGACAAGGTTCCAGCAGACTTGACACCGATGAGCATCCTGGCGTCCTCGATGACATGGAACATCTGCTTGATACCCCGGTGCTGATCACCTACGAGGTAGCCGACGCATGGTTCGTCCATGCCCATTGTCAGCTCGGTCGTTGTGGAACCCTTGATTCCCATCTTGTGCTCAAGGTTCGTTGCACGGATCCCGTTGCGAGACCCGAGACTCCCGTCGTCAGTGACGAGGTACTTTGGAACGATGAACATCGACAGGCCCTTCGTGCCCGGTTCGCCACCTTCTCGGCGCGCAAGCACCAGGTGCACGATGTTTTCGAAATAGTCGTTCTCCCCCGATGTGATGAATCGCTTCACCCCTTCGAGGTGCCATGCGTCACCTTCCACATGAACAGCTTTCGACGTACCGGCGCCAACGTCGGACCCAGCGTCGGGTTCCGTGAGCACCATGGTCGCGCCCCATCGACGGTCGATAAGCGGTTTCGCCCACTTTGCCTTCTGCTCGTCGGTTCCGAGTGCAGCGATCACCTGCGCCATGAGGACGCTCGAGGCGTACAGGAACGCCGCAGGATTGGACGACACAAACATCTCGCCTGCAGCCCACCGCAGTGAGTCGGGAGCGCCGTAACCGCCGAACTCCGGGTCAATACCAAGCAGGTGCCATCCCCCTTCGAAGAGAGCATCAAGGCTCTTCTTCACGCTGTCGTTCAGGACAACCTCACCGTCGACAAGTTCAGGGGGATTCCGATCGGAGTCCACCCAACTTGCAGCGAAGTCTTCGACAGCCAACCGTTCGACTTCGCGAAGTGAATCCATCGCTGTCGCGCGATCAAAGGCTTCGAACGGTGCTGCACCGAAGTAGCCGTCGACTTTGAGGTATTCGAACAGATTGAATTCGAGATCTCTGAGGTTTGGTTTGTAGTGCGACATCTGGCTCCCCTGACGCATGGTGATCGTATTTTGAGTATACCCTCAACTTTGAGTGAACAGTCAATAACTGACGAAAGGCGAGAGGCCTCCGCGCCGATTCGGAACCGGTAGGCTCCTCGCAATGGGACGGGTTCTTGACCACATCGATCAACCGACTTCGGAGTGGATCGCCAAACAGAAGCTGTTCTTTGTTGCCACGGCCCCGGCGACGGGCGGTCGTGTCAACATGTCGCCAAAGGGCCTCGACTCCCTTCGAATCACATCGCCGACAACTGTTGCCTACCTCGACCTCACTGGCAGCGGAGCGGAGACCATCGCACACACGACCGATAACGGCCGCATCACCTTCATGTTCTGTGCGTTTGAAGGACCGCCCCGCATCATCAGGCTGTATGGGTCGGGATCTGCCCACCTCCCGGAGTCACACGTCTTCACCAGCATGAGGGAACTTTTCCCGGATCGCCGTGGCGTCCGGTCAATCATCACGGCCGACATCGAACGGGTGCAAGATTCATGCGGTTACGCCGTGCCGAAGATGGACTTCGTCGAGGACAGGACACGGCTGGACACCTGGGTAGCACAACGCACTGACGACGATATCGCCCAGTACTGGCAAGATAGGAACTCCCTCTCCATCGACGGACTTCCCGCGCTGGATACGCCATAACCTCGTCACATTTTGAGCGACATTTGAGCGTTCGCTCAATATCGCGGCTACGATGCCACCGCTCACAAGGTGAGCAGTCGACCCAACTCACGTGAGAGGACACCGTGGCGCGATACCAGGCTGGGCTGAGAACCGAAGCCAAAATCGTTGAGGCAACCAGATCACTTCTGGCAAAGGGTGGCCTCGAGGCCCTGACGCTCAAAGCGATTTGCGACGAGGCGGATGTCAAGGCTGGCAGCTTCTACAACCTCTTCGACTCCAAGGAGGAAGTTGTGCTGCGGGTTGTGCGTGAATCAATAGACGCAGTCGACCCCGACCCTCAGGGCGCAGGAACCGATTCGGTCGACGACCTGGTTGCGGCGTTCCTGCGGTTCTTCGCAGAGCAGCCACAGATGGCGAAGGTCTATGTGATCGCCGCGGTCAACACCGAGGCCTCAGATAACGGGGCGCGCCGACGATTCCTGCGCCATCACCAACGGCGAGTAGAGCGGTTTGCCGATGCCATGAGCCGCGGTGACAGCAGTCTGTCTCCTTCAGATGCGACGATCAAGGCGGAACTCCTGCTCGGCGCACTCGATGGACTCGCATTCCGCTGGGCACTCGACAGCACGTTCGAGTTTGCCTCATACGCACGTCTTGCGTCCGAGCGGCTGGCGTAGATCAGAACGGCAGACCGATGACCTCACAGAGGAAGCGGTTCAACGCTGACGCCTTCTTGTAGAGGTTTGCAAGCTCGTCGTCGAACGAGGGGGATGTGACGAGCTTCTGTGTGAGTTTTGAACCCGCGGTGAATGTCTTGCGTCTCACGTCGACCGGGAACTCAGGGCTGTCGCCATATTCCTTCGGCATCCGCTTCAACAGTCCAGCGTCATCGGGATCCATCTTCCACGCGTCGGTAAACGATCTTGTTCTCGATGCCTTCTTCCATGCGCCTGGATCTTCGAAGATTCGATCGCGAATCTGCTTCGCAACCTTCGGCTCGGGGTTCCACATCCCGACTCCCGCCCAGCACCCGCCAGGCTCGATGTGGAGATAGAAGCCCGGAGCGTGCACATCTTTGCCCATCTCATGGCGGAACTGAATGCCGACGTTGGTCTTGTATGGCGTCTTGTCCTTGCTGAATCGTGTATCGCGGTAGGGACGCATCAGAGAGCCGCCGTTGGTACGCGTGTCAGCAAGGAAGTGGTCCGAAATGTTCGTCAATCTGGGTTCAAAGTCGGCAATGAACTCCTTCGCTGGCTCACGAATCAACGAGATATATCTGTCCTTGTTCGCCTCGAACCAAGGTCGGTCGTTGTTGTCCTCAAGTTCGTGGAGGAACTTGAATACACCGGGCGTGAAGTACGACTGTCGCATGGATTCCCTTCGTCGAATCACAACATACCGAACCGGCGTCGACGTTGGAAGGGAGTCGGATCGATAGGTGCCCTATCGGTAGGCTCACCCCATGCTTATCACCGACCGGCTCCGTCTCCGCCCATGGACGGACGACGACATCGACCAGTTCGCCGCACATAACGCAGACCCACGGATCATGCGCTACTTCCCCGACGTTATGAACCGGGCGCAAACTGCGGCATCCATCAAACGGTGGCAGAAGGACTTCGAGCGATACGGGTTCACGTTCTTCGCAGCCGAACTCAGGGACACGAACGAGTTCATAGGCGTCATTGGTCCGGCCTGGCACCGCTTCGCTTCACCGTTCGCTCCCGCGATCGAGATCGGGTGGAGACTCCACCCTGACTATTGGGGTCACGGTTATGCGACCGAGGGTGGGACAGCATCAGCGGGCTACGTCTTTTCACTCGGGCGGTCGGAGGTCGTGTCCGTGACCGTCCCAGACAACCTGCCCTCAAGAGCTGTCATGGAACGCATTGGCATGACGAGGGATCCAGACGATGACTTCGACCACCCCTTCGGAGATCTGCGTCATGTCCTCTACCGAATGAACCGAGACACCTTCCGGTCGAGATACCCCAAATCTGACACCTTCACCATTGAACAGTGACACAAAGAGATGCGGCCAGCGTGTAGCCGGCCGCATCCCTCAGATCTGTCGAACGACTACCCCGTTGCTGGCGAGTCTTCGAAGAACGCCTTTGCATCTTCGCTTCCGTAGAGGAAGTACATCACAACTATGGCGATCAACGCAGCAACCAGACCCTCGAACCTCGCCCCTGGATAAGCGAGCATGATGTAGATCGAAGCCGCGATGCGGAACAGAAGTACGACGCCAATCACGAGACGGACCCCGCTGCTTGCCTTCCTGAGCCCCATCGCAAGAAGCCCGATGACGATACCCGCCACCAACAAACCGATCGCCACGCCGGTGATCTGTGATTCGCTGACGTTGGCGGCCTCGGCCACCTCAGTGGTCTCGATGAACAGGAACAGTGCTGCGGCGATGTCGACGATGGCGCCGATGTACATCAGGATCGTTACGACGCTGATACCGAGAGGAATCTTCCTATCTGACATGAATAGCGACCCTTCTTAGGTTTGCTCGCGTTGGGACTCTAACCGATTCCGCTTCCCGAAGAAGCGACTTGGTCGCGGTGATGTCTGATGTGAATCACAGCGGCTACGCCGATCGCAACGGCAGCGCCAAGCGCAGCACCGGCCAGCGCGTCGGACGCCCAATGAGCACGCAAATACACACGACTCATCGCCATGAAGACGGCAAAGAGACCAGCCAGAATCTCGAGGTTCCGTCGCTTCGGACCGGCTGGGAACAGCACGATGACCAACCCAATCGCGATGGCTGCCCCGGAAACGGCGTGCCCTGACGGAAACGAGAAGCTGGTGGTCTCGACCAGCGAATCTGGAGGACGCTCCCTTTGGTACAGATTCTTCATCGGGCCGATGAGTATCTGGGAGACGACCATCGTCACCATCCAGTAGAAAAGTCCACGCCAGCGTCTGACAACAGCCAGATACACCGCAACTCCGATGGCGAGTGGTGCGGTGACCCACACGCTGCCGACGAGATCGAACGCCTCCGCAATCGCCACGAGCCATCCAGCCTCGAGTCTCACCATCAGGCCATGTACGGCATCGTCTACCCGCTGCACGACGTCCATGAGCGACGGAATCGCCATGGCCACAAAAATGGCCAACCCAAGGCCCCAAAGGGCGAGAGACCAGCGGAGGGCTGCCGGATGGTCTCGTAGAAGCGGCCTCCCAGAGAGCGGCGGCTCCTGTTGTCTGCCGATCACAGAAGGTCGTCTTGCTCAAGCTTCCTGAGGCTGAAGAAGCCAGGGAGAATCGGCAACCAGAACGTGGCGATCCGATACAGGAACACGGTTGGCACCGCGGTAGCAGCATCAAGACCGAGCGATGTCATCGCGGCAATCATGGCTGCCTCGGTGGCTCCAACCCCGCCCGGCGTGGGTGCTGCCTGGCCAAGTGCCTGTGCAGCAAGGAACACAAGACCGATCGCAAAGAAGCTGAGCCCGCCGCCAAAGGCTTCAAGGCTGAACCAGAGCGCACCTATGTACGCCATGATCATCGTAAACGCACCGCCAAAGAGCATTACGGCCTTCGCCGGACTCGTCGCGACCCTTGCGAGCCCCTGACCCGAAGTCCTGAGCATCGGCCAGACCTTGGTCGAGAACAGTTTTCGACCCGCTGGCAGGAAGACGACCAATCCCGAAAGAGTGAACAGGACCACCATGCCGATCAACACCGTCGTCCCAGAGGGCGCCTTGATGAAGTCACCGGCGTTCTTTCCGACAAACGTGACCATCAGGATGAGAAGCGACATGTGGATAAGGAACGTCGCGATCGAACTGATGCCGACGCCCGCAACGGCAACAGAGGTCTCGACACCGTTCTTCTGCATGTAGCGGACGTTGGTCGCCATGCCTCCGATCTTCACTGGCGCGATGCGGTTGATGAAGGTGCCTGCGAACTGTGCGAACACAGTTGGTGTGATCCGAATTCGGTCAGGGACAGACCCAATGATGTTGTACGCGGCCCCGACGTATGTGATGAAGGATGCCAGCAATATGGCTGGTGTCCACGCCCAGTTGGCATCAAGCACTGCGCCGAAGTCGGTCTGAGTCAATTGTGGGATGAGGAAGTAGATCGCAAGCGCAAACCCGACCAGCATCAAGATGGTCTTGCCTTTTACCCGCACGAGGTCTTCAAGTGGCTCGGGCTCGATCCCCGTCTGGGTTTCGATTGCTGATCGGACGTCGTCGTACAGACCCTTCGACTGCTTCATGGCGTCTCTGGTCGCACCACTGAGCGCTACCGGCTGGAGCCGTTGAGCCGCCTCAGCGACGGCCTCTGGACCAACGCCGTTGATTGCAGCAGCGACAGCGCGATCGGCGCCAACGACGGTTGCTGTCGAGGCCATCAGTTCAGCAACATCCGAACGAAGTTGACCGTCGGTGGCCGCTAGCTCGGAAAAGCCGAAGTCGATCATCCACGGAACGCCGTCGGCGTCGAGGAAGACGTTGGCAAGCCTGAGGTCTCGGTGGGCAGTTCGGCGGGATCGCAACAGGGCGACTTGACGCCACACGGCACCAAGCACACCGTCTGTGAGAGCGCTCGGTTCCACGCCGTCGAGCGAACTACCGTCGATCATGTCGTAAGCCATGACCATCGATGTCGGCGGTATCTCCGCGATCGTTTCGAGCGTGGGGGTCTTGACTCCGTCTGCCGAAGCCTTCAGCGAAACGACGGCCTCGTGCTCAACAGCTCGCTTCAGCGACGAGAATGGTCGCTCATCACCGACCCCCTTGAGGCGAGCCATCCGCATGATCCGGAAGAGGATGTCGGCGGATCGCTCTTCGACCGTCAACACCTTGATGAAGAGTCGCTTGCCGCTGCGATCGGTGCCAAACCAAGGGACCGACCCCCTAGCGTCCACGCCGGCCCGTGACAAGGAAGCAAGATCGATGCCGCCCTGGCGAAGCGCAGCGACCACATGCTTGCCACGAGGTCGTCGGTCTGGCTCACCGAAAGCAAGCAGGACGCCCACACCGACGATGTATGCAAGGGCAATGGCAAGCAACTCGTCAACCGGCGGCGTCAGGCTGCTGACGACTCGGACGAATGCAAAGACTCCTACGGCGATCCAGGTCGCTCGGCGCCACTTGTACGTCATCCACGGGGACAGCGCAGCAAAGAAGGCAACGCCGCCAAGCAAGAACGCCATCGAACCAACGCCACCGCCTGTGCCTGGAACACAAGAAAGGGTGAAGCCAACATCGACTCCGGGTTCACACAGCCAGCTTGGAGGCGTGAACGGAATGTCGGTGTTCGAGAACCGATTGACGATCTCGACCTCGACAAGCTCAAAGAGCGCTATCGCAACAGCTGAGGCAAAGAGGCCGAGGAAGAGTCGTCTCCATTGACGACGCCACGAGAGATAGATCACGGCCGCAAGTGGGATCAAGAGCGAAAAGAGCCCGATCCCAATAATGAAGAAGACCACGACGGCATTCGGGAAGCGGTCAGCTCCATGGATCACTTCAATCGCGATCGCCTCCGCGATCTCGTCAAGGACGGTCGCCAACAGAACACCAAGAACCACAACGACGAGTCCAGCAACAAGACGCAGAAGATCAGATGGATGACGAACGTTCGCCCGCTTCTGTGGTTCCTCGATTATGACGTCGCCTGCAGTGGGGACCATTCGCAATATGCTCCTGTTGAGAATGAGCAATCCTACCCACACTCGCTTCCCGAGATAGCGAAGCCAACGTGAGCCCCACACCTCGTCGTGCGTTGTCAGGCACAATCCTTGGAGTCTTCGTGGCCGCAACGTCGGCCAGAGTCGCCAAGGATCGGGTGGCAGCCTGGGAGACCACAGCATTCCGAGGGCTGAACGGCATGCCAGGAATCATTGGTCCAATCGTGTGGGCTCCTATGCAAGCCGGCGCCTTGGGCACACCGCTCGTCGTCTCTGCTGCGCTCTTCGCACAGGGGAAGAACGAGCCAGCCGCCCGACTCGCGACAGCTGGAATCGTGGCGTGGGGTGCTGCAAAGGTGGTCAAGAGCGTCGTCGGTCGCAGCCGACCCGCAGCCCACCTCGAGGAGACACATCTTCGGATTGGATCAGCCGGCCACGGTCTCGGCTTCCCTTCTGGGCATGCTGCCGTCGCAACCGCGGTCGGAATCTCTCTCGCTGAACAGATCAGGAGCGGAGGGTCCCTTGTCGCGATAGCGGTGCCAAGCGTCGTTGGGTTCAGCCGAATGTATGTGGGAGCTCACTACCCTCTGGACGTCGTCGGTGGGCTCGGGCTCGGGCTTGCTGCGTCATGTTCCACACAGCTCTTGGCTATCGCGGTCGCTGCTATTCGCCGGGGTTCCCAATCTCCGAAGCCTTAGCCGACAAGGCCTCGAATCCGTCAATGAGCCGCTCAATCGCGGGGGCGAGGACCACAAGCACATTATCAACCTGGTTGAGGCCTTTCTCGGTGAGAACCACGATTCGCCCTCTCCCATCCTCTGGGTCGATTAAGCGACGCACGAGCTCCTTTCCCTCGAGTTGATCGAGGACCTTCGTCATTCCGCCGGTGCTCATCGCCAACGAATCGGCAAGATGTACCGGTCGAGCTGGTCCGGCCTTGCGAAGCGATATCAGGACCCAAAGCTGAGCGTTCCCGACCACAGCGTTGGACCCCTCCGAGAGCATGAGATCGGTGACTTCGGTCCCCGACTGGGTTATCAGCAAGAGAGCTTCGGTTGTGACGTCCCTGGACGGCATCCCGGCGCCTACGCCTCGTTCTGCTCTGCCTCGTCGAGGCGAGCCCTGGTGTCGGCCTCGACCTCATGGTCCTCGTCGAGCACATTGAGCAGATCGTTCATGTGATGGAACCCGAGCTTGAGGCCCTCCAACTCGAGCTTCGAACCAGTGGACTCGTCTTCGATCACGGCCGTGCGGGTGTTTACCCGCTTCTTGATCGTCACCACGAGATGGTTGCGATCCATGACCTCGAGCAACTCAAGGTGCTTGGCGAGAAGCAAGCTCTGACCCATCGACGTTGCGAGCGCGTAGAGTTTGGTCGGTGTCGCTGCGAGCACAACGACGGGTGGCTTGCCCTTCCCTGCTGCAAGCGATCCGACGGCCATACCACCGGCGGCGCCAGCTGCCTTACCCCAGCTGTTTCCATCTGTCGCAGCCCCGCCCACGAGTGAACCGGCTGCGGTGCCCGCAGCTCGCTTCCACAGCATGCCTTTTGGCTGAAAGTCTCCAGCGACGAAGACCTCATCGTCACCCGTGGCCTCGCGCGCTAGATCTACCATCTTCTGTTTCAGGTTCATCGCTGCTCCGATTCTCGAATCGCTTCCTGAGCGAGAGATTATCGACTCTTCTGCGCTCAGGCGACGACCGAGCGCCGAGGCGGCGTTCGCTCGGACGACGGCTCCGGTACGCTGGTCGGGATGTCACAAGAACTCGAGTATGGGTTGCAGGTCGCCGGACCCTACAAGCGACTCCTTGAAGCAGCCACCCTTGTCAAGGAACGGGGCATGGTTGCCCTCGCTCTACCCGACCACTACCTGCTCGCCTTGAGCGATGAACTCGCAGCGACAACGCCGGCCCCCGATGCACTCATACAACTTGGCGGGCTTGCACGAGAGACCGAAGGCATCGATCTCGTCGTGCTCGTCGCCCCAATCACCTTTCGGCATCCGGCCGTACTCGCCAAAACAGCGGTCACGCTCGATCGAATGTCAGGCGGGCGGTTCACCCTTGGGGTGGGTACCGGCTGGATGGATCGCGAGCACCAGGTCTTTGGTATCCCATATCCAGACAGAAAGGAACGCTTTGCCATGCTCGAGGAGGCGCTCGCCTACCTCTATGCGGCATTCGATCCCGACCACCCCGGCTACCAGGGAGAGCGATACCAACTCGAAGACTTCCCGCTGAGTCCGATGGCCGATCGTCGGATTCCACTCCTCGTCGGCGGCGTCGGAGAGCACAAGACTCCCCGCCTCGCAGGAACGTACGCAGACGAGTTCAATGTTTACCCTGGTCAGAATTTCGCAGAACGCATCCAGCGATGCCGCGACGCCGCGGTGACCGCTGGGCGAGACCCAGACAGAATCTTGATTTCCTCCGCTGGTCAGGTCATTGCCAAGGAGACTGAGGAGGAATTCGACGAGTACCTCGACGCCGAGGCAGTGGAACGTGGCATGTCCCGAGAGGATCTGGATACGTACTTCGCTGAACGGCGCCCGCCACAGGGAACGTTTCAGCAAGTCCGCAACATCCTCGATGACTATGCCGAGATGGGAATGCAGCGCTTCTACTTCCAGGGGATCTACACCGATGGCAACGCACCTGACCTGCTTGACGGGCTCGGGATCACATAGTGCAAAGGGTCACGGTCGACGTCGATGGCCCAGTATCGGTCATCGAATACGGGGGGTCTGGTCCGTTGGCCATCTGCGTCCACGGTCTCGAGGGATCGGCATACAACTGGCGCCTCATCGCCGACGATCTCACCAAGACGCACACCGTCGTCGCTCCAGACCTGCCGGGCTTTGGACACACTGAACCAGAGGGCCGGCCAGTCACAGTGGATGCGATCGCGGAGGTCGTCGCCGAGCTCATTCGTCACTACGGAGGAAATGCCCTAGTCATCGGAAACTCGATGGGCGGTCTCATCTCGATCCTTCTTGCAGCACGCCATCCTGAGACCGTTCGTGCCTTGGCACTTGTGAACCCGGCAAGCCCTGTCGCGAGCTGGCGCAAGGTTCGCCCGCTGTCGGCTCTGACACTTGGGACTCCGCTGCTGCCAGTGGTCGGCCCGCCTCTGATCAAGGCATACCGGGCAAGCCACACACCGGAGCAAGGGGTTGAGGAGTCGTACAAATTTGTGACAGCCGATCCCTCGACGGTCGACCCTGCGGCGCTCGAGGACGCGTTGGAGATTGCAAATCTCCGCCGGACCCAGCCGTGGTCTGCATCAGCGCTCACCAAGGCAAGCCGGTCAATCGCCCCCTACGTGCTCACCAAGGGCAGATTCACCTCGGTGGTTCACAACGTATCCCAGCCAACTTTGTTGATCCACGGTGCAAAGGACGACGTCATCCAGATGGACTCCGCTGTCTGGCTTGCGGACCAGCGTCCCGACTGGACCACGGTGTATTTCGAAGATCTCGGACACATTCCGATGATCGAAGCCCCCGACCGATTCATGCAGGTCTTCCGGACGTGGGAAGACGCGCTCTCCCCGAGCCGATAGCCGAAGACGATGCCCTGCTCTGCGCGGACGTGCGTCGTCGGGCTGAGTGCCAAGAGGATCGGAGCAACGCGCAGACCAACGCAGATGGCTTCAGATGTAATCGCACGGGCTTTGGGCGACAGCAACAACGTCTCCCGGTGGCTACGGAGCACGCCGAAGGAGCCGGAACGGATGATCCTCGTAGTAGATGGTGTACGCACCCGATTCCACAAGACGCTGAAACACTCGATCGAAGTCACGGTATGAATCGAGTCTCAACGCCACCCATTCAATCTCTACCGGCCCCTCCCCTTCGGGACCATCGATGCCGTAGTAGTACTCCTCGAACGGATTGGGGAAGAGGTAGACCTGTTCCCTGTTTGCGAGGTGTGGCACAAGCGTCGTCCATGCGGACACGGAGTCATGCGGCGGAATGATGTCGAGCATCGCCTCAATGCGTGCGTGGTGATCGTGGGGCTTCGCCCACACGGCCACAGGAGCCGCGGCGAACCAGACCCCAGCCACGACAAGAAGCGAAGCGACAATCGTCGCCGATCTGAGGTTCCTTCCACGGATCCGCTTGAACTGGTCGGCGCCGTAGGCACCAGCAATCACGACCACCACGATGAGATACGCCGTGTAGTGCCACTCGATTTCGTATTGGTACCCGTGGGTAGAGAAGACGTTGGCGAGAAGTGCTGGGATGCCGACGAGGAGCCACCGCCACGCCAGTAGTGCAAGCGGCATCGCCAGCACGAGGCCAGCCACATACCAAATGCGGGTCGGATCGGTCAAGGTGTCGAACCACACATCTGGCGACGTCAACAGCCCGACAACGATGCCGAGAGGCGTCTCCCCAAGATGGGTATATCGATACGAATACAGAAGCTCTCCTGTCGGGGACCACGCTGGAAGCAGAACGAGGAAGTTGAGGAGGAATGCGAACACACCAGTAGCCGCAAGCACTAGTCCCGTCCGCCGCTTAGCCATCAACCACCACACGGCAAGACCGAATGGCACGACGATTAGAGCGACATCCTCCTTCGCCGTTAGGGCGACGACGACTGCAGCGAATGCCAAGGCGTCTCTGTCCTTCTGCAACAGCACAACGGCCAAGAGCATCAACGGAATCACGAGGACCTCGGGATGGAAGGTGTCGCGTATCTGCCATTGGACTGCTGGGGAGATCAGCACAAGCGCAGCCGTCGTGAAAGCGAGCCACTGTCCGGCGCCAGCGTTCTTGGCAATCGCGAATGCGAGAAGTGACGACGCAGCGAGGGCGCCAATCGTCACGACGATGAGCGTGACGGCGCTGGGAAACACTGCGTAGAGCGGTGCAATGAGGATCAGGATGTATGAAGAGTGATCGGCGAAGAGATGCAGCCCCCTCACCGTGACGAATGGCTCCTTCAGCTGACTTAGGAGATACGTGCCCTGAGTGAAGATTCCGAGATCGAACGCATGGACGTGAAATCTGAAGAACTGTCCGATTCCAACGACGCTGAATCCAACCGACCACAGCGCAGCAAAACCCGAAGTGGATATCCACCCGGCTCTGTAGGACGCGGGCAATGCCGGATCGTCTCCGATGGTCGGACTCGATGCCGATTGGTCCTCGATCACACGGCCTCCGACGCAGCAACTGTTCGAACATCGCAGGTACGGTTCCTGCAATGAAGGGACGATACTCCGCACCGGTCGCTGCAATCGCCTTGGTGCTCGCCGCTTGCTCGCCTGCCATCTCGTCCGATGGCTTGGCGGATACATCATCGACCTCAATGCTCACACCGGTCACGACTTTGCCAACGACGACATCGACGACCGCAACAACGATCGCCCCGACCACCACCACTACGGTCTTCGTCGCTGACGAGCCATCCCGACAGACTCTCGTCATCAACGGCACCGGCGACGTCAACCTCGACCCTGCCTTCGTGAGGACCTTTCCTCAAACCGGCTACGCAGACGCCTGGACAGGGTTGTTCGGAGCGTTCCTTCGAGACGATCTCACTGTCGTCAATCTCGAGTGTTCGCCATCGGCCCTCGGGACACCGTGGGCCAAGCCCTGGACCTTCCGATGCGACCCGGAGGCGTTGCCTCCAATGGCAGCGGCTGGCGTTGACATCGCCAACTTGGCGAACAACCACGGCATGGACTACGGAATGGACGCCATGCTCGACGGTCGAGAGAACCTGCGAGGCGTCGGCATTGCACCAGTTGGGACTGGAGCAAACCGAGACGAGGCCTACGAACCGGTCATCATGGAGGTCAACGGATGGACCGTCGCCGTCATCGGAAGCGGCGGAGTGAATCCTGAGACCGGCAGTTGGATCGCTACTGACGACCGACCCGGAATGACGAGTGGAGACGACACGGCTTCGATTTCCGCCGCCATCACCGAGGCGAAAACACGAGCCGACATCGTCATCGTCACCGCCCACTGGGGAAAGAACGGCGAGGCAACGCCGAAGCCGTTCGAGATTGGACAGGCGAAGGCATGGGTCGACGCTGGTGCAGATGGGATCTTTGGCCATCACCAGCACGTGCTCCAACCGCTGATGTGGTACCAGGGAAGACCTATCGCGTTGGGGCTCGGGAACTTCATCTGGCAGGCCTTCCCTGCGAGTGCGCGGAAGACGGCAATCGCACAGTTCGTCTTCGAGCCGGACGGTTCAATATCGGCCTGTCTGCTTCCGGTCGTTATCGAACGGACCGGCCATCCTGTGCTTCAGGAGCCAGCGGCGCCTGTCTGTGGGGATTCGGGACCGAAGCGATAGCCAGTTCGCCCTCTTCGCCCCGTCGAACCGACACCTACAATCGACGCATGGCAATCATCGTGGCAGTGGCGAACCAGAAGGGTGGCGTGGCGAAGACGACCACAGTGCACACGCTCGCTGAGGCTCTGACCGATCTTGGCAAGCGCGTGTTGATGGTCGACCTGGACCCCCAGGCATGTCTCACGTTTGCGACCGGGATCGA
>Ga0070726_10001491_pt1 | contig 23417 bp, 12 predicted proteins | sample tdAd471_FD_67275 | JGI IMG/M metagenome (GOLD analysis project Ga0070726, IMG submission 67275) | Marine sediment microbial communities from the Atlantic coast under amendment with organic carbon and nitrate - tdAd47.1 | ecosystem: Environmental > Aquatic > Marine > Coastal > Sediment | place... | reverse complement strand
CATTATGAATATTTTTACACCGATTATTAACTTGATGAATGTGAACAGGGGGAGTGCTATTGGGTTGCTTTTACTGTTTGTCATGTCTGTTACTCAAGTGGGGACATCCCAAACCACTTTTACCCAAAGCAACTTGGACTTAGGCAGTGGATCTGTCGATCTAAGTACCTATCTCCAGTTTGGACCAGATGGAAGACTTTATGTAGCCGAACTCTATGGCCGCATTAAAGCTTATACGGTTACTAAAGATGGGCCTAATGCTTATCGAATAACCAATGAAGAAATTATAACGGGGGTTTACACCATTCCCAATCATGATGATGATGGATCGTTTAATAGTAAAGATGAACGAGAGTTAACAGCCATTGTTGTAGCGGGAACAGCATCCAATCCAGTGATTTATGCTAGTTCCAGCGATCCATGGTCTGGTGGCCCAGGTGGTGATGTCAATAAAGACACAAACTCTGGCGTCATAACACGCTTAACTTGGACGGGTTCGTCCTGGAGCACTATGGATTTGGTGAGAGGCTTACCTGCTTCAGAAGAAAATCATGCCTCGCATGGATTGGAATTAGCCACGATAAATGGAACTAATTATCTGCTCTTATGCCAGGGAGGGAATACCAATGCGGGTTCTCCTTCTCAAAACTTCGCATGGACAACAGAATATGCCTTGTCTGCCGCGATCTTGGCAATCAACTTAGATGTGCTAGATGGTATGTCTACCAAGAATGATGGACGTCCCTATAAATATGACTTACCGACGGTAGATGATCCTACACGAGATAATGCCAATGGCATCGAGGATCCCAACCAGGCAGGATATAATGGAATTGATGTGGGTGATCCATGGGGAGGTAACGATGGTTTGAACCAAGCCAAGCTTGTTCCTGGTGGACCTGTTCAGATTTTCTCACCTGGATACCGCAATACCTATGATATGGTCATTACGGAAAGTGGCGCACTATATGCCACGGATAATGGTGCGAATGCAGGGTGGGGAGGATTTCCAGAAAATGAAGGATTGGGAGGTAATGCTACCAATAATTATAGGGTAGGGGAGCCAGGAAGTTCAACACCTGATAACGGAGAAGGCCCCATCGTGAATGAGGATCATTTAAGTATAATCACTACCAATATTAATAGCTATACTTTTGGTAGCTTTTATGGCGGTCACCCCAACCCGATTCGGTCTAATCCGAGTGGCGCAGGTTTGTTTACAAGAGGCCCTCATTCAAGTGATCCAGGAGATTCTAATGGCAATAGCTATACTGATGACTGGTTTAGAACCACGATTCTAGATGTGAATGATCCCAACTTTAAAACCCGATCACTACCTGTTGACTGGCCGCCAGTTCCTGTCAGTGCTGCCAACCCGGTGGAAGGAGATTACCGACTTACGGGAGCTGCAAACCCTGATGGACCTAGTGATGCTGTCGTCACTACCTTATTGAACAACTCGAATGGTATTGATGAATATACCGCATCGGGAGATATGAAAGGTAGTCTTATTATTGGCCGAAGTAATGGTTCTTTGCATAGAATTTTTGTCGACGCAAATGGTAATTTGATCAGTAAAGAAGCGGGCTGGGTAACTGGTTTAGGTAGTGATGCTAATGCCCTGGGCATTACCTGTAATGGTGATAATGATCCCTTTCCTGGAACCATCTGGGTAGGTACCTTTAATGATAAAATTGTAGTCTTAGAACCCAATACCGAAGTAGTCGAATGTATACTACCTGGCGAATCTGGCTATGATCCGCAAGGAGACAATGATAGCGATGGTTATACCAATGAAGATGAAGACATCAACGGAACGGATCTTTGTGCAGCTAATTCTAAACCAGAAGATTTTGATGACGATAAAGTATCAGATCGACTGGACCTCGATGATGACAATGATGGCATCAATGACGAAATAGATCCTTTCCAATTAGGAACACCCTTTAATATTCCTGTAACTAATGAGTTGTTTAACAATCAAAGTTCATTGAAGGGATACAAAGGCTTGGGACTAACCGGGCTAATGAATAATGGAGCTGCTAACCCCAATTACCTCGAATGGTTAGATGATCCAGATGCTTCGGAAACAGATAGCGATGACATCTTGGGCGGAGCGATTGGTGCAGTCACTATATATCAAACGAGCGGCGATGCGATCAATAATGACCAAGAAAAAGCTTTTCAATACGGAATTAATGTCAATGCTAATTCTGGAAAAATCATTGTATCGAGCCGAATGCTCATACCCTTTAAGAACTTTGAAACTGACGAATCACAAGGGATTTATATCGGAACCGGTTTTCAAGATAACTATGTAAAACTGATACTAACTGCAGGCGGTTTAGAGGTGCGGGGAGAAAATAATGATGTGGCCCTAACGGGATTACCAACCGCAGCAATCGGAATACCTTCATCTAATCTAGATTTATTTTTTAAAGTTGATCCTGCTGCAGGAACCGCGCAAGCTGCTTACTCAACTGATGAAGGAACGACGATTACTGATATAGGAAGTCCTTTTGCTCTAACTGGCGCTTTACTCACGGCCTTGCAGGATAGTAATACGCCAATGGCTGTTGGGATCATAGGTACCTCTGGATCCAATCCTGAATTTGCAGCCTCTTGGGACTTTCTCAATGTAGCAGCGGAGAATGATGTAGCGGAAGGAGAAGTTGTATTTAGAGTAAATGCTGGTGGTGAGACCTTAACGGCCATCGATGGCGGATTGGATTGGGTGTCTGATATTGACGCTACCTTGCCGGTCAATGGTTTTACAGTTAATGCGGAAAATAATACCGCTTTTGGACCACCCTCTAGCTGGGCACCTGGTACGGATGCCGAAATTCAAAGCGCCACGCCATTCGATCTGTTCCAATGGGAGCGCTGGGATGTAGATGATCCTGAGCCCGAAATCAATATGACTTATACTTTTAATGTTGGTGATGCAGGTGATTATACCGTCCGCTTGTTTTTCAGGGATACCTATTCTGGAACATCCCAACCGGGCGAACGTGTATTTAGCGTTAATATTAATGGGGTATCCTATCCTGCCCTTACCGATATTGATATATCCGCAAATCCTGGCCCTGATTTGGCCGCTGTGATTGAGGTAGATGTTACGATTGCTACCACACAGTTGGAGGTAGAATTTATAAGAGATATCCAAAGTGCTTTTGTTAGTGGACTTGAGATTATAAAGGGAGGAGACACCGGCGTGCCCATCGTAGCTCAATCGGTACCTAATCAAACCAATGAGGAGGGGGATAATGCAAATATTACGGTTGTAGCATCTGGAGGTGATAGTGATCTTACTTTCTCCGCAACAGGTTTGCCAGCAGGAGTATCTATCGACCCTACCAATGGTTTAATTGGAGGTACTATTGATCCGGGTGCAGCAAACAATAGCCCATACAATGTGATCGTCACGGTCGACGACAATGATGAATTTAATAGTGATGCCAAGGTGGTTAGTTTCACATGGACGGTTACAACCAATGGTGGAATTCCCGATACTTGGACCAATATCACCAATAGCAGCGAACACATACCTCGCCACGAAAATTCGATGGTTCAGGCAGGTGACAAGTTTTATATCTTTGGAGGCCGAGAGAGCCCCCACGTTGTAGAAGTATATGATTATAATACCAATACTTGGTCGACAGCATCGAATGGCCCAGAGCAATTCAATCATTTCCAGGCGACGACTTATCAAGGTCTAATCTGGGTGATTGGTGCTTTTGAAGATAATGTATATCCAGTTGAGCAACCCGAGGAATTCATTTGGATTTTTGATCCAACGAATAATGAATGGATTCAAGGCCCTAGCATTCCAACTGCTCGACGCAGAGGTTCTGCGGGCTTAGTCGTTTACAACAATAAATTCTATGTGGCAGGTGGTAACACCATTGGTCATGATGGCGGTTATGTACCCTGGTTGGATGAATACGATCCGGTTACTAATACATGGACTGCACTAGCTGATGCGCCTAATGCACGGGATCACTTCCATGCAACGGTCGTAGATGGTAAATTATACCTGGCTGGAGGCCGCTTATCTGGTGGTGATGGAGGAACATTTGAACCTCGAATTGAAGAAGTAGATGTTTATGACTTTGGTACGGGAACCTGGACTACTTTACCTGCAGCCAGTAATTTGCCTACTCCTAGAGGTGGAACGACTACTGTTAACTTCAAAGGAGAGGTGGTCGTTATCGGTGGAGAAGGAGATGGTCAAGCTTTTGATAATGCAGAAGCTTTGGATCCAACTTCAGGAACCTGGCGCTCCTTGGCGCCCATGAATAATGCTAGACATGGTACACAAGCTATTGTTTCTGGTGATGGAATCCATATTTCATCTGGCTCTCCCAACCAAGGTGGTGGCAGTCAGAATAATATGGAGGTATATGGTATCGATAACCCTACTGGGATTGCGCTAGTGGCGAGTACGCTGAGCGTACCTGCAACAGTAAGTATTGATGCCGCTACGACGCAAATCATTACGATTGATAATACAGGAGGGAATATTGGTGTTTTTGTCACAGACATAAGCCTTGGAGGAGATAATGGCGGTGATTTTGCGATTACCGCAGGCAATCCTGGCCCTTTCTTAATAGCTGCAGGTAGCTCTCATCAAATAGCTGTAATCAATAATGGCAGCAGCAATTTAAATGCTGCGACCCTAACTATCAATTATGGAGAGGCTTCATCTGCTACAATAGATATCAATCTAGGAACCAACAGCACACCAGTAGCCGCTTTTACAGCTACACCAACGACCGGTTCTGCACCTTTAGCCGTTGCATTTGATGCGTCGGCCTCTTCCGATCCTGATCAAGGAGATGTGTTGACTTACAGCTGGGATTTCGGAGACGGGAATAGTGGAACTGGCGTAACTACTAATCACTCTTATGTAAATGATGGGCAATATACGGCTACCCTGACTGTAAGTGATGGTGCCTTGACTGCTATCGCAACAGAAGTTATAACAGTTGGTTCCGTAAGTCCCGGACAATCGGTCTATCGGGTGAATGCTGGTGGAGAAACGCTGGCTGCCATCGATGGCGGAACAGATTGGATTAGTGATATTGATGCCACGAAAGCCGTCAATGGTTTTGAGGTTATAGGAGCTACTAGTACGGCCTATGGTCCTCCTCCTGCTTGGGATCCTGCAGTGATAGCTGGCATTCAAGCTAGTACACCATTTGATATATTTGAATGGGAACGCTGGGATCAAGATGATGATGAACCCGAGGTGAATATGACCTATAGTTTCAATATGGCTTCGGCTGGAACCTATACTGTTCGTCTATACTTTAGAGATACCTATAGTGGAACAGCACAACCCGGACAAAGAGTATTCAGTATTACGCTGAATGGTGCTGCTGTTCCTGCTTTAACAGATATTGATCTCGCTGCTAATCCTGGCCCCAATTTGGCTACTGTGATAGAAGTGGAGACGACGATAAGCGGTAACCTGTTGGATATTGCCTTTTTGCGAAACCAACAAAGTCCGATGATTAGTGGAATTGAAATTCTGCAAACAGGAGGAGGGGAAGTGCCAATCGTAGTGCAGGCTATTGACGATCAAACTTCTGAAGAGGGCGCTGTGATTTCACTAGGGGTACAAGCTTCTGGTGGCGACGGCGCGCTGAATTATGAGGCAACCGGTTTGCCTCCTGGGCTAGCTATTGACCTTGTAAGCGGTTTGATTTCTGGAACAGTTGAAGCTGGTGCTATTGCTAATAGTCCGTATGCTGTTCAAGTTACCGTGGACGATGCCGATGCCGGTAGTGCCGATGCACAGGTGATTTCCTTCGAATGGGTTATCACCCTAGAGAATACGAATACGGCACCCGTTGCTTCATTCATAGCTACACCTACTAGTGGCGATGCACCGCTACTGGTGAGTTTTGATGCATCGGCTTCTAGTGATGTAGATGTGGATGATGTCTTGACCTACAGTTGGGATTTCGGCGATGGGAATACGGGGTCAGGTGTTACCACTACACATACCTACCTAGCAGAAGGTGTCTATACGGCGACCCTAACGGTTAGTGATGGCATAGAAAGTAGTACAGCAACGGCAACGATTACAGTAGGAGCAGTGAATACGGCACCCGTTGCTTCATTCATAGCTACACCTACTAGTGGCGATGCACCGCTACTGGTGAGTTTTGATGCATCGGCTTCTAGTGATGTAGATGTAGATGATGTCTTGACCTACAGTTGGGATTTCGGCGATGGGAATACGGGGTCAGGTGTTACTACCACACATACCTACCTAGCAGAAGGTGTCTATACGGCGACCCTAACGGTTAGTGATGGCATAGAAAGTAGTACAGCAACGGCAACGATCACAGTAGGAGCAGCGAATACAGCACCCGTTGCTTCATTCATAGCTACACCTACCAGTGGCGATGCACCGCTATTGGTGAGTTTTGATGCATCGGCTTCTAGTGATGTAGATGTGGATGATGTCTTGACCTACAGCTGGGATTTCGGTGATGGGGATACGGGGTCAGGTGTTACTACCACACATACCTACCTAGCAGAAGGCGTCTATACGGCGACCCTAACGGTTAGTGATGGAGTATTGACAAATACCACAACGGCAATAATTACAGTGGGAGCTGCTAATCAGGCACCTATTGCTGCCTTTGTGACGAATACAATTAGCGGCTTAGTCCCCTTAGTTGTTAATTTTGATGCAACTATTTCCTCTGATCCTGATGAAGACCCTTTAACCTATAGCTGGGATTTTGGAGACGGCAATACGGGGTCAGGTGTTAATTTTACCCACACTTATGTAACGCCAGGTTTCTATACGGCTACTTTAACCGTCAGTGACGGACAAGCCAGTTCAGAAACGTCGATTGGTATCAGAGTAGATGATCCTAATTCTGCGCCTTTATTGGCCTTCTCTGCCAATCCAACTACGGGAACAGGGCCATTATTAGTCAATTTTGATGCTTCTGGGACGATAGATCCAGAGAATGATCCGATGACTTTCAATTGGGACTTTGGTGATGGTTCTTCTAGTACAGCTGCTATCACTAGCCATACTTTCCAAAGTGAAGGCGTGTATACCGTAACCTTATCGGTTAGTGATGGCGCACTCACGAGTCAAGGAACGGTCAACATAGTTGTTGAAGCCACTGGTTGTGAAGAAGTCGTTGTTAATTCGAATGATTTCGAAAGTGGCTGGGGAATTTGGAATGATGGAGGTAGTGATGCCCGCAGAAGTCTAACCGATGCTGAATTTGCCAATAGTGGAAATTACTGTGTACGCCTAAGGGACAATAGCTCAACTTCATTCATCACTTCTGATGTGCTAGACTTGAGTTCATTTGATGAAGTAAATATAGATTTGAATTTCTTGCCGGTTAGTATGGATAATGCATCTGAAGACTTCTGGTTGCAAATCTCTACAGATAATGGTGCTAGTTGGGATATCGTGAGAGATTGGGATGCGGGTATAGATTTCAATAATAATGTACGCGTCTTTGAGACGGTGCCGATTGCTGGACCTTTCTCTGCCACTACTAAATTCCGCTTTCGGGTGGATGCTTCTGGTAATTCCGATTGGATTTATCTAGATGATGTAGTGATCAGAGGTTGTTCTACGAATGGGGCACAAAATCAAGCGCCTACCGCTTTATTCATAGCTTCAACATTGATTGGGCCAGCACCATTGGCTGTTGACTTTGATGCAAGTCTTTCTTCTGATCCAGATGGCGATCCACTGACCTACACTTGGGATTTTGGTGATGGTAGTACAGCTACAGGCGTGAGCCCTAGCCATGTTTTCCAAAGCACAGGAACTTACACGGTTAAATTGATCGTTTCTGACGGACAAGCTTCTACAGAATCCATTGTCACGATCTTTGCTGGTATCGGAAATGAAGCTCCCATTGCGATTTTTAATGCTACTCCTACCACAGGTGATGCACCTCTCTTAGTTAGCTTTGATGCAAGTCTTTCTTCTGATCCAGATGAAGACCCACTGACTTATAGTTGGACCTTTGGTGACGGTGCTACAGGTACTGGTGTTAGTCCTACTCATACTTACGTAAATGGTGGTGTTTATACCGCAACCTTAACCGTAAGCGATGGGCAGGCGAGTACAACTGCTACCCAAACTATTACGGTTATTGCACCCAATGTGGGCCCAACAGCTAGCTTTACGGCAACACCGACTAGCGGAGACGCAGCCTTACTCGTCAGCTTTGATGCCTCAGGCTCTTCTGATCCAGAAAACGATCCACTAACTTATAATTGGACCTTTGGTGATGGAGGTACAGGTTCTGGAATTACGCCTAGCCATACTTATGTAACAGCAGGTACTTACACTGCTACCCTGACCGTTAGTGATGGAGAGTTCTCCGATCAGACTACACAGCTAATTACTGTAAATGTGCCTAACTTATCACCAACGGCTAGCTTTACCGCAACACCAACAAGTGGTGATGTTGCCTTACTCGTTAGCTTTGATGCCTCAGGCTCTTCTGATCCAGAAAACGATCCATTGACTTACAATTGGACCTTTGGTGATGGAGGTACGGGTACTGGAATTACACCAACACATACTTATACAACAGGAGGTGTTTTCACGGTAACTTTAACGGTAAGTGATGGACAATCCAGTGATCAAGCTACCACCACCATTACGGTGGTTTCACCCAATCAAGGACCTACAGCATTATTCTTGGCTTCGACCACAAGTGGACCGGCGCCATTGAATGTTAGCTTTGATGGTGGTCTTTCTTCTGATCCAGAGAATGATCCATTGACTTATAGTTGGACCTTTGGCGATGGTGGAACAGCTACAGGAGTTTCACCTTCTTACCAGTTCAATACACCTGGGGTTTACACCGTGACACTAACCGTGAGTGATGGGGCCTTATCAGATCAATCGACAACGACAATTACCGTAACTGCAGCCAATCAAGCACCAACGGCTAGTTTCACCGCTACACCAACGAGTGGCGATGCAGCCCTCTTTGTTAGCTTTGATGCTACGGGCTCTTCTGATCCAGAAAATGATCCTTTGACGTATAGTTGGATTTTCGGCGATGGCAGTTCTGGTTCAGGTGTTACCACAACACATACTTACCTAGCAGAAGGTGTCTTTACAGTAACCTTGACAGTAAGTGATGGAACTTTGGTTGGTACAGCGACAGCGACTATTACTGTACAAACGGATGGCTGTAGCACAGTGGTGGTGGATGCTGAAGACTTTGAAGGTGGTTGGGGAATCTGGAATGATGGAGGAGCAGATGCTCGAAGAAATGCCAATGACCGTGACTATGCCAATAGTGGCACCTATGCGGTGAGACTAAGAGATAATTCTACTTCTTCACACATGACAACGGACGCACTGGATTTAAGCACCTATGAAGAATTGACGGTAGATTTCAGTTATATCACAGTAAGTATGGATAATGTAACAGAAGATTTCATACTACTTATTTCTACTAATGGTGGTGCAACTTTCACCGAGTTAGAATCTTGGAGGAGAGGAATTGATTTTGATAACAATGAACGAATGTTTGATCAGGTCATTATCCCTGGACCTTTCTCTGAAAATACCGTTTTCCGTTTCTTATGTGATGCTTCCAATAATTCAGATTGGGTATACATTGATGATGTGGTGATTACTGGTTGTACCACGGGTGCCACCAACGGACGAGTGGCCAGCAGTACTAGCGGATTTAATGCTAATATGGCAGCTACTACACAACAGATTCAGAAAGATGAATTAGGTCAAGTAGAGGTAAACGAAGACTTATCGAAGGTGGTAATATTCCCTAATCCAACGCGGAATGCCTTAAACATTAGGAACCTACCAGCAGAGGCGAGTTTACAACTTTTTGACCTCAATGGTAAATTGTTGATCAATACGAAATATACAGAAACACTTGATTTGACGAATTACAGTAATGGTATTTACATACTATCTGTGCAAACAGAAACTGCTGTTCGCCGCATCAAAGTGATTAAAGATTAGAACGAAATAAGTGCAGCCTCCACTTCATGTAATCGAGGGGGAGGCTGCCTATTTTAGTTTTTTTTAGCAGAGAAGAATAATTGATGATACGGGACATCAATTCATTTGTGTGAACATATTTTTCCTTACCTTTAGCTTTCATGAAAGCGATCATTCCTGTAGCAGGCGCTGGCACCCGATTACGCCCTCTCACTTACACGCAACCGAAGCCCCTTATTCCGGTTGCAGGCAAGCCTATTATATCCTTTCTTATCGAACAGCTTGTGGATGTTGGCATCCGTGATTTCATTTTTATCATTGGTTATCTCGGTGAAAAAATTAAAAACTTTGTAGAGCAAACTTACCCAGAACTCAATAAGACATTTGTTACCCAGGAGGAGCGCCTCGGATCAGCTCATGCTATCTGGACAGCCAAAGAACACTTCAAAGATGCTGATGAAGTGTTTGTCTTTTTTGGAGACATTATCATTGATGCTGACTTTCGAAAAATCGTTGATCATCCACAATCTTGCCTCGGGGTGAAAAAAGTACGTGACCCAAGAGAATTTGGTGTAGTAGAATTTAATATCGATGGGAATGTAAGTCGGGTAGTAGAGAAACCCAAGATTCCAAAGTCGGATATGGCAATGGTTGGCTTTTACAAAATAAAAGAAGTCAAAGACCTGATTGGCGCATTAGATTTTAATATCCAGCATAACCTCCGGTCCAATGGCGAATTCCCATTAACGGATGCACTCATGCGAATGATCGAGAAGGGAGTACCTTTCAGTGCGATTACGGTTGATAATTGGTTCAACTGCGGTAAAAAGGAAGTTTTGTTGGAAACAAATGCGACTTTATTGGATAGAGAGGGGTATGCTTCCAATGATTTACCTACCTATGATAATGCCATTATCATTCATCCAGTGAGTATTGGGGATGGGTGTCAAATTGCCAATTCCATTATCGGGCCTCATGCGACGATCGGGCATAATGCAGTGATTACCAATGCTATCATAAAAAACTCTATCATTGGTAATTTTGCCTTTATTAAAGAAGTAATTCTACAAAAATCGGTGGTGGGTAACGATACAGCGATTACTGGCCTTCGTCAAAGCCTCAATATTGGCGATAATACGGAAATTGACTTCAGCTCACCAGCCGGCTAATTGCAATACTATTTTCACATTTTTTCTGTCTCTTTTTTAGACAGAATCAGCGACAAAGTGGCAAAGCAAAAAATCACTTCAACTAAAGCTTGATTCCAAATAAATAGATATGAGAATAGCGGTTTTTAGAAAGGCTCATTTTAATGCAGCGCATCGTTTACACAACCCCAATTGGTCAGAAGAGAAAAACGATGAAGTCTTTGGTTTATGTAATAACCCAAACTATCACGGGCACAATTACGAGTTGGAAGTAAAGGTGATGGGAGAGGTGGATCCCGAGACAGGATATCTAATTGATTTGAAAGTGTTGAAGGAAATGATCAAAGAAGAGGTAGAACAACGCTTTGACCATAAGAACCTCAACCTGGATACCGAAGAATTTAAGCATTTAAATCCCACCGCAGAACATATCTGCTATGTGATTTGGCAATTGATTCGCGCCCGCTTAGATACAAAATATGACCTACAGGTTCGTCTTTTTGAAACACCAAGAAATTTCGTTGAATACCCCGCTTAAGGCCCAATCTTACGCTTGAAAAAACGTAGTGTTTTGATGACCGTCCCTTGATTATTGACTAAACTCACCAAATACAAACCCGTCGGCAAAGTTGAAATATCATAACGTATTCCGTTTTCTGCCTTAAAGTTGATGACCTTCCGGCCAATGGTATTGTAGACGTCGATATGATCTACTATGGTATTATAGGGCAGTTCTATATAATTGGTGGAAGGATTTGGGAAAAGGCGAAGGCTTGCCCGATCCGCACCCACTATTACAGGACGTTGGATGGAATAGTCAAATTGTGTTTCGGCGATAACCCGATTAGGCTCAGTCTCATCAATAAACTCCATTTTGTAAGAAGCGTCACCAGAATTGCCAAAGGGGAAAATATGGAAATTGACCTCAGAGGTCTCACCCGGTGCCAAGTAAATGGATTCTTCGGAACTTAATGCTGGGTCAAGATTAGACTGCGTTTCGGGTAGGTAATAATTATTTTTATCACTTACTTCAGCTAACCAATCTAGGGGCTGACTAAGCACTGATTTTCTCCAAATCAGATTTAAGGCTTGGTCTCCTTGGTTCTGAATAGTAATCGACAATCTAAATTCTTTCGAGATGTCTGCCAGATCGTCAAAGACGACTTGATCCTGGGACTCAGGCAGCACCACGAGCTTACCTTGGGCACTAAGCGCCGCTGGTAATAACAAAAGACAGAAAAAATAAAGTAGAGCTTTATTCATACTCGTGGACTTTCTAGTAGCAGCTATCAAAATATAGACTTATCTTCCACTGCCTGGAACTAGGGGTTTAGAAAATGAGTTTTAAATCGTGAAAATACATAAATCACTGCATTTTAAGCAGATTTCAACAATATAACAATCTATTTAAGAAAAAGTCAACAGATTTAAATAATCTTTAACCAATTCTAGCTTTCGCCTGCTGTATGACGATCATGCGACTAATAAGGAGGGTTTAACGCGATTAATATGCCGAGTCAGCAAAAACATAGGGGCCAGCATCCACAAGATCATTTGCTGTTTGCAGCAAAGTGGGCATTGATATTTGATTGTTTGTCCATTATGTAACTTAATCAAACGGGTTCTTTTGGTGCGCTTATGACAAAATGATCATTTCGATTGACTAGTATCAATAGAATTTTTGAATTTGAGGATAGATAGGTTGAATTCCAGTAATAGCCAACGATTCAATGTTTTTTCGTTTTGGGTATACCTGATTTGGGGATAAAAGATAAGTCCTAAAAACTAATTGAACATTCAGCAGCATTATTCAATGCTTACTTGATGTATTTTGAACTGAAACCAGGGTATTCATTTTGGGCGAATCATAGTCTGTATTCAAGTGTGCTTACTGCTCCTATAAATATTATCTACTGCCGTATGTCTAGACTCTTTCTACTCTCCCTCCTTTTTGCTTTGTGCATCCAACATGTGCACGCCCAATCCGCGACCTTGAGCGGTACTGTATCAGATAGGGAGAGTGGAGAAACCCTCATCGGTGCAAGTGTGTTAGTAGGGGGTCAATCGATGGGGACTACGACCAACGAATACGGCTATTACTCGCTCAGTTTACCTACCAACGACTCACTTCGTATCGAAATCAGTTATGTTGGTTTCCAAACCCAGCTTCAGATGGTCTTCTTAACCGGAGACAAACAATTAAATATTGAATTATCTACAGGTGTTGAATTGAATGAAGTAGTTGTAAAAGCGAATGCTTTTGAGGACCAACTACGCTCGACTGAAATGAGTGTCGAAGTCATTTCCACCAAAGATGCCAAAGTTATCCCAGTATTGCTCGGCGAAAGTGATATTCTAAAAACGATACAATTGAAACCGGGTATTCCCTCAGGATCGGAAGGGACTACTGGCTTATTCGTTCGAGGGGGAAGTAATGACCAAAATCTGATTGTATTGGATGAGGCGGTGGTTTATAATGCCAATCACCTATTCGGATTCTTTAGTACCTTCAATACGGATGCGGTTAAAGACCTAAAGATTTACAAAGGAGGCTTCCCCGCTCAATATGGTGGGCGACTGTCTTCTGTAATTGATGTGAAACTCAAGGAGGGAAACAATAAGAAGTTTTCGGGCGAAGGGGGGATTGGTTTGATCGCTTCGCGATTAACCCTAGAAGGCCCCATACAGAAAGACGAATCCTCCTTTATCGTATCAGGCAGAAGAACATATGTAGATGTATTCACGCGACTTGTCAATCAAGCTAATCAGGGAAAAGAAGATTATAGCCCCATTCCTGACTACTTTTTTTATGATTTGAATACGAAGGTGAACTTTCGGCTCAGCAAGAAGGATCGATTGTTTGTCAGCGGGTACTTTGGCCGGGATGTATTTGGGTTTGAAGGTGATTTTTTCAATTTCGATTTTGATTGGGGTAATGCTACAGGCACCGTCCGCTGGAATCACGTCTTTAACCCCAAACTATTTGCCAATACCACTTTTACCTATTCCGATTACCAATACAATATTGAAAATCAAGTGACTGGGTTCAATTTTCAGGTAGGATCCAATATTCGCGATGTCAACCTGAAAACAGACTTCTATTATACCCCATCCCATAAGCATACCATCCGGTTTGGCGGACATGCGACCGCACATAGTTTTAATGTCGGGCGGCTAAAAGCAGGCAGTGATGATGGAGAGATCAGCTTTTCGGCGGGCCAATCCTATAATGCCACCGAAATGGCGGCTTACCTATCCGATGATTGGACCATTACTAAAAAACTAAAAGCCAATCTAGGACTTAGGTTGAGTGGCTTCGAAAACGATGGGCAATTTTATAGCGCTTTGGAGCCTCGTTTATCCATCTTATACCAAATGCAGCCCAAGCTATCCCTCAAAGCCAGCTACGCTCGGATGAATCAATACCTACATTTGGTAGCCAATGCCGGAGTGACTTTACCGACGGATATTTGGTATCCCTCTACCCCCAAAGTAAAGCCTCAAAACAGTGATCAGGTAGCTGCTGGGGTTTCTTATCTTCTGGCTAAGAAATATTTCATGACGGCCGAGGTTTTCTACAAACGAATGGAAAACCAGTTGGAATTTGTGGATGCCGCAGAAATTTTCGCTAATGATGAATTGGAAAATGAATTTGCAATAGGAGAGGGACGGGGCTACGGTATGGAGTATAGCATTGAAAAAAAAGAAGGCTTATTGAAAGGTTGGATCGGGTATACTTGGTCTTTTGTGGAAAGAGGCAATTTTGAGGTATTGGATACTGATCAAAGTTTTGCCCAACAAGGCTTCTTTTCACCCGTCTACGATCGCCGACATGACCTGTCAGTGGTCGCTTTATACGAACTGAGCAAACGATTTACTTTTTCGGCCACGTTCGTGTATGGGTCTGGTGACCTGCGTTGGCTTCCCCTTGGGCGCTGGTCTTTTCAGGATGTACAAGGTGCTACTTTCGAATCAGTTGTTCCGGACTATCAGGGGCGCAACAATTTTCGCCTGCCTGCCTACCATCGGCTAGATGTAGGTTTGGTATGGAAATTTAACCCCAAATGGGGCGAAAATGACCTGACGTTTAGTGTGGTAAATGCCTACGATAGACGGAATACCTTCTTTATCTATTTCGAACCGGAATTCGTAGAGTTTGGAGAGGGCGATAATGCGGTTCGATTACCTGAAAGGGTCATTGCTCGGCAGGTCTCGCTATTCCCCATTTTACCTTCCGTGACTTGGAATTTCAATTTTTAAATCTAACCGATGAAATGCTCAATCCCTATCTTATGTGTGCTGTGTGCGATGAGTTGGCTAATGTCAGCTTGCAACTTAGATCAAGAAGTTGATCTCAAACTACCAGAATATGATAGCCGACTAGTAGTAGAGGGGTACTTAGAAGTAGGGCGGCCCTTCGCCGTTTTGTTGACGAGGTCATCTGGTTATTTCGACCCTTTTAATCTGAATGGGAATCAATTTCTGACAGATTTATTGGAAGGTGGTGCCAGGGTGACTATCAAGCAGGGTGACAAAGTGTATGAACTGGAAAATAGACTAACCGTTGATCGATTTACAGGTAAGTTCTTTAATTATTTCTTGGATATGCCTGTCCCTGCCAATTATGATGAAGCCTTTGAATTGGAGATTCTTACTGGAAAAGGAGACCGGATTTCAAGTACGACTCAATTATTGAAACCCATCTTAATTGATAGTGTGAATGTCGAATTTGACCCTGACGAACCGAGTTTAGCCCGCGTGCTTACTTATTTTACCGATCCACCCGATGAAACGAACTATTATCGACGGATGCTGAGTGAAGGCAATTTGGACAGCCTGGCTTTTCAGGATTTTAGCACATCAGATCGAGTAGTGGAAAATGTCGTTGTTTTCGGAACTCGCTATGTTTTCGAAGAAGGCGACTCGGTAATCAATACGCTATTTCATATCTCCGAAGATTATTACAACTTTTTGGAAAGCGTCCAGGGCGCGGTTCAGGCCAATGGCAATCCTTTTGCACAGCCCAGTCCCATCATATCTAATATCGAAAGTAATGCCAATGCAGTTGGAATATTCACGACGCTCAACTATGATAGGAGGGTCACTGTGATTAAAAGATAACCAAAAATAAAAGTCTATTTTCGAAGCCAAACGTCTCGCTGCGGGAAAGGAATTTCGACTTTTTCTTCTCTAAATAAGCGATCTATTTCAAATCGCATATCGCTTTTTACATCGTCAATGGCGGCCATTTCTTTCGACCAAAAGAAAAGTTCAAAATCTAGAGCGGAGTCACCAAAGTCCGCAAACCGGACAAAAGGGGCCGGCCGTTTCATGACCTTCGGATGGGCAATAGCCACCTCTAATAAGAGTTTTTTTACCAATTGGGTGTCTGAACCATAAGCCACGCCGATATTGACCTTATATCGGACTCTATTCTGGAAATGACTCCAATTGATTACTTTTTCACCCACCAACTTAGAATTGGGGACAATCACCGTAATATTGCTGAGAGACTCCACCAAAGAAGTGCGGACGCCAATCCGTTTTACTCGACCTACCATGCCATCCACTTCCAAAATATCCCCTACCTCCACACTGCGTTCAAACAATAAAATAATCCCGCATACTAAGTCATTAAACGTTTGTTGCAATCCCAAACCGATACCGACCAAGAGGGCTGCTGCGCCACCTAATACAATGGATAGTTTGATATCCATAAATTCTAATGCGAGTAAAACGGCAAAAATATAGAAGACGTACTTCAACAGCTGATTGATTGCATATTGGGTGCCTACATTGATTTCTTTTTTTCGGTAATAGCTAAAAAGTACCAATTGGGTTACGATCCAGGCGAGTAGGCGAGTAGTAAATAGTATGAATACCGCTACCAATAGATTGGTTATGGTTATACTCTTGCCAAAGGCGTCAAAAAGTCCGTAATTAAGGTTGAGTTGACTCAAGATGAGGATAAGCGCCAAGACGTACATAATCGGTTGCACCAATTGACGGGGTGGATTGGCGGTCAGGCTATTATCCGTTTTTTTATCCTTGTCTTCTCGTTGATGAATGATATAGCGATGCACCAAGACTTCCGAGAAAATCCAGTCCAGTAACTGTGCCACTTGAAAAATTAAAAGCGCTTGGAGTACCGTGGAGGTGTAAAAAGGGCGTAGGTTGTCGGCACTGCCATAGGTGAAAAGTGGATAGTCAATTCCACTCAGCTGGAGCAATACCATGAAAGTAAACAGCAGATAGCTAAGACGTAGGTTTCGCTTTATTTTAGCTTGTTTCTCTTCCGGAACTTCCTCCTTGGTGAAATAGCTAGGCAACCACCGCTTCGTTAAGAGAGAATAAGTTGCTAGAATAATCAGCAAGCTCAATAGCAGAAATATCACCCGATCCAGCGTGATACTAAAGCCCCAGAGCATAAATAATTCCCTACTAAATAACTCACTCAGCTCCATAAGTAGCTATATCATTTTTCTGCATATAATAAATAGAGGATCCAGCCTCGGGGCTATCCGTGTAAAACAAGGCTCCTGCATCCAGGTCCCTAGTTTCGATGAAAGTTCGAACCGTTGCGGCTCGTTTTTCTTGCAATAGTAGCGGTACAATTCCCCAAATGAATACAAGAATCCCTAAAATTCCAATTCCCAGTTTGATGTATCCTTTCATGCTATCGCTTCCTAATTGATGAAATAATAAGCCCTTCTGCCTCTTAAATCTGTGCGGTAACTCCAGGGAACACTAAATAGAACATAATATAAGCCATTAATAGTGTTAGCGCGAGGTTCAAACTTTGCCCTACGAGGTAAAGAATGAAAGGCTTACCTCCAATAAAGTGGCCACGCAAGGCTTTGAAGTTAATCGATAAGCCTATACTCACGAAGGCTAGACAAAAGAGCCATCCCCTGATATTTTTGGTGAAACCACCAATCACACCTTGGTCAATCAAGGAATAAGCCTTATCCGGGCCAATCGCACTATAAATCGTAGAGAATAAAATAGATGCACCAATAAAGCCCAAAATGAATTTGGGAAAACGACGCCATATTTCACCCCATCCAATTTTTGATTCTCCGGTTTTCTCTACTTTGGTAGCGAAATAAACCGCCACACCAAAGGCAATCAAACCAATCAGCATATTTTGTATCATTTTGATGGTGGCCGCCACATTCAGGGCCTTCTCACCTAGGAAAGCGCCAGCAGCCACTACCGCGCCAGTCGCATCGATGGTTCCTCCGATCCAAGCTCCTCCCAGCACTTCAGGCATGCCTAGCCCATTTATCACAGCGGGCATCACAATCATCATGACCGAAGTAAAGATCATGGAGAGCCCTACTGCTACCGTCAACTCTTCCTTGGAAGCGTTGCTGGCGGCTGCCGTGGCTACCGCCGCCGACACCCCACAGACGGACATGTCTGCCGATATAGTGATGTTTAAAGATTTGGAAGAGATCTTCAGTACCTTTTGTCCAAACCAGTAGGTACTGACCAATACAATTGGGGTCACGATCCATGCCACAAAGATACCCGGTAAGCCAATGGCTAATATTTTGCTGAGCAAAATTTCTGCGCCTAGTAAGACCAGTCCCGTTTTGATATACAATTCGGTGCTGAGTGCTGGTTTGACCCATTCCGGTGTCCCAATCGTATTACTGATCAGTAAACCAATAATGATAGCCCAAGCTGCATACCCAAATCCGATGGCTTTCATATTGGCTTGTCCTGCTAGGAAATAGGATAGTAAGCCAATAAAAAAAACGAAGCAAAACCCAAGAAAAAAACGTTGCAAAGAAACGCCCATAAACCAACTAGCTATGGCGAAAAGCAAGCCTAATACAATGAGGAGTTGAAGTAATCCAGGCAACTTATTAGAGGCCTTAGCCTCGTATTTCTTTTTGCTGGCGTTGAAGGAATCGAGTGCTTCTCTCCAACTTACGATGGCAGCCTCTGCGGCCTTATTACTAGCTTCATCCTTGTATTGACTATTAGCTGCGCGTTGATCGGCTGCTACTGCTGCTGTTTTCGCACTTTCTGCTGCTGCTTTCGCCTGTTCGTATTGTTGCGTGGCCTTCTCCTTTTGAGCTTGTGCTTGTTTATTACTGACAATAAAGGATTGAAGGGGATTGTTCTTCCAACCACCGGGTTTTGTGGTTAAATTTTTCAGCAACTTTCCTATGTTCTCGCTGCTACCTTTGATTTTTTGTTGTTGATCAAAAGTAGTATACCAGGCTACTGTATGAAAGGGAGCTTTGGACTCTTCTGCGGCTAGCTTGGCGCTGAACGTCTTGTGTCGTTCCGCTATATTCTCTGGTGGATTGAGAAAAAACATCATCAATCCGAAAAGCAGAAGGAAGGCGCCAATCCAAATAGCCCAATAGTCGTCATGTTTAAATAAGCTGGTTTTTGACATGTTTGCTGTTGTTGGTTTTGATATCCTGCAAGACTTCCGAAGTTTTACTGGGGAGAGGTTAAGTTAAACGTCAGAAGTCCAAGTCTTACTACTGATTATAAAGTGTATTTATTGGGCTTGAAAATAAGTAATTTTTTAGCAATTATTTGTATCAAGGATCACTGGACTAATCTCTCTTTTTTCAGTCATTCAAAATGAGGAAAATACTTTTAGTGAAAGCTAAAAAATCATAAAACAAAGCTCTTTTCAAATCAAAAAGGCCTACCTTTGCACGTCTTTGTTAATTCCTATCATCATAAAATTCCAAACTAATGGCCGTACAAGTTGGTAATAAAGCACCTGCTTTCACTCTTTTTTCTTCTGATAAGCAAGCTGTTTCTCTCGCTGATTATGAGGGAAAAAATGTAGTACTTCTTTTCTTCCCTTTGGCGTTCACAGGGGTATGTACTACAGAGCTATGCAGTATGCGAGATAATATAGCCGATTATCAGGACTTAGATGCAGAGATTTTAGCCGTTTCTGTGGATTCTTTGTTTACATTGGATAAATTCAAAGCCGAACAAAGCTTAAACTTCCCGCTGTTATCCGATTTCAATAAGGAGACTGCGGTGGCATATGGTGCACTATATGAAGAATTTGTATTGGGTATGAAAGGCGTGGCAAAAAGATCCGCCTTTGTGATAGATAAAACAGGTGTTATTCGATATGCCGAAATCTTGGATAACGCAGGAGAATTACCTAATTTTGAAGCAGTTAAGGAAACTTTATCTAGCCTAAATTAGTTATAGCAAAAAAAAAATAAAGGTAGTATGTTGACATTCCATGCTGTTGAAGAACTGGAAGAAGTCATCGTTGAAGATGAAGTAGCTGATGCTGATACAGGAGAGCATGCGCAATTGGTCGTCTATAATGATGATCACAATACTTTTGAATGGGTGATTCAATGTTTCAAAGAAGTGCTCGATCATTCTCCTGAACAGTCAGAGCAGTTAGCACTATTGATTCATTTCAAAGGTAAGGCTACCGTGAAAACAGCACCGAAGTCAGTCTTGAAACCTAAGAAGGATGCCTTGGTCGATCGCGGATTATCAGCGGTTATAGAAGGAGGCAGCTAAGTTGTTTCTACTACTTTATTTATACTCAATACATTCTCTATTTAGGCGGTCTACTGCCGAGATTAAGAACGATAAAATGGGCAATTAGACGATGCGTCTATTGCCCTTGTTTTTTTAAACTATCTAGAAGTCATGCCAATTTTTTGGTTGGATGAAGAGGATTTATTGTTCCCACACCCATCTTTAGCTGATCCGAATGGCGTGTTGGCCTTGGGAGGTGACTTGCGACCAGAACGCTTGTTGCTGGCTTATCAGCATGGGATATTTCCTTGGTTCAATCCTGGTGAAGAAATCATATGGTGGTCTCCCGATCCCCGTTTTGTGCTCTTCCCTGCCGATTTGAAGGTGTCAAAAAGTATGCGGCCTTATTTCAACCAACAGAAATTTAGGGTTACCTACGATCAGTCTTTTGCGGAAGTCATGAAGGCCTGTCAAACGGTGGATCGCTTAGCGCAAGGGCAAGCCGGGACTTGGATAACGGGGAGCATGCTCGAAGCCTATGTCAAATTGCATGAACTGGGATTTGCGCATTCCGTCGAAGTATGGGAAGGTAATGACTTGGTAGGTGGTCTTTACGGTATCGCCTTAGGAAAGGTGTTCTTTGGCGAATCTATGTTTACACGACGGAGCAATGCCTCCAAATTTGGCTTCATTAGCTTGGTCAGGCACCTATCCGAAAAAGGCTATAATTTGATCGATTGTCAACAACCAACAAAGCACCTTAAAAGCTTAGGCGCCAAGAGTATTTCTCGGGCTAGTTTTTTAGAGTACTTGACTAAAAATAGAGCAGATGAATCGCTAAAAGGTAGCTGGCCTTAGGAACATGTTCTAAGCCGCATTGGCCTTGGTACGCAGATATTCTTCACCCCAATCGTTAAAACCTCAGTGATATTTGAAAAAGAGAATGATTTTCTTTTTTTTACCTGTCACAAGCAGCTGAATACATGAATACGATACAAGCTCGATCTTTGCCCCTACTTATCATTGGCATTATTTTTTGTTTGGGATTTAAAGGAGAGAATCCTTATCCGACAGATTATTTTCGCGCGCCAGTCAACACTCCCTTGAGGTTGTCGGGTACTTTTGGCGAATTGCGGTCCAATCATTTTCATGCTGGTATTGACATTAAAGGTGCGATTGGGGTTCCATTGGTGGCTATTGCAGAGGGCTACATCTGGCGGATCAAAGTGGAAGCGGGAGGTTATGGTAATGTATTGTATATCAAACACCCCAATGGGTTTACATCCGTCTATGCTCATATGAATAAGTTTGCTCCTGAAGTAGCAGAATATGTGAAAAGTAGGCAATACCAAGCCCAGCAGTTTCAGCAAGACTTGTACCCAAACCCTGAGCAGTTTCCGGTTGGAAAAGGGGAGAAGATTGGAGAAATGGGAACCTCGGGTTATTCCTTTGGGCCTCATCTTCATTTTGAAATACGAGACTCCAAAACAGAAAAGACCATCAATCCCTTACTGTTTGGCCTCGACGTTCCCGATACTCGGCAACCTCGAATGCACCAAATTCGGGTATATGAACTCAATAATCAACGAGAGACGCAAAAAGCAAAAAGCTATAGCCTATACTCAAAAGGCCAATGGATGGGACTGAAAGGGGACACTGTTTATGTCGATCAACCCAATGTAGGAATAGGCCTGAAGGTATATGATCACATGAATGGAGTGAACAATTGGAATGGAATCTATGCCTTGGATGTCTACCTGGAAGATTCCTTGCTGTATAATTATACCATGGAAAGCTTCTCCTTCGATGAATCCCGCTACCTCAACGCTCACCTTGATTACCGAGAACAAGTAACGGCTAAAAGCTATTTCAACCGCACCTTCAAGCTTCCCGGAAATAAGCTAAGTATCTATAAAGAGGAATCTAATCATGGCGTGGTTTGGGTGAATAGCGACAAGGCACAGAAGGTAGTCATGAAGGCGAGAGACATAGAGGGGAACACGTCTCAATTGCGCTTTTGGGTGAAACAGCGGCAAAGCCCTCAAGAAGCGAATGCTCCCAACTACAATTACCTGCTGCCTTATGATGAAGAGAACATGATCGATAATGGTTCCCTGAAGATTCACATGCCAAAAGGGACGCTCTATGAAAACCTCTACCTTTCTTATGAGTCGGTGGAAGACCCTGCTAAAGATATATTTTCAAATGTTCATCACCTGCATGATAATAAGACGCCGATTCATTTGTATTATGATATAGCTATTCGCCCTACTCGCTTACCTGAGGAGCTAGAGAGAAAAGCATTCATTGCCAATTGTACTAATGATAACAGGATAATCAACTATGGTGGAGAATGGGAAGATGGTCGACTGAAAACCCAAGTCAGGAACCTAGGCGATTTTTGCATTATGGTAGATACTATCGCTCCAACGATTGCCATCCGGCGGTTCAGTTCCAATATGAGGGCTTATGATCAGATGAGTTTTATTATTCGCGATAATGTCGCTACTTCAGGTAGAGCGAAAGGCCTTCGCTTCCGAGGCACCATAGATGGTCAATGGGTACTGATGGAATATGACTTGAAGAATGATCGCCTCACTCACCGTTTCGAGGATCGCTTACCTTCCGGACAGCATCAATTACGCTTAGAGGTTTGGGATAGCCAGGGAAATACCCGTATTCTTGAACGCAAATTCAGCACTTAAAGGGGGATAATGTTTAATGTGTAATGAAGAATTAATAATGTACAATGGGTAATTAATAATGTAGAATGATTAATTGATATTGTTTAA
>Ga0070726_10001490_pt1 | contig 23447 bp, 22 predicted proteins | sample tdAd471_FD_67275 | JGI IMG/M metagenome (GOLD analysis project Ga0070726, IMG submission 67275) | Marine sediment microbial communities from the Atlantic coast under amendment with organic carbon and nitrate - tdAd47.1 | ecosystem: Environmental > Aquatic > Marine > Coastal > Sediment | place... | reverse complement strand
CCATCGCGTAGACGTCGGTACGGCCGTCCACCGGGGCGCTTCCCTTCACCTGTTCGGGCGACATGTAGTAGAGCGAGCCGACGGGCGTGCCGCTCTCGGTGAGCCGCTCATCGGCCGCTGTCTTTGCCAGACCGAAGTCGGTGACCTTGAGCAACCCGTCCGGCGTCACGATCATGTTCTCGGGCTTCACGTCTCGGTGGATCACGCCGTGATCGTGAGCGAAGGACAGCGCGGCCAGCGCTTGCGAGGCGTAGTCGAGGGCCAGATCCAGTCCCAGCGGCTGCGCGGCGATCAGCGAGGCCAGCGACTCGCCGGCGACCAGCTCCTGGATCATGACCAGGTTCGGACCGTCCCGGAAGGCGTTCAGCACGCCGGCGATATTGGGGTGAGAGAGCCTCGCCTGTAGTTTGACCTCACGCAAGAAGCGCTCAGTCTGCTCCGGACTCTCTTCGTGGTCCGGCAGCAGGACCTTCATCGCCTCCAGTCGGCCGGTGATCCGGTGACGGACCTTGTACACGCGACCGACGCCCCCGCTGCCGAGCCGCTCGAGGACCTCGTACTCTCCGACCGTATCTCCGATCCGGATGCTCACCGTGTCGGCTCCGGGCGGTCTTCCGGTTGCGGCGAACGCGGTACGGCGAGAAGCATCCAGCGGTCGGCTTTGGCCCACTGCTTCTCAAACCGGCGCCGGCGTACCCTGCGCGGTTTGCTCCGCGCCGGGTCGTGGATCAACAGCCGGGCTTCGGAGAATCCCGTCACGACCGTGTAGTGTAACCGGCGCCCGCTGCGCACGCTGACGATTACCGGCCGACGTTTGCCGACGTGCTCTTCAAGTTCGGCCAGAGAGCCTCGCAGCGTGAAGGCATGGAAGCCTTGTTCCGCTAGATGTGCCTTCATGGCTGAAAGCCGAATGCCGCCCTCTTCCGGGGAGTAGAGCTTCTGGTACAGTTCTCGCGGCGAGTTCGCCTGCAGTTCTGGAATGCGCTCGCCCCAGTAGCCGACAACCATGCCCAAACTGGCGGCCCCGCAGCCCTTGTCGAGTTGACGAAAGAACGGAACGTCGAGGCGAACGTCGGTCGCCCCGCAGCACACCGCCCAGGCGCCGAAAATCAGGGCACGGGAAAGCAAGGCCTATTTGAGGACCAACACCAGCACGGCTGCCGCCAGCGCGATCACGATGTAGGTCAGCTCCTGGTTGCTCAGCGCCCCGCCGACGATCTCGGCGCCGGGCTCCTCGTCGCGAGCCTCCAGCTGCTCCACCTCGTCCGGCGAGAGCAACTCAACCGGTTCCTCCGTGGAGTCGATCCGCTCGACGCGGGAGGTCGGGTCAGCCGGGGCGGGGGGCTCGGCCGTCCCCGCGGCGGGAGCGACCGTCGTCCAAACCAGAGCCAGGGCCAAGACCGTTAGGAATCGTGAACGATTGCGAACACTCAGCATGTTGCCGAGTTTACCATCGAGATAATCCGTGGTAACCATAGCTAGGGCTTCTCTGGGCGGTTACCAGGAGAGACCTTGAGGAGTTTTCTCATGACCCACGTTCGGCTTCTTTTGCATACGACCATCGCCGTTGCGCTGGCCTGCGGCTTGGCGGGCTGCAACTCCGCTGACATGGAAGGGGCGGACGCTTCGGCCGAAAGCGCCGACGGCGCCGGCTGGTTCTCGTTTGGGGAGCCGGCCCCCGAGCCGGTCGTCGTGCCGGTGGGTACAGCCTTGCGCGTACGGACCACCAACACGCTCTCGACCGCCGTGAACTCGACCGGCGAGACGTTCGTCGGACATCTCGAAGAGCCTCTCGTAATCGACGGGAAGACGGTCGCCGAAAAGGGTGCGCAGGTGACTGGGCGCGTGGTGCTGTCCGACAAGGGCGGGCGAGTGAAGAATGTGGCGAGCATCGGAGTCACGCTCGACAGTCTGCAAACGGTTGACGGCGAGGCTGCCGTTGAAACCGGAAACTATGTGATTGAGGCGAAGAAGACGCTGGGCAAGGACGCCCAGAAGATCGGCATTGGAGCCGGAATCGGAGCCGCTATCGGCGCCGTGGCCGGCGGCGGGTCCGGAGCGGTGAAAGGCGCCGGCGTCGGCGCTGGCGGAGGCACGGGCGCCGTCCTCGCCACGCGAGGGGACCCCGCCGTGATTGCGGCGGAGTCCGTGATCGCGCTGAGCCTGGAAGCTCCCGTTACCGTCGCGGTCAAATAGAGCGCTACCAGCGGCGGCCTCGTCTGCGGCGGTCGCGCCGATCGTAGTGGTCGTCGTAGCGGTCATACCGACTCGAATACGGATCGCGATACCCATTGCGGTAATAGCCGTGATAGCGGCGGCTGTGGCTGCAGGCGTTGCAACCTCGCTTGAACTTGCGGTGTTTGCGGTAGTGATTGCGCTGGCAATACCGGCGGTTGCGATGGTGCGACTGGTTCCAGGCGAAGTACGAGCCAAAGGAACCGATGAACACCTGGAAGCCGCTCTGGCGATGGCGCGAGCCGTGCGATCCGTGGCCGAATAACGGAACGGCCAGCGCAGCGGTCAGCCCGAGAATGAGTGCGAGTCGTTTGGTCATCGTAGTCCCTCCGTCGTGTGGATTGCGGGGCGCACTGCTCTAGAGTGCAGTCAAGGGACCAAACAAGAGACCCTTTGTTTTCAACAGTCTTTGACTGCCGTGGAGCGGAATCCGGTCCATAAGAACCGGCGACACCAGCAGTGCCTCCTGGGGCTACTCGTTATCGATTAAGCCTGGTAGACTAGGCGGGCATGAAGAGCACAGTCCAGAACCTCCTCGATCGCCGCTCCTTCTTTCGCCGCTCTGCCGCGGCCGGGGCGGCCGTTGCGGCCGGCAGTTTGGTGACCGAGGGCGACCTTGAAGCCGCCATGCAGGCCGCACCTCAGATGTCGCGCCCGTCGGAGCTGAAGATCACTGACCTGCGCATCGCTCACGTAAAGGACGCGCCGATGCGCTGTCCGCTGATCAAGCTCTATACCAACCAAGGGATTGTCGGTCTGGGCGAGGTGCGCGACGGCGCCGACCCGCGTTACGCCCTGATGCTGAAGCCGCGGATCTTGGGAATGAACCCCTGCAACGTCGATCAGGTGTTTCGGCGCATCAAGCAGTTCGGCGGACATGCTCGCCAGGCCGGCGGCGTGTGCGGCGTGGAGATGGCGCTGTGGGACCTGGCCGGCAAGGCCTACAACTTGCCTGCCTACCAACTCATTGGCGGAAAATTTCGGGACCAAGTTCGCTGTTACGCCGACACGACCATTTCGCGTGATCCGCAAGTATTCGCGGACCGGCTGGCGAGACGGAAAGAGGAGCACGGCTTCACTTTCTTGAAGATGGACATGGGGACGCGGCTCTTCCCGGAGGACTCGGACAAGTATTGGACGCAGCCCGTCGGCCGCAGCCGTTGGGAGCGCAGCCGCGTGATGCACATGTTTACCGGAGAGGAACTGACTCCGGCGGGAGTCGACTTCCTCACCGAGTACGCGGGCGTCGTACGGGAACGCATCGGTTGGGAGACGCCGCTCGCCGCCGATCACTTCGGACACATCGGTCTGAATAGTTGCATCCGATTAGGCAAAGCGCTCGAAAAGTACAACCTCGCATGGCTCGAAGATATGGTGCCCTGGGAACACATGGACATCATGAAGCAGATCACGCAGGCCGTCGACATCCCGGTGCTGACGGGCGAGGACATCTTCCTAAAGGAGAAGTTCATGGAGTTGGTCGACAACCACGTCGTCGACATCGTCCACCCGGACCTGGCTTCCTCCGGCGGATTGCTGGAGACGAAGAAGATCGGCGACTACGCCCAAGAAGGCGGGGTCGGCATGGCGATGCACTTTGCCGGAACTCCGGTGAGCTTCATGGCCAACGTGCATTGCGCCGCGGCGACTGAGAACTTTATCGCCCTGGAGCACCACTCGGTGGACGTGCCCTGGTGGGAAGACATGGTGAAGGTGACCGGCAGCGGAATGCCGATCTTCCAGGACGGCTTCGCGCCGGTGCAGGACGGCCCGGGACTGGGCGTCGAGCTGGTCGACGAGGTCGTCAAAGAGCATCTCTACGAGCCGGGCTATTTCGAGCCGACTCCGGAATGGGACAAGGCCCCGTCGAACGACCGTTTGTGGAGCCTGAATCCGTCCCCGGCGCCTATGGCTTAACGACGAGCCGGTCGATGGCCCACCAGCCGTCCCAGTCGGGCGAGTTGTCGCGCAGATGCTCGTTGAGGCGGTCGCCGAATTCGGCGACCGCCTTCTCGACGTAGTCTCGACGCCGCTCGGCTTGGATGGCGATCGGCTCTCCCAGGACGACGCGATAGTGCTGTGAGCCCAATCGCTCGACGTGAGCGGTCAGCAATGGAGTTTCCGCTTGGAAGGCGATCGACGGCGCCCCCGCCGCGATGCGCAGTTGTTTTCCCAGACACGGGCCGTGGTGGCGCGAGTCTCCCATTAGATCGCCTCGAATCGTTACCACGTGGTTGCCCGCGAGCAGGCTCCGCAGGCGTTTGATGTAGCTTGGGTCCTTGCGATTGGGGATGACCACCCGTTCGCGCAAGTAGCGATTCTCCCCGCGACGGTGCAAGCGGCCGATCGTCGACTGTCCGAACCGGCTCCCGCTCGGGACGCCGTGTGCGGCCATACTCAGGTGGGCGAGGGGCAAGCCGTCCTCGGCCAGCGCCCGCAACAGCAGTGAGGAGTCGCAGAAGGATGCGAACCACACGATCGCGCCGCGCCCTTCCGCAACGGCTTTTCTCGCATGCTCGCCTCCCTCAAGCTCGAGGCGGATACGCCAATCCGACGGGTACAGGCCGCGCATGCGCCCCCAGTACAACTCCGCCCGTCGTTCGACCCATTGCTCGGCGAGCTTGCGCGCGGCTGCCGCGTCGAAACGGTCCGGCAGCGTCTGCTCGATGAGCCCTGCCCTCTCCTGGACCTCGGACTTGCGGATCGCCTTCAAGGACTTGGTCAGCAGAGCAACGACCTGGGGGTCGGCGGCATGCGGCAGGAAACCGGCCAGGCTCCCGCCGACAATCTTTCCGGCCAGGTGGCCAAGATCCATCGGCTCGAATAGTTTCCGTCGGCGATTCGAGGGCATCAGCCAGTCTGCTTCAGACTATCGCGGCGGACCGGTCCGCGTATAATGGCGGACGCCTATGCGATTCGGCGTCAATACACTCATCTGGTCCATCAGCTTCGATCCCGACCTGATTCCCTGGGACAAGTTGAAGGAGGCGGGAACCGACGGGATCGAGGCGCCGGTCTTCGCGCCGTCGGAGTTTCCAGCCGCGCAGTTCCGCCAGTGCCTGGCTGATCACGATTTGGCGGGTACGGTGTGTTCCATCTGTCCAGGAGACGCTAGGCCGGGTTCCGAGGATGCGCTGGAGCGCACGCGGGCGTTGGACCATTGGAGATCCGTCATCCGCGTCGCCGGCGAAGTCGGCGTCGACGTGTTGGCCGGGCCTTCGTGTGCGCCGGTGGGCGACCTTCCCGGCCGGCGGAGAACCGATGATGAGTGGAAACGCGTCGTCGAATTCCATCAGGAACTCGGCCCTGCGCTGGATGAGGCCGGGGTCGATCTAGCGATTGAGCCGATCAACCGGTTCGAGACCTATTTCCTGAATACGGCCGCGGACGCCCGTCGCCTGACGGACGCGATCGATCATCCCCGAATCGGGATTCTGCTCGACACGTTTCATTCCAATATCGAAGACAAGTCGATCGCCGGCGCTTACCGGGAATGCGGCCCGCGGCTGCGTCACGTGCATACCTGCGAGAACGACCGCGGGATCCCCGGCAGCGGGCATGTGGATTGGCTGGAAGTATTGAAGACTCTCGATGAGATGGGCTACGACCAGTGGCTGACGATTGAGAGCTTCAACGCCGCCGCCCCGGAGTTGGCCGCGGCGACGGCGATTTGGCGCGACTTGGCTGAATCGAACGACGACATCGCGGTGCGCGGCGTGGAGTTCCTGCGCGGACTCGTCGGTACGATCTAGCGGCCTTGCGCTAGAACTCGCCTTCGCGAGCGAACGGGGCGCTCCACAGCACGACAGTCAAGGTGACCGCCTTGAACCAGGCTTGCCACATGCGCTCGACGTCTTCGGTCGGTTTGCCGGACTTCTCTAGAAACGGGCGCATCGTCGCCGTGATCGGGTAGACGAAAGCGATCATCAGTCGCAGCGGAATGATGGGGGTCGAATCGGCCTGATCAGTGCGGTTCTTCTTGGCGGTGTGGTGGCGTAGGGCGATCTCGTGTTGCCAGTCGAGCCAGGCCTGGTCGTAGGGACGCGTACAGGTGTCGCGAATCCATTGGGCAAAGCGTTTCCTGACCGCCGCCAGATATTCCGGTTGGGGTTCGCCTTGGCCGTTTGAGAAGTGGGCGAGTAGGTGAGGATTAGCTCCGACGAAGCCGTACCAGACGTCGAGGATGTCTTCAACTTGCGGCTCGAGGATATCGGCGGCCTCGGCCAGGGCGCGGCGGTCGTCGTCGCCGAACAGGACGGTTTGCTCCAGCAGGCGCAGGTCGTCAATCGAAACAGGGGAAGGCGCCAGCCGGGCGTCGCCGTGTTGGTATCCGTGAATGCTCATTAGGGTCTCCTTAAGAACGTATCGAGTCGATACTAGTATGCAAAGGATGCCGGAGGCGAGCGTGTCTTGTCAAGGAAGTTTTGACTCGATACCATCTAGGTGCATGCCGGAATCCGTCGATATCTTGCTCGAGCGGCTCTCGAACTTGGTTCGAGCCGAGGAGCGAGGACTGGGGCAAGAGACGGGCTTGCAGCCGGTCCAACTGCATGTACTGCAGTATTTGGCGCGCGCCAATCGCTACTCCGATACGCCGGCGGCGGTTGCCGAGTATCTGGGGCTGACCAAGGGGACGGTTTCTCAAACCCTAATCACGCTGGAGAAGCGCGGGCTGCTCGAGCGCGCGGGGGACAAGAAAGACAAGCGTGTGGTCCGGTTGGCGCTGACTGGAGAAGGCCGTTCGTTGGTGCGCAGCTGTTCTCCGCCTCCAGTGCTGGTGAAGGCGGCGCGAAGCATGCCTAAGCGGGACGGTGAGGCGCTGCGGCTGCTGCTGACGACCCTGTTGCAGGGGGTCCAAAAGGCGGCGGGCGTTCGCGGTTTTGGAGTGTGTCTGCATTGCCGGCATTTCTTGACCGAGGATCGCGGCTTCCGTTGCGGTCTCACCCTGGAGGCGCTGCCGACCAAACAGACGGAGAAGATTTGCCGGGAGCACGAGCCGCAAGTCTGACGGCCGAGTCGGGAGATGGAGGCCGATCCGCGTCGTCTAGAGGTGATTGAAGAGTGTGCGCGAGGCGCGTGCAACTTCATGCACCGCTCGATCGAAAGCCTCGGCGTTCTTCTTCGACGGAGCACGATAGCCGCTGACTTTGCGGATGAACTGAAGTGCGGCCAGCTGGAGTTCCTCATCGCTGGGCGAGCGGTCTTCAAAGCGCAGTTTCTTGATGTTTCGACACACGGATTCGCTCTCCCCTCTCGTCGATTGCCACGAGAGCCTCTGTCATGGGCAGGAGGATAGCGAGACGGCCTAGAGCGTGGCAAACTGAGTACCGTGCCGGAGTTGCCCGACGTCGTCGTCTACATCGAATCGCTGGAGCGGCGAATCGTGGGTGAGACGTTAGAGGGGATTCGGCTGGCCAGCCCGTTCCTGTTGCGCAGCGTGGAGCCCAAGCTGGAGACCACGTACGGGTTGCGTGTGAGGGCGCTGAGGCGCATCGGAAAACGGATCGCAATCGGGCTGGAGGACGACCTCTGGTTGGTGCTGCATCTGATGATTGCCGGCAGGTTGCGCTGGAAGCCGAGTGGATCGAAGCTGCCGGGTCGCTTGGGTACGGCGGCCTTCGATTTTTCCAACGGAACGCTGCTGCTTACTGAAGCGGGCAGCAAGAAGCGTGCGTCGCTGACGGCAGTTCGGTCAGAAGGCCTGGCTAGTCTTGATCCTGGCGGCCTGGAACCGCTGGAGGTCGACTTGTCGTCGTTTGCAGAGCGGCTGCAAAGCGCCAACCACACGCTGAAGCGGGCCCTGACGAGTCCTCGGCTGTTCAGTGGAATCGGGAACGCGTACTCGGACGAGATCCTGCACCGAGCCCGGTTATCGCCCGTACAGTTGACCTCACGGCTGAGCGACGAAGAGGTCGAGCGATTGTACCGGGCGACGGTGGAGACTTTGGAGGAGTGGCTGGCCAGGCTGCGGCAGGAGGCCGCGAAGAGTTTTCCCGAGAAGGTGACCGCATTTCGCGCCGAGATGGCCGTACACGGCAAGTATGGAGAGCCGTGTACGGTCTGCGAGGGGCGGGTTGCCCGGATTCGCTACGCCTCGAACGAGACGAATTATTGTCCGCGCTGTCAGACCGGGGGGCGGGTCTTGGCGGATCGGTCGCTCTCGAAGCTATTGAAGCAGGATTGGCCCCGGACAGTGGAGGCGTGGGAGACTCCGAGAAGCTCCGATTAAGGGGAAGCCGTCGGTCTCCAGAAAGTAGAAGGGCGCCCAATTCTTAGTGAATTGGGCGCCCGGGCAAACTACAGGTGGGCGCGCTTCTTACGGCGCGAAGCTAGTGATGCGGTTATTTCTTGCGACGGCGCAGACCGACCAGGGCGAAGAGGCCCAAGCCGAACAGAGCCACGGTTCCGGGTTCCGGAACCGGTTGGGTCTCGGAGAGTTGAAACTTGACGCGGAGGCCGCTGGTGTTGGCGCCGGAGCTGGCGAGGTAGCTGCTCAGGTCGACTTGGTCGCCGTTGGAACTGGTCGCCGCCCAAGCGCTCAGTCCGGAATCGCTATTGAAGTTGGCGAACAACATCCATCCCGAGTCCAGCGTCGTATTCAGGCCGCCTGCGACGTAACCGTCGGTGTAGGCTCCGCCACTGTTCCAGTTGTTATCTGCGGTCAGCGTGTCGCCGGGATTGCCGCTGAAACCATCGTTGGCTTCATCCTCAAAGATGTAGTCCAGCGGAGGGTTGTTTCCAAGCGGGTCCATCAAGTCCAGCGTCGTGTTCGCCGAGCCGCCCGTGGCGTCGGTCGTCGAGTCGTGGACCCAATAGAGATTGAGGCCGTTGTCGTTCATCACGAAGAAGATTTGCGACTTGTCGGACTCTGGCGTAATCGTGTCGTCGCCGTTGAACGAGAAGTTCGAGTAGTCGTAAGTGTCTGACGCGGCCTCGCCGCTGTTGTCGAACGAGCTGATCGTTGCGATGGTGCTAAACGTGCCGTCTCCGGGGTCCTCGACAAGAACGTCGATGTTGATCATCGCTGCGTCGGCGGTCGGTGCAAACGCGAGCGCCATCGCCAAGATCGGTAATGCGAGCCAGAGGCCCGCGCTGTTTGGATTTCTCCTCATTCCTAGTTGTCTCCCTTCCTGAGTTTGTAGTAATGCAGTGCCATGAGTCCTCGTCGAGACGAGAGTCTCTTCAGGCATTGACGCCATTGTATGCGACTACCACCGATTTGTGCAAGGTTGTATCGAAAAAAATGGCCGATTCTCGAGGTGCGTCCAGGACGCCTAGTACTGGCCGTGTAAGTCGTTTGTTGCTAATGGATTGTAGTCTAAGTGGAAAACCTTAGTCGCTCCCTAGTACTCCGTAGGTGGCCCTGTTTGCGGGGGTATCCACAAGGTACTGAGTACCTTGCGGAAGAGCCGTCCAACGTGAAACGACACACATTAAGAGTGGTTTTGCCTGCGCGGGTTGTCGCGGTCGGCGGTGAGGGGCTTTACGGTTGAGGCTGGACCTCGACGGGGTCGTCGTCCAGTCCGTGAATGGTGATCTTGCCTTTTTGCGGAGCGGCTGCCGGCTTATCCTGCTCTGGATTGTCCGGCTGGACGGGGTCTCCCTCGTCCGTTGGGGCGGCTTCCGCAGCCTCGGTCATCTTGGTCTGGATCTGGCTCATGAGTACCTCGGCGGGGACGGCGAGGGCCGCTGATACGCGATTCTGATCACGGCTCAACTGGAGTCCTTCGAGGACGGCGCCGAGTTCGGCGTTCTCCGGATCATTGGCGATACCCAGGGAGGCCATGGCGAGCATGGCCTGGGTTGTGGCGAGCAACTGTTGGGCGTTCTCCTCATTGTCCGACGCCAGTTCGAGGCCGAGCGTGACTTCCTCGCCGAGGCTCAGGCCGAAGCCCAGACCGGTCAAGCCTTGGGCCAGGGCGCCCATCATGCCGGCGTCTTGCCCTTGAGGGACGTCGAAGGGACCCTTGGCGGCCAGCCAGAAATGGGCGCCGCCCATGGTAGAAGCCCAGCTTTCGACCGAAGCCGGATCGACGCCGCCGGCGGCTCTGCGGTCGATCATGGAGCGCACTTGATCACCCGGCCCCATGGCGGCGTGGTCTCCGTCGAGGAGAACGAAGAACACCTCTTCTGTTGCAGAGTCGACGCGACTCATGGGCGTTCCGGCATGGCTGGCGTCGGTGCAGCCCGCCGCGCACAGAGCGCTCTTCCAATCGACCTTGGAGAAGGCGCCTCGGATGAGTACGAGCGGCTCGCTCTTCTCGGCATTCTCCGTCCCCTCGAGTTTGCCGAAGATCAGCAGCTCTTCGACGAGCGAGAACGGGTCTGGCCCGAGCATGTCGAGAGCGGCGAACGCCTCGGGATTGCCGGCGCGGGCTTGCTCCAGCATCGGCGCGAGAATGGGCGAGGAGGCCAGTTCGGCCAGGCGCACGCCCGCGACGACGTTGGCCTCCGGGTCGGCCAGCTTCAGGAGCTCGGGATCGAGCGCTGCCGCCGGTGTCGAGAACAGTAGGACGGCCAATGCGGCGGCGGGTAGGTTGAGATGCGGCATCCGGGGACTCCATATATATAGTAGGGGGCGCGCGGGCGGCTCCCAATCGGCGAAATCACCTAGGCCGGCAGCGCCGGCCGGCATGGGCCGGGCGGCAGGCGCGGGCCTGATATACTCGTCGGGCAGGCGCTCGCCGTCCGGCGGGCAGCCTTCCCCAAAACAGGAATCTAACGTGGACGTTATAGCGACACAGTTGCGCGCCGGAATGCTGGTCAAGTTTCGCGGCGAGCTATTTACCGTATTCAAGACTGAGCATCGGACGCCCGGCAAAGGGCGGGGCTTCGTCCAAGTCAAGCTGCGCAGCCACGCGAAAGGATCGGTGACCGATTTCAAGTTCGCCTCCGACGATTCGGTGGAGCGGATCAGTCTGACGCCGAAGCAGATGCAGTACCTCTATGAGGAAGGTGATCAGCTCTGGTTCATGGACAACGAGAGCTACGAGCAGACCTCGATCTCGAAGGAACAGCTTGGCGATCAGATCAACTATCTGATTCCCAATACGGACGTCCTCGTGCAGTGGTATGGAGAATCGCCGTTTACGATCGACCTCCCGGCCTCGCTGGATTTGGAAGTCATTGAGACGGAGCCGGCGATCAAGGGCGCGACGGTGACGAACGTGACCAAGCCCGCCAAGACGGAGACCGGCCTGGTGGTTCAGGTGCCCGGGTTCATCAAAGAGGGCGAGAAGATCAAGGTCTCGACGGTGGACGGCAGTTATCAAGGGCGAGCGAACTAGCCGCCCGACGTGCCTGGCTTTTGCCGGCCTGACAAATCGGCAGGAATCTGTCATGGTCATGACGGTACTGTTCTTCTAAGCTGTTGATTCTAATGGGGCGCCTCTGCGAGGCGTGTCATGTATCGACTCGGGTCTCGGGCGTAAGCCTCTTGTCTTCAACGTTTGTGCGACTGTCAGGTCACCTTGTTTTTTCTGGTCTGAGCCTGGAGTAGGCCGAAGTTGTTGATTCCTTGACGATTAATCTTCTCCTGGTCGGAAAGCGACGTGTCAGGCGTGCCAGGGAGGCTGCCGATTGGGGTCGGCGGCCTCCCTGGCGGGTTGTTCCCTGGAAGGTGATCGCGCCCGGGGAACGGTGAAACAGTCGGACCGGTCTACGTTGTCCTGGCTTCGCTCCGCGATCCTCTATTAGAGGAACGAGAGAGCCGGCCGGGACGTGCTTCGTTACGCGCGGCCTGGTTATCGAAGGCTGTCCTTCGCCGGGTCCAGGCCAGTGGCTTGGAGATGTCGCACGATATCGGTGAGAGCACGCGATGGAGACGCCATACCGTTGTCGCGGAAAAACCAGCATGCTCGACGTACCTCGGTACGCCTGCGCGTGCTGAACCTTCCGCTCCGAGATCTGATGCCTCCTTCACGCACTCGCACGCGAGGATGCGCAATATCTCCAAGCCGACCCATTGGGAGTCGATTGTGATCTTGCAAGACGCCCCGGGGCTCACGTCTCCATTCGGCCGTCGGGAGTTGCCTTCAGGGTAGAGGGCGAAGCCCAGGGAATTGGGGGCGCGGGAACGGAGGTGGTTGAAATGATTGAGTTGGGGAGCGTGTGACGGGCGATCTATCGCGGAAGATCTTGCCCCTTTGGGCGGAGCGAAAAAGCTCGAAATGGGGTGTCTCGGTTTTCCGTCGTCTCAGCTTAGGGGTGCATGCCAGGCGTTGTCCCAGGTTTTCTATCCCCGGTTTTCTAGTCCGAGGTTTTCTGAGCTGGTGGCGACGAGCGAAGTATTCACGTCGATATGAAATCGCCGTTCTCTCCGCTCTCTCTGCGTACCCGGCTTATCGCTGGACGGCCGCCTCTCGGCTAACCGAGTTCAGGCGATATAGAGTTGCCCGCCTGGTCCGTACCTCGCGGCTTCCAGTCGATTGTGGTCCATCTGAGGTCGGCTCAGAGCCCCATCGTCCGGGTGAGCATCGGTCTGCGGGCACGCGCCAATTTGAGTTCGACGCCACCCTCCAGTACGACAACAGAGTCTCCTGATGATTGAGGATGGAGTTCTTTGATTCGGTTGACGTTGACGATGGTCGAGCGGTGGATGCGACAGAACATGTCCGGCGGAAGTTTCGACTCGAGTGAACTCATCGATTCGCGGAGCAAGTGCGTCTTGGGGCCCACATGGAGTTCGACATACTGATCCGCCGCCTCGATCCAGTCGATCTCCTCGACTCCGAGGAATGCGATTCGCCCGCCCGATTTGATGGATACCCGCCGGAGGCGAGTCCTTTCTTCATGCGCCTCCAACAGAGCTGCGAGCCGCGTGCCCGGTTCGTCGCTGTTCGTCCTGAGGGCCTCCTTGACTCTGTTCAGAGCGACAAAGAAACGTTTGTCGTCGAACGGCTTGAGCAGGTAGTCCACCGCATTGACCTCAAAAGCCTGGAGCGCGTATTGGTCATAAGCCGTTACAAACACGATTCGTGGGAGGCCCTCGCCCCGGAGCTCCCTGAGAACCTCAAAGCCGTCCTTCTCTGGAATTTGCACGTCTAGGAAAACGAGGTCGGGACGCAGCGCTCGGATCGCGTCGATTGTCTCTGGTCCGTTGGCGGCCTCTCCTACGATCTCGATTTCGGAGTCCTTAGCCGTCAGAAGGCGCAGTGTGGTTCGGGCGTGCGGCTCATCATCGACGATGAGAGTCCGAATTGGTACTGGTAGAGCCATCTAGTCGCCCACCTTCTCCTGGGGAATCGACAGGCGAGCCTCTACGCCGCCGCGTGTTCCGCTACGTAGTTCAAAGGCTGCGCATTCTCCGTACAACTGCCGCAAGCGCTCCCGCGTATTCCTCAACCCGACGCCCTGATTGCTCTCGATCTTCCAGCCTGGGGGTAGATTGGGCCCGTCGTTGTAGATTTCCAGGATGAGCGTTTGCTGGTCCCGTGTGGCCCGGATCTCAAGACGGCCGGAATCGCGAGTCTTGTCGAAGCCATGGCGGATCGCATTCTCGACAATTGGCTGCAGCAGTAGCCTGGGAAGTCTCGCGTCGAGGGCGTTTGGCGGCACAGATAGGTGGACGTCGAGTCTGTCCTGGAAGCGTGCGCGCTGAATCTCGAGATACTGGCGGACGAACTCCAGTTCCTCCCGCAGCGTCCCATCCTGTTCGCTCGCCGTATCGAGCGACATGCGCAACAAGTCGCTCAGTCCCGCCAGCATGCTCACCGCTTCGCCCTTGCGATCCTGGCGAATCAGGGAGCCGATGGTGTGCAGAGCGTTGAACAGGAAGTGGGGTTGCAGTTGAGCCCGTAGGCTTTCAAGTTGCGCCGCCACGAGTTGCTTCTGGAGTGCAAGTTCGCGCACCTCGCGCTCGCGCAACTCGTCGTAATAGTCCATTGCGTACCCCGCGCCTAGGATCGTCCAGTAGATCATGACGTCCCAATGAAATACCGCAATGAACACGCCCGCATAGGTTTGAGCGAAGCCGCCGTTCGCCAGGGAGGCCCCGCCTACGAGTCCAAGGACGAGTGTGTAGAAGCCTAAGTAGGCCAGCGTCAAGAGGACGCTCGCAAAGGCGTGGAACAAGACGCCCTTCCACCAACGCCGATTGGCGATCGGCACTCGGCGGCCGAGTGAAAGGACCAACGGCGTGAATCCCAGCCATAGCGACCACACCAACAGTTGAATGATTACCGTCGACGTCCAAGACGCGTCTTTGCCGCCTGAGAGAGCCCGCAGGTAGAGTGCGTTGGCGGAGAGAATTGCCGGCACAATCCACCAGCACCAGAGCACGAGCCTTCGCCCGCGTCCGCCGTCGTCGCTTGCAGCTCTAGTGGTCAAGCCCTCTCCGATTGGCAGTCTATCCATGTTCAGGCGGACGTGTTCGGCGTAGGCGTGCAGAAACCGTTTGTTCGGCACGCCTTCACCTGCAAACGCCGATGATTCACGATGCGGAACTGTGCGTTCGCTCCATCTATCCGCCGTTCGCTCCAAAGCTTTCGTCTGTCGCCTCTGCCGTTGTTAGTGTTCAGGTCAAGAAGCAACCGCCGGATTGGCGGGCGCTCAATGCACAGGAGAGGAGCAGAAATGAGCAAGACAAGATTCCACGTCGTACTTCTGGCGGCTCTGGCGGTTCTCGCCCTACCGGCCGTTGCTGTGGAGCCCGATGACGAAAAGGCGATTCGAGTGCTGGTCGAGCAATGGGTGGACGCGGCCGATACGCAGGACAGCGCTCTCGCCGAGCGTATCCTTCACCCTGCGTCGATGCAGTTCATACCCAATACCAAGGCGCCGGGCGGCGCCATGACGATCACGCGAGAGCAATACGTTGCGGGGATTCGCGCCAAGAAGATCGGCGGTTCTCCACGGGAGACGAAGGTCTCCTCGATCGAACTCGATCGGCGCGGTCGAAACGCCGTCGTGAAACTGGAGGTCCAGTCCGAGACCATGATCTTCTACCAGTTTGTCGGCCTGTCCAAGCTGGCGGCAAGAGAGTGGAAGATCGTCAGCGTGCTGACGGACATCGTTGGTCGCCAGTAGGGCCAGAGGCGGGCATGGTCATGTGGTCGAGAAGGCTTGCTTGGATTGTTGGCGCTGCGGTGGTCGCTTCCGCCGCCGTCGGCCTGGTCGGCATGGTCCTCGCTCGACCGGCAGGTCTACGGGTCTCTGAGGGGCCCGCGCCGACTCCCTCCGTAGAACTGCATCGGGAGGATTTCTGGACCGCGATCCGCGACGTGGACCTGGAATCCGCAGCCCGTCAGGGGCGTCCGGCCGAGCGTCGGCGTTTCGCGCTTGCGTTGCAGATGGTGGTGCAGGGGAGGCGTGCAGACGCGATCCGCGAACTTGAGACTCTCAACGAGGAGGCCAAGGAAGCTCGCATCCAGGATGAATCCAGGGAGGCCCTCGTGAGGCTCTTGCGAGCGACTGCGGGTTGGGAGGCGTTGCGGCGGATCGACCCAGAGGGCTTAGAGGGCGAGGCGTACTCGGACGCCGAGCCCCAACAAGTTCTCTTTCCCAAGGACCCTGTGCGACTTGCGACTCGCATCGGCTGGCTGCGGGTTCCGCGCCTTCGGGTGGAACTCAATGGGCGACCCTACACGTTTGCCGTCGACACGGGCGCAGATCCCACTGTGATTACCGACGAGGTCGCGAACACGTGCGGTATTCAAGTCAGCGACCGTTCGACGGAAACCGAGACCTCGACGCGTCACCGAGTCGAGTGGCGAGCGGCGGTAGCACGCGAACTCCGGCTCGGCGGGATCGTCATCCGCAACCACCCGCTGGCCGTTGTGCGGAAGGCCGATCTCGACCTCGGCCTGGTTCAGTTGGACGGGATTCTCGGTTGGCCCATCTTCGAGCAGATGCGTGTCGAAATTGACTACGCGAACGGCATGACTACACTGACTCGACCTGGGAGAGGACCGGCGGAGCAAGCCCGCAATCTGTTTTGGCTGGGCTATCCGATGGTCGGGCTCCGTAGTCGTGACGGCGTACCTCTCTACTTCGGGTTGGACACTGGAGCTCGAGATACTTCGCTCAACGAGAACATACTCAATAAGGCTTCGCTCGGAGTTGTTGGCGGGGCCCGACGATTCTCGATTGGGGCTGGGGGAGCCGAGGCGGTCGTCTCCCGGCGCGTAGTTGGATTCAGCGTGCTGCTGGGCGGTCGTGAATTCCTTTTCGAGAAGATCTCGATCAAGGACGGCGTGAAGAACCTTGCCGTCTTTGCGCCCGACGGTCGGCTGGGCGGAGATGTGGCGTTCAGAGGGAAGATGATTGTCGATTTTGCCAATGGACGCTTCGAGCTTGAGGCTCCTCTGTCGGAGCGCGACTTTGGAAATGCGATGTAGGTGGTTTGCACGTAGAGTAGGAGGCCATGGTCGCCCGCTTGTTCTTGCTCAGTTGTCTGAGCACCATCCTTTGGAGTGCTGAGGTCTATGTCTCCCCTTCGGGAGATGATGCCCAAGAGGGCACGCTCGAGCAGCCAGTCGCCACGCTGGAAGCCGCGCGGATGAGAGTCCGAACCCTTCGCGCCCGTACGCTCGAGCCGACCACGGTCGTCGTTCGCGGCGGCACGTATCAGCTAGAAGAGCCCTTTGTGTTGACCCCTGAGGATTCCGGGACCCCGGAGGCGCCGGTCACCTATCGATCAGCGAGTGGCGAGCGCGTCACGATCTCCGGCGGCCGAAGCCTCAGCCTTGTCTGGCAACCCTTCCGTGACGGAATCTACCGAGCTGAAGTCGACGGGAGCGTCGCGGAGATGGACGAGCTCTATGTGGACGACCGCCGACTCCACTTGGCGCGTTACCCGAATCGCGATCCGAAAGCGAAGTACTTTCTTGGCACGTCGCCCGACGCGATTTCACCGGAACGAGTGAAGAGCTGGGCTAACCCGGCGGGAGCGTTTCTTCACGCGCTCCATGAGGGCCGCTGGGGCAGCAAGCACTATGAGGTGACCGGAGCCTCGAAGGACGGCGAGCTACGCTTGCGCGGCGGCTGGCAGGAGAACCGCGGCGGCGGATTCGACCCGTACTATCGGGGCGGCTTTCATGAGGCGTTTCTCTTCGTCGAAAACTTGTTTGAAGAATTGGACGCGCCAGGAGAGTGGTATTTCGACCGCTCCTCGAACACTCTCTATTGCAAGCCTCCTGAAGGGGTGGACCTGGACGAAGCTGAAGTCGTCGTCGCGGCGCTGGAGGAGCTTATCGTCTTGGAGGGGACCGCAGCCGATCCTGTCCACGACGTTCATTTTGAGGGCTTGCGTTTTCGCCACACGGCTCGGATATTCATGAAGCCGTACGAGCGCTTGCTGCGAGGCGACTGGTCGATTGCGCGGTTGGGCGCGGTTCGCCTCCAAGGAACTGAAGGGTGCAGCGTGCGCGACAGCGACTTCTCTTGGCTCGGAGGCAACGGCGTCTTCTTGAGCGGCTACAATCGCCGGGCCGTCGTGGAGGGCAATCGCTTTACGCACCTGGGTGAGAGCGCTGTCTGCATCGTCGGCGACCGCAGTGCCACGCGCTCGCAGGCGATCGAATACAGCCGCACTCTGCCGCAAGATTCGATCGATCTAACGCCCGGCCCGCGAGGCGTCAGCTATCCCAAGGACTGTCGCGTCCACAACAACCTGATGCACCATCTGGGCACGGTGGGTAAGCAGACGGCCGGCGTCTTGATCTCGATGGCGGAGTCGATCACGGTTTCCCACAACACGATTTACGAGGTTCCGCGCGCGGCGATTTGCGTCAATGACGGCAGCTGGGGCGGACACGTTATTGAGTTCAACGATGCCTTCAATACGGTTCGGGAAACCGGCGACCACGGCCCTTTCAACAGTTGGGGGCGAGACCGCTACTGGAAGACCGCTACGCACTCCGGGGAGGAGATGGAAGCGTTCGCCCGCGAGCGGGCATTGCTCGACAACTGGAAGACCACCCACATCCGAAACAACCGCTTCGCTCACGACGGCGGCCATTCGTGGGGTATCGACCTAGACGACGGCTCAAGCAATTATCGCGTCTACAACAACCTCTGCCTAGGGATGGGAGTGAAGCTGCGCGAGGGCTTCTTCCGCAGCGTGGAGAACAATGTGATCGTGCGCGGCTTTGGCGGATTTCATATCTGGCTCGAAGGATCGGACGACGTCATCTCCCGCAACATCATTGTGGACAAGGAGCCCTATCGCTTTATTCGAGCTGAACCTTCGTTGGCGAAGAAGATCGATCAGAATCTGTTTTGGGCGGACGGCGACGAGCCGCTGATCTCGGGCGTTGAGGAAGACGGGGAGAAGACGACCTTTTCTGAATGGCAGCAAAGGGGTTTTGATCAAGAGTCGATCGTTGGAGACCCTCTGTTTATCGATCCGGCCAACGGGGACTACCGCGTAGGGCAGGACTCGCCGGCCTTGGCCCTGGGCTTTCAGAATTTTCCCGTTGACCGATTTGGAGTGAGGAAGCCGGAGTTTCAGGCTGAAGTTGCGGGCGTGGATCGAAGCTTCGTCCCGGAGGTTGGGAGCGCGGAAGAGGCGACGGTCAGCTCGGAGCCTGTGTCTTGGCTTGGTGCGACCGTAAAGAACGTGACAAGCGAAGCGGAGATGTCCGCGATCGGCATCGGGCAAGTTGCGGGCGTGTACGTTCTGGATGCGCCTCCAGACTCGACAGCGGCCGAGGCCGGCCTGCGTGAGGGGGACGTTCTCGTACGGATCGGAGAGGCGGAGGTGGGGCACCTCGCTGACCTGCGATCCCTATTCGAGAACGCCGAGGGGAGTACCGTGGCGGTCACGGTCTACAACGCTACCGAGAGAGTCGTGCAGTTGCCGACGATCCTGCCGCCGTCGGAATGAAGTCTTCCTGCCCTCCTGTATCAAGGAGCGCAGTTCAATTGGGTGGATGGCGACTAGGCGGCGTTCAGTTGTTCCGCTGGGTAATGTGGTGCCAACCCCGTCGCAACCACACGCGCTTGGCGCGACGTGTTGACTGCGGCAAGACTACCATAGTTGCCTGCCTGTCACCGGTCTCAGGAGAGCGCCAGCGGGAGTTGCTGGCAGCGTAGTGCGTGGGGACAGGCAACACGCGCTGGGTGGTCTCCGTGGAACGGTTGCTTCGATGTGCCAGTCCCCGCGTCAGCCTCCGTGGGTGGGGATAGAAAAAGAGAAGAGGAGGGCTACTTCCGGTATAGCGCTTGCCAGGGGATGCGCGCTAAACGCGTCCGGCTCAGGCGCGCCAGTCCTTCTTCGCCGCCCGCGACGTAGCCCAACAGCACGTGGTCTCCGACGAAGGCCATGGCCGTATAGCAATACCAGCCCTCGGGGTCGTCGTGAAGGTTCTTCTTGAACTCCCATGTCTTCCCCTCATCGCGAGAGATTGCCGCCGTGAGCGGTGTTCGAAGGCCGCCGGTGGAGCCGTCTCCGTTGCCGTCCACGGCGAGGTAGGACGCGGGCACGTTCGAGTGGTCGTTCCAGACCGCGAGGAGATCGCCCGTCCAAGGAAGGCGTTCAATTGTGGCGGGCGACTGCGGCGAAGCGAGAGCCGATGCCTCTGGTTGAGACCACGTCTCCGCGCCATCGGACGAGTAGGCGACCCACTGGCTGCCCATGCGCGTTCGTGCGAACATCATCACGCGCCCGTCCTTCAACTCGACCACGCCAGGCTCCTGGAAGCCGGCAGGCGATGGAGTCGGGCATTCCAGCGGCTCGTTGCCGCGTCGCCATGTCCGGCCGCCGTCGTCGGAGAGATAGAACATGGCAATGCCTCTCCGGTTGAACTCCTCGCCCTCGGGCACATGCAGGGCGACGGGCATCACGAGTCGTCCGCTCTCGAGTTGGACGACGCGGTCGTTGTTGAGAACGAAGTAGCCCTCGTCTTCGATGCAGACGATGGGCTCGCTCCACGTCTCGCCTTCATCGGATGAGAAGCGAACGTACGGGCGTAGGTCGGTCTTGTCGTTCTTGACGAGATAGAAGAGCGCGATCGCGCCGCTCTGCAGGCGCACCAGAGAAACGCTCATCGTGTTCATGAGGCCCTCGTTGGGGACGATCACGACATCCTCGTCGGTCCACGCAGCTCCCCCGTCCGAAGAGTACCGAGCGGCGATGTGCGCCTCGGCATAGTCGCTGCCGCCGCCCGTGAATTTGGTGTAGGCGAATAGGAGTCGACCGTCGGCCAATTGGATGAAGTCGCCCTCGGTGTTGCGCGGGTTCCCGGGTCGAGGCGGCAGGAGGTCGACGAACTCGACGAGCTCGCCGGGAGACGCCGGGTGAGGAGCCGGTTCAGACCCGCACCCCGTGGTGATGACCGTCAACAGAAGGGCTAGGGCTGGATATCTTTGCGCCATTGTGCAAGCTCCTTGACGTAAGACCAGGAAAATCCGTCTTTGTACCGGTAGCGCGCTGGGTCTTCGTTCGCGTGCTGCTCTTCTACGAATGAGCGGACGTTGTTCGGATCGAGGAAGGGGTCGCGGATCCGCTGCTGCCATTGTTCGAGCGCCTGGACGAGGCTCTGTTTCACGTCGGCGAAGGCCGGATCGCTCGCCAGGTTTCTCCACTCGTAGGGGTCCGACTGCAAGTCATAGAGCTCGTATTGCGGGGGCCTCGACCAACGCTGGAAGGCCTCGCGAACGTGTTCGGGCGCCGCTGTCTGTTCCCCTGCCTTTGCTCCTGAGACCACGTGGTGCGGATGCTGCTCATCGAGGTAGGAGCCGGCGATCGGATTCTGGGCATCGGGCAACGCGCTCCGGATCAGCTTGTAGCGCCGGTCTCGCACGGAGTGCTGCAGGTAGCAATTCCGCGGGAAAGAGCCGGTCGTGAAGGCGAAGATGTGCCGGCGCCAATCCTGAGCCCTCTCGCCTCGGAGCAAGGGTTGCAGCGGGCGTCCGGTGAGCCCCTTGGGAGCTTCCACGCCGGCGGCCGCCAGTGCGGTGGGAAGGATGTCCAGCGTAGAGGCCAGCTCCCGCACCAAGCCGGGTATTGCCTTTCCCGGCCAGCGCACGATGAGCGGGACGCGCAGTCCGCCCTCATAGACAGACCCCTTGCCTCGCGGAAACTGGGCGCCGTGGTCGCCGATATAGATCACCAAGGTGTTGTCGGCCTCGCCAGTCCTGTCGAGCTCGGCCAGCAGCAGACCTACGCCTTCGTCCAGGCGGGCGAGGCAGTTGTAGTAGTTCGCGACCTGCCGGCGAATCCGGGGCGAATCGACGGTCGCCCAGGGCAACGGGGCGATATCACCCGCCGACAAAGGCTCGGCGGGCCTGCCGTTGGCTTGGCGCAGGAAAGGAAGGTGCGCATCGGGATAGTTCACCGAAAGGAAGAAAGGCTTGTCGCCGCGCTCCTGGAAGAACAGGCGCGCCGCAGCCGCGTAATCGTCGACGCTGTGTTCGCGTCTGAAGTTCGAACCGGGAATCGCACGGAAGTCGAACGGAAAGGCTCTCTCCGGGTTGATATGGAGCTTCCCAATCAAGCCTGTGGCGTATCCGGCCGCTGCAAGCAGGGTCACGAAATTCGGCGTGTCGTCGCGGTACATGGCGAACTTGTGAGTTGCGAGACCGATCTGACCGTTTTGGACTGGGTGCAGACCCGTCAAGAACGCAGCTCGCGAGGGCGAGCAGACTGAGTACGGGACAAAGGCGTTCTCAAAGCGGACCCCTTCGGCGGCCAATTGATCCAGGTTCGGAGTGCGGGCGTAGGGATCGCCGTAGCTGCCCAACTCAGGTCCGTTGTCCTCGGAGACGATCAGGAGGATGTTTGGCTCTTGCAGCGCTGAAGCTGGGAGGAGGCAGAGGGAAGCCGCAAGAATCAGGCGGATCACGCAGGGATTCTCGCACACCGTCGAGGCGCCTATGGAGGGGGCAGGCGCCCGGGCGTTCACCTGCGCGGCTCTGAGCGCGCTTCCGCTATACTTGCCGCCGGAGAGAGCATTACCATGGCTGAAATTGAAGTAACGGGAACCATTCCCGCACCCATCGCCGATGTTTGGGCGGTCGCCGGCGACTTTGGTCGAGTCGCTGATTGGGTCCCGGCCCTCGCCGGTTCCGAGCTCGGCGCCGGATCGGACGGCTCCTCGGTCGGCGACACGCGGCAATGCCAGATCGAGCGCGGACCGGCTTTGGCCGAGGCGCAGACCGCGCGTTCCGACGCCGACTACACCTATAGCTACGCCATCACCGAAAGCCCGCTGCCGCTGAGCAACTACGCGAGCACGATCCGGCTTGAAGCCGACGGCGACCAGACGACGCTCGTGTGGTCGGCCTCCTTCGATCCCGATCCGGGGGCCGAAGAGGCTACGACGTCTATGATCAACGGCGTCTATGAAGCCGGGCTTGCCACGCTCCAGCAACGTTTCGGCGGTTGATCCGCCAGAGCGAGGGGCTGTATCGCGCAGAATTCCCAGGGCTTGCGCCCTGGGCTAGCGAAATGCCGCCCTGGCGGGCTGAGCACCGGGCTCTTGCTCTGCAAGTCGCTTTGGGACCGCGCATTTCACAGGCGCGGCTCTGACGGAGCGGGGAGCTTGCCGGTCGGTCTTGGGCTGCGGTAGTCTTAGAGGGTCTGCACGTGCCGGCGTAGCTCAGTTGGTAGAGCATCTGATTTGTAATCAGACGGTCGGGGGTTCGAGTCCTCTCGCCGGCTCCACCGAATTGAACGAGCGCACGGCGCAGGCAGTCAACGCCGAATCGGGGTCAGCGGGAGTAACTCAACGGTAGAGTCACAGCCTTCCAAGCTGTTGGTTGCGGGTTCGAGTCCCGTCTCCCGCTCCATCGGCTCGTGGTTGGATACTCCGCCGATGTAGCTCAGTTGGTAGAGCGCGTCCTTGGTAAGGACGAGGTCACGGGTTCAAGTCCCGTCATCGGCTCCAGTCTCTCCTTGCGGGAGGCGGGGCGACCGGAGCGGCGAAGTTGGTTGAACGGGGGCGAGGCCCGCAGGCTTCGGTCCCGGTTTTTTTGGAGTAGAGCACGGACTGAAACAGAGTTCAACAAAGCATCGGACGGGTGGCCGAGTGGTTAAAGGCAGCAGACTGTAAATCTGCCGGGCTACGCCCTACATAGGTTCGAATCCTATCCCGTCCACCATTTTTTGAAGGCAGTCGATCTCACGAATCAAGATCTCACGGACACGAGGTAGCAAGCGACATGGCGAAGGAGAAATTCGAGCGGACAAAGCCGCATGTGAACGTTGGAACGATTGGTCATATTGACCACGGGAAGACGACGCTGACGGCGGCGATCACGAAGGTGCTGTC
>Ga0070726_10001488_pt1 | contig 23480 bp, 14 predicted proteins | sample tdAd471_FD_67275 | JGI IMG/M metagenome (GOLD analysis project Ga0070726, IMG submission 67275) | Marine sediment microbial communities from the Atlantic coast under amendment with organic carbon and nitrate - tdAd47.1 | ecosystem: Environmental > Aquatic > Marine > Coastal > Sediment | place... | reverse complement strand
CTGTCATCCCAGGCCTCGGGATTGCCCTTCCGGTCGGGGCGTTGCTGAACCGGATAGGGGGCCGGGATGCGCATCGGTGTGGGGGCGTGATGCGGGTTCAGCTGAAACTGTACCGACACCCCGAGTTCCGAGCCATACATGTAATAGGCCCCCAGCCGGGTGCGCTGGGACAGCGCGTATTCGGCGCCGAAATTGAATCGCGATTTGCGCTGAAACACGTTGGTGGTCTGGGTTTCGGTCACATAGGCATCCGAGGAATATTCCGCCTTGAACCCCCAGCGGTCATTGGGCAGGTATTCGATCCCGGCAAAAGGCGCGGCGGGGCCGCGGAACCACTGGTCATAGGCGGGTTTGCCGCCGGTGCTGGAGGTGTTGAATGCGGGCCGGTTAGAGCCAAAAGGCGACCCGATGCTGCCCGATGATCCCAGCCGGCCCCAGCCCAGCCCGGCGGTCAGCTTCAGCTTGCCCGGGGCGCGGGCCGATCCCCAGCCCGGCGTGGTGAAATTCTTGGTCGCGACGATGTATTCGGCGGCATAGATCCCGGTGCCGATGAAATCCTGCAATCCCAGCGTGACCGCAGGCAGGCGCCGGGTTTCCCTGAGCAGGCGGAACCGCACGTCAAAGCCGCGGTCGTAATAGGTCGGAAAGCCGCCCAGGTTCCAGTTGCGGATCGCGTTGTAGCGAAAGCTGGCCGACAGCCACGGCAGGCCCTGAAAGGTCAGCGTATAGCGGGTCTGGCCTCCGAAATAGGCGATGGTCGTGGAAAATTGCGCATCGGGCTGCATTTCGGCGCTTGGCATGTCCAGCAGGCCGGTGGAGCCATAGAAATTCAGGCTGGGCGCGGGCAGGGGGGTGAAGCCGGGGGCGGGATCGGCCCCGCCCTGCTGCTGGGCAAGGGCGGGTGTTGCGATCACCGACAGCACAGCCAGCGGCGCGCGCAGGCGTCGAAGCAGGGCCCCAAGCACCCTGTTCTGTGTTGTCGAGGTCGTCATCCCTGACAGCCCTGCCTTTTGCCCGCCATTCTGGCGTGGTTAGATCACAGTTTGGCAAAGCGGATCAACGTCACGCATGCACCAGTGCCCAGCTTTTTCCAGGCGCGGCATTCCGGTGACAGGCCCGGGCCCGTTTCAGGCCCTGCTCTGGCCGGTTTCGCCCTGGTGATACCCTTCGACCCAGTGCAGGATATGCGCGCGTGCGGCGTCTTCGTCACCTGCGGCCAGCGCCTGGCGCAAACTGCGCAGCATCGAGGCGATTTCGATTTCCGACAGGGTGACCTCGTGGGTGCAGAAGATTTTCTGATACCGCGTGCCGATCAGATCGTCGGTCAGCGTCAGCTCTTCCTCGATCTTCTCGCCGGGGCGCAGGCCGATGATTTCGATTTCGATATCGCCGTCGGGATTGGCGCTGTCGCGCACGGTATAGCCCGCACTTTCGATCACCTGGCGGGCCAGTTGCATGATCGGCACCGGGTCGCCCATATCCAGCACGAACACCTCGCCGCCGCGCGCCGCCGCGCCGGCTTTCAGCACCAGTTGCACCGCTTCGCGAATGGTCATGAAGAACCGGGTGACCCGTGGGTCAGTTACCGTCACCGGGCCGCCGCTGCTGATCTGGTCCTGAAACAGAGGCACCACCGAGCCGGACGATCCCAGCACATTGCCAAACCGCACCATCGAAAAAATCGTGCCATCATTGCGGGTTGCCAGATCCTGAACCACCAGTTCGGCCAGCCGTTTGGAGGCCCCCATCACGCTGGTCGGGCGCACCGCCTTGTCCGAGGACACCAGAATGAACCGTTCGACCCCGGCGGTCGCGGCCTCGCGGGCCAGGGTGCGGGTGCCAAACACGTTATTGGCCAGCCCGGGCAGCGGATTGGCCTCGACCAGGGGGACGTGTTTATAGGCGGCGGCATGCAGCACCACCCCGACCTTGTGGTCGTTCAGCAGGCGGCGCACCTGGCGCGTGTCGGTGACCGATCCCAGCACCGGGATGATCTCGGTTTCGGACGGGTCGGTCAGCTGGCGCAGTTCCTGATCAACGGTATAAAGCGCCAGTTCGCTGACTTCGAACAGGATCAGTTTTTCGGGTCGGCAGTTGAGCACCTGGCGGCAGAGTTCCGAGCCGATCGAGCCGCCCGCTCCCGAGACCAGCACAACCCGCCCGGCATAAGCCGAAAACGCATCCCCCAGCGGCACCGCGCGCGAATCCCGGCCCAGGAAATTCTGCGGTGCCATCGGGGTCAGCTTGTCGACCAGGGTTTCTTCGCCGATCAGCTGGGCAAAAGACGGCAGCGCCTGCACATCCAGCCCCAGCGATTGCAGGCGGCGCGCGATCTGGGCCTGTTTCGGCTGGCTGAGCGAGGGCATCGCCAGCAACACCCGGTCAATCGCGCGATCCTTGACGATCTGTTCGATCCGCGCAGGCGGATAGACCGGCAACCCGGCGGGCATCATGCCCTGCAACGAAGTGTTGTCATCGACAAAGGCCACCGGATCAATGCTGTTATGGGCGCGCAGGGCCGTGGCCAACTGGGTGCCGGTGGACCCGGCACCATAGATCAGCACCCGGCGGCGCGGCATCGAGCGGCGATAGAGCGCGGTCACCAGCTGAAACAGCACAACCCGCGTTGACACCGACAACAGCAGATAACAGATGCCGAACATCACATGCGTGCCCAGCGGCAGGACCAGCGCGGTGAACAGCGACAAGCCCGCCGAGATGCCGGCCAGCACGGCGGCCAATATCGCGGTCAGCCCGACGGTGTGGCGTTCATAAGCGTTCAGCTGCACATAAGGCAGGCCCAGCCGCAGCGACAATCCGGCGGCCACCAGCAACAGGTAAGGCAGCACCGGCAATTGCGCGGCCAGGGTTTCCAGCGCCGAGGTCGGCAGCGACTGGATCGTATAGGCCAACAACAGCGCCAGTGGCACCAGGACCACGTCGATCCCCAGGAAAATTCCGATTTTCTGTCTGCGGGTGAGCAAACGTACAAAGTCTAACATTCAGGCTGTTGCCCCTACCAAATATTCCGGGTTCCGCGCCAATGCCGGTCGCGTTCAATGGTTTGACCCGGCTCCCTTTTTGCCCGTTCGGGCAATCAGCGGCGTCGGGGTGTGAATACTACCACTCGAAATGCCTAACTTTTTATTACCGTACTTCGGGAGGCTTTCAAACACGTTCCACCGACGCGGCGCGGATCGGCGGAATGCGTCTCAGCGCCGCCGCACCAGATTGCCGATGGTCTGGAACACCAGATCGAAATCGTAACACGTGTTCTGATGGCGCTGGTAAATCAGGTCCAGCCGCGCCTTGGCGGGCACGCAAATGCTGGAATAGACCCTGTTTGTCTCGTCCGGCGTGGCGCATCGCGCCAGCAGCGCGGCCTCGTGTTTGTGATAGACGATGCTGGCCAGCCCGGTCACGCCGGGGCGCGATTTCAGCACCTGGGCATAGATCTCGGGGTGCTGTTCGACATATTGCCGCAGCGGCGGGCGCGGGCCGACAAAGCTGAGGTCGCCGCGCAGGATGTTCCACAGCTGCGGCAGTTCATCCAGCCGCAAAGACCGTAGCCGCGCCCCCGCCGGGGTGATGCGCGCGGCCTTGTCGCCGCCCGACACGCCACTGTCACGATCCACCACGGTCATGGTGCGCAGTTTCCACAGGTCGAACGGCTGGTCGGGGGTTTTCATCCGTTCAGCCACGTAAAACAGCGGCCGACCCTGTTTCAGCCACAGCCAGAGCAACAGCCCACCCAGCACCGGGGCCAGGATCAGCGCCAGCAGGCTGGCAAAGAACAGGTCGAACAGGCGTTTGCGAAAGGTCATCGGGGCGGGGTTTCTGTCTGTGTGATCATGTCTGCGATTGGCGCCACTGGGCCACCATGGTGGCGGCGTGGCTGTCGGTTTCGCTAAACCCTGTGACCGTTTCCAGCAGCTTTGTCGACAGTTCGACCCGCGCGATGGCGGTTTGTGGCGCAGGGCGCGGGCTCCAGGCCAGTCCGGCGGCGTCCAGCAGCGCGCCCATGTCCAGCGCGCCGGGGGCGGCCACGTTCAGCAGGGGGGGCAGCGCGGGCGCGCGCGCCAGATCGCCCAGCACCCGCGCCAATGTCGCGATGCCGGTATAGCTGCGGCGCGGGGTGTGGCCATCGGCGAACCGGTCCAGCAGGAAGCCGGGTTTCCAGCCGCCCAGGATCGCATCTGCCCCGGCGATATTGCCGATCCGCAGTGATGTGACCGGCACGCCCAGGTCCGCGCCCAGATCGGCGGCCTGGTGTTCCATCGCAAGTTTGGTGCGGCCATAGTCCGACAGCGGCGCGGCCGGGTCGGTTTCGCGCAAAACCCCCGTGTCAGAACCTGAATTGCCATAGATCGCCGCCGAAGAGCAGAGCAGCACAGAGGCCCCCGCCGCCGCGCCCGCGCGCACCGCGGCCAGCGCCAGGCGGATATTCTCGTCCATATCCGCGCCGCGTGCGGCGGCTGCATCGGTGACCCCGGCCAGACACAGGATCACGTCCCGACCCGCCGCCGCCCGCGCCAGCGCGCCCGGGTCGGCCAGCGGATCCAGCGTGACCCAGGACCGGGCCTCTGCCTCGGCTGGTTTCCGCCCGGGGCGGGCCTGCCACAGGGCCGTGTTGTCAGGCCAGTGATGGCGCAATATCAGTCCCAGACGCCCTGTTGCGCCAAGAACCAAGATCCGAGGAAAATCCATGTGCGTCCTTGTTCCTGTTGACGGTCTTGCGCCTGCCAGTATCTTGCCGGAGTCAAAAGATCAAAAATCCAATTTTGTGGGCGAACGGACTCAGACATGAATTTCCCAGCCAGAGTTCTGATCTTCGTGTTGTTATGCGCGGGGGTGTCCGCCTGTGGCCGCCTGCCTGCCGGCGCGCCCGCGAGCAATGAAATCATCGACCAGGTTCAGGAAGACAACGGCGAATTCGCGCTGTACCTGGTCAATCGCGCCTTCCTGCCGACGGTCTCGAAATGGCCCGCCACCGGCAAACAGGAACGCCTGTCCTGGATCGGCAGTTCCCGCGGCGCGCGCACCCAGATCATCCAGCCGGGCGACACGCTGTCGCTGAATATCTGGGACAGCGGCGAAAATTCCCTGCTGACCACCGAAGGACAGCGGTTCGTGCCGCTGGAAGAGGTCAAGGTCAGCGCCAATGGCACCGTCTTTGTGCCCTATGTCGGCAATGTCAGCGTGATCGGCCTGACCCCGGACCTGGCGCGCGAACAGTTGCAAAGCGATCTGGAGGCGATTGTGCCCTCGGTTCAGGTGCAGCTGAGCATGACCGAAGGCGGACAGAATTCGGTGCGCCTGATTGGCGGTGTGGCGGCCCCCGGCACCTATCCGATGCCGGACCGCAATTACACGGTGCGCAGCCTGTTGTCGGATGGCGGCGGTGTCAGCCTGACGCTGAACAACCCGCAGATCCGGCTGGTGCGGGGCAATGCGATCTATGGCACCTCGATGGAAAAGCTGTTGGACACGCCGGGCTATGACACGTTGCTGCGCGGTGGGGATCAGGTGTTTGTCGAAGAGGACAACCGATATTTCCTGTCCTTTGGCGCCACCGGCGAAGAAGATCTGCATATTTTCACCAAGGATCAGGTCTCGGCGATGGATGCGGTGTCGATCATCGGCGGCGTCAACGAAGCCCGCGCCGACCCCAAGGGGCTGTTGATCCTGCGCGAATACCCCGCGTCGGCCGTGGCGCCGGGGGTGCGGGGCCCGCGCAACACGCGGGTGGTGTTCTCGGTTGATCTGACCACGTTTGACGGGCTGTTTTCGGCGCGCAATTTCGCGGTGCAGCCCAATGACCTGGTCTTGGCGACGGAATCGCCGATCAACGATGTGCTGACGATTTCGAACGTGATCGGCAACTTCTTCGGCGTGTTCAGCGCGGCGGGCAGTATCTGAGTTTCGCAGGCGGGGCTGTGCGTTTTGGTGGCAGGTTTTTGCCTGCGCCTGTAACAAAGTTGCAGCACCGGGCTCTGGCCTTGGCAATGCGACGGGTTTCGGGATACCACAGCCCCAAGTTGCCCATTTGTAAAAGATATTCAGTATGACGCTTGCTTTGATCATCCTGGCGGCAGGGAAGGGAACGCGGATGCGCTCCGATCTGCCCAAGGTTCTGCACCCGATTGCCGGGGCCCCGATGCTGGTCCATGCGATGATGGCGGCCGACCCGCTGGCGCCTGCGCGCCGGGTGGTGGTGGCCGGGCATGGGGCCGCGCGCGTGCGCGCCGCGGCACTGGCACAGGACCCAGCGGCCGAGGTGGTGTTGCAGACCGTACAGAACGGCACCGCCCATGCGGTCGATCAGGCCCGCGACACGCTGGCCGATTTCGACGGCGACGCGGTGGTGCTGTATGGCGATACACCTTTTGTCAGTGCACAAACGCTGGGCCGCATCGCTGCCGCCCGCGCGGATGGCGCGGATGTGGTTGTGCTGGGGTTTCAGGCGGCTGATCCGGGGCGGTATGGCCGTCTGGTGGTCGAGGGCGACGCGCTGGCGCGCATTGTCGAGGCCAAGGATGCCACCAAGGACGAGCTGGCGATCACCCTTTGCAATTCCGGCGTGGTCTGTGCCGATCGCGCGGTGCTGTTTGATCTGATTGCGCAGGTCGGCAATGACAATGCCAGCGGTGAATATTACCTGACCGACATCGTCGGGCTGGCCAATGATGCCGGTCTGCGCTGTGCGGTGGTGGAATGCGCCGAGGCCGAAACGCTGGGCGTGAATTCGCGCGTTGATCTGGCCGCCGCCGAGGCGCAGTTTCAGACCCGCGCGCGGGTTGCCGCGATGGAAAACGGCGCGACGCTGGTCGCACCCGAGACGGTTCATTTCGCGCATGACACCCGGTTGGGCCGCGACGTGATGGTGGAACCGAACGTGGTGTTTGGCCCCGGTGTGGTGGTCAGCGACGGCGTGACCCTGCGCGCGTTCAGCCATCTGGAGGGCTGCACGGTCGAGACCGGCGCGGTGGTGGGGCCTTATGCCCGGCTGCGTCCCGGCAGCCAGATCGGTGCAGGCGCGCGGATCGGCAATTTTGTGGAAACCAAACAGGCCGAGATCGCCGCCGGGGCCAAGGTCAATCACCTGTCTTATATCGGCGATGCGACGGTCGGGGCGGCGGCCAATATCGGGGCCGGCACGATCACCTGCAACTATGATGGCGTGATGAAACATCGCACGGAAATCGGCGAAAACGCCTTTATAGGGTCGAATTCGGCGCTGGTCGCGCCGGTGACGGTGGGGGCGGGTGCCTCGGTCGGGGCCGGGTCGGTGATCACGCGCAATGTGCCCGACGATGCGCTGGCGGTCAGCCGCGCGGAACAACAGATCAAACCGGGGCTGGCCAAGCGGCTGCGCGCCCGGCTGCTGGCGCTGAAAGCGCAGCGTAAAGCATAACCAACAAGGAACAGCGGATATGTGCGGTATCATCGGCGTATTGGGCGACCATCAGGCAGCCCCGATCCTGGTCGAAGGGCTGAAGCGGCTGGAATACCGGGGCTATGACAGCGCCGGGATCGCCACGGTGAACAGCGGCGCGCTGGATCGTCGCCGTGCCTTGGGCAAGCTGGTCAATCTGGGCGATTTGCTGGTGCATGAGCCGCTGGCGGGGACCTCGGGCATCGGCCACACCCGCTGGGCCACCCACGGGGCGGCGACCACCGCCAACGCGCATCCGCATGCGCGTGGCCGGGTCGCCGTGGTGCATAACGGCATTATCGAGAATTACCGCGAGCTGCGCGCCTTTCTGGCCGGGCATCAGATCACGCCCGAGACCGAGACCGACACCGAAACCGTGGCGATGCTGTGCGACTGGCACCTGAGCCAGGGCGCGACCCCGGTCGAGGCCGCCAAGAAGACGGTGGCGCAGCTGGACGGGGCCTATGCGTTGTGTTTCCTGTTTGATGGCGAGGAAGACCTGATCGTGGCCGCCCGCAAAGGCAGCCCGCTGGCCGTGGGCTGGGGCAAGGGCGAGATGTTCGTCGGCTCGGACGCGATGGCGCTGGCGCCGATGACCGACCAGATCACCTATCTGGAAGAGGGCGACATTGCCGTCCTGACCCGGCAGGGCGCGGAGTTTTTTGATGGTGACCAACAGCCGGTCAGCCGGGCGCGCAAAACCGTGCATGTCGATTCCGCCACTGCCGACAAGGGCGGCTATCGCCATTTCATGGCCAAGGAAATCGCCGAGCAGGCCTCGGTCCTGGGGGCGGCGGTGAAATATTACCTCAGCGACCGTGAAGGCCAGCACATGCTGGAAACCGGGCTGGATTTCACCCAGTACGACCGGGTGGTGATGGTGGCCTGTGGCACCGCGTCGCTGGCCTGTTTCACCGCGAAATACTGGTTCGAACAGATCGCGCGCCTGCCCGTCGAGGTCGATATCGCGAGCGAATTCCGCTATCGCGAGCCGCCCGTGTCCGAGCGCACGCTGGCGCTGTTTGTCAGCCAGTCGGGTGAAACCGCCGATACGCTGGCGGCCCTGCGGTATTGCGCGGGTAAGGCCGGGCGCATCGTGGCGGTGGTCAATGTGCCCGAAAGCTCGATCGCGCGGGAAAGCGACGTGGTGTTGCCGATTCTGGCGGGGCCCGAAATCGGCGTGGCCTCGACCAAGGCGTTCACCTGTCAGTTGACGGTGCTGGCGGCGCTGGCCTTGCAGGCGGCGCGGCAACGCGGTGAACAAAGCGCCGATCAACTGGCGGCGCTGGAGGATCAGCTGCGCCATGTGCCGGGGCTGGTTGCGGATGCGATGGCCTGCGAAGGCGCGGTGCAGGCGGTCAGCACCCAGATCGCGCGCTATTCGGATGCGATTTTCCTGGGCCGGGGCGCGATGTTCCCGATGGCGCTGGAAGGTGCGCTGAAGCTGAAAGAGATCAGCTATATCCATGCCGAGGGCTATGCCAGCGGCGAGCTGAAGCATGGGCCGATCGCATTGATCGATGAAAACATGCCGGTGGTGGTGATCGCGCCAAGTGATGCGATGTTTGATAAAACAGTGTCTAATATGCAGGAAGTGATGGCGCGTGGCGGGCGGATCGTGATGATCAGCGATGCCGCCGGGATCGCCGATGCCGGGGACGGCGTGTGGAAAACCGTGCAGATGCCCAGCTTTGACAGCCCGTTTGCCGCGATTGTCTATGCGGTGCCGGTGCAGTTGCTAGCCTATCACACGGCGGTCGAAAAAGGCACCGATGTGGACCAGCCGCGCAACCTGGCGAAATCGGTGACGGTGGAATAAGCCGCCCCGATCAGGTCACGGTCAGGCCAAGCCCTGGGTCCAGGCCGGGGAGGTCATGGTCAGATCCCACAGATCGTGAGGCTGATCCAGGTAATCCAGCATCGCGTGGGCATCCTCGGTGATCAGTTCCAGGAAATGCGCGCGGGCGTCGTCGGGGATATCCGGCGTCGCCGGGCGGTCCGGTTTGCTGTCGCTGGTGTTGACATGCGGGAACTGGACCAGCGGGTGCGCCGGGTCCAGCCGCAGATGCGACTGGATGCGCGGCAGCAGGATGTCGGGTTCGCGCCGCAACAATTCCAGCGGCGCCACCAGGATCTGTTCGTCCGGGAACACGACGCGGTATTCCGAGATCTGTTTGAAGAACATGCTGCGATGCAGGACAGGCGTGGCCCAGGCGGTGTCCGGGTTGAGCGTGTCGCGGAACGAGAAGGTGTCATCCGACAGTTCAGCCGTCATGCGCCAGTTGGAGATCGCGCATTCGATCGGGTTGCGGATCATGTAAAGCAGGCGCGCATCCGGGTAGAACCGCCTGATCCGCCGCGCTGCGCGGTTGCCGCCTGCCGCGTTGGAATAGCTGGGCGAAAAATCACCACAGACCGCGCCTTTGGGGGCATCGGCATAGATATCGGCATACCAGTCCCAGCCCTTTGACCAGTTCAGGTTGAAAAACCGGGGTTCCTTGATCTTGGGCTCGAACACGTCGGGATGGGCCGTCAGGGCGCGGAAAATGCTGGTTGATCCGCTGCGCGCCGCGCCGATGACAAAAAAGGACAGGGGCGGTTTGCGCGCCGGTTCATCCCGTTCCGAGGGCGATGTGGCCGATGATGGGGCCGGTTTAGGGGCTGATCTGGCAGGAGAGGCGGGTTCGGAATCGGGGCGCGGTGCGAGGTCGGTGCCGTCAAAGGCGGCCCTGGACCAGTGCTGATCGGTGGCCTTGTACGACAGCCGCACATGCGGGGTGATGAACCGGGTCAGCCGGTGCAGGGGCATCACCCATGTGTCCTGAGGCAATGTGCCGTCCGGGTTGGTGCCGTGTCGCGTCAGCGCGCGGGTGATTGCGCCCGGGCCGCTGGCCAGCCACAGGGTTTCCCCGCGCGGCCCCAGAAACGCCTGCGCGGCGTCGTCCAGCGCGGCGCGGATCACCGGATGATGCGGGGCGACGGCCAGGAAATTGTTGCCGACCGACCAGATGTTTTCCTGATAGGCAATCAGCCCGAGCGTTCGGTCGAGATGTTCGGACAGGGGGGCGGTGATGTAATCATCCGCATCCAGATAGACCCCGCCTTCGTGCCAGAGCACGACAAGCCGGAACACATCGGCCTGGCCTGCCGCATGCGGCGCCAGCTGGAACGCCCGGAGCGCGGTGTGCTCTTCTTTGTCCATCATGTATTGGCGGGCGGTGGCCTTGGTATAGAGCCTGAAGTCGAAATCCGGGCTGGTCCGGGCGTTATGGGCAATCAGGGTCTGAATATCGGCAGGCGGCTCGGGCGTGTCCCAGAACTGGATCACGTGGGCCGGGATGCGGGCCGGGCCGGGAGCATGGGCTGGCGGGGTTTCGCGGATATGTCCCAGTCGCCGCAGCGCACAGGTCAGCCCATAGGCCGCCGGGGTGCTGTGATCGGCCAGGTCGACCGCTGTTTTTAACTGTTGCAGGGTCTGTCCGGTGACGGTCTCCGCGTCCCACAGGGGGGTGATGTCATCGGGGTTCACCAGCAGCCGCGCCTCGTTCAGCAGATGGCCGCGGATGGAGCTGACAGGTTTGTTGCGCGCCAGCGGTGACAGGCTTTGGGCATGTCTGAGCTGCACGCTGTGCAGATGTGTCTCCCAGGCGGTGGACCAGTCGCCGGCCATGCATTGCAGCTGTGACAGCATCGCGTGGTGCACCGACACGTCCGGTTCCAGGGCAATCGCCGTCAGGACGTGATCCCGGGCCTCGGCCAGGTGACCCTGTTGCAGGGCAATCTCGGCCCGCAGGCGCGCCAGCGCCACGCGCAGCCGCGGGGTGTCGGCCTCAATCGTGTCCAGCAGGCCCAGGGCGCTGTCGAACCTGCCCAGCATCGCCTGCAGTTCGGCCAGTTCCAGCAGACCCTGATCGGCCAGCCCGCCGGTGTCCTGGGCGGCTTCCAGATGGGTGATCGCGGCGGGGATCTGGCCCAGCCAGCGCATCATGCGGGCCCGGATCATCACAAATCGGGGCTGTGGCCGGATCGCGGCGGGGATCGCATCAAAGATCGACATCGCCAGATCGTTGTCGCGGTTCATCAGGGCATTGCGGATGGCCAGCGCCCAGGTTTCGCTGTTCCCGGAATCGGCTTTCAGGGCCATGTCCATCACGGCCTGGCTGTCCGCGGCTTCGCCGATGGATTGCAGGAAATTCGCCGCCGCGGTCAGGGTTGCACTGTCTGCGGGGTGCGTTTCGGCAAAGGCCAGGCAGGCCGCGCGCGCGGCGGCGCGTTGCCGGTCCTGGACCAGCAAAGGCCAATAGGTGCGGGCGATGGTGCCGTTATCGGGGTAGCGCGCGCGCCCGTCTTCCAGCACCTGCAACGCCTGTTGGGTGCGGGACAGTTTCGCCAGCGCCTTGCCCAGCGTCAGGAAATAGACCGGCGTCGTGGCATAGCCGTCCGGATCCGCGCTCAGAACCGTGATCGCCGCCTCCGCCTGGTTGGTGCGCAACAGCGCCTTGCCATAGGCCAGCACCAGCCGGTTGGGCAGCGGGGAGCGGCTCTGGGCTTGTTTCAGGACCTCCAGCGCCGCGTCGGAGCGGTCCTGGCGGAACAGCAGCTCGCTCAGCCGTTCGGTCAGCACCGGCGGTAGGTCGCGGCGCTGCTGCACTTTCTGCAGGTCGCGGATCAGCGCGTCGGTCTCGGGCCCCGTCCGGGCCAGCGCATAGCGGGCGTTCAGGACCGGGTTGGCCTTTGTGCCCAGCAGGCTGGTCAGCCGGTCGAGCTCTGCACGGGCGGCGTCCGGGTCATGCAGCGCCATGTGCAGTTGCAGTTTCAGCGCGCTGATCTGCCCGTCATCGGCGGCGCGCGGACAGGCGGCGCAGGCCTGGGCAAACACATCCAGCGCCGCTTGCGGCTGTTTCAGCTGGTTGAGCGCGCGCATCTTGTAACGCCAGGGATCGGGATCGTCGGGATGCGTGGCCAGGGCCGCCTGGGCTGCGTCCAACACAGCCTGCGCGCCGCCGTTGCGCAACAGGCGGTCAAGCTTCTGGGTGGGAAAGTCTTGCAACGGCGTGTCCTTTGCGAATTACCGGCCCCACGGGCCGGGACCTGATCGACCCGAATTTAGCCCGCACAGGGCCTGATTGTCCAAGCCCGTGCAGATCACAAACCGACCACATCCACCAGCCGCGCCTCCGGGGCCAGACGGTCGCGCAACCCGGCAAAGGCAGAGTGTTTGACCAGCACGCAGATCACGTCGGCCTGTTCGATGGCCTGATCCAGCGGCGTCAGCGTGGCGGTGCCGCCCTGCAACCCGTCGGGCAGCGCATCGACATGCGGTTCGACCGCCAGCACCTGGCAGCCCAGCGTGGCAAAGTTCTTGGTGATCTCCAGCGCCGGGCTTTCGCGCAGGTCGTCGATATCGGGTTTGAAGGCCAGCCCCAGGCAGGCAACGCGGATATCGGACATCGACCGCGACGGATCGGCGGCCAGCACCTCCATGATCGCGGATTTGCCTTTTTCCAGCACCCAGGTCGGTTTGGCATCATTGCCCAGACGGGCGGCATGGATCAGCTTGGCCTCGTCGGGGGCAGAGGCGACGATGAACCACGGATCGACCGCGATGCAATGGCCGCCCACGCCGGCCCCCGGTTGCAGGATATTGACGCGCGGATGCCGGTTGGCGAGGCTGATCAGCTCCCAGACATCAATGCCGAACTTGTCGCAGATGATGCTGAGTTCGTTGGCAAAGGCGATCTGTACATCGCGCGAGCTGTTCTCGGTCAGCTTGCACATCTCGGCGGTATTGGCGTCGGTGGCGATGCAGTCGCCCTGCACCACCAGTTTATACATGGCGGTGGCCATCTCGGTGGCGCGGGTGCTCATGCCGCCGATGATGCGGTCGTTTTCGACCAGTTCGCGCACCACGTGGCCCGGCAGCACCCGTTCGGGGCAATGGGCGACCTGGATGTCGGCGGCGTCGCCTGCATCCTGCGGAAAACTCAGGTCGGGGCGCGCCTCGGCCAGCCAGTCGGCCATCTGCTGGGTTGCGCCAATGGGCGAGGTGCTTTCCAGGATCACCAGATTGCCGGGTTTCAGCACCGGGGCGATCATGTTGGCGGCGGACTGGATATAGCTGAGGTCGGGTTCGTAACCGGCCTTGAACGGGGTCGGCACCGCGATGATGAACGCATCCGCCGGTTCCGGCGTCAGGGTGGCATGCAGCATGCCGGCGCTGACCGCCTTGTGCACGATGCCATCCAGTTCGGGTTCGACGATGTGGATTTTACCGGCGTTGATCGTGTCGACCACGCGCGGGCTGACATCGACCCCGATCACCCGGTTGCCACGGGCCGCAAACAGGGCTGCGGTGGGCAGGCCGATATAACCCAGCCCGATCATCGAAATACGGTCGAACATCTTTACTCATCCTTACAGTTACAGGCCTTACAGGTCGGGGCCTTACCGCGACCGGGGGCTCAGGTTGACGCGGCCAGCGCAGCGGCGATCCGCTGGGCGGCGCGGCCATCGCCATAGGGGTTCAGCGCGCGCGCCATATCGGCATAGGCGGCCGGATCGTTCAGCAGGCGCAGCGCCTCGTCGCGGATTTTCTCGGGGTCGGTGCCGACCAGACGCACGGTGCCGGCCTCGACCGCCTCGGGGCGTTCGGTGGTGTTGCGCATCACCAGCACCGGTTTGCCCAGGCTGGGCGCCTCTTCCTGGACGCCACCGGAATCGGTGATGATCAGGTAGGCGCGGCGCATCAGCCAGACAAAGGGCTGGTAATCCTGCGGGTCGATCAGGTGCACATCGCTGGTGTCGCCCAGGATGCGGTTGACCGGGGCCTGCACATTGGGGTTCAGGTGCACGGGGTACACGATCTGGGCATCGCTGGCTTCGCTGATCTCTTTCAGCGCGCGGCAGATGTTTTCAAACCCCTGCCCGAAATTCTCGCGCCGGTGGCCGGTGACCAGGATCATCCGGCGATCCGGGTCCAGGAACGGAAACCGCGCCTGCATCTGGCCATCCAGGCCAGCGTCAGTGTCGAATTTGGCGACCACGTCCTGCAGCGCGTCGATCACGGTATTGCCGGTCACGATGATCTGGTCGTCCGGCACGTTTTCGGCCAGCAGCGCGGCGCGCGCGGTTTCGGTGGGCGCGAAGTGGATCTGGGCGATGCGCCCCACGATCGAGCGGTTCATTTCCTCGGGCCAGGGGGCATAGATATTGCCGGTGCGCAGCCCTGCCTCTACATGGCCGACGGTGACCTGCGCATAAAACGCGGCCAGCGAGGCGGCCATGGTCGTGGTGGTGTCGCCATGCACCAGCAGCCGGTCATAGCCGCCGTCTTTCAGGATATCGCGCAGCGCCAGGATGATATTGGCGGTGATATCGGTCAGGTCCTGCCCCGGTTTCATGATGTTCAGGTCGAACTCGGGCACGATACCGAACAGGTCCAGCACCTGGTCCAGCATCTGGCGATGCTGGGCGGTGACACAGACATGGGTTTCCAGACCCGGCGTTTCTTTCAGTCGCTGAACGACGGGCGCCATCTTGATCGCTTCGGGGCGGGTGCCAAAGACAATGAGAATTTTCAAAACAATGGGTACTCGGAGAATGGGGCAGGTTTATGGGTCGGTTTGGTACTGGTTTCAGACGCAATTGCAACCTGAAACATGGGCGTGACCATAGGGTCGCAGGGTGCAGGCGCGCTCATCCCGGACCGGGTGCACAACAAAACAGCGCCGTATCGTCGGTTGTCGCCGCGCGGGCCTGTAACACAGCGCCACGGGCGCGGGCGGCGTGGCTGATCCGGGTCAGGGTTTCAGGGCTCTTCAGCAGGTCGCGCAAGGCCTGCGCCATCGCGGGGGGATCATCGGCGGGGGTGACGCGGCCCGCAGTCTGGTCGCGCCCGACCAGGTCGGGCGGCGTGCCCCGGTCATAACAGAGCACCGGGCGGCCGGCACACAGCGCCTCCATCACGCTGAGGCCAAAGCTTTCGGCGACATGGGACAGGCTGAGCACGATATCGGCCTGCGCCAGGGCTGCCGCCGGGCCGGGGGCGTACCCGGTATGGGTCACGTTGGGCGGCAGCGGGGCCAGCTGCGCCAGTTCGGAATTGTCCGGGCCGATCAACAGGAACTGCGCCTGCGGGCAATGCCGGGCCACGGCGCAGAAATCGGCGATGCCTTTCTTCGCGGTCAGAGAGCCGATCAGGGCGACGCGCGGCGGGTCGGCCGGTTCAAAGGGCAGATCGGCCAGTGCGGCATCGACCCCGGCGGGGGCCAGCACGGCCCGGCCCGGGGGCTGATCCAGCCAGCGCAGCACCGCGTCGGAATTGGCCACCAGCCGGGTCGCCAGCCCGGTCACATGGGCACGCAGTTCTTCCGGGTGGCGGCCCAGATCCAGACACAGGCGCGGGTCAGAGGCGGGCAGTTCGTGCACATGCACCACCGTCGGCACCCCGGCGGCGCGGGCGGCCAGCAGGGGCGCGTCCATCACGATGGTGTTCTGGTGGATTTCAACCGCGCCGCTGTCGCGGATCAGGGTGGTCAGGGTGGCGAGCGTTTCCGGGTGGGGCGGCACGCCGCCAAAGCTCCAGCCATAGGGGATCACATGCACCTTGTGGGACAGCGCGCGCAGCTCGGCCAGGTAATCGGCATTGGCGATCTGGGGCAGCACCACCGAAGGCGTCAGCCCGACGGCGCGCGCCCGGCGCAGCAGGTCGGGCAGGCAGCGTTCGGCACCAAAGATCTGCGCGCGCGCCTGATGACCAAAGACCAGCACATGCCGCCCCGGTTCCGGCGCGGGCAGGGCGCCGTCGAACAGGGGCAGCGGATCGTGCCCGGCGGCGCGCCCCGTTTCCACGTAATGTTGCAGGGCGGGGCGATCCAGCGGCCCGTTGGCCATCGCGTAGCCCGATGTGCTGAAGCCGGGACCGGGATCGCGCCCCTGCGCCGCGCCCGTGTCGCGATACTGCAGCGCGCCGTCCAGATCGCCTGCGCGCAGGTCGGGATAGGTCTGCATGTACCAGTCATCATCATAAAGCCCCGATTGCGTGACCCAGTCGTCAGGGGCGGGAATTGCGGGTAAATCGCCCAGATTAGAGCCGAAATCGGGCGACAGCGCGGGCGGGATCGGGAACGGGCGCTGCGCCGGGTATTGCGCCAGCGGCAAGGTATCACGCCCATAGCGATGCCAGCGCCGCCCGGCCATGTCATAGTCGCGCCGCGCGCCCGCGATCTGGGTGTCGATGCCGGTGGCACTGTTCTGGGTCAGCGAACCCGCGTGCAGGCGGCCAAAGGACAGCGGCAGGCCGGGATTGACGCGCAGGATCGCCCCGTCGCCACAGATCGCGCGGATGCGGTTGATATATTCGGTATCGGCCCCGGCGCGGGCGCGGTCCCAGTATCCCAGCGTCTCGCGCAGTTCGGCCCGGATCATCAGCGAAGAGACATCCGGATGGGTCAGCCCGTCTTCGCCCCACCAGCGGGTAAAGCGCAGATCGGGCGTGGTGCGGACCCAGTCGGCGAGGCTGGCGACCCCGTCGGGGTTGCGCCGCAGGGCGCGGACCTGTCGCGCGATGCGCGCCGGATGCGCCCAGTCATCGGCATCGAGCACGGTCAGGAAATCGCCCTGCGCCGCGGCCATGCCGAGGTTGCGGGCGGCATAGGTGCCCGGCTCGGCGCGGCCATCCAGCAGGCGGATGCGCGGGTCCTGGGCGGCACAGGCGCGGGTGATATCGGCGGTGGCATCAGTGGAGCCATTGTCGACCACCAGGATTTCCAGATTGCGCCAGCTTTGCCCGGTCAGGCTGCTGAGCGCGGTCTGGATTGTGGTGGCGGCATTGCGCGCGGGCATCACCACGCTGACCAGCGGGCCGTTGCGGTGCCGCGCGCGGGGCCATGCGGCGCGCAGCCGGTCAAAGGCCGGGCCTGTGCCATCGGTCACCGCAACCCCGCCCAGCCCGTGGCGCGCATAAAGCCGCGCCATGCGCCAGCGCCAGCGCCAGCCCGCGCCAAACCCGCCCGTGGCGGCGGCGATATTGGCGGCGGCCAGATGCAGGTCGGGCAGGGGGCCAAACGCGGCGCGTGCCCTTTGAAACAGGCTCTGTGCACGGGGCAGGTCATCCGCGATCACGGCGGCCTCGATCGCCAGCAGCGCGATATCGGGCAGGCAGAAGCCCCCGATCAGGTCAGCCTGTGCATCCAGCGGGCGCAGCCAGGCATCGGCCCCGGCCCAGTTGCCTGCGCGCGCATCCGCCCGGGCACAGGCCAGCGTGGCCCAGAGCCGGTCGGGGGCATGGGCGCTGGTTGTCTGTGCCTCAAGCGCGGCGCGCCCGCCCTGCAACAGGCCCCGGCGCAGATCGCGTTCGCGGGTCTTTGCGGTCAGGAAACAGGGCAGCCGCCCCTCGGCCCGGCCCCAGCGCAGGTAGTGGCGCCGCGGGTCCAGCCCAGCGGCGGCGACATCCGGGTAAACCTGAAGATACCAGTCGGGATCAAAATGGCCGGGCACGCATCGCGGCCCCCCGAAATATCCAGCCAACAGGGCCATGCGATCACAATATTCCCTTATCGACAGGCGCAGCAGCCCGGCCCGGTGGCCGGGGTGGCCACATGGGCAGCTTTTGGACAGTCACACTTTACATCATGCAGAATCAAGGCCATTTAGCGGAGAGTTTTTGTACGATTTCGCCATTGTGCAACATCGCCGTGCAAACAGGTTTGACAGGATCATGGCATGACCGATTTTCAACGCCAGAAGGCGGGAGCATCGCATCTTCCTGACGCCATGTTGCAGCTTCAGAACACGGTCGAGATGCTGTTTCTGGAAAAGAAAGCGCTGGAACAGGATTTGTCGGACCTGCGCGCCACGCAGCCGGTTGTGATGTTTGGCCTGCCGCGCCCGTCGCTGGTGATGCGGGGGGTTCTGCGCGCCTCGGCCCGGCTGCGCCGCCGCTATCACCTGTCGCTGATCCGCGAATGCGGGCTGTTTGATGCGGACTGGTATCTGCGCCGCTATCCGGACATTGCCGCCACCGAAAGTGACCCGGCGCAGCATTTCCTGGATCACGGCGGCACCGAAGGGCGCGATCCGGGGCCCTATTTTGACACGAAACATTATCTGCATCTTTACCCTGATATCGCACAGAACAGAATGAATCCGTTGCTGCATTATATCGTTGCGGGGTTTGCCGAACGCCGGTCGATCCGGCCGGGCATGCCACATGGGGAGCAGGTATGACAGGCTGGCGCCTGCCGCAGCGCGTCGCATATGTGGTCAACCACAGCTATCCTTATTCCAGCGACGGCTATGCGGTGCGCACCCACGAGGTGGCGCGCGCGCTGAGCGGGCTGGGCCATGACATGGTGGTGCTGAACCGGCCCGGCCGACCCTGGGATATCGAAGGGTTTCGCGCGGATGCGCCGGTCAGCACCGAACAGATCATCGACGGGGTGCGCTACCTGTTCCTGCCCAACCCGCCGGTCGGCACCGAGATGAACCGGCGCGGGCGGCTGCGTCAGGCCGAGGCTGTTCTGACCGAGGCGTTCGAAATCCTGCGCCCCGGCGCGGTGATGGCCGTGTCTAACTGGGAGAATGCAGAGCCTGCGCAATATGCGGCGCGGCGCTGGGGTTGTGCGTTTTTCTATGAACAGCGCGGCTTCTGGGAGATGGCGCGCGCGGCGGGGGATGCGACTTACGCGGCCTCGCCGGAATACCAGGCCGACCAGCAGAACGATGTCCGGGTGGCACAGGCCGCGCAGGTGGTGTTCACGCTGAATGCGGGCATGCGCGCCGAGCTGATCCGGCGCGGGGTGGCGGGCGACAAGATCCAGCTGGTGGCGAACGGAATATCGCCGCCTGTGCCCGTTGCTGCCACCGGGGGCATCACCCGGGCCGCGATCGGCTGTCAGGCGAAACATCTGCTGGGTTATGTCGGGTCGCTGAACGCCTATGAAGGCGGCGAGGATCTGCTGCAGCTGGTGGCGCAGCTGCGCGCCTCGGGCGTGGATGTGGACCTGCTGATGCTGGGCTCGGGCGCGCCCAAGGGGCTGATCGGGTCGCAGTATGACACGCCGGTCGCGACCGATCTGCGCGCGCAGGCCGAGGCGCTGAAGATCGCGGGGCACGTGCATTTCGTTCCACAGATGGCCCAGAGCGAGACCGGGGCCTATTACAGCCTGCTGGATGCGGTGATCATGCCGCGCCGCCGCACCCCGGTGACCGAGCTGGTGGCGCCGCTGAAACCCTATGCCGCTGCCGCCTATGGCGTGCCGGTGTTCATGAGCGACCTGCCGCCGCTGGCCGAGGTGGCGCAGGATATCGAGGCCAGCCTGTTTCCCGAAGGCGATATCGACGCGCTGGCCGGGATGGTGCGGCACATGTTGGAACAGGGTGACCACCCGGCGGCGGGGGCCGCGCCCAAGCCGGGGCTGCTCTGGTCGCGGCGGGTGCAGCCGATGTCACGGCATCTGCAGGCCGCCGCGCAGGCCGCGCCGCGCCTGGAGGCGCAATTGGGGCAGGCCGGGGCCGCACCGGCGGAACATGCCCGGTTCGACACCCATATCCTGCCGCGCGTGGCGCTGTCCGGCGGCACCGTGAACGAACCGGTCGCGGTGATCGGGCCCTGCGCATATCTGCCGGGTCAGACACACATCACGCGGCTGAGCCGGGTCAATATCCTGTCGGAACTGGCGCAGGGGCCGGTTGGCCGCTTCATCATCGACTGGGCCGGGTTGCAGGACGCGCCCGGCGACTGGGACGGGCTGTGGTCGGTGGCGGATATGCGTCTGAACCGGCTGGTTCTGGATGCCTGCCGGATCGCGCTGGACCGGGGATGGCGGATGCAGGTTGTCGGCCCGGTGCAGCGGTCGCGCGCGCCGCTTTACCGCACCGTCAGCGGCGCCTTTGAAGAGATTTCGCCCGTCGATAATGACAGCCCGGAGGGCGCGTCATGAGGATCGCGGTGCTGGCGGAACAGAATTTCAACCTGATCGACGGATCGACGATCTGGCTGCTGAACGTGTGCAAATTGCTGGCCCTGCAGCCCGATTTCGACACCGAACTGCTGTTGACGCATCCGCTGAACGACCGGGTTCTGGCTGATGAACTGCCGGACAGCATCCGGGTCAGCGATGCGGCTGCGTTGTTGCAGGCGGCCGGGATCGGCGATGACCGGCTGCAGCCGGAAACCCTGATTGATACACTGAGCGCGCATGAGCAGGCGGCGGGCCGGTTCGACCGTCTCTTCGTGCGCGGGGCGGGGTATCTGGAACAGCTGCTGGCGGCACCTGAGTTTCAGCACCGGGTGGTGGCCTATGCGCCCAGTGCGATCCCGGACGTCACCGCGCCGGAACCCGATTGGGTCGGGCTGGCGCGCAGCGTGCGCGCGCCGGTGGTGATCCAGAGCGAGACCGCCAAACACGCGCTGGAATCGCTGTTGGATTACCCGGCGCATGTGCTGCATGTGGTGCCGCCGATCGTGTTTCCGGCGGTGGAAACAGACCACGTGCCGGAAACTGACCGACCGGTCACCTTGTGTTACGCAGGCAAGGTCGATCTGCATTACGGGCTGGACTGGCTGATTGATCTGTGTGGCGATGTGGCGGAAGACCCGGCGCTGGCGGTGCACTGGATCGCCGGGAAAGACACCTATCGCGCGCGTTATCGCGATTTCTTCCGGGGGATGGATGGGTTCCGGGCCAGGGTGGCGACGGGGATGCCGGGCGTGTCGCTGGTGTCCAATATCGCCCATGCCGAGGCCAAGGCGCAGATGGGGCAGGCCGATTTCGCCTATTGCCTGCGCCATGACATCTATGACGACGTGATCGAAATCTCGACCAAGATCGTGGAATTCTGCACGCTGGGCGTGCCGCCGATCCTGAATGACAACGCGCTGAACCGGTCCCTGTTCGGGGCGGATTACCCCTATCTGGTCGATATCGGGCGCGATGACATTGCCGCCACGGTTCTGGGCTTCATGCGCGGTCGCGACAGCGTGGCCTACGGCGCGGCACAGACCCGCATTGCCGAGATTGCAGCCGGGTTTTCCGCCCCGTCCCTGTCGGACAGCCTGAGCACCGCGCTGCGCGGCTATTTGGCCAATGCCCCGGCGCTGACGGAGACGCCGCGCCGCATCCTGATCGCCACCCATGAACGCAAATTCCTGCGCCAGTTTCTGGACCGGCTGCGCGGCGATGATCAGATCGAGATCACCTGGGAGAACTGGCGCAGCACGATCAACCCCGAGGACACGCCGCATGTGCCCGAGGATGTGGACACGGTGTTCTGTGAATGGTGCTGTGAAAACGCGGTCTGGCACAGCGCCAACAAGCGCCCGGGAACCCGGCTGATCGTGCGGCTGCACCGGTTCGAGGCGTTTCTGGATTTCCCGGCGCGGGTGACCTGGGACACTGTCGATGCGCTGATCGTGGTGTCGGATCATTTCCGCGACCTGATGGTGACGCAGCACGGGGTCGACCCGGCGCGCATTCAGGTGATGCCGCAATATATCGACTGGCACGAATTGCAGCGCCCGAAACTGCCCGCGGCGCGATTCACGCTGGGGCTGGTGGGGATCAACCCGTTTGAACACAAACGTTTTGACCGGGCGGTGGATTTCTTTGCCGATCTGCGCGCGCGCGACCCCCGGTTCACGCTGGCAGTGCGCAGTGTGATGCCCTGGGAGATCAGCTGGGTCTGGGACCGCCAGGACGACACCCGCGCGCAGTTCGAGCAGCTGTTTGCGCGTATTTTCAACGACCCCGACCTGGCGACGGCGATCCGGTTCGACCCGGCGGGGCCGGATATGGAGGAATGGTATCGCGGCATCGGCACGATCCTGTCCAGTTCCGACAGCGAGGGCTGTCATACCTCGGTGATCGAGGGCATGGCCGCGGGCTGTCTGCCGGTGGTACATGACTGGCCCGGCGCGCAATCGCTGTTCGCGCCTTATGTGCATGCCGACATGACAGAGGCGATCCCGGATGTGATTGCCTTTGCCGATCAGGCGGACCCGGACGCCGCGCGCGCGGCACTGGCGCGGCGGGTGGCCAACCTGGATGTCGAGGATTTCGCCCGCACCGTGATGCAGCTGTGAGAGTTCAGTCTGGAAACCCCGCCCCGGTTCCGGTACCCCGTCCGGGACACAATCATGCCACCGCAGGCAAAGGAGACCCGGTCATGGCCCCGGCCAAGACTCAAGAAAAGATCTTTGAAAAGGGGCGCAAACGTTATGCGCGCCACCTGATCCAGCACCGCAGGATTTTCGGCACGCCCGTCACCGGGCGGCAGTTGGATTTCGGCTGTGGCGCGGGGGCGTTCATGCTGGCGGGGTTGCAAGACGGGCAGGACATCTGGGGCGTCGAGGTCGATGAAAAACGCGACCGCGTGTACAAGGCCACTGCCGCGCGCGAGTTTCCCCAGTGGCGCGACCGGTTCTGTCTCTATGAAGGGCGGTTCCTGCCGTATCCGTCGAACCATTTCGACGGCTGCTATTCCTGGTTCGTGTTCGAACATGTGGCCGATCCGCAGACCTCGCTGCGGGAAATCGCGCGGGTGCTGAAGCCGGGCGGCACGCTGGCGATCCACGCCGAGGATGTGCGCAACCTGTGGGAAGGCCATGCGCTGGCGCCCTGGCCGGCCTATATGCCGCGCGAATTCGCCGCCGCCTATCTGGAGGGGCTGGGCAAGCCCCGGCACAGCGAATTCGTGACCCATTACGTGGTCTATATCAGCGCGCCGGTGATCTGCGATATCCTGACGACCCTGGGTCTGGAGGTTCTGTATTCCAACGCAGCACCCGAACGCCCGGCGATTCCCGAGGGGCTGTATGTCACCACGGATGACGAAGCCCGTGCCCTGGGCCGCAAGATGCGCGACCGCGATATTTCGGGGGCCCGGGAAAACCTGACTGTTTATGCGAGAAAACCGGTATCGTGACACGTAAATTATTTGGAACTGACGGGGTGCGTGGCCGCGCCAATGTGCACCCGATGACGGCGGCGAACATGGTTCAGCTGGCGGCGGCCGTGGGACAGTATTTTGCCCGCGATGACAAACG
>Ga0070726_10001487_pt1 | contig 23499 bp, 10 predicted proteins | sample tdAd471_FD_67275 | JGI IMG/M metagenome (GOLD analysis project Ga0070726, IMG submission 67275) | Marine sediment microbial communities from the Atlantic coast under amendment with organic carbon and nitrate - tdAd47.1 | ecosystem: Environmental > Aquatic > Marine > Coastal > Sediment | place... | reverse complement strand
GTCGGTGCCGAGCAGGTCGATGACCGGATCCGGCTCGGTGTATCCGAGGTCGGCAGCTTCGAGCACGGCGTCGACGAGGGGCATGCCGTCGCCGACGCGCCACAGCACGTGGGCGAGGGTGCCCGAGAGGCAGCCTTCGACCCGGCGCACGACGTCGCCGGTGGCGTGCAGCATCTCGAGGGTGTCGACCACCGGCAGCCCGGCGCCCACGGTCGCCTCGGCGCGCAGCATGCGGCCGTTGCGGGTGAACGCGTCGCGGGTCGCGGCCCAGCGCTCGGCGGGCGCCGCGAGCGGCCACTTGTTCGCCGTGACGACGTCGGCGCCGGCCCGGGCGGCCCGCTCGAAGAGCGCGCCAGCGCCGTCCCACGCGGTGGTGTCGACGACGACGGGGCGCGCGAACCGCCAGCCGAGCACGTGGGCGACCGCAGCGACCGAGTCGTCGATCGCCGTGCCGCCCTCTGCGTCCGCGAGGCGGTGGCCGGCCTGCTTCCAGGCGACGGTGGCGCGCAGGGCCTCGTCGTCGAGCCCGGTCGGCTCGAAGACCATGCCGCTGGAGTCGAGGGCCGCCACGACGCGCGGTTCGAGGCCGAAGCGCTCACGGATGGACGGGGCGCGGTCGGCGATGAGGGTCGCGAGGCGGCGCCCGACGCTGCCGAGGCCGACGAGGACGACGTCGAAGCCGGTCTCGGTGTCGGCGCCGGTGTCGCGCAGGTGCAGCCCGAACGCGTCGTGGGCGGCGCGCAGGGCGTCGTCGACGTCGTCGGCGTCCACGGCGATCGTGATGTTCAGCTCGCTCGACCCCTGGGCGATGGCGAGCACGTTGACGCCGGACGCGCCGAACGCGGTGCACAGGCGCCCGGCGATGCCCGGGTGGCGGGCCATGCCGAGGCCGACGGCGGCGACGAGCCCGACGTCGGCACGCAGCGAGACGTCCTCGACGTCGCCGTGGCTCATGTCCATCCGGAACGCGCGGCGCACCGCAGCGGTGGCCCGGTCGGCCTGGGCGCCGGGGATGGCGACGGTGATCGACGACTCGGCGCTGGACTGGCTGATCGCGGTGACGCTGACGCCGGTGTCGGCGAGGGCGCGAAAGAGCCGCGCCGCGACGCCGGGCACGCCAGCCATGCCGCGGCCTTCGACGGTCAGCAGCGCGTGCCCGCGGATGGCGCTGAGGGCGCGCACCGGGTGCGAGCCGGGGGTCATGCGCCCGTCGACCGACGTGCCGGGGCGGTCGGGGTGGAACGAGTCGCGGATGTACACGGGGATGCCGTGGCTCGCGACCGGCTGCAGGGTGCGCGGGTGCAGCACCTTCGCGCCATAGAACGCCAGCTCGGCGGCCTCGCGGTAGTTCAGCTGGGCGAGAGGCCGGGCGCCGGGCACGACGCGCGGGTCGGCGGAGTACACGCCGGCGACGTCGGTCCAGATGATCACCTCGTCGGCTCCGATCTCGGCGCCGATGAAGGTCGCGGAGTAGTCGCTGCCGCCGCGGCCGAGCGTCGTCGTCGCGCCGTCGGGCCCGTGGCCGCAGAAGCCGGTGATGACCGGCACGACGCCGTCTGCGACGAGGGGCTCGATGGCGCGGCGGGTGGCCGGGCCGGCGAGCCCGGCGAGGGGCGTCGCGGCGCCGAAGCGTCCGTCGGTCTCGATGAACGTGTCGGCGTCCAGCGCGCGGGCGGGGATGCCCTGCACCCGCAGCGTCGCAGCGAGCAGGCGCACGGCCATCTTCTCGCCGCAGATCACGAGGCGGTCGTGGGCGCGGGGCGAGCGCTCGCCGAGGGCGCCGACGGCCTGCACGAGGGTGGCGGCGCCGTCGACGAGGCGGTCGATTTCGGCGCGGACGTCGTCGCCGAGCTCCAGGGCGTCGATGACCGCGTGGTGATCGGCGCGGATCGCCTCGAGGGCGGTGCGGGCCGCGTCGTCGTCGCCCTTCGCCGCCGCGTCGGATGCGGCGATCAGACGGTTCGTCATCTGGCTCATCGCCGAGCTGACGACCACGACGTCGGCGTCGGTCCGCGCCTGCTCGACGAGGCGGGCCGAGCTGGCGATGCGCGGCGCGGAGCCGACCGAGGTGCCGCCGAACTTGAGTACGCGCAGGGTCATTCGCCCGGGCTCCGTTCGGGCCCGATCCCCGGCGTGTCGAACGCGCGCAGGATCGAGCGGGACATGATGCGGACGGCGTGGCGCATGGCGCGCTCATCGACGTCGAACTTCGGGGTATGCAGGTGGTGGATCTCGTCGCCGCGGCGGCGCACGCCGAGGCGCAGCATGAAGGTGCGCGTCTCGGGGCCGAACCGGCCGAAGTCCTCGGCGCCGGACGACGGCTTCGCGATCGGGTGCACGTGGTCCTCGCCGAGCACGTCGGACGCCGCGTACTGCACGATGGACGCGAGCTCGGGGTCGTTCATCACCGGCGGTGCGCCGTGGTGCATCTCGAGCTCGACCCGACAGTCGTGGACCCGCGCGGCGGCTTCGGTGACGACCTGCATCTGCCGGTGCAGCATCGACCGGACGTCGGGATCGAGGCAGCGCAGGACGCCCTCGAGCTTCATCTCGCCGGCGATCACGTTCGGGGCTTCACCGCCGTTCATGCGGCCGATCGTGATGACGGCGGGCTCCATCGGGTCCACGTGCTGGGGCACGATCGTGTACACGGCGCGGACCACGTCGGCGGCGGCGAGCACGGCGTCGTTGGCGAGGAAGGGCCGCGCCGAGTGGCCCGACTTGCCGATCACGCGGATGATGAACGCGTCGGTGGCGGAGGTCAGCGCGCCGACGCGGACGCCGACGGTGCCGGTCTCGCGGGTGGGGTCGACGTGCAGGGCGAACGCGGCGCGGGCGCCGTCGATGCCGCCTTCGCGGACGATCGCCTCGGCGCCGGACGGCAGCACCTCTTCGGCGGGCTGAAACACGACGCGGACGCGTCCGGGCAGGTCGTCGGCGAGGGAGCCGAAGAGGGCCGCGACGCCCGCGCCGATCGCGCTGTGCACGTCGTGCCCGCAGGCGTGGCACACGCCGGCGCGGGTCGACGCGTACGGCACGTGGTCCGGGTTCTTGCGGTCGAGAATCGGCAGCGCGTCGATGTCCGCGCGGTAGATGATCGGCGCGGTCGGCGGGCCGATGTCGACGTACAGGCCTGTCTTCGCGATCGGGTGCGGCTCGAGGCCGTGGGACTCCAGCCACTGCGACAGAAACGCCTGCGTCTCGTGCTCGTGCCAGCTGAGCTCCGGGTGCGCGTGCAGGTGGCGGCGCACGCGAATCAGCTCGGGCTCGAGGCTCGCGGCGAGACTGTCGACGCGGGCGAGGAGGTCGGTGGATGTCGAGGACATGCAGGGTCCGGGGCAGCATCGATGGGCGCACACCCTGGCACGAAAAGCGGTGCGTTGCCACGCGCCGATCCGGCCGCCGCGTCGGCGCGGCGTGGGCGCGGCGTCGGCTCAGTGGCTGCGCAGCGCCCGGATCGGGTCGGGGATCCAGCCTCGCGCGGCCGCCGCCCACGCGCCGATGAGGATCGCCTCGGCGACGTCGTGCTTCAGGGTCGGGCTGCGGTGGTCGGCGAAGCGCTCGATCGCGACGCGTGCGAGGGTGTCTGCAGCGTCCTTCGCGAGCTTGCCGTTGCGCTGCTCGCGCGCGTAGAGCACGTCGGCGCGCCAGATCTCGGCGCCGATCAGCTGGTGCTCGACGCCCCGCCGATCGGCGGCGCGCTGCCAGGGGCGGGCGAGCAGGCGGTCGCCTTCCAGCACGAGCGCGGCGAGGCCCTCGACCGCACCGACGACGCCGTCGACGGCACGCCGGGCCTGCCCGGGCCGCGCGAACCGCGTCGACCGCCACGTGTCCAGGCGCCCGTCGGACGTCCAGACGGCGAACCCGCAGCGGAGCCCGAGGTCGACGGCCAGCAGCCGCTCGGTCACGTCGCGGGGTCGGGTCGGGTCGCGTCGTCGTCGCTGGTGTCGTCGCCGGCCCCTGCGCCGTCGTCGTCGTCGGTCGTGGCGTCGTCGGCGTGGGGATCCGGCGAAGCGACGTCGCTGTCCAGGTCCTCGTCGGCGTCGCGCTGAAAGAATGAGCTCGTGCGATACACGTCGAACACGTCGCGGGCGATGACGGTGCCGGCGGCCACCGCCGGGATCGAGAGCAGCAGGCCGAAGAAGCCGAAGAGCGAGCCGCCGACGAGCAGCACGGCCATGACCATGACCGGGCTCATGCCGACCTTCTCGCCGACGAGCCGCGGCGTGATCAGGTAGCCCTCGAGGCCCTGCACCACAGCAAACACGACGGCGACGAGGATCATCATCTGCACCGGGTCGTCGCCATAGATCAGCGCCATCAGCAGCGAGAGCCCGATGCCGATGGCGCCACCGAGGTAGGGCACGATGTTGAGGACGCCGGCGAAGAGGCCGATGAACACACCGAGCTTGAGTCCGATGAGCCCGAGCCCGACCGCGTAGAGCACGGCGAGGATCAGGGCGACCTGGATCTGCCCGCGGACCCACTCGCCGACGACCGCGTCCATCGCGCTCGCCTTGTCGAGCACGACGGTGCGGTGCCGGGGCGGCACGAGCTCGAGCGGCAGCATCTTGAGGCGGTCGAAGTCCCGCAGGAAGTAGAACGTAAAGACCGGGACGAGGACGAGGTTGAGCAGGGTGTTCACCGAGTCGAGCATCGACTGCAGCACCCCGCCGATCGCTGCCTGCGCCTGCGTGGCGAGGCCCTCGGCGATGCGTGTCGCCTCCATGTCGAGGTCGCGCCCGAACCGCTCCTGCAGCATCACGCGCAGGCTGTCCCAGTTCTCGTCGACCTGTTCGGGCAGACGGGTGAGGGCGGTGCCGATCTCGCGGGCGAGGGTCGGTACGACGACCCAGGCAAAGACCGCTCCAGCGAGCAGCGCGGCCGTCGCGACGAACGCCATCGCGAGGGTGCGGCTGACCTTCTTCTCTTCGAACCGATCGATGAGCGGGTCGAGAAAGTAGGCGATCAGCAGGCTGACGAAGATCGGCGTGAGCACCGGCGCCAGCCGCCCGAGGACCCACCCGAAGAGCGTGAGCAGGACCAGCGCGATGAGCAGCTGGGCGAGCCGATCGATCCACGAGGATCGCAGCCAACGTCGAAGGAAGGTCGGGGCTTGCACGAGGGGACTCCGGGCGGTCGTCCGAGGCTATCGCGCGGGGCGTCGGGGTGTCGAGCGCGTCACTCCGATACGACCTGTCGAGCGTGTCACTCGGACACGACGGTCATCGTGCCCGACGTCGCCACGTCGTATCCGTTCGTGCTGCCCTCGGGCCCGTTGTCGCAGTACGTCCAGGTGCCGCCGTGGTCGCCGGTGAAGCGCCACGCGAAGGCGTAGCTGCCGACGAGCGGCAGGGCCGGGGACCACGTGTACTCGTCGTTGGAGCCATCGACGAAGGCCAGGTTCGGCACCCCGCGGGTCCAGGTCCAGTCGAGGGGGGCGTCGATCGGGCTCGAGTCCGCCGGGCCGTAGCCCCACTCGCCCCAGGCGTACGATGCGGCGTTCGCGCCGGTGCCACCGTCGGTGAGGCCTTCGATGTAGATCCGGCCGTACATGTCGACGATCTCGCCCGGCGTGCCGGTGATCGTCTCGGGGAACTGGTTGGCGCAGAACCCGATCGTGAGCGCCTCGAACGGGCAGATCGGGTTGATCTCGCCGGGGGTGCCGGTGAGCGTGTAGGGCCCGGTGCCGCCGGTCGACGGGCACCAGTTCGCCGGGTCGTCGTTCAGGTCGGCGCGGGTCGCGGCCGGGTCGAGCGAGAAGGCCACGCCGAGGACGACGTCGCCGCCGGTGTACGTGACCGCGTCGATGATCACCTCGGGGTCACCGCAGCGCAGGACGACCGACTCGCCGGAGTTCGACAGGCCCATGCCCGTCCACGGGATCGGGCCGGACAGGCCGCCGTTCGACGTCGACTCGTCGCTCGACGCGAAGACGAGGCCGGCGCCGACGCCGAGGGTGGTGCCGCCGGGGATCGTCCACTCGGCGCCGTCGGTGTCGCCGAGGCTGCAGCCGGACAGGTCGAGGTCGGTGTCGGTCGTGTTCTGGACCTCCACGTACTCGCCGGGGTCGCCAGCGCCGGCGAAGGCGCGGGGCATGATCTCCGTGATCACCACGTCGCCGACGCCGGGGGCCTCGCCCTCACCGTCGAAGACGCAGGCGCCATCGAGGCAGATGCGCCCGTCGGCCGCGCAGTCGATCGACGTGCGCGGGTACACGCACGTCGGCACGGAGTCGAAGTCCATGCACATGCCGGTGGGGTCGTAGACGAGGGCGTTCGTCGGGCCGTCGCAGGCCGCGGCAGGGGGCGCGTCGCAGACGACGTCGTCGCACACGCCGGTGCCCTCGGTGACGGTCATCGCGCCGGCGTTGGCGGCGTCGTAGCCGTCGGCCGCGCCGGCATCGCCGCCGTCGCAGTACAGCCACGTCGCGCCGCTGTCGGCGGTGAAGCGCCAGGCGTAGTCCCACTCGCCGGGGGTCGGCAGCACGAGGTTCGCGACGTACTCGTCGTTGGACGCGTCGCTGAACCCGGCGTTCGCCGTGCCGCCGGACCACACCCAGGTGTCGTCGGGCAGGGAGCCGTCGGGGCCGTAGCCGACCTCGCCGCGGACGCCCGCCGCGCGGTCCGGTCCGGGGGTCGCGTCGGTGAGGCTCTCGATGTACACGCGGCCGTAGACCTCGGCGACGTTGCCCTCGAAGCCCTCGACGGTGAGCGGGAACTGCAGGCGGCACCAGCCCACCGACAGCTCGGAGGCTCCACCGCAGGTCGTGTTCGGCGCGCCGGGCGTGCCGAAGAGGTCGTAGCCGTCGAGCGAGAAGGCCGACGGGCACCAGTTCGTGTCGAAGTCGTTGTCGGCGGTGTTCTCCTTCGACGGGTCGAGCTGGCGCGAGATGCCGAGGGTCACGTCGGCGCCGACGTAGGTGACGGTGTCGATGACGACGGCGGGGTCGCCGCAGCGAACGACGACCGAGTCACCGGAGTTGCCGAGGGCGAAGCCGGTCCAGGCGATCGCGTCCACGAGGCCGCCGTTATCGGCGGGGACGTCGCTGGCGGCGAACACGAGGCGCGCGCCGGCGTCGATCGTGGTGCCGTCGGGGATCGTCCACTGGGCGGCGTCGATCTCACCGAGCGAGCATCCGCCGAGGTCGAAGCCGGTGGCGGTGTTGTTGAGCAGCTCGACGAACTCGCCGCCGTCGCCGGCGCCGGACCGCGACCGCGGCATCAGCTCGGTGATCACCAGGTCACCGGCGATCGGGGTCGGGGCGGCGTCGACGCACGCACCATCCGCGCACACGCGCCCGGACAGGCTGCAGTCCGACAGCACCTCGCCGTACGCGCAGGCAGCGACGCCCTCGACGTCGGTGCAGAACCCGTCCGGCAGGTAGGTCTTGAGGATCGTCGCCGAGTCGCACTCCGACGGCGGGGGCGTGTCGCAGGGGTTCGGGTCGCAGACGTCGACCGCGCCTTCGATCGTCATGACGCCGAGGTTGGCGGCCTGGAAGCCGTCTTCGAGTCCGTCGGATCCGGTGCCGACGTTGCGGTCGCAGTACGTCCACGTCTCGCCGCCGTCGCCGGACACGCGGGCGCCATAGCGGCGGCTCTCGCCGGGGGCGTCGGGCACGGTGAGGTCGGCGGTGTATTCGTCGTTGCCCGGTTCGGACGCGTCGTCCCAGCCGACCGTCGGGGCGGCGGCGGCCCAGGTCCAGAAGTCGCTGTCGGTCGTCGTCGGGTCGCTGCCGTCGGGGCCGATGCCGAACTCGACGAGCACCTGCGGGTCGACGTCGGTGCCCGCGGTGCGGGTGGTCACGCCGTCGACGAAGATGCGGGCGTACGCCGAGGTGACGAGCCCGGGCGGGCCGTCGATCGCGTCGGGGGCCTGCAGGCGGCACCAGCCGACCGTCCACGTCGGCAGGGTACAGTCGCCGTTCGCGGCGCCGGGAGTGCCGAGGCGGTCGGCGTCGCCGAACCCGTCGGTGGCGAAGCACCAGTTCTCGAGGTCGTCGTTGTCGACGGCCGACAGATGGTCGCTGGCGAGCTGCAGGGCGACGCCGAGGGTGACGTCGCCGGAGCCGTAGGCGAAGCGGTCGATCTCGGTGTCACCGCAGATCAGCACCACCTCGTCGCCGCTGTTGCCGAGGGCGAAGCCGGACCAGACCCACTCGGGCGCGAAGCCGCCGGTCTCGGCGGGGTCGTCGCTCGCGGCGAGCACGATGTAGCCGCCGACCGGGACGACGAGCGACACGTCGATCGTGTCGTCCGGTCCGCCGTCGTCGCCGATCGTGCAGCCCTCGAGGTCGAGGGGGGCGTCGGTCGGGTTGTGCAGCTCGACCCACTCGCCGGGGTCGGCGCCAGAGATCGACCGGGCCATCACCTCGGTGACGACGATGTCGCCAGCGGCGGCGGGCGGGTCGATGCGGTCGAGGCACGCGCCGGCCATGCACTCCTGGTCTTCGAGGGTGCAGTCGATGTCTTCGGTGTCGAACGTGCAGCTCGCGGCGCCGTCGGCGGGCTCGCACGTGCCGGTGCCGCCGTAGCTGCGGAGCGTGTCGGCGTCGAGACACTCCGGCGGGGGCGGCGTCACGCAGGCGTCGATGCACGGGTCGGTCGAGACGAGCCGACCGGCGTTCTCGGTCTGGTAGCCGTCCGCCGCGCCGTCGGAGTCGCCGACGCGGGTGTCGCAGTACAGCCAGGTCGCGCCGTCGTCGGCGCTGAACCGCCAGGCGAGGGACCAGGTGCCGGGATCGGGTACGGTGATCGTGGCGATGTACTCGTCATTGCCGGGCTCTTCGCCGTCGGACCAGCCGGGATTCGCGGCGCCGACGACCCAGTCCCAGTCGTCGCCCGGCTCGGTGCCCTCGGCGCCGTAGCCGGCCTCGGCGAGGAACCCTTCGGCGACGTCGGTGCCGGTCGTGCGGTCGGTCAGCCCGAGCGCGAACACGCGCCCGTACGTATCGAAGGTGGCCGTCGCCGCCTCGGTGCGTTCGGTGGGGAACTGCAGGCGGCACCAGTCGACGGTCAGGGGGCCGGTGTCGCCGGCGTCGCCCGTGTCGCCGGCGTCGCCCGTGTCGCCGGCATCGCCCGCGTCGCCGGTGTCGCTGTCGCTGGCATCGCTCGCGTCGCTCGCATCGCTGGCATCGCCGGCATCGCCGGTGTCGTTCGCATCGCTGGCGTCGTCGCCCGCGTCTGCATCGGGGGCGGCGTCCTCGTCGGTGTCCGCTCCCGTGTCGTCGCCGGTGTCTTCGTTGGCGTCTTCGCCGGAATCTTCACCGGAGTCGGCCCCCGTGTCGGCGCCGATGTCGGTGCCGGTGTCGCGGGTCCCGCCGGCGTCGCCGCGCCCGCCGGACGTGTCGTCGACGACGTCCTCTTCGGGTTCGTCGCTGCCGCCACAGGCGGCGAGGGCGAGGGCGGTGGTGAGGGCGAGGGCGGTGCGGGTGGGCCAGCGGCGCATGATCAACTCCACGGATGAGCGCTCGTTCGGGACGCGCGGTGACCTCGCCGGTGCGGGGTCACGCGCATCCCAGGCGCGCGAACGCGGGGAGTCTAGCGAAAACTGACGCCGTGTCAGATCTCGCGCGTTCGCTCGGCGGCGGCGCAGCGCGCGACGATGGCGTCGAGCTCGACCAGCACGTCGAACATCGTGTTCGGGCGGTCGTCCGGCCGCACCGAGAGCATGCTCGACAGAAGCGTGCGCAGCGCGTCCCAGGCGTCGTCGTCCGGCAGCTCGACGTCGAGGCGCGGCAGACCTCCGAGACGCGCGATCGCGAGCGCGGCGCGTTCGGACTCCGGCCAGGGCGCGGACCCGGTGAGCATGGCCCACAGGGTCGTGCCGAGCCCGTATACGTCGGCGCGGGCGTCGAGCGGCGCGCCATCGAGCTGCTCGGGAGCCGCCCACGCCGGGGTGCCGCCGGAGTACGTCGCGCCCACGGCCCGGGCGAGCCCGAAGTCGACGACGCGCACTACGATGCGGTTGCGGGCGAAGGACTCGACCATCAGGTTCGCCGGCTTCACGTCGAGGTGCAGCAGGTTCGCCTCGTGCACCGAGTGCAGCGCCTGCGCGGTCTGGCGGGCGATCTCGAGCGCGTCCGACCAGCCGAGCACGTCGTCGAGCTCGAGCCAGCGGGCCACCGAGCGGCCGTCGACGTAGTCGGTGACGATGCCGACCCGGTCGCGCCCGACCCGCACGAGGTCGTGGATCGTGACGACGTGCGGGTTGCGGATGCCGGCGAGCGCGCGTGCCTCGGACCGCACGGCGCCCATGCGCTGCTGGCCCTCGAGCTCGTCGAGGGGGCCGGTGTCGACGACCTTGATCGCGAGGCGGCGGCCGAGCTCGCGGTCGGTGACGCGATACACTTCGCCGCTCGCGCCGGCGCCGATGAACTGGTCGAAGACGTACCGGTGGTTCAGCACGGTGCCGAGCAGCGGCACGGACGACGTGCTCAGGGCCGGCCAGCCATCCGGCGGGCGCGGTGCTTCGCACGAGGGGCAGGCGTCGCCCTCGGGCACCGCCGCGTTGCAGACACGGCACCAGCCCACCAGCGGGGGCGGCGCGGCCCCCTGGGTCGGGCGAAACCCGGCGGCGGTGCGGGCTTCGCGCGCGATCGCGATCTGCGTCCCGATGCGCGCGGCGAGGACGCCGGGCTCGAACGGCTTGACCACGTAGTCGTTCGCCCCGCGCTGCAGGGCCGTCGTGATGCGTGAGTTGTCGCTGTCCGCCGAGATGACGAGCACGGGCAGGTCCGCGCGGGACCACCGCGATCGTAGCAGCGGCAGCGCGTCGAGTCCGGACAACCCGGGCATGTAGACGTCGAGCAGGATGGCGTCGAAGCGATCGTTCTCGACCGCGGACAGCCCGGCGTACGCGTCCTCGGCGACGGCCACCGAATACCCCAGACGCGACAACGCCGCCGCAAGGATGCGGCGTGTCGTGGCGTCGTCGTCGACAACGAGCACGCGGTCCTGACCAGGGGGCACGGGCGGTCCCGGGATGGTGTTGACGCCACCCGAGTCTGCCACGACGCTCACGTCGGTTCCAGCACGCCCGTGGTCTGCATGCCTCACCCCGAATCGGATCCCCCTCGGCTGCTCGGTCTGCCCGATCTGCCGCCGCCGCCCGACCGCGGCGCGTCGAGGGCCGATTCGGTGGGGATCGTGCAACCGCCTCGGGTGTCGCCCCCCACGCCGGGGCCTCGGTTCGACCTGCGCGATGTGCTCACGCCGAACCGGATCGCGATCGGCCTCGCGGTGGTGCTCGTCGTGGTGCTCGTCGCGCGACGCCCGTCGTGGCCGGACGACCCGCCGCGTAGCGCGCCGGTGCAGACCGACACGGCCCGCGCCGACTTCACCGTCGACGGGTGGACCCTCGAGCCTGTCGCCGACTACGAGATCGAGGCCGTGGTCGTGCGGACATACCGCTATCGGTTTGGCGGACTGTCCGGGTTGTCGCCCTGGGACGTCGGCATGGCATGGGGTACCGCCGCGCACGAGGACGTGCTGTCGCAGCTCACGTTCTCGTACAACAGCCGGTTCTTGTACTGGCGATCGAGCGACGGCCTGACGCTCGACCCGGACGAGCTCGCCGACCAGATCGCCAACGTGCACATGATCCCGGCGAACCGGCAGGTGCGACGGGCGATCGGGCGGCTCGGGCCCGGCGACGTCGTGTCGATGCGCGGGATGCTGGTCGACGTGCACGGGGTCGACGGGGGCGAGTGGATCACGTCACGCACCCGCACCGATCGGGGCGCCGGCGCCTGCGAGATCCTCTACGTCGAGGCGGTCGAGCGGCGGTGATCGATCACGGCTCGCGGGCGTCCACCTGGACCAGCGCGCCGTCGTCCACCCGCCACGCCGTCAGCGCGCCGCCCCAGACGCAGCCGCTGTCGAGCCCGACCGCGTCCCGGGTGATGCGCACGCCGAGGGCCGCCCAGTGGCCGAACACGACGCGCGCGTTCGTCCAGCGGCGCCCTGGGGCGTCGAACCAGGGCCACGTGCCGTCGGGGCGGCCATCGGGCGGGCCGTTGTAGTGCAGGTCGAGGGCGCCATCGGCGTCGACGACACGGGTGAGGGTGAACACCTGCAGCGCGGCGCGGGCGGCGTCGAGCGGATCCCCGACGCGGGGCGGGCCGGACCGGGTGAGGCTCGCCTCGATCAGCCGGTCCGGGGCACACTGCAGCCACGCCTCGACATCGCGGGCGCGGGCCACGGCGTCGTCGAGCGTCCAATGCGGGTGCAGCCCGGCGTGCACGAAGACGTGGTCGCCCTCGTGCGCGAGCACGGGCCGATGCACGAGGTCGTCGACGATCGCGCCGATGTCCGGCCGGGCGAGGATCTCGTCGAGGGTGTCGCGCTTCTTTCGCTTGCGCAGCCCGAGGTGTCGGGCGACGAGGGCGAGGTCGTGGTTGCCGAGGACGAAGCGCGCGGCGTCACCGAGGCCGGCGACCCGGTCGAGCACACGCCCGGACGCCGGCCCCCGGTTCACGAGGTCGCCGACGAGCCACAGCCGGTCGACCGCCGGATCGAACGCGATCTCGGCGAGCAGGGCGTCGAACGAGTCCGCGCAGCCCTGGATGTCCCCGATGGCCCAGGTGCTCATGCGGGGCGGACCCGTGCGAGGGTGAGGCCGTCACCGATCGGCAGGGTGATCGCGTCGAGGCGCGGGTCACGGGCGATGCGCATCGACACGGCGCGGATCGCCCGGGTCGAGGCCTCGGACCGGGTGGCGTCGGCGACCGAGCCGCCCCACAGGACGTTGTCGACGGCGATCACGCCGCCGGGGCGGACGAGCTGCAGCCCGGCGTCGACGTACGCGTCGTAGTTCGTCTTGTCGGCGTCGATGAAGGCGAGATCGAACGGCGCCTCGCCGTCGCGGACCATCGCGTCGAGGGTGTCGAGCGCCGGCGCGATGCGCAGATCGATGCGATCGGCGACCCCGGCGTCGGCCCAGTGGCGGCGCCCGATGGCCGTCCACTCTTCGCTCACGTCGCAGGCGACGAGGCGCCCGTCGTCGGGCAGGGCGAGGGCCATGGCGAGGGCGCTGTAGCCGGTGAACGTGCCGATCTCGAGCACGCGACGGGCGGCGGTCAGGCGGACGAGCCACTGCAGCAGATGGCCCTGTTCGGGGCTGATCTGCATCGCCGCCATGGGCAACTCGGCGGTCTCGGCGCGCAGGGCGCGCAGGCTCGGATGTTCGTGGGGGGACGTGGCGAGAAGCCAGCGCCGGACAGGGGCGGGGAGCCCCAGCGTAGTACGTGACACGGCAATCGATCGGGGTGGTGGATTCGACGCGGTGCGTCCGAGCGCAGAACTGGCCGGACCCCACGTCGTGGCCTACCATGGCATGCGCGTACACGAGCGCAACTCCGTGTCCGCAGCGACGGCGCACCGCTGCGGATTCGAACGACCTCGATGCAGGGTGGCAGCATGGCCGACGAACGTGGATCCGGACCGAAGGACGGCAAGGACGCTCGGCCCCCGGTGAAGGCACCCGTTCGGCTGCCGTCGGGTGGCTGGTCGCAGGTGCCGGATCTGCCGCCGCCGCCGGCGGCGCGGCCGATCCGCGAGGACGCCGCGCCGCGTACGCCGCAGGACGCCGAACGATCCCTCGGCGGTGACCGCATCGTGCCGTCGGAGCCGGAGGTCGCGGTCAACGCCGACCCCAGCGCGCTGCGCAACGACCCGGACTGGGACGCGGATCAGGAAGCCTTCGTGAAGGCGGCGTTCGACAGCCGCCCGCCGACGGTCGCCGCCGATCAGCAGGCGCTGCAGGCCATGGCCGACGGATCGGCGGACGCCGGCGAGGCCGCGCCGCCGCGCCGCACGATGAAGCGCCCGGAGCTGCCCGAGCCGAAGGGGTCCACGCAGATGGGCTACCAGGGGCGCGCGGCGGCGGACTCGGAGCTGCCTTCGGCGAGCGCCTCGGCGTCGGAGTCGGGGCTCGTCGATGCGCTGGACGCGTACTCGCCCTGGCAGGACGAGGCCGACGGCGAGGCATCCAGCGCTGCGCCGGGCCAGCGTTCGCTCGACGAGGTGGTCGAGTCGCGGTCGGACGTCGTCGAGCTCGAGCTCGACGTGGACATCATGCCCGTCGAGGGCGAGACGATCGACGCGAACGAGATCAGCATGGAGCCGCTCGGTGCCAATGACGGTGCCAATGACGGTGCCGATGACGGCGACGAAGGGGTGCCGGAGCTGGACGACGACGCGTTCGTCGTCGATCCGCCGAGCACGTCCGTGGAGTCTCGGCCGAGCCTCGCGTCGACCGAGGTCGCCGAGCCCGCCGGTGCCCAGGCCCCGGCGTCGTCGGCGCCGGCCGAATCCGCGCGGCAGAAGCAGGACACCGGCCCCAGCCCGACCGCGGCGATCCTGCGGCCGTCCACGTGGTTCGGCGGGCGTCGCCCGAAGCCGTCCGGGTCGTCCGAGCGTGTCGACCCAGCGCGCACGGCGGCGGCGATCGCGGCCGCCCAGGCGAACCCGTCACCGGTCGCCGAGACACCGAGCGAACCGAGCGCGGCGAGTGCGTCCGAGGCCGCAGAAGCCGCAGCTCTCTCGCCCCCGCCGGTGCCCGAAGCCGCGCTGCCGGACGCGGAGCCCGCGGCGCCGGAGCGTGAACCTCGCCTGTCGATCGACGTCGAGCAGGTCGACGAAGCGCTGGCCGATGCGCCGGCCACCGATGCGGGAGCGGCCGCGGAGGTGGACGACGCGGCGCCGAATCACGAGGCCGCCGCCGAGCACGCCGGCGATGCCACGGGCGACGAGGCCGCGTCCGCATCGGCGGACGCCGTGCCTGCACCGGACGTGCTGGCGCCCGGCGAGGGCGCAGACTTCGGCGCGTCGATGCGACGCCCGACGTCGGAGGTCACGGTGGTGCCGGGCCTCACCGAGCATCCGCCACGCCCCGAAGCACCGGCCGACGAGCCCGACGTGGTCTCGATCGAGGCCGCCATCGACGACGAAAACGCGCTGGCCGCGCTCGGTGAGCTCGACGCCGCGATCGAAGCAGATGCCGCCGAGATGGCGCCGCAGCAGGCCGTGACCGCGCAGCCCCCCGGGCTGGAGGCCGTCGTCGGGGCGACCCCGCGCGCGACGGAGGCGCTCGAGGTCACCGTCGAGACCGAGAGCTCGGACGCGAGCCACGACGTTGATGCGTCCGCAGCGGATGCGGTCGACGCGACGGCGAGTGATGCGCCCATGGCCGACGACGGCGGCGACAGCGACACCGACGAGGACGACGCGCCCGCTGCGCAGGCCCCCCCGGTGGCGGCGCGCGAAGCGGCGGTCGACCCGAACGAGATGTCGTTTCTGCCGACGCCCGAGCGGCGCCCGCTCTCGCTGCACCAGCCCGAGTTGGCCGGTGGACCGCCGACCGGTCGTCACAACTGGGTCACGCGGCAGGACCTCTTCGAGACGCAGAAGCGCGGCCTGACGAACACGCGGCGCTGGGACCAGCTCGCGGCCGTCACGGCGTACGCGGCGGTGCACGCGGACTGGGCCGTCGGCCCGGCGCGTGTCGCGCTGCTGCTCGATCTCTCGCGGCTCTACCGCACGCGTCTCGATGCCCCCGAGCACGCGGAAGAAGCGCTCGTCGCGCTGACGGTCGAACAGCCCGGCCACGCCGAGGCGGTCGAGTGGCTCGTCGAGCGGTACGTCGCGCGGGGCGACGCCCGACGCGCGGTGCAGCTGCACCGGGACGCGATCGAGGGCACGTGGGATCCGGACGAGCGCCGGCATCACGCGGTCGAGGCCGCGCGCATCGCGGTCGACATTCTCGACGAGCCGGCGCTGGCCGCCGACGCGTGGGAGGACCTGCTGCGGGTTGGCGACGGCGGTGACGAGGCCGAGCGCGAGCTGACGCGCAACCTGCGGCTCGTCGGAGCGCATGGTCGCCTCGGCGACTTCGTGCTCGAGCGGGCCGCAGATCTGGAAGGCGCCGAGCGCCGCCGGGTCCTGCGCGAGGCGGCGGCCCTGTACGACGCCGCCGGTCGGTCCGATGACGCCATCGCCGCGCTGCGTTCGCTGCTCGGGGATCGCCCCGACGACCCGGTCGCGACGCACCGGCTGTCTCGCCTGCTGGCGGACGCCGAACGATGGGACGACCTCGAGGCGCTGGGCGGAGACCTCGCCGACGCCGACGGCACGGACGCCGTGACGCGCGAGCGTGCCCACCGCGTCGCCGCTGCGCTGGAGGCCGCCGGCCGGCGGGACCGTGCGGCGTCGATCTGGCAGTGGCTCGTGTCGACGGACTCCGAGGACCGCGAGGCCGCCGAGCGGCTGCGCTCGAACCTGCGGGCGGTCGGCGCGTGGACGGATCTGGTCAGCGCCCTCGCGGCGGCGTCCGACGCCACCGCCGAGACGAGCGACGAGATCGCCCTCGTGTCCGAAGCGGCGGCGATCGCCGAGACCCACCTCGAGGACGTGCACCACGCGCTGATGCTCGTGCGGCGGCGCATCCGGCTCGAGGGTCCGACGGTCGAGGGCATGCAGGCTCTCGAGCGGCTGGCGCGTGCGAGTGGCGACAGCGACACGGTGCGCGAGGCCCTCGTCGCCCAGCGCGACCTGTCGACGACCGCCGCCGAGCGCGCCGACGTGCTGCGCCGGCTGGCGCGGCACGACGCCGATGAACGCGGTGACGACGAGGCCGCGCGGGACGCGCTGCGCGAGGTGCTGCGCCTCGACGCCAGCGACGCCGAGGCCCGGGATCAGCTCGTCGCGATCCACGAGCGGCGCGGGGACCACGAGGCCCTCGACTCCGCCCTCGTGCGGCAGCTCGCCGTTACGACGGATCCGGATGCGCGCCAGGCGATCGCGCTGCGCGCCGCACGCAACGTCGACGCTTCGTTCGACGACCCGGACCGCTCCGTCGCTGCGTGGCGTCGGGTGCTGGACGGCGCGCCGCGGGACCCGGACGCGCTGGCGACGCTCGCGGACCACGAGGCGAAGCGCGGCCACTCGCGGGTCGCACGCTTCTTGCGCGAGCTGCGGATCGCCGAGCTCGACGAGGCGGCGGCCGCCGACGCGTGGACCGCGCTGGCCGACGCACACCGCGACGCCGGTGATCTCGTGCTCGCCGCCGCGGCCCTCGAGCGGGTGATCGCGCTCGACCCGTCCCGCGACGAGGCGTGGCAGGCGCTGGCCGACGCGTGGCTCGCCGCGGACCAGCGGGCTGCGGCGCTCGCCGTGCTCGACGACGCGGCCCGTCACGCGGACCCCTCCGATCGGCCGCGCTGGATCGGTGCGCTGCTCGGCATCCTGCCCGAAGACGCCCGTGACGCCCGCTGGGCGGCGCTGCACCGGCTGTGGCAGCTGGGCGCCCTCGGGGACGACGAGCGGGTCGAGCTGATGAACCCGCCGCCGTCGCGGGTGGCGGACCTGCTGGCGATGCTCGCCTGTGAGGTCGTGGCCGCCGGCGGTGCGGCGCGCGAGACCGCCCGCGCCGCCCTCGTCGGTGCGCTGGAAACCCGGATCGGCGATCCGGCGCGGGCTCTGGCCGTGCACGTGGCCGGCCTGCTCGACGCGGATCGACTGGCGGCGGGCGCCGAGACCGCCGCCCGCCTCGCGGCCGCAGCCGACCGCGCGGAGTTCGAGCTGGCGATGCTCGATCGGCGTGCCGAGCTGGCGACGGACGCCGCTGCGGCGCAGGGGCTGCGGCTCGAAGCCGCGAAGCACGCGAACGAGCGGTGCGGCTCGCCGCGTCGTGCGTTCGCCCGACTGCGCGCGCTGGCCTTTGCGGAAGACACCCCGGACGCACGGCTCGATGACCTGCGGACGCTGGCCGACGCCGCCGGGCTGCACGGCGCCCTCGTCGAGACCCTCGTCGAGCTGGCCGATCGTTCGACCGACGCGGCGCAGGTCGCGGCGTACCTGGACGAGGTCCGCCGCCTGCGGGCGGTGCACCTCGACGACGCCGGCGGTGCGTTCGCCATCGCCTGTCGTCAGCTGCGCAGCCGCGATGCCGGGGCCACCGCTGACGGTCTGCTCGACGCCGCGGCGCCGCTGCACCTCGACGCCGTCGCGCTGGCGATCAGCGAGGCCGTGCGCGGGGACGCGGCGACCTCGCCCGACCGCCTCGCCGAGACGTGGCGCGGCATCGACGCCGCCGAGCGCGGCTTCGAGCACGCAGCGATGGCGTTCTTTGCGGCGCCGAGCGACGACGACGCCCGCGAAGCGCTGGCGAAGGCGGCCGAAGCTGCAAACGTCTGGAGCCGCTACGCTGGCGCGCTGCGCCACGGCGCTGCGCTCGCCGACACGCCCGAGCGGTCGATGTCGCTGCTCGAGCAGACGGCGTCGGTGTTCGTCGAGCGGCTCGACGATCACGAGGGCTCGGTGGCGATCCATCGCCAGCTGCTCTCGTTGCACCCGGACGCGACGCATTCGCTCGACGTGTTGATCGAGGACGACCGCCAGCGCGAGCGGTGGTGGGACCTGCGAGACCGGCTGCAGCGCCGCGCGCGGCTTTCGGACGACGAGGCTGTCGCCCACGCTGCGCTGCGCGAGATCGCCGATCTGTCCGAGCACCAGCTCGACGACGACGAGACGGCGCTGCGGACGTGGCGGCGGATCGTCGAGGCGAACCCGGACGACGCCGACGCGCGCCAGCGCCTGATGGCGATCCTCAACCGCGTCGACGACCCGGCCCTGCGGCTCGAAGCGCGCCGCCTCGACGCGGCCCACGCGTCCGGCGCTGCGTCGATCGAGATCCTGCTCGACATCGCGCGCATCGAGCGCGACGAGCTCGACGATGCCGACGCGGCGGTCGCCACCCTCGAGGCGGCGATCGACACGCACGGGGTCGACAACGCGGCCTCCGTCGCGCTCGTGAACCTGTACGACGAGTGCGCGCGGGCCGCGGATGCGACGCGGCTGCTGCTGCGCGAGGCCGACGAGGCGACATCGAACGACGTGCGCCTCCGGTTCCTCGACCGGGTGGTCGAGCGCGTCGAGACGGCCCCCGGTCAGCTCGACGACGAGACCTGGACCCGCGTGCTGGCGACGATCGTCGAGCACCGGCCCGACGACGCGACGGCCCGGCGCCGGCTGGCGAGCGACCGCTTCGCGGCGGGCGACCTCGCCGGGTGGTCCGAGGCGGTGGCTCCGCTCGCGTCGACCGACGGCGACGCGGTCGCCCGCACGTGGGCGATGCTGCACGCGCGGGTGCTGGCGCACGAGCTGGACGAGCCCGTCGACGCCCTCGCGCGGTTCGCCGCGGTCGGGCGTCACCCTGCGTTGCGCAGCCTCGACCTGCTCGCGCGCGCCGCGGTGACCGAGGACGTCGAGGCGCGTGCGGCGCTGTGGACCGAGTGGGCCGAGACACTGGAGGCGCCGCAGCGCGCCCTCGTGCTCTGCGCGCTGGCCGAGTCCGCCGAGGAGCGTGACGTGCCGGTGACCGAGCTCGCGGCCCTGTATCGCGACGCCCGCAGCCTCGACCCCGGGTGCGCCCCGGCGATGGAGGCGCTCAAGGGCATCGGTCGTCGGGTGCGCCAGCTTCGCCCCGCGGCGGCGCTGCTGCCCGAAGAGGGCGAGCGGAACCGCGCGCCGCACGAGCGCGCCGACCGGCTCATCGAGCGGTTCGACGCCGACGGCGACCCGGAGTGGCTGCGTCGCGCGGTCGCCATGGCCCCCGACCACATCGCGGCGTGGGACCGCCTCGCGGCGTTCGGTGCGCGCACCGGCGATCGCGTCGCGGCCGCACGGGCCCGCGTCGAGGGATGGCTCGCCCGCTGTCGCACGCGCTCGCTGTCCGCGGACGACGCCACCGCGCTCGAACTCGCGGCGCGGGCGCTCGACGTGCTCGGCCACCACGACCTCTCGGACGCGTGGCTCGCGGCTGCACACCACCTCGACCCGGCGCGCCCGGACGCCGCGGCGGTGGTCGCCGAGCGCGCGCTGGCGCAGGGGCAGGCCGACGAGGCCCGACGGACCCTCGACCGCGTGTTCGCCGCCCTCGACGACGACGTCGCGCCCGCGCTGCGGGCCCGCCTGCTCGTCGCTCGCGGACGCGCACGGACCGCGCTCGGTGACGGCTCGGCGACCGGCGACTACCACGCCGCGATCGAGATCGCGCCGACGTCCCCGGACGCCCTCGACGCGCTCGCCCGGTCGTCGTGCGACACGCGCCCGGTCGAAGCGCTCGACCTGTGGATCACGGCGCTCGCTGTCGATCCGCGCCCGGACGTGCGGGCCGAGCGCCTGCTCGACGTCGGGCGTGGGTTCGAGGACGCGCTGGCCGACGTCGACGAGGCCGGCCCGTGGTACGTCGCGGCGCACGACCTCGGTCTCGACGACCGCGACCTCATGCACCGCGTGTTCCGCCACTACCAGCGGATCGGGCGCCTCGCGCACGGTCTGGACGTGGTCGATCGCCTGCTCGAATCGGCGACGGAGGCCGACGAGCTGGCGACGCTGTGGATCGCCCGCGGCCACATCCTCGCCGACCAGGGCGGCGACACCGCCGCGGCCGACGCCATCGAGGCGTTCGACATGGCGCTCTCGTACGACCCCGGTCGCAACGACGCCCGCCACGGTCTGGTGCGGGTGCTCGAAGCCGCCGGGGAGTGGGCGCAGCTCGCCCAGGTGCTCGAGGCGATCGCCGATGGATCCGAGGGGCACGACCGCGCGATGGCGATGCTGCGCATGGCCGACGTGGTCGAACGCATCCCGAACCCCACGCACTCGATCGAAGACCTGCTGGAGCGCTCGATCGAGGCGGACCCGGTGCCCGAGGCGCTGCGTCGTCTCGAGGCGATCCACGCCGAACGCGATCCGTCGGGCGAGCGACGCCTCGAGCTGCTCGGCCTGCTCGTGGCGGCCGGACCGCCGTGGTACGAGCCCGCCGTCGAAATGGGCCGCCTGCTGCTCGACATCGAACCCCGCCGGGCGTGGTGCACGCTCTCGCCCTCGCTGATGATTCGCGCGACGGACGACGACCTGAAGGGCCGCTTGCGCGACATGCGCCGCGAGTATGAGCGGCCGCCGCTGCTGCTCGCGCGTCTCGAGCCGACCTTCGACGACCGGGCCGTCGCGGCGCTGCATCAGGCGCTCGTCGCCGCCGGGGATCGCCCCCTCGCGAGCTCGTCCGACGCCGAGATCGCCGATCGGTCCGAAGTCAGCATTCACTCGAACATCGGCCGGACGTTCGCCGCGATGGCGACCCGGCTCGGGCTGCCGTCCGTCTCGCTCTACCGGGCGACGATCGACGAGCCCGTGCGCGTCATGGCGAACGAGGACCACGTCGACGTCATCGTTCGCGCGGACGTCTTCCAGCAGATGGCGCGGGCCGAGATCGGCTTCGTGCTGCGCTACGCGTTCGCGCTGCTCGAGCCGGGCGCGCGGGCGCTCTTCACGGTCGAGCCGCGCGACCGCCGGCACCTCGTCGACGCGGTGCTCGCGGCGTGCGAGGTCAGCGAGTCCGGCGGCGAGCAGGTCGCCCGGTTCGCCGAGGCGATCGGCGACGCGCTGAGCGACGAGGTCCGGACGCAGGTCGCGAGCGCCCTCGAAGGCGACGAACGCGGATCCGGCGCGCTGGCCCGGGCCCTCGAGGCGGCCCTGCGCCGGCACGCGCGTCGGCTCTCGCTGATCGCCGGCGCGGACATCTACCAGATCGCTCGCCTGCTCGCGCGGATGAACGACGGCGTGCCTTCGCCGGGAGTCTATGCAACCGCCGATCAGTTCGACGAGTATCTCGCCGACGCTCCGGCGCTCGCCGACCTCGTCGTGTTCGCCGCGTCCGAGATCTTCGCGACGGCGCTCGCGTCGGCGGACGAAATCTCGCCCTGACGGCGACCCCCCACCCATGCACACCCATCGGATCGCATGAATCGCGACACCGCTATCTCTCGGATCCTTGCCTTCGTCGACGCCGGCGCAGACGTCGAAAGCCTGCTTGCAGAGAACGCCTGTGACGACTCGCCGGACCTCTTCGCCGGGGTCGTCGAGGCGTTCGGCTCGTGGGACGCCGGCGTCGCTGCGACGCTCGTGCACCTGCGCGCGTTCTATGAAGCCGCGTCCCAGCGCGACGCCGACGCGTCCGGTGGCGGCACGACCGAAGACGACCCGCGCCCCGAGCGCGTCGTCACGCCGGACCAGCACCGCGACCTGATCCTGCTCGCCCGCAGCGGGCAGGCGTTCGCCACCTCCCTCGACGTGCTGCCGCCGACGCCGGAGCCGGTGCTGCGCAGCTTCCCCGACGGGCCGGGCCGTCGGCAGACGGTCGACCGCGTGGCGCTCGGCGCCGACGACGGCGGCGTGTTGCTGCTGACCTCGAAGGGCGAGGCGGTCGCCGTCGACCGTCGCCTGTTGCCTGCCTGGGATCCGGACGCCGTGCCGCGGTCCCTTGCCCGGTATGAGGGGCTGACCGACGAGGACGCCTTCGTGACCGCCTGCGCACGTCGCGGGCTGCGCGCCGACGACCGGTTCTACAGCGTGAGCCTGAACGGCCAGATCAAGGCCACGGACACGAAGGACTTCAAGCGCATCGGCGCCGACGCGATGGTCGCCGTCCTGTTGCGCGACGGCGACGCGCTCGTCGACGTCTACACCGGCGCGCACGACGCCCGCGTGTGCGTGGCGAGCTCGCACGGCAAGGCGCTCGTGTTCGACATGGACTCCGTGCGATCGCAGGGCCGCCGGGCGACGGGCGTGCGGGCGATCAAGCTCGACGCCGGCGCGCACGTGGTCGGCTCGTTCGTCGTGCCCGAGGACGGCTGGCTGCTGCTCGTCACCGAGTCCGGGCTCATCAAGCGCACGAAGATGGTCGACTACCGCCCGCAGGGGCGCGACGGCGGCGGGCTGCAGTCCGTGCGGCTCGGCGGCGACGATACGGTCGCGTGCGTCGGCGTCGCGCGCCCCCACGACGACGCCTTCGTCGTGACCAGCACGGGCCGCTTCGCCAGGTTCCCCCTGTGGGACGTGCCGTTCGGCGGCCGCGCCGCGAAGGGCGAGACCCTGCTGGACCTCGACGAGGGCGAGTCCATCGTGCAGGTGCTCGGCGTGCCCGCCGGCGAGTTCGAGACCGTCTGATACCGACGGTCAGGCGCCCGGGGGCGGGGGCACCACCGGGTCGCCTTCGCGCCCTGCGGTCGCCCACAGCTGCGGCAGGAACTCGTCGATCAGGTCGGCGCGGGTGCCGATCGCCCGCAGGTTGCCGTAGTTGCCGCCCACGGTGCGATCGAGAAAGACGAGCTCGACCGGCGGCTGAAACGCGTTGATGTGTCGCATCGACGACGTCACCAGCTTCACGCCCCGGGCGTGCAGGTTCGAGGTGCCGTAGTCGTACGGCTGCGGCTGGCTGAGCATCGGCTCGACGAGCAGGTCGCGCCACGGCTTGTAGAAGAGCGGGTCGATGTCCGGCCCGTCCGGGTTGCGGGCGCCGAGCTCGAACATGTACCGGTCGACGGCCTCGTAGTCCTCTTCGAGCCCCGACACGATCGCGTTGGACCACGAGGTGAGCACCTCGGGCTTGATATCCTTCACGCAGCCGAAGTCGTAGAGCACCACGGTGCCGTCG
>Ga0070726_10001486_pt1 | contig 23518 bp, 24 predicted proteins | sample tdAd471_FD_67275 | JGI IMG/M metagenome (GOLD analysis project Ga0070726, IMG submission 67275) | Marine sediment microbial communities from the Atlantic coast under amendment with organic carbon and nitrate - tdAd47.1 | ecosystem: Environmental > Aquatic > Marine > Coastal > Sediment | place... | reverse complement strand
GGAAGACTTATGTTCTCTTATAATTTTATAAGTCAGATACAAGTATATTGAAAAATAGATAATGCTAAAACCATCGTTAACTTTAATAATATTAATTTGATGGGTTTGGTAATCGATTGAATTTTTTAAAGAAACATTAAATAATAGGTATCCAAAATTTATAATAAGAAAGGGTAGATAATGGAGGTAGTTAAATTTCAAAGGGGTCTTAGTTTCTCTTGAAGATTCTTTTGCATAAAAATAGAATGCGGGAGAAATCAATAAAATAAAGTTAAGATTAATAAAGAACCCTGATTGGTTTTCGAAGATGCCTATAATTAGAACTCTTCCTAAAATTGCTGCAAAACCAATTAGTATGAGGGCTAAATAAAAAAAATCTTCTTTTAATTTACACCCTTTTATTAAAAGAAAAACGCCGATAATAAGGCCTTGTATGGCACCAAATGAAATGACGAAGTTTATAATATTGTACAATGTTTTACTTCTTTAAATTTTTGTTTTTTCAACTCAAATGTTTTACAACGATTAGCTAAACATCGTTTCAATTATTTTTGGCATATGATACCGAAACCAGTTCGGCACAGGTAAGTGAAGTTAGTATTTTTATCCAAAAGCAAAAAAACGCCCAAAGGGCGCCTTTTCAAAAGTTCACGATTATTCTCAACGGGTGATTGCGAAGGAAAAAGTTTAAACGTTATGGTGTTTCACTTTCCTTAAAGTAACTCCATAAGTTCAAAACAGAGTTGGTCAATGTGTATCATGGGGTCGCCAAGAGCGGACACATTGGATAGTACAATTACCCCATTTTTCTTATCCTTGTTCATGACCATACAGGAAGTATAACCGCCTGTTCCACCATTGTGCCAAATCCAATTTTCGCCGGATGGTCCTTTGCGTATGTGCCATCCCAATCCTATACTGGATGTATCGTTCATGGTATGTGTCTTGGTTCTGGTCAATGCCAAAGTTTCATCATTTTCCTGAAATTGTGCCATAACAAATTTGGAAAGATCTTCCGCTGTGGATATCATGTCACCCGCACCGGATAACGATGCCAAATTCCAATTTTGCACGGGTTGCCCTTCAGGACTTTGGCCTTGGACTAAAAACACCGATACATTTTCGCTCCCTATGGTACTGTTGGGCATATTATATTTTGAAAATATTCTTTCCTGGAACAACTGGTTTAAGGATTTTTCTCCAATCTTTGATAAAGTATATCCCAATAGTCCAGCTCCTAAATTTGAATACTCATATGTACCATCTTCATCAAAAGACAATTCCATTTCGTTGGTCAAGTAGTATTTTAACTTTTCTGAATCGTAAGCGGAAAATGGGTCTTGGTTACCGATATCAAAGTCAAGGTTGGAGGGCATACGTGGAAGGCCCGAAGTGTGGTTCGCCAAGGTTTTAAAAGTAATCACTTGGCCATTGTTGAACTCAAAATCGTAGTAGGGGTTGATGGGATCGTCCAGTTGTACTTTGTTTTCCAAAACAAAATCGGCAAGCAGGGTCGCGTTAAAAACTTTCGTGATAGATCCTATCTCAAATGCATTTTGTCGATTTTTAATCGTAAAAATAGTGTCGTTCCTTTTTTCTACACCGTAGAATTTAACCCTGCCATTTTCTATAAAGGCGAAGGCGAGTTGGGTGTTGTTCGGAAATACCTTGGTATGGTCAAAGATCAGTTCCGATCGGGCTTGGGTGACACTTTCTTTATTAAAGGTCTGATTATTTACCGTTTTACTTGTTTGCGAATTCCCACAACTTAAAAACAGAAAAAGGATTGGGGTAAGAAATAAGAATGAATTTTTCATAGTTGATTTTGATGTGTGCCCGTACTTTTGGTTTATTCCACGGGTGATGTACCTAACTACGAAGTCGTTTGCAATGGCTACTCCTTACCTTCTTGAAGGATAGATAGTCTTAAAAAACTAAAAAAACGCCCCAAAGGGCGCTTTTCTAAAAAGTAATTGGAATCAATTCTTACAAATTCGGAATCACCAACACCTGATCGGGATGGATCACGTTCGGGTCCTTTAAAATATTGGTGTTCGCATCAAAAATTTTGGTGTATTTCATCGGGTCGCCGTAGTAATGCTTCGCAATTTTACTCAGCGACTCCCCACTCTTCACGGTATGTCTGTGGTAAACGGACTCGTCCTCCACGGTAATGTTCGCTTTAATATCCGATGGCTTCTCGCCCCCAATTTCTTTGATCTTGTCCCACAATAGGTTTTTTTCATATTGGGTTTTGGTCATCCCTTTTATCTTTAAAATGTCACCTTCAACGTTGACATCACCATTTTTCACATCCAATTCCTCACCTAGGTCCAATACAGGTTGATATTTTGCTTTTACGCTCATAATTTAATTTTTTACAGTTAACAATTAGAGATTTCAAGATAGTTAATATGTCCAAATTTTGCTATTAATTTTTTGTAATACTTTTTTGCTGAATCCTTGCTTGTACGCTTTGTATATCAATAATTTAATTGTATTTTTGCACCCCTTTTGGCAAGGAGGCAAGAGAAAAAGGGAATTTAGAAAATCAATTTAAAACCACTTCCGCGGTAATTGTTCAACTCTTGTAAAACGTGGAATACAAATTTTAATCAGCACATGGCTGAAGAAAAGCAAAACGTTGAGGTAGAAGAAACTGCCACAGCAACAGAAGTAAAAGAAGCAAAAGAACCCAAACAAGATCCTCAGGAATTTCTTGAAAATTTTGATTGGGACAAGTACGAAGAAGGAATTGAGCGCGTGGATGATAGCAAGCTTAAGGAATTCGAAACACTTGTTGAGGAAAACTTTGTGGACACTGCCGATGAGGAAGTAGTCGAAGGAAAAGTAGTTCACATGACAGACCGTGAGGCGATCATTGACATCAATGCTAAGTCCGAAGGTGTGATTTCCTTGAATGAGTTCCGTTACAATCCCGACCTTAAAGTTGGAGATAAAGTTGAGGTACTTATAGATATCCGTGAAGACAAAACCGGTCAATTGGTATTGTCTCACCGTAAAGCAAGAACCATCAAGGCGTGGGAGCGTGTCAACAACGCACACGACAAAGAAGAAATCGTTACTGGATTCGTTAAATGCCGTACCAAAGGTGGTATGATCGTTGACGTTTTCGGAATCGAGGCGTTCTTGCCAGGTTCTCAAATCGATGTGAAACCTATCCGTGATTACGATCAGTATGTAGGTAAGACCATGGAGTTCAAAGTAGTGAAGATCAACCACGAGTTCAAAAACGTAGTGGTATCGCACAAAGCTTTGATCGAAGCGGACATCGAAGAGCAGAAAAAAGAGATTATTGGCCAATTGGAAAAAGGTCAAGTATTGGAAGGTATCGTGAAGAACATCACATCTTACGGGGTATTTATCGACCTTGGAGGTGTAGATGGATTGGTTCACATTACCGACCTATCTTGGAGCAGAATCAACCACCCGAACGAAGTTGTAGATCTAGACCAGAAATTGAACGTTGTTATCCTTGATTTCGATGATAACAAGTCAAGAATCCAGTTAGGTCTTAAACAATTGGAGAAACACCCATGGGATGCCCTAGGTGATGAAATCAAAGTTGGCGACAAAGTAAAAGGTAAAGTAGTTGTGATCGCAGATTACGGTGCGTTTATCGAAGTTGCCGAAGGTGTTGAAGGTTTGATCCACGTTTCAGAAATGTCGTGGAGCACGCACCTAAGATCAGCCCAAGACTTTGTAAATGTAGGCGATGAGGTTGAAGCTGTTGTATTGACCTTGGATAGAGAAGATCGTAAAATGTCGTTGGGTATTAAGCAATTGACGCCAGACCCATGGACCGATATCACGACTAAATATCCTGTGGGATCAAGACACAAAGGAATCGTTAGAAACTTTACCAACTTTGGTGTATTCGTAGAGTTGGAAGAAGGTATCGACGGTTTGATCTATATCTCCGATCTTTCTTGGACCAAGAAAATCAAGCACCCATCCGAATTTGTTACCGTAGGTGACACCTTGGAAGTGGAAGTATTGGAATTGGACGTAGAAGGTCGCAAATTGAGCCTTGGACACAAACAAACCACAGAGAACCCTTGGGACAAATACTCCGAAGAGTTTGCTGAAGGTACCGTGCACAAAGCTGCCATTGCAGAAGTTGTTGACAAAGGAGCAACTATCAACTTCAACGAAGATATCGTTGGATTTGTTCCACAACGTCACATGGAAAAAGAAGACGGCAAAAAACTTCAAAAAGGAGAGGAAGCCGAATTCAAGATCATCGAGTTCAACAAAGATTTCAAGAGAGTTGTGGCCAGCCACACTGCCATCTTTAGAGAGCAAGAAGACAGAAATGTGAAAGCTGCTGCCAAGAAGAGAGCTGCATCCAGCGAAGAAGCATCAACAACACTTGGTGATGCCAACTCCGCGTTGCAAGCATTGAAGGATAAAATGGAAGCCGATTCCAAGAAAAAGTAATCGGACTTTTCAATGATACGAAGCCCCGCTGGAAACAGTCGGGGCTTTTTTATTTGTTAATTAATCGAACATTTCTTGCATAGTAAAATTCAATGGGACTAAGTGCTATACAACCAAGTTCACTTTGGTCATATTCTGCAAGATCAAGGATAATTTCCAGGTCAGGTTTTCTAAATTCCTCAGGAAGTTCAATGGTTCCAATCCATTCCTTTCCTTGTTCAGAGTCTATTTCAACTTGATAAACGAAAACTGTACAAGAAACAGGTCTTATTGTTTTGGCAGCTACACCTTTGAAAATTATTGGTGCATCATTATTTTTTGAACAAGAAATAATTAGGATGGGGATATATACTAAAGTATATTTAAGGAAGTCCTTAAGCATTTGGATAATTACTTTTTATACAAGATGCATTATTTTGAATTAGTTGCTTGTACTGTCAAAATGTAAAATTGCTTACTTTTGTATTCAACCGAGTTGGTCGCACACAGCATATGAGTCAAAAAGTACTGCTTACTTCAAAAGAAATCAACATCATACTGCACCGGTTGGCCTGTCAACTAATGGAAAACCATTTGGATTTTACCGATACCGCATTGATCGGTATTCAGCCCAGAGGCGGTTTTTTGGCAGAAAGGTTGGTAAAGATTCTCAAAAAGGAATACAAGATCAAGCACATTGACCTTGGTTTCTTGGACATCACATTTTTTAGGGACGATTTTGGACGGGGAGAAATCCTTAAGGCCAATTCCACACAAATGGATTTTTTGGTGGAGGATAAAAAAGTGGTGTTCATTGATGATGTGCTGTATACTGGAAGAAGTATCCGAGCGGCATTAACAGCCATCCAATCCTTCGGAAGACCAAGTAATATTGAATTACTGACGCTGATTGATAGAAGATTCAGCAGACATTTGCCCATACAGCCAACCTACAGAGGTAGACAGGTAGACGCCATCAACGAAGAAAAGGTAAAGGTGATGTGGGAGGAAAATGATGGAGAAGATAAAGTATATTTAATAAGCAAATAATAAGGAATGAGCGAGTTAAGTGTAAATCACTTGTTGGGAATCAAATATCTGAACAAAAAAGATATATCGCTCATTTTTGAAACTGCCGATCATTTTAAAGAGGTAATCAATCGTTCCATTAAAAAGGTACCCACCCTAAGGGATATTACCATTGCCAACATCTTTTTTGAGAACAGTACCCGCACAAAACTTTCATTTGAACTTGCTGAAAAACGACTTTCGGCCGATGTGGTCAATTTCTCCGCAGGGCAATCCTCCGTGAAAAAAGGGGAGACCCTCATCGATACCGTAAACAATATCCTATCCATGAAAGTGGATATGGTGGTGATGCGCCATCCCAATCCGGGAGCAGGCATCTTTTTGTCAAAACATGTAAAAGCGGCCATCGTCAATGCTGGGGATGGTGCGCACGAACACCCCACGCAAGCACTCTTGGATTCCTATTCCATACGGGAAAAATTGGGTGATGTAGGAGGGAAGAACGTGGTGATTGTTGGCGACATTCTGCACTCACGAGTAGCATTGTCCAATATTTTTGCCTTGAAACTACAAGGGGCCAACGTTAAAGTTTGTGGTCCCCGAACGCTTATCCCCAAGCACATTGAATCTTTGGGGGTAGGAGTGGAGACCAACCTGAAAAAAGCCTTGGAATGGTGCGATGTGGCAAATATGCTTCGCGTTCAGAACGAACGAATGGATATCGGCTACTTCCCATCCACTCGCGAATACACACAACAATTCGGGGTGAACAAACAACTCTTGAACAGTTTGGACAAGGAAATTGTAATCATGCACCCTGGACCCATAAACCGCGGTGTGGAAATTACAAGCGATGTGGCCGATTCCGACCAATCCATAATTTTACATCAAGTAGAGAATGGAGTGGCCGTGCGAATGGCTGTACTCTATCTACTGGCATCAAAAATTAAGTAAGAGATGATTTTCGACAAAGACGGAACAACAACTATAGTTTTCCAAGAAAAGACCACACTATCTGGTTTTTTGGAAAACTTGAACAAGGCATATCCCAAACTAAAGCACGACAATATTGTCGTTAACCTTTTTTCTTTTGACAAGCTTACCATAGGCGATATTTTGGAGTTTTTGGATATTTCCAACACCCATAAAGCTTCAGGACAATCCTTTGTTTTGGTGACGGATAAGTTGAGTTATGATGAAGTTCCTGAAGAAATAAGTGTGGTGCCTACCTTGCAAGAGGCTAAGGATCTTATCGAAATGGAGGAAATAGAACGTGACCTTGGCATATGAAACTTACCGTACTTGGTTGCTATGCCGCTACACCACGAACATTTACCAATCCGACTTCGCAGATACTCGAAATAAAAAACCATTTGTTTTTGATCGATTGTGGTGAGGGAACTCAGGTACAGCTCAGAAAATATAAAGTCAAGTTTTCCAGGATCAACCACATTTTTATCTCACACCTACATGGGGATCACTTTTTTGGTCTTCCGGGATTGATCTCAACCTTTCGGTTGTTGGGAAGGGAAAAAGAGCTACACATTTATGGTCCCAAAGGAATAAAACAAGCCATCACTTTATTTCTAAAGTTGGGAGATTCTTGGACCAATTATCCTTTGATTTTTCACGAATTGGAATCCAAAGAATCCGAACTTGTTTTTGAAGATGGGAAAGTCACCGTGCAAACCGTTCCTTTGATTCACAGGGTGTATACCAATGGATTTTTGTTTCAAGAAAAGGAATCGCCAAGAACATTGAATGTTGTAGCTGCCAAAAAGTTCGGTATAGACAAGAGCCAGTTCAATAACATTAAAAAGGGCGTTGACGGTAAAGATGCCTCTGGCAACATCATTCCCAATAAGAAGCTTACGTTAGACCCGCCCGAGCCCAAAAGCTATGCTTTTTGTAGTGATACGGTCTATAACGAAGCTATTTTGCCCATTATTAAAGATGTGACGGTGCTGTATCACGAATCTACTTTTTTGGAATCCGAGGAACACCTTTGCGAAAAAACAAAACATAGCACAGCCAAGCAAGCCGCACAAATTGCCAAAAAAGCCAATGCCAAGCTCCTCATTTTGGGGCATTATTCCACACGCTACAAATCCATCGAACTATTTAAAAAAGAAGCTGAGGAAGTTTTTCCGGTGGTGGAGCTAGCGGATGATGGTAAGTCTTTTGAATTTTGAGTTGATTCCATGTGAAGCAACCAAAGGCTCAAATTTGTATCTTAATTACAAAGCTCCGATTTATGAGAAAAGGATTTTTTGGTCTTTTAGCTCTACTATTAATAGCGTCCTGTACTAAGGACGACGGGCAAAGCGAAGGCTTTCCTCCAGATCTTTTGGGTAGCTGGAGTGAAACGTACGAACAAGAACAAGGTATCATAATCAACAACTATACATTTAACGAAAATTCAACGTTTAAACGAAGGATTGAATGGTTTGGATTTAATGGGGCACCTAAAACCGAACTTACGGAATCTTCAGAATACACAGGTACCTTTGAAGTTGAAGGAGATAGTTTGTTTTTTCGAAATTTGGAAGGCCAAGGTGGGTTTGACAGTAAATTTTGGATAAAGAACAATGTCCTTCATTTGGAATATATTACCTATCCGGCAGATGCTCCAGTTCTTACTCAAATGAAATACGAAAGAATTGATTGAGGATTGAATAGGAATTCGATACCCTTCGAATAAAAACAACTTCTTTTTGTACGTCTATCTTTGCTGACATTTGAATTTTCCCGAACTTCACGTTATGCAAAAGGACCTGAGCAATTATAGAAAATCTTACGAAAAAAGTGAGTTGACCGAAGAAGCGATAAAGGAAAATCCGCTGGAACAATTTCAAAAGTGGTTTTATGAGCTGGAAGCCTCCGAAGGCGTAGACGAGCCCAACGCCATGACAGTATCTACCATTGGGTTGGACGGGTTTCCGAAGAGCAGGGTTGTTTTGATGAAGAAGTTTACCTTTGAAGGCTTTATTTTCTATACCAACTACCAAAGCGAAAAGGGCAGGGCCATTGCGTCAAATCCATCGGTTTGTTTGTCCTTTTTTTGGCCACATATGGAACGTCAGGTCATCATAAAAGGAAAAGCTGAAAAAATAGCCGAAAATCTTTCCGACGGATATTTTGAATCCCGCCCCCATGGCAGTAAGCTAGGTGCTATTGTTTCCGACCAAAGCGAGGTGGTTCCTTCTCGCGAATATTTGGAAGGCAAGTTGATGGCGCTCGAACAAAAATTTGATGGAGCCGAAGTGCCCAGGCCCGAGTATTGGGGAGGATATTTGGTTCGCCCTATATCCATGGAGTTTTGGCAGGGTCGCCCCAACCGATTGCACGATAGAATACGGTATTCCCTTCAGGAAGATTTTGATTGGAAAATAGAACGACTGGCACCATAAACTCCACAAAAATGAAACAACTTATATTGATGCGACATGGGAAATCCTCATGGGATTACGATGTCTCCGACAAAGACAGACCTTTAAAACAAAGAGGAATCAATGACGCCCATTTGGTTTCCCAAACCTTTGCTTTGCATGCCCCTTCAATAGACTTTATTTATTCAAGTCCTGCCAACCGTGCCTTGCATACCAGTATGATCTTTGTAAGAAATCTGGAATTTGACCTGTCGAGATTCAAGGTCAACGATATGCTTTACGATTTTTCGGGCAATAGTGTGGAGCAATTTGTTCAAAGTTTGGACAACAGTTTGAACACTGTGGCCATCTTTGGCCATAATTATGCCTTAACATCACTTGCAAATACTTGGGGAGATCAGTATATTGAGAACGTTCCCACAGCTGGACTTGTACACATTACATTTGGTGTGGACGATTGGTCCAAAATATCCGAGGGAACCACAAAGCAAATGGTCTTTCCAAAACACTTGAAAAAATAGATGGTAAAAACAAAGAACGAATATATAAACAGGGAAATCAGTTGGCTTCACTTTAACGCCAGGGTACTGCAAGAAAGTAAAGATCATAGGGTGCCACTGATCGACAGATTACGGTTTTTAGGGATTTTCAGTAACAACTTGGATGAATTTTTTAAGGTGCGCTATGCCACGGTAAAACGTATTGTAGATGCCGGAAAAACGGGTAAAAGTGTCTTGGGCGGAGAAAGGGCAAAAGACCTTTTGGAAGAAATCACCAAAATTGTGATCAACCAGCAAACGCGCAGTCTTGAAATTTTCAAGCAAATTGACAGGGAACTACGTGAGGAAAATATTTTCATTATAAGGGAGACCGAAGTCAATGAGAGTCAGGCTGAGTTTATTCGGGATTATTTCTTTAAAAAGGTGAATCAGGAGTTGATGACCATCATCTTGAACGACCTTACGGAGTTTCCACTTTTAAAGGATACCGCTGCTTATTTGGCCGTTAAGGTGGTTATGAAGAACGGTTCGGGCAAAGGGAAACACAATCGATATGCTTTGATCGAAATCCCCAAGGGAATCGACCGTTTTGTGGTATTGCCGAAAGAGGGAGATAAAAACTACGTTATCATATTGGATGATTTGATACGTTTTTGTTTGGATAGCGTTTTTACCATGTTCGAGTTTGAATCCATATCCGCACATATGATCAAGATCACCCGGGATGCAGAACTGGATATCGACAATGACCTGAGCAAAAGCTTTATTGAAAAGATTTCTACCAGCGTAGAGCACCGAAAAATAAGTGATCCCGTACGTTTTGTGTATGACAAGAGCATAGACAAGGATACGCTCCAGTTCTTGAAAGAAAAAATGGACATTATGGACACGGATAGTGTGATACCGGGTGGCCGTTACCACAACCGTAGGGATTATATGGGCTTTCCCAGTTTGGGACGACAAGACCTTATGTATGACAGGATAGAGCCTCTACCGGTAAAAGGTTTGAGCATGAAGGGTAGTTTGTTGGATATGATCGCCCACAAGGATTATATGATCTACGCTCCGTACCATACTTTTAGCTATGTGACCAAATTTTTAAGGGAGGCGGCACTGGACCCGCAGGTGCGCAGCATAAAAATCACCATATACCGATTGGCCAGTGACAGTCAGATTGCAAATGCTTTGGTCAATGCGGTTAAAAATGGAAAACAGGTGACCGTCCAAATAGAATTGCAGGCACGGTTTGATGAGCAGAACAATATTGAATACGCCAACTTTTTGCAAGATGAAGGCGTAAAATTGATCTTTGGCGTACCCGGACTAAAAGTCCACAGCAAAATTTGTTTGATCGAGCGGGAAGAAGCTGAAGGCATCAAAAGATACGGTTTTATCAGTACCGGTAACTTTAACGAGTCGACCGCAAAAATTTATACCGATTATACCTTGTTTACAGCCCATCAAGGTATCTTAAAGGATATGAACAAAGTGTTCGGCTTCTTCGAGACCAATTATAAAATCAATAAATACAAGCACCTTATTGTATCTCCCCATTACACCAAGTCATCTTTTATGAAGATGATCGATAAGGAAATTGCCTTTGCCAAGGCAGGAAAGGAGGCCTATATCAAAATAAAGATGAATAGCCTTACTTCATACAAGATGGTGGACAAACTATATGAAGCCAGTAGAGCAGGGGTTAAGATACAGATGATTGTGAGGGGAATTTGTTGTCTTATTCCAGGTTTAGAAGGCATGAGCGAAAATATTGAAGCCATAAGTGTAGTGGATAAATTTTTGGAGCATCCTAGATTGTTCATTTTTGGAAATGATGGCGACCCAAAAATCTATATTTCTTCTGCTGATTGGATGACCCGTAACCTCGACTTTAGGGTAGAGGTGGGATGCCCCATTTACGACCCGGATATTAGACAGGAACTGTTGGATACGTTTGAGATTTCTTGGGAAGATAATTCCAAAGCACGTGTGTTCTCGGCCAAACAGGACAATGCTTATAGAAAACGTGCCAAAGGGGAAGTTGAGCTACGTTCGCAGGTTGAAATGTACAATTATTACAAAAAGAAATTGGAAACCTAACCGTGCATGGTTTCCTTTTTGCCGAGGTCTTTCATTAATTGGGCCTCGTATTCCAAAAGGTCTTCCCATTTTTTGTCTACTTCCTCTTTTTTGCCGTATTTACGGGCAAACTTGAGGAACATAGTGTAATGGTTGGCTTCGCTGACCATAAGATTTCGGTAAAACTCGGACAACTCCTCGTCGGCTATTTCTTCCGAAAGCAACCGAAAGCGTTCACAGCTTCTTGCCTCTATAAGGGCTGCATATAAAAGTTTGTGGACCAAATGGGTTTCACGACTTCCTCCTTTTGGGAAGAATTTCATCAACTCGATAACATATTCATCTTTGCGCTCTCTGCCCAAGACCCAACCACGTTTTAGAATTTTATCGTGTACCATGTTAAAATGACCCATTTCTTCACGGGCAAGAGCAGTCATTTCCTTCACTAATTCCGACTTTTCCGGAAAACCGATAATCAACGAAATAGCAGTACTGGCTGCTTTTTGCTCACAATACGCATGATCTGTCAAAATTTCTTCAATGTTCTTTTCTACAATGTTTACCCACCTTGGGTCTGTTGGTAGTTTTAGGCCTAACATGGTTTATCTTTTCCGCAAAGATAATCTGATAGGATTAAATAAATTCGTTGATCACCGCTATATTTGTAAATCAACAGATGTTAGTCTAAACCGTATGGTCAAAACCTCCAATGATTACCTTTCCGATATTCTGAAATTAAATTTAAAGGATTCTGAATTCCAATGGTTGAAAAGTGTCGTGGCACAAATCTCGAAAGCCCAAAGCCGAAAGGATTTATACATGGCCTACAGTCTGTGCACTGCTAAAATACAAGATGAGTCCATAACTGATTTTGGTTCCCAGGATTTTGAATGGAAAGACTATTTGGAGATTCAAAAGGCGACGACCTTGGAGATTTCCAGAGTTTTTATACTCTCTTCGGTGCTCGAAGCTGGAGAAGGATTTTTGAAACCGGTACAGCAATTGATTCAAGTGGCGGATAAAACGGAATTGGAAACTTTTTTAAAGTATCTCGTTTTTCTTCCAGAACCAAAAGATTTTAAGTTTGCCGCGGTTGAAGCGCTTAGGACCAATATTGCCACGGTTTTTAATGCCATATCCCAGTACAATCCATATCCTTCGGAGTATTTTACGCTGTCGGAGTGGAACCAAATGTACCTTAAGGCAGCTTTTATGCAACAAGATTTGAAAAGGATTGTGGAAATAGATAAAATGGCGAATAAGGATTTGGCGCGCATCATTTCCGATTATGCACATGAGAGATGGGCTGCATCAAGAGATGTAGATCCAATGTTTTGGCGACCGGTGTCCAATTTTTTGGAAGGCCATTTAATTGAAGATGTAGAACGTTTGTTCAAAAGTGAAGTTGAAAGGGAACAAAAGGCAGCAACCTTGGTTTGTTTTCACTCCACCTCCGTTGAAGCGAAAAAATTACTTGATACATACCACACCCATCTGCAAAAAGTGGAGCAGGGAGATATAACTTGGAAAAATTTATAATAGCATGGATGATAAATTAATGATAATAGACCCACACGTTCACATGACCTCCAGAACCACGGATGACTATGAAGCTATGGCGGCAGCTGGGGTCGTAGCTCTGATTGAACCATCATTCTGGTTGGGACAACCAAGAACCCAAGTAGGTTCCTTTCAAGACTATTTTAGCAGTCTTGTAGGATGGGAGCCGTTTAGGGCATCACAATTTGGGATACAGCATTACTGCACCATCGGGCTCAATTCAAAAGAGGCCAATAACGTACCCTTGGCCGAAGAGGTGATGGAATTGTTGCCCTTATATCTGCACAAAGAAAATGTGGTGGCCATTGGCGAGATTGGTTACGATGATCAAACCGAGGCGGAAGACCGTTTTTTTAGGGAGCAATTGGAATTGGCCAAAACTTTTAATATGATGGTTCAAGTACATACGCCCCACAGGGATAAAAAGGCAGGTACCATTAAAAGTATGGAAGTTTGTTTGGAGCACGGCTTGGATCCTGGAATGGTAGTGATTGACCATAACAACGAAGAAACGGTTAAGGATGTATTGGATAGAGGATTTACCGCTGCATTCACCATTTACCCAAAAACCAAAATGGGCAACCAACGAATGGTGGAAGTGGTCAAAAAATACGGTAGCGATAATATTATAGTGGATAGCTCCGCCGATTGGGGCGTAAGCGATCCGTTGGCTGTTCCAAAAACAGCAAATTTGATGCTGCAAAACGGAGTTCCTCGTGAAGACGTAGTGAAAACCTGCTACCAGAATGCCTTGGACTTTTTTGGCAGATCGGGAAAAATGAAAGAGGAACACTGGTTGACTCCAGAAGCTATTGATCAACGAAAACTATTCAATGATAATAGTGTGCTTCGAGGTCAGGAGCCAAAGGTAGAGGACAACAAAATCGTTTAATGGGGCCACGTGTAAAGGCATATCTTCAATTATGTAGGCCAGCTAATTTGCCTACCGCTGCAGCCGATATTTTGGCAGGAATATCCATATCGGGTCTATTCGCCGGAATTGGTGCTTTTGAAATACCGGAGGTAGACCTATTTCCATTTTTGATGTTGATATTGGCCTCCGTTTTTCTTTACGCGGGCGGTGTGGTACTCAACGATGTTTTTGATTTAGTGATTGATAAAGTAGAACGCCCCGAAAGGCCAATACCAAGTGGAGTAGTTCCTTTGGGCAAAGCAAGATCATTTGGTTTTGGTTTGCTCGCGGTGGGAATTTACTTTGCTTTTTTGGCCAACAGCAATAGTGGCATTATATCTGTTTTTCTAGCTTTATCCATTTTGTCCTATAACAAATTTGCGAAGCACCATGCCATTTTGGGACCGCTCAACATGGGTATTTGTAGGGGACTTAACCTTTTGATGGGCATATCCTTGCTGAGTACTATGGAAAACTGGCCTTATGTCCTGGTGCCGATCGTATTCATTTTTGCCGTAACCATGATCAGCAGGGGGGAAGTCCACGGAAAGAACAAGGGCAATCTCCTGTTGGCAGGGCTGTTATATGTAGTAGTACTTTCAGGCGTGTTTTATTTGCATCAAGAGTATGCAAATGGCGACCTTTGGTATCTATTGTTTTTGGCACTCTTTGCTTTTATGGTTTTCAAACCTTTGATCAAGGCATATCAAAATAATACACCAGAAAATATAAAGAAGGCTGTAAAATCTGGAGTGCTGTCCATTATATTGCTGGATGCCGCTATGGCTGTTGCCCATGCCAATCTGATCATTGGAGTGCTAATGCTTTTACTATTGCCACTATCCGTTTATTTGGCCAAACAATTTGCAGTAACCTAACTTATGAGTAAAAATACACTACCTACGATTCATCAAGAGTTTAAAGTAAGGTATACATATCAATTGCACTTTACCCAGCATTTATTTGCGGTAGAGAATCCTTTGTTCAAAAATATACTGGCCGAATACCGCCCTAATGATCCTATCAAGTGCCTTTTTGTGGTAGATCAAGGAGTTTTGGACCATCATCCACATCTTGGTAAAGAAATAGAGGAATACTGCAATCATTTCAAGGAGCACATCCAATTCACTAATCTTATCGCCGTTCCTGGAGGGGAGGAAAGCAAAAAAGACCAGTCCAGTGTCGAAAAATGTCTTGAAGCCATCAATGAAAATGCCATTTGCAGACATTCATTTGTAGTAGCTATTGGAGGCGGTGCCGTGGTTGATATGGTTGGTTATGCCGCCACTATTGCACATAGGGGGGTAAAACTTATTCGAATTCCAACCACCATATTGGCTCAAAATGATGCCGCCGTTGGTGTGAAGAACAGTGTAAATGCTTTTGGCAAGAAAAATTTTTTGGGTACATTCTCGGTTCCCTATGCCATTATCAACGATTTGGAATTTTTGAATACGCTGGAACAAAGAGATTGGGTGGCAGGCATAGCAGAGGCCATTAAAGTAGCCCTGATCAAGGACAAACAATTCTTTGAGTATATCGAATCCAATGCGGAGGCACTGGCCAATCGGGAAATGGAACCAATGGCTTATTTGATTCATCGTTGTGCAGAACTTCATATGGAACATATTGCCGAGGGTGGAGATCCTTTTGAAAGCGGCTCTTCCAGACCTTTGGATTTTGGACATTGGTCGGCCCATAAATTGGAATATATGACCGCGTACAGTCTAAGGCACGGGGAAGCCGTGGCGATAGGAATGGCCATAGATATGGTTTACGCCAGTTTGGTAGGAGTGTTGCAAGATGATTTGGAGCGAGTGCTTACCGTCATCAAAAAAGTAGGATTCAATTTAGAAGTGCCCTTTGAAGGGGATGGGGAAATCAAAGAACTCCTCAACGGAATCGAAGAGTTTCGGGAGCACTTGGGAGGTGAGCTTACCATTCCGCTGATTCCCAAGATAGGAACTAAAACAGATGTCCACAGTATTGACTATTCATTAATGGAAAAAGCAGTGCGAAGCTTTGTTTACAAACCGCAAAACTCTTTATGAGGATCAATGAAAAATATCATCTGACCTATTGCACAAATATCCACGCAGGTGGAGATTGGGAAGAAACATTTACCAGCTTAAAGCAGCATTTACCAAAAATCAAGAATAGCGTTTCGCCCAAGGATGCGTTTGGTCTAGGACTCAGACTCAGTAATACGGCCAGTTTGGAACTGGATGACGGACAACTTCAAGACTTCAAACATTGGTTGTCCGAAAATGACTGTTACGTTTTTACGATGAACGGATTTCCCTATGGGAACTTTCACGGGGAACCCGTAAAAGACCAGGTACACGTGCCCGATTGGACCACTGGCAATCGGCTGGATTATACACTACGGTTGTTCAAACAATTGGATTTTTTAGCGCCCGAAGGTATGGAATGCGGTATTTCTACATCTCCTGTTTCCTACAAGCATTGGTTGGATAGCGAATCTGAGAAACAACAAGTCTTTGCCAAAGGAGCAGAAAATATGGTCAAGGTGGCACTGGAACTCTACAAAATTGAAAAAGCAACGGGCAGGTATATGCATTTGGATGTGGAACCGGAACCTGATGGTTTTTTGGAGAACAGCCAGGAAGTAATTGATTACTACAAAGATTATTTGGTTCCCGAGGCCATCAAGGCTTTTGAACCGTTTCAATTCAGTACGGAAAAAACGGAGGAACTGCTCAAAAGATATATTACGATATGCTATGATGTATGTCATTTCGCCTTGGCCTACGAAGCCCCAAATGTGACTTTTGAAAAGTTCAAGGCGGCCAACATTATTGTAGGCAAGATTCAGGTAAGTGCGGCCCTTAAAATTATGTACAACAGCGACAAGGAAGAGGAGTTGTGGGACACCTTGGCCCAATTCAACGAGCCTGTGTATTTGCATCAGGTTACGGAAATGGTGAATGGAAAGGTGAAAACATATAACGATTTGCCTATTGTTTTGGAAAAAAAAGCACCGTTCAAAGAGTTGCGTTCCCATTTTCATGTCCCCATATTTTTAAAGGATTATGGATTGCTTCAATCCACACAAGATCAGATTGTAAAGGTGTTGGATTATTTGAAGGACAATTTTGTGAGCAATCATATTGAGGTGGAAACCTACACTTGGGATGTTTTGCCCAATGAACTCAAAGTACCGATTACAGAGTCCATTGCAAGAGAGTTGGACTGGATGAAATCAAGATTAAAATGAAGAAGACCGTTGTAATCAACATTGTTGGGCTTACCAATAGATTGATAGGTGAGCATACACCATTTATAAAATCATTTCTGGATAAAGGGAAGAACAGCGTAGTGAAGCCTGTTTTGCCTGCAGTAACCTGTTCGGCCCAGAGCACCTATCTAACCGGCAAATGGCCAACAGAACACGGTATTGTCGGGAATGGATGGTTCTTTAAAGAAGAATTGGAAGTCAAATTTTGGAGGCAGGGAAATCCCTTGGTGCAGTCCAATAAAATTTGGGACGAGTTGAAAGCGATGCATCCTGATTTTACCTGTGCCAATATGTTCTGGTGGTATAATATGTACAGCACTGCAGATTTTAGCGCTACCCCGCGACCCAATTATCTGGCGGACGGCAGAAAAATTCCAGACATTTACACCTATCCGGCCAAGTTACGGGATATGCTTCAAGACAAGTTGGGAACATTTCCATTGTTTAAATTTTGGGGACCCAAGACATCCATAGCATCCAGTAGATGGATAGCCGATGCCACTATGGAAATGGACAAGGAAAACAATCCGACCCTGACCTTGGTGTATTTGCCCCATTTGGATTATAACACGCAACGCTACGGATTGGATTTTGATGTCCTTCAAACGGATTTGAACGAAATTGATACTGTGGTCAAAGATTTGGTCGAGTATTATGAAGCACAAACGGCCAATATTGTTTTGTTGTCCGAATACGGCATCACCAATGTCTCCAACCCTATCCACATTAACCGACATTTACGAAAAGAAGGGTATTTGGGCATTAGAGTAGAGCGAGGGCTGGAACTTTTGGATGCTGGAGCAAGCGATGCTTTTGCGGTTGCCGATCATCAAATAGCGCATATTTACGCGAAAGATTCCGTTGATCGTAATAAACTTTATGAATACCTGAAAACAATTCCAGGGGTAGAACAAGTTATTCCGAAGAGCGAACGGAAAAATCATCACATCGACCATGAGCGAGCGGGCGATTTTGTGCTTGTAGCTGACAAGGATAGCTGGTTCACCTATTATTTTTGGGAAGATGACACCGTGGCGCCCGATTACGCGCGAATGGTGGATATCCACAAAAAACCGGGTTACGATCCTGTTGAAATGTTTACTGACCCTGCGGATAGATTGGTTGTGCCCAAAGTGATGTGGAAACTCTTAAAAAAGAAGCTGGGCTTTAGAACCGTATTGGACATTATTCCCTTAAAGGCCGAATTGGTGCATGGGTCCCACGGAAGAATCCCTGAGGACAAGGAAGATTGGCCTATTCTTGCGACCAACAGTATTGAAAATTTACCGGAGCAGGAACTGTTAGCTACCGAAGTCTATGAAGTGCTTAAAAATCACGTAATTCAATAAATATGGAAACGTTTTTCAAAATTTTTGCTGCTGTTTTTGCGCTTTTGTTCGGTTACGCCATTGTAGTGCAGTTCAACGATCCCGATGCGCTTCAATGGATTCTAATTTATTTGGTAGCAACTGTGGCTTCGGTACTTTTTATCTTTAAAAAGCTGAAAACAAGTATTTATTTTGTACTTACTATTTTCTTTTTGGTGCTGTTTTTTATGTATTGGCCGGAATCTTACGAAGGTGTTCAGCTGGACCAAGGTATGAAGACCGTAAATATTGAAGAGGGGAGGGAGTCTTTGGGATCTTTGATTGTCGCTGTGGTAATGATGGTGTATGGCTTTAGAACTCGTTTCCTGAACAAATCAAAAGTCTAGATCGAACTCTTGGCGGAGCAAATCCAAATTCGGGTTTTTCTCCCGCAACTTCTCATACTTTTCCTCTGGGGTAAAGGCGAACTTTTTTGCCACTTCCTCGTTTACGGTAATGTAGAGTGAAATGGCGTAGTTGTTCAATTTTTGTTTCAGGTAATCAAGCATCAAACTTTGTTCCCGCTCTATTTCCTTTTTCATTGTACCGTTGGGAAGCTCTATCCAAATGGTATTTTCGTTCTTAAGTTTGGGCACATCGCTTTGTAGATTGCTCGCCAATATTTTTCTGCCCTGCTTTTCCAATTGATGTACAAAATCGTCCCAATGCTTTTGCATATCTTTTTCTTCAAAGACATCTTTGGGCAAGTCCTTTTCGTCTATGCCTGGGGATTTTGTGTTCTCGTGTGCCTTCTTAACCTTGATACTCGATAACGAAAGCCCGGAAACCCGTTTTTCCGAAGTCTTGATTTCAATCTTTTTGGGTCGATACGGTTCTTTGGGTTCGCTGACCAGTTCTTTTTTGGTTTCTTTTGACGCTGAAACTTCCGCAACTGCTGTTACCGTTTCTTTCGATGCAGGTTCCTCCGATGCTTGAACGGTCTCTTTCGGCGGGGGCGGAGTACCATTGGTTTGAGCTGGTTGCGTACCGTTGGATGTGGTTATTTTTCCTGCAAAATAAGAAGCAGGAATTATGAAATCAGCGTTTTTTTTTTCTCCATCGAATGTGATGGAGGCTAACTTCATAAGGGTGAGTTCAACTAGCAATCGCTGATTTTTACTGGTTTTGTATTTCAGGTCGCAATCGTTGGCCATATCTATGGCTTTCAGCAAAAATTGTTTGGATGTCTTTTTGGCCTGTTCTTGGTATTGTTTGGTCACATCCTCACCTACTTCCAACAGATTTAAGGTATCAGGATGTTGACAAACCATCAAATCCCTAAAATGTGAGGCCAAGCCTGAGATAAAATGATGACCATCGAACCCAAGTGACAGGGTTTTGTTGAAAAGCACCAAAAGTTCTGGAATGTTGTTTCCCAGAATTAAATCCGTTGCGGAGAAGTAAATGTCGTAATCAAGAACGTTGAGGTTTTCCGTAACGGCCTTTCGGGTCAATTCCTTCCCCGAAAAGCTTACCACACGATCAAAGATTGATAAGGCATCACGCATAGCTCCATCTGCCTTTTGCGCAATAATGTGCAAAGCGCTCTCTTCAGCTTCAATTCCTTGCTGCTCTGCAATATGTTTTAGGTATTCCGAGGCATCTTTTACCGTGATGCGCTTAAAGTCAAAAATTTGGCAGCGGGATAGAATGGTCGGGATAATTTTGTGCTTCTCCGTAGTGGCCAAAATAAATATGGCGTGCTTTGGAGGTTCTTCCAAGGTCTTCAAAAATGCATTGAATGCCGATTGGGAAAGCATATGGACCTCATCGATAATATAAACCTTGTACTTTCCGGTCTGTGGTGGTATGCGTACTTGGTCTATCAAACTACGAATGTCATCCACGGAGTTATTGGAGGCGGCATCCAACTCAAAAATATTGAATGCAAAATCCTCATCTTCCCTTTCCGTACCATCTTGATTGATTTTTTTGGCCAAAATACGGGCACAAGTGGTCTTTCCAACACCTCTTGGGCCGCAGAACAACAAGGCTTGTGCCAAGTGGTTGTGTTCAATGGCATTCATCAAAGTATTGGTAATGGACGATTGGCCCACGACATCTTTGAAGGTTTGGGGTCTATATTTTCTAGCTGATACTATAAATGGTTCCAATGCTGGGAAAATAGAATTACTACAAATATAAAAATAGCATTGGGCAAAGTTGACTTGAAACGCACAGTTCCGCCGTTTTTTATTAACAATTGGATTACCTTTGTAGTAGCAGGCCACCTTATCGCTGCAAGTATGGGCAACCTTACTTGAAGAGGAAAGTCCGGACACCGAAGTGCGGCATAGCGGGTAACGCCCGTCCGCCGAGAGGCGAGGACCAGTGCAACAGAAAGCAAGTACAGTTCGGCTGTAGTGAAATCAGGTAAACTCTATGCGGTGAAACGTCATGTAAACCAATGTTTGAGGGCTGCACGCCCGAGTTGGAGGGTAGGCGGTTGGAACACTTGGGCAACCATTTGTCTAGATAAATGATAAGGGTACACAGAATCCGGCTTATGGCCTGCTTTTATTATCTGGTAAAAGGTGAAAATCTGCCTTTGCCAGCAGTCAGGTTTAATAGCAGTTACTTTAGTTTCTATAAATTTTATAGATGGTCCCCTCTCCAGTCTCCTCAAGGGGAGAGTTTTCCCTTCTTTGGAGGAATCAAGGGAGGACTTGATACCGAATGACAAAGAATTTCATTCTTTTCTTTAAAGGTCTAAAAGGTCAGTTTTCGTCAACCTGAACTTGTTTCAGGTTCTTGTAATGAAATATGATGAGATTCTGAAATAAATTCAGAATGACGTATTTCAATACTTTTAAGACGGCCTCGATTTATTTTTCTTCAAGTTCAAAAAAACTGAAGATACTGCCACCGTATTTACGTTGTTCCGAAAATTGAGGGTGTTCCGAAAGACTGGTTTGGTCCGAATGTTCAATAATCAGAAGTCCATCTTCCAAGAGCAACTTATTTTCAAAAACCAGATTGGCAATGTTCAAAAATTGTCCGGTCTCAAAATCGTATGGTGGGTCGGCAAAAACAAGGTCAAACTTTTCGGGTGTGTTTTTTAGGAACGTGAAAACATCGAATTTCACCGTTTTGATGGTAAAGTCCAATGCTTGTGCGGTTTTGGAAATGTATCGCACACAACCTTGATGAGCATCCACTGCCGTTATTTTTTCCGTACCCCTGGAAGCGAACTCAAAACTGATGTTTCCCGTCCCTGAAAATAGGTCAAGTACTTTGAGTTCATCAAAGTAAAATCGGTTGTTCAGGATGTTGAACAGAGCTTCTTTGGCCATATCCGTAGTGGGGCGAACAGGTAATTTTTTTGGGGCAACAAGTCTTTTGCCTTTATATTTTCCTGAAATAATACGCATTTATAGCGAGCTTAATATAGAGAAGTCAATGCTCTCATTTTCCAATTGTTCCAAAGGAAAGGACGAAGCGCTGGGAACAAAAACAGATACATTTTTAATGTATTGGTAGCAGAGATCGTAAATGGGGTCTCCCTCTTCAATAGCTCCGAAGAGTTTAAGTTGAATTTTTTCCAAATCCATCTGTAATTGCTCCAAACTGAATAATAAATAGTACAAAAAGTCCTCTTTGTTCTTGTACTCGAATTGGTTGTAGAAAAGTAATTTTTTATCGGACATCACCATCATCTCCATCTCGCGTTCGGATACTTGCACATAGCAAACGGCTTCTGATAAGGTTCTGTTTTGATTCAACAAAGTGTTGATAAGAACCGTTCCGCTATGCTTGAATTCGAACTCCCCAAAAAGTTCAAAAATATAATTGTTTACATTGGTGTAGGGAATGTAAACATTCATAATTTCTTGGTTCGGAATCTCATCGTAGGCGATAAGATCGTTTGCCATTATTTTGGCGTTGAACTTTAAATAGTTGGGCAGCTCCTCGTTATTGAAAAGTGGCTTGGGAACCAAAGCGAACATATTATTTTTATGGATGACCATTACTTCGGAAAAGTTCCTTCCGATTTCCCCTTGCTGACTTAGCTTTTCTTTTAACACTTTGAGCATTAAATACGGGGTGAGTTGTGTTTTGAAGCTTACCCTTTCAAAAGCCAGAATCTTGTTGGTAATAGTGTCCAGCACACAAAAAGAAAGTCCATTCAAGCCAGCTTGAATGGACAGTTTCCTATGGGTGCTATTTGTTTTGTTCTGTACTATAGCTAGTTTATCTTTTTCCTATCGTAGACAGGTGGCCAGTTCCCGTTGGTGCTTACATCGGTCAATGAACCTACTTTGATTTCAGTACCGTTTACCTCTTCAACACTTTGGTGAGCGTTTTCTTTTTCTACCAAGTCTTCCGGTTGGTCATAAAGCACAACATTTTTCTTGACCTTTGCCTCAAAAACTGGGGCTTTATATCCACTTTTATCGATAATATCAGCCTTCATTTCAAATTTTTCATCGTTTTGGGCATAAGGAACGTCCATCATGGTCTTGTACCTGTCATCAGCACCGAATAGGGAATCTTTTACCTTTACGGTTCCCAAGGTGTCGATAATAATGGTGTCCTGTTGCATTTCAATCTGATACACTCTGTCGTATCTCATAAAAGAAGAGTCACGCTGTGTGGTAATGGTATAGTTGCCGGTATCGATGAACTTGATCAAGCTTTCAAAATTACCTGCGTATTTTCCATTTACGGTTTTATAAGCTTCCTGCGAATCCCTAATATCCTTAAGCTTGCTGATTACTTTGGAAAATCTTTCATTTCTTACCTTATTGAACTCAATAGGGGCATTGATGGAGTCGTAAATTTTAAAACCTAAGTAAATGCTTAAAATTCCGAAGAGAATTATCAAAACTGGCTTTACTTTTTGAGGTAAAAATCTATCAATAACAAAAACAAGCCCTATGGTCACAAGGCATATTAATACAACAATAAGAATTAAGTTTAACATATCTGATACTGTCTTTCAAAGTTAATTTAGTGGTTACAGACAAATCTACAATATTTTTTTT
>Ga0070726_10001483_pt1 | contig 23540 bp, 22 predicted proteins | sample tdAd471_FD_67275 | JGI IMG/M metagenome (GOLD analysis project Ga0070726, IMG submission 67275) | Marine sediment microbial communities from the Atlantic coast under amendment with organic carbon and nitrate - tdAd47.1 | ecosystem: Environmental > Aquatic > Marine > Coastal > Sediment | place... | reverse complement strand
TGCATGTGCGTGTGACAGAGCGCTGGGCCGAAGACCGCACCATGTATCAGGACATGGGCCTCGATTTCGTGGAATAGGGGTAGTTGATTGCCTTCAGAGGATGACCTGGAAAAACGTCTTGATGCTGTGATGCGGCGAGATTGTTTCAAGCGTTGGCTCAATGCGCTCATTCTTGGCTTACTCGTTATAGCAGTTGGGGCGGTTTACCTCTACGTGAAGACGGACACTATAGACCCTGCTGGGGTTTCCAAGGCCACCATTGTCGGTGTGAGGCAGCATCAGAATGGTAGACTTGTGCGGCCAACGCGATTGGTGGTTGAGTTGAACAATGGACAGCGGATTCTCGTCGTTATGCCAGCGGGTTTCACGCCAGAAATTGGCCGATGTGTCCTCATAGAAAAGCGGGTCAGGCAAACAACGGACTTTGTGAGCTATCAGTTGGTACAACCTTCAGCCGCTTGCCCAGATGATGCCGGGTAGAAAATTGCGTGGAATGGCAGGATGAAGGCATTGTTTTATCAGCGAACCGCTTTGGCGAGCATGACGCGCTTCTGGGGCTGATGACCCGCTCGCATGGTCGCGCACATGGTTATGCGAAGGGGCGTGAATACCGCTAACTGAACGATGTCAGGCGCTTGACTGCATAAATTTATGTATATATACAACCAATTGTACAATGAATTGTATAAAGGTTGATATGACTAGATCTCATGTGGATGATCACGTTTTTGGTGAAGCTTTCCTTGCTAATCGGATGCAGCGCTTGGTGGATTTGATTGTCGAGCAGGGCAACGACATGCTTGAGTCTGCGGGAGTTTTCATCCCGTCTCGTTGTGTCTCTGCTTTACTGCTGATCAATGAAAGGGAGAGTGTGTCGGTCGCTGACATGGCTGCTGCACTGTGCCTGCCTCACCAGTTGGTCACACAGAGAGTGGACCTGCTGGAGAAGCTTGGAGTGGTTAGGCGTGAGGTCGATCCCGCTGATACCAGGCGCAAGAATGTTACGCTGACGAAGGCTGGCCAAGACCAATATTGTATCCTGGACCAGCAACTGAAGATATCTGCTGCGGCTATTGAAAGGCTTCAACAGGAAGTGGGGGTGGAGCTTTCACCCATTATTCTGGAGCTGATTCAGGCTCTCAGGCGAGTACCGCTCAAAGAGCGTATGCAAGAAATTAACAACAGGGCCTAAGCCCGAAATAAAAGCGAGAAGATAGATGAAAAAATCAATGTTGGCACTTGGCTTGATGATGGCGACAAGCGCGTGTGATGGCTCCGAAATATCAGAGGCCAAGCAACCCAGCTTGCGCGGCCCAAAGCCCATCCTGTTTGAAAAACCATGGAATGCTGGGTTGGAAAGGAAAGAACCCAAACTGCAGGTTCAACAACTTCACGATGGCATATTCGTTATACGTCAATCAGTAAGGACAAACTTTGAATCACCGTTTATGTATCTGCTGCTGGGCGAAGAAAGGGCTTTGTTATTGGATACGGGTGCTAGTGAAGTTGGGCTTCGGGAGACAGTGGACGGAATATTGAACCAATGGCAGCTCGAAAAGAAGCTTGAGCCGTTGTCGCTTACAGTTATGCACAGTCATGGTCATGGTGACCATGTATATGGTGATAGCGCATTTGATAATCGCCCCAACACCACCATTGTTGGGCACAGTGTCGATGATGTGAAACAATATTTCGGCCTGAATAGCTGGCCAGATGGCATAAGTTCAATAGATCTGGGCAAGTTTGAAGTCGAACTTTTCCCGGCCCCGGGCCACCATGACACTCACGTGATTTTGCACCCGAAAGGGACGCAATATTTGCTGACAGGAGATAGCATATATCCCGGACGCCTGTATTTTCGTTGTGATCGTATTGATCAGTTCAAGAATACAATTGAAAAGATCAATCACTATGCAGGTGAAAACGACGTTAAATGGGTCTTGGGGGCACACATTGAAATGAAAAATGCGCCAGGGGAAGCGTTCTCGCCTCAGGATAAAAAAAGGCCAAATGAACATTTGTTGGAACTGCCAGTAAGTGTGATTGGTGATGTTAGCAATGCGCTCGACGAAATGCTGCATGGTCCAGTTGTGAAGACGTACGACCATTTTGTCTTGTTCCCTCACCCAGCAGATCCTCGGGGTAAAACACCGCCGAATTGGTGTGCTTCATAATATAAACTTGCTGGATGCATCCTCGGATTGGCTGTATGACGTGGTCGGATAGCGATTGACGAGGCACGCTTTATGGAATGGCAGGATGAAGGTATTGTTCTTTCGGCAAACCGCTTTGGCGAGCATGACGCGCTTCTGGAGCTGATGACCCGCACGCATGGCCGCGCGCGCGGCTATGTGAAGGCGGGGATGAGCCGCAGGAACAAGGCCAACCTGCAGGTGGGCAACCGCCTTTCCGTGTCATGGCGCGCCCGGATTGAGACCAATCTGGGCCGCTTTACCCATGAGCTGATCCACAGCCCCTTGGGCCTGATGCTGGGGGACGGTAACCGGGTTTCCGCGCTTTCTGCTATCACGGCGGTTGTGGCCAGCACCATGCCGGAACGCGAAACCCACGAAGGCCTGTTTGAACGCCTTGAGGCTGTTGTTGCCTTGCTTGAAGAAACTGACGGCGATATCGCGCTGTGGGCCGGGGCGCTGGCGAAGCTTGAGCTGGCGATACTCAAAGAGCTCGGCTACGGCTTGGACCTCAGCCAGTGCGCGGGTACGGGTACGACCGAAAACCTGCGCTATGTGTCGCCCAAAACCGGTAGGGCCGTCAGCCAGGAAGCTGGCGGCCCATACAAGGGTAAGCTATTGCCGCTGCCGCCTTTCATGACCGAAGGCAGGCTGTCGGACGCCAGCATGCATGACGCGCTCGATGCGCTCAGAACCACAGGCTACTTCCTCGATCGGTTCGTGTGGGTGGTCAGCGGCAAGGGCATGCCGCCCGCGCGTGACCGGTTTCTTTCAACGCTTAGCCGCTTGGCCGTCTCTCAATCGTCACCCTGAACTTGGTTCAGGGTCCATTGCGCCTACCTTGGCAACGATACAGGGGTCAGGTATTTTATGGATGCTGAAACAAGTTCAGCATGACAGTCATATCACCATCGTCAAATTTTGCTGTGGATAACCACAATATCTTGTGGAAACGCGCGATGTGCTTGATATAGTCGTGCCCATGACGACAAATCCTGAGTTCACAGAAAATATCATCGAGGCCCCGTTCGCAGATGCATTGAGCGAACGCTACCTCGCCTACGCCCTTTCAACCATCATGTCCCGGTCGCTGCCGGACGTGCGCGATGGCCTTAAGCCCGTGCACCGGCGGCTGCTGTATGCCATGCGGCTTCTGAAGCTGGACCCAAAGACCGGCTACAAGAAATGTGCCCGCGTGGTTGGTGACGTGATCGGTAAATACCACCCGCACGGCGACCAGGCGGTCTATGATGCCATGGTACGTCTGGCGCAGGATTTTTCCGTGCGCTTCCCGCTGGTGGACGGGCAGGGCAACTTCGGTAACATCGACGGCGATAACGCAGCCGCGATGCGGTACACCGAAGCCCGCCTGACCGAGGTCGCCGCTGTACTGATGGAAGGGCTGGAGGAAGACGCAGTCGACTTCCGCGAAACCTATGACGGCGAAGACGAAGAACCCATTGTGTTCCCGGGCAGTTTCCCGAACCTTTTGGCGAACGGCTCATCGGGTATTGCCGTGGGTATGGCCACCAATATCCCGCCCCACAATGTGGGCGAGCTGATCGACGGGCTGCAGCTTCTGATCGAAGCGCGCCGCAATCCGGCCCGCGAAGTGACGGTTTCGGACCTTCTTGACCGTATCCCGGGCCCGGATTTCCCAACCGGTGGCCAGGTGGTCGAGAACCGTGAAACCATCCTTCACGCTTACGAGACCGGCCGTGGCAGCCTGCGGGTTCGCGCCCGCTGGGAAAAGGAAGAACTGCCGCGCGGCCTCTATAACATCGTGATAACGGAAATTCCGTATCAGGTGCAGAAATCCAAACTGATTGAAAAGATCGCAGAGCTGATCGGCGACAAGAAGCTGCCGATCCTGACCGATGTTCGCGACGAATCAGCCGAAGACCTGCGCATCGTGCTGGAGCCCAAGAACCGCACGGTGGACGAGAAGGTTTTGATGGAGAGCCTGTTCAAGTTTACCGAACTTGAAACTCGCTTCTCGCTCAATATGAATGTGATCGGGCTCGACAACCGTCCGCGCGTTCAGTCGCTCAAGGAAATACTGGACAGTTTCCTCGATCACCAGATCGACGTGCTGCTACGGCGCAACCGCTTCCGGCTTGAGAAGATCGAACGCCGCCTTGAAATCCTGTCGGGCTATCTGATCGCCTACCTCAATCTGGATGAGGTGATCCGCATCATCCGCGAAGAGGATGACGCCAAGGCAAGCCTGATGAGCAGCTTCAAGCTGACAGATAACCAGGCCGAAGCCATCCTGAACATGCGCCTGCGGGCACTCAGGAAGCTTGAGGAAATGGAAATCCGCACCGAGCACGCCAAGCTTGAGGAAGAGAAATCCAAGATCCTGGCCCTGCTGGGCAGCGAAGAGCTCCAGTGGATCGCAGTGGGAGACAAACTCAGCGATATCAAAGAGCGTTTCGGTCCCGAAACAGACCTTGGTAAGCGCCGGACCCGCTTTGGCGATGCGCCGGTGGCAGAGGTCGTGCCGCTTGAAGCCATGATCGAGAAAGAACCGATCACGGTTGTCTGCTCCAAGCGCGGTTGGATCAGGGCGCTCAAGGGCCATGTGAAGCCAGAGGAAGAGCTGAAATACAAGGAAGGCGATGAGGAGCGGTTCCGCTTCCATGCCCAGACGACTGACAAGATCTTCCTCTTTGCCACCAACGGCAAGATATTCACGCTGGGGGCTGACAAGCTGCCGGGTGGGCGCGGCAACGGTGAACCCGTGCGCCTGTTGGTGGATATGGAAGCCAATGACGAGATTGTCGCCATCCTGCCGTATCAGCCTGGTGGCAAGCTGTTTGTTGCTTCCTCCATCGGCAAGGGCTTCATTGCTGAAGCCGATAACGCCGTGGCTATGAAAAAAGGCGGCAAGCAGTTGCTGAACGTCAAGGGCGACACGGTGGGCACCCACTGTATTCCGGTAGACGGAGACAGCGTCGCGGTGATCGGGGAAAATCGCAAGCTGCTGGTATTTGATATCGAGGAAGTGCCGACGCTTGCGCGCGGGCAGGGTGTGACGCTGCAGCGCTACAAGGATGGCGGCATGGCTGACGTGATGATCTTCCACAAGGAAGAGGGCCTGACCTGGCCAATGGGTGGCAACAGCGACCGCTGGCGTACGGAAACAGAGCTCGCACCATGGACAGGCAAACGTGGTAATGCAGGCCGCCTGCCACCAATGGGCTTCCCACGGAGCAATAAGTTCCGCTGACAGGCTTGATTTAGACCAGCCTCGAAATAGCTTTATAAAGGTGCCCGGGATAGTCTGTGGCACCTTTTCTTTTTACATGAGGGGGATCCATATGGAACAGATGCGGCAGAATCTTCGGGCCTGGTATGATTTCGTGGCAGACGAAAACGAGAAGGCGCTGTCGGACATGCTGGCGGACGAGGTGGTGTTCCATTCCCCTGTGGTGCACACGCCTCAGGTGGGTAAAGCCATCACCTTTATGTATCTATCCGCGGCAGGCAAGGTGCTCGGCAATGACGATTTCCGCTATGTCGGCGAATATCTGTGCGAGAATGGCGCGGTGCTGGAGTTCAATACCCAGATTGACGGCATCCAGATTGACGGGATCGACATGATCACCTGGAACGATGACGGCAAAATCACCGAATTCAAGGTGATGGTCCGGCCACTGAAGGCCGTCAACAAGCTGCACGAGATGATGTTCCAGATGTTGCAGGAGATGCAGAAGGCGGGCTGATCCCGCCTTCCGAACTGACGCCTGTGCTGACAAGACAGCCTACGGCCTTAGTAGGACGCGCAGGTTGTCGAACTGCTAGTGCTGCTGACGTCTTGTGGCACCTTTGTTGCCCAGTTGCCGCCATCATACAGATACCGGGTTTCCTGCCAGCCGCTCTGGCCATAGAATCCCTGGCCGCGTTGCCAGAAGGTGAAACCGTGATGGTTTTCCCAGTCCACGGTCGCTGTCAGGTTGGCGCCGTATTTCTTGGCGTCGCTTTGCGGTAGCGTAAAGGTACAGGGGCTGGTGTTCATGACCGGGTTCAGCACGACCCCGCTGTTGCCGGAGACATATTGCATCGGCCGCTGCCAGTTGTCGGCATCTTTGCCTGTGCCGCCCCAGAAAAACTGCACCTGTTCCAGGTTATGGATATGGCCCGAGATAACAGTCCTAAGCGTGCAGGGCAGATACTCCTCTGTCCAGCAGGGGTCGACAGGCCCGTAGCCATAGGCGTTCATGGCCGATGTCAGGCTTTCATCCAAGTTATTGTCTTCCGATGTGACGGGTGGGTAGGGGTTCACACCCCAGATAGGACGGTGGCTGGCCCACCAGACATTCTCTTTCTGGTAGGTACCGCCAATTGACGTGGTGAAGTTGGTTTGCAGCGACGTGATGTCCGTGTTGGAGCTGGTGTCCAGAATGACGAAGCGGTTTGAATAGTCGCCGTCGCTGAAGGGATACCAGGGCTCGATATCAACCGTGTAGGGTGGTTGGTATCCTGTTGGGTCAGCCGTGCCGTTGGTGATGTTGGCCGGACACTGCAGCGATGAGGCGGCATCGAGCGGTTGCAGGAAAAGGTTCCAGCCCGTGCCCCAAGGTGCGTCCACGGCCGTGAAATTATCGTAGCCGCAGCGTTCGTGATTGCCGCGCACCGTGATCCAGGGCGATTCCAGCAAAAGCCTTTGCGCCGGATAGAACAGTTCCTGGTACCACAGGTACCAGTTGTCGTTGCTGTTCTTGTTGGCATAGCGGTAGTCACCGAGGTGCAGCACCACATCCGGTTTCAGCGTGGCCGCTTTCTCCGCGATCGCTTGGAAAGGCCATTCGAAGCTGCCACACTGTTGGTCGCGGTTGTTGCGGCATCCGCTGTCGCCGATGCTGACCATGCTGATCTGATCCGGGGTACGGGACCCAACGCTATAAAGCGTTGGAAATCTGGCCCAAGCACTGCCAAGGTACAAACCAACCGGCTTGCCCCCGGAATAGAGCGAGGCGCTTGTCCAGCTCTGGTCAAACTTGAATTCGCAAACGGTAATTGGAAACTGCTTTGGCGCCGCATTGGTGCGGGCAGTAATCGTTGGTGTCGCCTTGGTGTCAGAGGTGGTCACGGTAAAAGCGTCACACGCCTTTTGCCCCTTGGTACTGGCAACGATGAAGCGGCCAAAGCCTGTCAGTTCATGAGTGGAAGAATCATTGCCGGTAATCTGCGTCCAGGTCTGGATGACCACGCCGTCCGGCGCTGCGGTCGGGTCTGGTCCGGCAAAGCTACTGTTGGGTTGTTGGGCTGTTGCTGCCGTGCTCAGCAGTATGCCGGCGGCAAGAAGAAGTGGTTTTGACATGGCTTTTCCTGAGATCGTTGTTGCCGAATGGGTACTGGGAACGCGCTGATTCTGAAGCTAGTACCTATAAGTGTATTTGCTCGATCATTCAGGGCAATAAAAAAGGGCGCGAGTGGCGCCCTTTGGGTTGTAAATCAACGTTTGCTGTAAGTTAGCGGCGGAAATAGAAGAAGTTCAGCTTGTTACCGTCCAGGTCGCGGAAATAGCCAGCGTAGAAGGGGCTGTCGTCATTGTCTTGTGGTCTTGGCCCTGGGGTGCCTTCACATGTCGCACCAAGCTCAATTGCCTTGGCGTACATTTTGTCAACGGTTTCCCGGTCTGGCGCTGCGAGGGCGATCATCACACCGTTGCCGACGGTTGCGCCGTTGCCGTCATCCGGCTTGGCAATGCAGAACATGGGGCCGCCTGCGGACCAGCCTTTGAAACCGTCACTGTCCCACGCGCGTTCGTCCACGCCCATTTCAGCAAAAAGGGCGTCATAGAAGGCAGCAGCCCGCGCCATATCGTTTGTGCCAACAGTTGAATATCCGATCATTGTCTTGTCCCTCACATATATCGATAGGTTTGATATAGGGCAGGGTAGCGCGGTCGGTAGCTTCAAAAACGAATAGCAAGCTTTCGGCGGCGTGCGGTGTCAGCTGATACCATTTGCCTTGAGGAAGCCGAGGATCTTGTCCCCGCTGACCAGTCCGGCCTCGCGGGCGACTTCCCGACCGTTCTTGAACAGCACGAGCATACCGGTGCCCTGATATTCGTGCGCCTGGATAAAGCTGGTATCGCGGTCGAAATCGACCCTGACGGCACGGATTTCTGGTGCGCGGCCTGTTTCATGAAGTTCTTCGAAAGCGCGGTGCTGCAACAGGCATGTTGGACACCAGCTAGCGTAAATTTCCATCAGTACCGGCTCGCCGCTGGCCATCAGTTCCTCGAAACGCGCAGGGCTGTATTCTTCCCAGCCTGGCAGGATCGGGTCAGCGGATCGCACGTTCATATAGATGAGCGCGCTGCCAAGAATGACGGCGATAACGCCAGTGACGCCTAACATGGCCCAAAGCTTGTTGAGTTTCGCTTTCATAAGAGATGCCTATCTGAATTAGCCGCCAAACAGTTTGTTGGGAAGCCAGGTAACGATTTCAGGCTCGAATGCGATAACAATCAGCGCCAGTACCTGGATGATCACGAAGGGAATAACGCCCCTGTATATGGCAGTTGTCGGCACGCTTTCAGGTACCACGCCGCGCAGGTAAAAGAGCGCAAAGCCAAAGGGCGGCGTGAGGAAGCTGGTCTGCAGGTTCATCGCCATCAGAACACCAAGCCAGATCGGGCCATAGGTGCCGTCCATGGCCAACAGTGCAGGGGCGACGACAGGCACAACGACAAAGGTGATTTCAATGAAATCAAGGAAGAAGCCCAGAACGAACATCAGCACCATTACGAGAAGGATCGCCGTGAACTGGCCGCCTGGCAGCCCGTGCAGCATGTTTTCGATGATCTCGTCCCCGCCAAGACCCCGGAACACAAGCGAGAAAAGCGCGGCACCGATGAGGATGCCATAGATCATGCTGGTGATACGAACGGTGGAGCGCATCACCTCATCCAGCACACCGGTCTTGTGGGTCCGCAGGAGCGCGGCGAACAGGCCTGCGGTGAACACCAGTGTCAGCACAATCGCAAGATAATAGGCCACTTTGTCTGCCGTTGGCACCACCTCGCGCGCCATACGGAGGTCAGCATAATTCGCGATGGCAAGCAGCCCAAGAAGGGCGATCAGCGTGGCGATCACGATCATGCGCATGCGGGCCTGCAGCCGTGCGGCCCCCAGAAGGATCGCGCCAATCGCGCCAACGGATGCTGCCTCGGTCGGCGTTGCGATGCCTGTCAGGATGGACCCCAGCACGGCAACAATCAGGATAAGAGGCGGCAGAAGCGCCAGCAGCAGGCGACCGTAAAAACTGGCATCCAGCTTTTCGCCTTCTTTTGCAGGAATGGCAGGACTGGCGGACGGCCTGACAATGGCAACAAAGACCTGATACAGGATATAGAGCCCGACCAGCATCAGCCCTGGCACCAGGGCGCCAGCGAACAGCTCGCCTGCGCTCATGGGCGTTGGGGAGAATATCCCCTGATTAAGCTGTGCCTGCTGCCACGCGCTTGAGAGCACATCGGCGAGAAGGATCAGCACGATGGACGGCGGAATGATTTGCCCTAGCGTACCGGCGGCGGCGATAGACCCAGTGGCGAGCGACGGGTTATAGCCGCGCTTCAGCATGGTTGGCAGGCTCAAGAGGCCCATGGTCACGACGGTGGCGCCCACGATGCCAGTGGAAGCCGCCAGAAGCGCCCCTACAATGGTTACGGAAATGCCCAGGCCACCGCGCAAGGGCCCAAAGAGCCGTCCCATGTTTTCAAGCAGGTCTTCAGCAACATTGGATTTTTCCAGCATCACGCCCATGGCGACAAAAAGCGGCACGGCGAACAAAAGCTCGTTCCTCACCACATTGCCGAACAGGCGGTTGGGCAGGATTTCGAGGAAGGTGGCATCCAGCGCGCCTGTGCCAATGCCGATCAGGCCAAAGAGAAGCCCCGTGCCCCCAAGGGTGAAAGCCACAGGGAAGCCCGAGATCAGCAGGCCGACAAGGACCAGGAACATGGATGCGGTAAGGACAACGGACATATCCATGGCTTAGTCCTTTCGCGCCAGTTTGCCGCCGTAGCGCATCAGGTCCGCAATCGCATGCAGCGAAAGCGTCAGCGCGAACAACAGCAATGTCGACTTGAGGATATAGACGAACGGCAGGCCTGAGGCCTCAACGCTGGTTTCCTTGATGGCCCAGCTGTCCATCACATAAGGCAGGGCCGAAATCCAGAACAGCACAAGAAACGGTACCAAGAGGAACAGGGTGCCGCAAAGGTTGACAATGGCCTGACCGCGTTCGCTCATCCGGCTGTAGAATATATCCACGCGCACATGACCGTCCTTGACCGCTGTATAGCCTGCGCCGCCCAGGAACATCATGGCATTGATATATTGCAGGCTTTCCTGAAGCTGAATGCTGCCGGTGGCAAATACATAGACCATAAGCACCACAGCAAACTGAATAAGCACAAGCGCCAGTGGCAGGACCGCAAGCACATGGCCGCTCTTTTCCTGGAATGCGTCAAGCGCAGCAACAAACCTGGCCGTCATTGCGGAACTATTCCTCAATCAGGCTGCGGGCGTGGGCGAAGGCCTGCTCCGAAATTGCGCCCCAGCGGATACCGCTCTTGCGCGCTGTCTCGAAACTTTCATAGACGCGGGCAGTGATGGCATCAGCCTTGGCAGCGTCTGCCAGCACGGTCGCGGAAATCGTGCCTAGCTCCCGAAGGATATCATCGCTGAAGCGCTTGAGCTTCACACCGTGGTCGTTGATCAGCGTTTCGAGCGCCCGCGCGTTGCCGGCAGTGAATTCGGAATACATGATGTCATTTTCGGCGGCGCTGGCCGCGCGGATGATTTCCTGCTCCTGCGGGGTCATGTCTTCCCACAGTTCCTTGTTCAGGCCGAGTGAGAGTGTCGTGCCAGGCTCGTGAATGCCTGGGTAGTAATAGTTTTTCACAATGGAATGAAAGCCGAATGCCAGATCATTCCATGGCCCGATCCATTCTGTGGCGTCGATGTTGCCCTGGCTGAGTGCCTGGAAAATTTCACCGCCCTGTTTGGTGACAGGCGTGGCGCCCACGCGTTGGAGGACTTCGCCGCCAAGCCCCGGCATGCGAATCCGAAGGCCCTGGAAATCTTCAAGGCTGTTGATGTCTTTCTGGAACCAGCCGCCCATCTGGACGCCTGTGTTGCCTGCAAGGAACGGTTTGATGCCAAAGCTGCCTGAGAGTTCGTCCCACAGTTCCTGGCCGCCTTCGAAACGCACCCAGGCGTTCATTTCAGAGGCTGTCATCCCCATGGGAACCGCAGCGAAGAAGTTGAAGGCCGGGGATTTGCCCTGCCAATAATATTCGGCAGCATGATACATATCCGCCTTGCCCTGGCTGACGGCGTCGAAGCCGCCCAGCGCACCGACAAGTTCACCGGCCGCATAGACCTTGACCTTGATGCTGCCGCCCGACAGCGCCTCAATGCGCTTGGCAAGGCGCTCGGCACCGGTGCCAAGGCCCGGGAAGTTCTTTGGCCAGCTTGTCACCATCTTGAGCTGGCGCTGTTTGCTGACGATGGCGGGGGCACCGCCTGCGCCTGGTTGCTGGCCACTGTCGCAGGCCGCCACCACAGCGGCTGCGCCCACAAGGCCCGCGCCGCGCAACAGATTGCGGCGGTTCAGCACTGTGTCGCTGCTGGTCGAAGCCGTGTTCTTTGTGTTGCCTTTTGCTGGCTGGTTTTTGGCATCGAAACGCACGAGAAACTCCCCCTTACAAAAATCCCTGGCGACCATTGGTTGGGCGCCGGCGGTCAGTATAGAGCGCCCGCCATGGAGGGCAAGTCCAGTTGGTGGTCAAATCATTGGGAGGACAGGGAAAAGAGGCTTATTTTTCGAGCTCGTCGTCGGCCAGCTCATACCAGCCGTTCTGGCCCAGGCGCTCAAGCGGCCTGAAGCGTCCTTTATAGTTCATTTTCGGGCTGTTTTTCACCCAGTAGCCCAGATAGACATGGGGGTGATTCGCAGCTCGCGCCCGGTTGATATGATCCAGGATCAGATGCGTGCCCAGGCTGCGGTTCGGCTCAGACGTGTCGAAAAAGCTGTAGATCATCGAATAGCCGTCAGACAGTTCGTCTGTCAGCGCCACGGCCATCAGTTTGTGGTCGATCGCGCGTCGGTATTCGATCAGGATGGTCGGTACGGGGCTTGTTTCTACCATGTCGCGGTATTCGTCCGCTGTCATATCCGCCATGGTGCCGTCCGAATGGCGGGTGTTCAGGTAAGCCTGCAGCAGGTCATATTGCTCGTCGGTCACCAGAGGCGGGCGAATTTCGGACTTGAGATCAGCGTTGGCGCGGGCGACACGCCTATGCGACCGCGACAAGCGGAAGTCCTTGGCCCGAACGCGAACAGAAACGCATTCCGAGCATCCTTCGCAGGCAGGGCGATACACCACAGACTGGCTGCGGCGGAACCCCACGCGCCCAAGCGCTTCATTCAGCGCTGCTGCATCTGGCCCCCTCAGTTCGGTGAAAACTTTACGTTCCGTCTTGCCGTCAAGGTAGGGGCACGGCGAGGGTGCCGTGACATAAAACTTTGGAAATTGAAGCCCTTGGTCGGTCATCGCAACATGACATCCTTTCTACAGGAGGTCATAATACCACGGAACAAACAGCGTAAAGGTTAACCAGACCACAAAAATTAGTGGGGTACCCACGCGCATGAAGTCGATGAAGCGGTAATGGCCCGGAGCCATGACCAGAAGGTTGGTCTGATAGCTCATCGGTGTCGCGAAGCTACAGTTTGCGCCGAAGATAACCGCCAGCAGGAACGGCATGGCCGGAACGCCCAACTCGTGCGCCACGGAAACCGCAATCGGGGTGAACAGGACGGCGGTCGCATTGTTCGAGAGAACATTGGTCAGCACCGCCACCAGCATGAAGAAGCCGGAAAGGATAACCCAGACAGGGGCGCCCATCAGTGCTTCGATCATTGTGTGCGCCAGCCAGGAGGCGCCACCGGTTGCCTGCATGGCTGTGCCAAGGGCGAGGGCCGCGCCGACAATGGTGAAAACGCGGCGATCAATGGCCCGCGATGCCTGCCGGACGTTGAGGCAGCGGGTGATCATCATAAGCGTTGCGCCCATCAGCGCGGAAACCACAATCGGGAAAATCTCCAAAGCGGCAGTCGCTACAACCGCGCCAAAGATGGCGAGCGCCCGCCAAGCAAATTCCTGCATTGGCACATCGCTGGCGGAACTTTCCATCAGCATCACATCACGGTTGTCGCGAAGGGCCAGAACATTGGTGCGGCTGCCCATGATCAGAAGCACATCGCCAGCTTCCAGCCTGAGGGCGGAGAGGGCTGCTCGGATCATGCGGCTGCGACGCTGCACGCCAAGCACCGAACATCCGGTTTCAGCACGGAAACCAGTTTGGGCAAGCGTCCGTCCGTCCATGCGTGATGCTGGCGCGATCACAGCTTCGGCGATGACACGCCGTTCACCCGCCTTGTCGTCCACATCTTCGCCTTCGGCGGAGGACACCAGTTCGGGGGAGGCGTTCAGAAGTTCCGTCATGACAGAGCGCGTCGCGGCCACCAGCACGATGTCACCAGTCTGAAGGGTGATGTCATCGTAGGGCGGCAATAGCTTTTCCGTACCGCGCTGGATCATCCGCACCGTGACTTCCTTGAGCCCCGGGAACATGCCAGCCACGGCACGTTGGCCCACAAGGCCGTTGTCGGGCGTCAGCTCCATTTGGAACAGGAACTGTTTGCCGCCGCCGCTGGCCATGCGTTTGGCGAGGCTTGCGCGGTCAACCAGAAGGCGCGGCGCGATCAGGATGACATAAAGGAACCCGACAGAGGCCAGAACCGCCCCCGGTACGGTGAAATCGAAAAAGCCGATGGTGTCGCCACCGGTCTGTTCAAAGGCGCCGATAGCAAGAAGGTTGGTCGATGAGCCGATCTTGGTCATGTTCCCGCCCAGGATGGCGGCAAAACTAAGCGGCATCATGACCATGGCGGACTTTTTGCCCATGCGGTCAGCGAGGGCCGCAAGGATCGGAATGAAAATCACGACAACTGGCGTATTGTTCATGATTGCTGAAATTAGCATCACGATAATGAGGCAGGCCAGAATAACAAGGCCCGGATAATTCTTGCCCCACCTGACCATCAATCGTGCCGGGCTGTTGAGAGCACCTGTCTGGACCAGGCCCTGGCCAGTTACCAGAAGCGCCATGATGGTGATCAGGGCAGGGTCAGCAAAGCCCTGCAACAGGTCACGTGTGGTAACAATGGACCTGCCGCTCGTGTCCACCAGGGGCAGGACTTCGAAAACGAAAAGCAGCATCGCAATTGTCGCGATGGAGGAAATTTCCAGCGGGATACGGTCATAGGCATAGGCGACAATCGCACCGAGGACGATAGCAAACGTCAGCCACATCTGGATGGTTGGTTCAATTAATTCCATAAGAGTACCAGATACCTATGCTCAATTGTTACTGGATGCCCGGCAAAGGGCAGCCCCCCTTTTGAAAGAAAAGAGTGTTACAGACGTGCCCACCTATGGACAAGTCAAAAGATGATAGAAAGTTTACCGGAAGAGTTGTCCGGTAGGTAGGTTGGCTGAGGGCCCTCTAGTTGGGGCCCGTCAGGTTTGGCGGCACAACCGGCGCTTCCCGTAGCACGAGAACGGTAATACGGCGGTTTTCGGTGCGGTTCGGTTGGTCTGGGTACAGTGGGTCTGTGCCCGCCTTGCCGACAACCTCAAAGAAACGGTCCTGCGTTACGCCGGAATTATCCAGTACGCGGCGGGCGGAATTGGCACGGTTTGCGGAAAGCTCCCAATTTGTTTCACCATTTGGGCCGACAAAAGCGCCCCCGTCTGTATGACCCTGGATTGTCACCCGGTTTGGCAGGGTTTGAATGGACTTTCCAATTTCAGCCAGCAGCTTCCGGGCGAAATCGTATAGTTCGTCCGTGCCGCTTTTGAACATGGCGCGACGGTCTTTGTCCAGCAGTTGGATCTTCATGCCGTCTTCTGTGATTTCCATGATGATCTGGTCAGACATGTCTGCCAGGTCAGGAGACTGTTGCATGGCAAGCCTGAGCTGTTCCTGCATCTGGGCGAAAGCCGCGTCTTCCTGGGCCTTTAAGTTCACAGATCGATCATTCGGGAAGTTCGGGTCTCCGCCGCCTTCTTCGGTCTGGCCGCGTTTGTCACCGTCCGATGGGCCGCTTTGTGGCGGGCCGGGCACGGTGATAGCCACAACCGGGGAAGGGTTGTTGCCAACCGCATCGCTGGACGGCGCATTGACAGCGTCAGAACCGGTTCGGCCCGAAACCGCTGCTGTGGTTGGCGAAAAATAATCCGCAAGGCCCGCAAGGGTTTCCGGCGGAGCCACATTTAGAAGCCACAAGAGCATGAAAAAGGCCATCATCGCGGTCGTAAAGTCAGCATAGGCAACCTTCCAGGCGCCACCGTGGTGTCCGCCGCCTTGCACCTTTTTGACCTTCTTGATAATCGGCCTTACTTCGTCGTCATCTGCCACTCTTGTCTCCCACCAGCACTAGGGTGCTTCATTTGCCTGCTACGATAGTGCGTCGAATTCCTTGTGTTAAGAATAAAGTTCAAGCTTAAGCATATGGTTAACGCTTTGGCATGAGTTTCAGAATATGTCTGCTGCTTGCAGGCACGACTTCTTTGGTCTCTATCCTGAAATAAATACCGTCTCTCCACATGGGGAACAGGTCGTCATAATGGTCTGACAGCGGGTTGCCCGACTGCCCTGTTGGGTGCGCATAAAGCGATTTGTCCAGATCAGACAGGTCGAAAATGCCGCGATAACTTGGGCCAAAGGTAGACCGGTTTACTGCGCTGTCCCCCTGGCTTACACCGGCAACATTGATGGTGTGTGTGCTGCCAGGTATAGGGGTGGTTATTTCGAAAAAGTCTTTTAGAACAGGAACCTGCCCAAAAGGTCTGTGGGTTTGGGTCAGGATATGTTCGCTGCCCCATTGCCAGTTTTTCCAGTCTGCACCATGACGCGCGGACAGGTCGGCGATGGTGGCTTTCATGGCCTGCCGAGCCAAAGAAACGCAGCTCTCTGTGGTGTCAGCGGTTGCTGTATTGTCGCACCAGGCAAGCGTACTGTCACGGTCAAGGGGGGGCTGTTCATAATAAGCGGGCGCGATCTTGGTGCGCTTGATGTCTGACCAGAAAAGCGTGCTTTTGATCAGCCGTGTGCGTAAGCGTTTGAAGTCGCCATACAGGTCTCCCAGTTCATCTGCCATCAGGGCTGCCTGATACTGCCTGAGCCAGCTATAGAAAATCAGGGGTTCAGGCCTGTCTGCCGCCATGTTGCCGTCCCAAGCATGAAGGGCTTTGGCGATGTCTTCATTTTCGCCGCCCGCGGAGACGGCGGCGGCGATGAGCGGTGCCATTTCCCGCACCATATCCGACGTGATGTCCTGTTGAAGAGCCGTGAAGCTCTTCAGATCATGCTTGTCTGTAGCGTCCAGAAGATGGCGGATACGGTTGCCGCGGTAGGGCTGGGCCCAATCACGTGTCATGTAGAAAGGATAGTCGTTATCAACAATCTTCTCATTCGCTGTGGCAATCATGCCGCCTTCCGGGTTGAAGCGTGTCGGCAACTGGCCGTAGGGGATGAAGCCTTGCCAGTCATAATCCGCGATCCAGCCGGGGGAAGGCAGACGCCCCATGATTTCATTGTCGGGATGCCGGATTGGAACAAGGGCTGGGGCGTGATAGCCGATGTTCCCTTCGGTATCCGCGAAGATCATGTTTTGCTCGGGGCCGAAATAGAAGCTGCCGGCCATTTTGAAGTCTTCAAAGGTCTTGCTGTGTGCGAGCGCAAGCAAGCCTGTGATTGCAGTGTCCTCTTTCATGAGGGCGGTCCACTGCAGCGCCAGCACATACCCTTCGCGCTTGAACTCGGTGGGTGACGAGAGGGCATCGTCCATCACCGGTCCGTGGCGGGTTTCCCGCACTTTCAGCAAGACGTCACGTTCCCCTTTCACCTTGATCAGTTCATTTCTGATGATGAAATCGGCTGGCCCTTCGGGTGTCAGATACTGGTTTTCCCCGACCAGCTTTTCGATGAAGAAATCTTGCACGTCTGGGGCGGTATTGGTGAAGCCCCAGGCAATCCTGTCATTCCGCCCCAGGATGATGGACGGCGAGCCGGGAAAGCCAACCCCAACGAGGTTTGTATCTGTGGTGCTGTTATGCAGCCTAAGCAGGTACCAGATGCTGGGGGTGGTCAGGCCCAGGTGTGGATCGTTGGCCAGCAGTGGTTTGCCGCTTTTGGTGCGGTCGCCGCTGATGACCCAGTTGTTGGAGCCAATGCCTTCCGGTAGTTCGCCGCCGATCATGGCAATGGTCTGCTCAAGCGGCAGGGACGCATAGATGGTGTTCATCTCAGGGAAGGGGGCTTCCTCATCGCCTGGGTAGGTGGGGTATAGGGAATGGAGTTGATCGGTGGACAGTTTGGTCAAAAGCCTGGCGCGCGCCAGTTCCTGGCGCATGTTGCTCGAAAGGCTGAGCCACATCATCTTCTGCCAGACCATGGTGTCAATCGGGCTCCATGGTTCTGGTTCTGCACCAAGGATCAGAAATTCGGGCGGCAGGGCGCCCTTGCGGGTCTCAAGGTAGGCGTTCACGCCGTCGGCATATGTCTCAAGGGCCGCGCGGGTTTCCTGATCCAGCTTCTCCCAGGCGGATGCAGCACGGTCTGCAAAGCCGAGCGTGCGGAAATATTTGTCGATCCCAAGCGTGTCCGGGCCAAGGATTTCAGAGAGGCGGCCGAGGCCAGCGCGGCGGTTCATTTCCATTTGCCACAAACGGTCCTGCGCATGGACATAGCCAGTGGCGAAAAAGAGATCATGGTCGCTACTGGCGGAAATATGGGGCACGCCATGTTTGTCGCGGGCGATGGTGATGGCTGCTTCCGGGCCCTTGATCGTGACGGTGCCGTCAAGCGTTGGCAGGCTGCTTCTGACCCAGCCGACACCAAGAAGTACCGATAGTACGATAACGCCGGCGATTGCCGCCAACCAGACCTTGAATGTGTTCATTTTGCCTCCCCATCCCTCTAAATGTTGGACACTTGCGACTTCCCCTCTTACACAGAGTGCCACACTCTTCACTAACCATATTGGACTGACTAGTCCAGTTTCGGAGGCGCGTATGGCAAATGTAGCATTCATCGGACTTGGCGTTATGGGTTATCCCATGGCGGGACACCTGGCCAGGGCAGGGCATAATGTAACGGTTTACAACCGCACCGGCGCCAAGGCAGAGCAGTGGCTCGAGGATTATGCGGACGCTGAAGGCGTGGAGCTGTTTGCGGCGCCGACGCCTGCTGGTGCTGCTGCGGATGCGGATGTGGTGTTTGCCTGTGTCGGGGCAGACAAGGACGTCGCAGAGGTTTGCGTGGGCGAAGGCGGCGCGTTCACAGCCATGAAGGCGGGGGCTGTATTCGTCGATCACACGACGGCGTCGGCTGAATGTGCCCGCTCCATGGCGGCGGCGGCGAAAGAGGCTGGTGTCGGCTTTGTTGACGCGCCAGTTTCTGGCGGTGAAGCCGGTGCCGTTAACGGTGTGCTGACGGTGATGTGCGGCGGTGATGCGGAGGCTTTTGCCAAGGCAGAGCCGATCATGCAGGCCTATGCAAAGTCCGTGAAACTGTTGGGCGAGGCCGGGTCCGGCCAACTGGCCAAGATGGTGAACCAGATTTGTATCGCCGGTGTGGTACAGGGCCTGTCTGAAGCGCTGCATTTCGCCATGGAAGCCGGCCTTGACGCTAAAGCGGTTGTAGACGTTATTTCCAAAGGCGCGGCGCAAAGCTGGCAGATGGAAAACCGCGCCTCGACCATGATTGACGGCGAGTTTGATTTCGGTTTCGCGGTTGACTGGATGCGCAAGGACCTTGGGATTGTGCTCAGTGAAGCGACCCGCATGGGTGTGTCCCTGCCGCTGACAGCGCTTGTTGACCAGTTCTACTGCGATGTTCAGAAGATGGGCGGTAATCGTCAGGATACATCGAGTCTTATTCGCCGTTTTCGTGATTGAGTAGTGATCTCAAATGGTGATTGGTTCTAACCGGCGGCATGGTTTCTATGGTGTTTTCTCCACTTAACCGTGACGCTGCTAGGCTTTTTCTTCAGTTCACGCGGAATGGGGCAAAAAACCTTCTGTGGGTAAAGGTATTCTTAATAGTCGTTCGCCTAAAAACACTACTTAGTAGTGTTTTTTATCGGATCATATGATGAAGTTTCTTACCTTTGCCCAAGACTTGGCAATCGGAAAAAAGATTGCCGCAGTAATGGCGACCATGGCTCTGGGCTTGCTGGCCATCATCTGGATGGCGCTCGCAATGGTTCACGACCAGATGCAGTCCGATCGGATCACTTCACTTAAATGGATACTGGAAACAGCGCATGGCGTTGCCGCCCAACTGGATGTTCGTGTGCAGGCGGGGGAGATAACGCAGGATGAGGCCATCGCAGAACTTGGCCGGATAGCCACGGGGATGCGTTACGCTGACGGTGAGTATCTGTTCGCTAACAATTATGCGAATATCAACGTGTTCCATGCCGCTCGGCCGTCGCTCGTTGGCGGCGACCAAAGCCAACTGAAAGACGCAAACGGATTCTTCTTCATTCAGGAAATGTTGCGCATTGCGCAAACAGAAGGCGGCGGCAGTGTGCCCTATATGTGGCCCAAGTCTGGGTCTGACGTGCCTGTCCAGAAGCTGACCTACGTAAAGGCTTTCGAACCTTGGAAGATTTACCTGGGTACAGGCATTTATATGGATGACTTCGAGGCCGATTTCGCAGCCTTTCGGCTGAATATGCTGATGGGGGCCTCCATCGTGCTCTTGCTTTCCGGGGTGGTGACCTGGTGGATCGGACGCAACATCACCCGTCCAACCAACAGGCTTACGGCTGCAACTCGTGCCTTGGCAAATGGCAAGCTGGACACCGAAGTGCAGGACCGGGCGCGCAAGGACGAACTGGGCGAACTCGCGAACGCGGTTCAGGTCTTCAAGGAAATGGCGATCGAGAGCGAAAAGCTGAAGCTCGAAGCCGAAAAACACCTGGAGAAAAGTGAAAGCATGCGCGAGGAGCAGTTCCGCCTGCAGGAAGAAGCGGAAAAAGCACACCGCCTAGCTGCCGAGCGGGATGAGGAAGCTGCAAACCGCCGCCGTGCTGCGATGCTTGACCTTGCGGGGTCTTTCGAAGGCGAAGTCGGTACCATTGTGGACGACCTGCAAAAAGTTGTTGAGGAAATGCGTGTCGCCTCTCGCGAGCTTACGAACAACACCGAAACCTCAAGCCAGGAATGCGCCTTGGTCGCCGGGTCGGCGGGTGAGGCGTCCGCGAATGTGCAGACCGTGGCAAGTGCGGCGGAGGAGTTGACTGCCTCAATACAGGAAATCAGTCGTCAGCTTGCTGAATCTCGCGAAGGGTCGTCGCGCGCTGTCGATATGATCAATAACACCGATGAAGCGGTTCTGTCTCTTGCCGAACAGGCGGAGCAGATCAACCAGATCATCAAGCTGATCACCGATATTGCCGAACAAACCAACTTGCTTGCGCTCAACGCTACTATCGAGGCAGCACGTGCAGGAGAGGCCGGACGGGGCTTTGCAGTTGTGGCGACAGAGGTCAAGGCACTTGCGACCCAAACAGGCTCTGCAGCGACGGAAATCGGCGAGCAGATTATCAGTGTGCAGGAAAAGACTGAAGCGACGGTCAAGAGCATACGGGGGGTGAAACAGCTTATCCATGATAATGACGGTGTCACCAGTGCCATTGCGGCCGCTGTTGAACAGCAGGGCGCTGCGACTCAGGAAATCGTCCGCAACATCCAGGAAGCTGCGAACGGCACCAGCGACGTTTCTGAACGGATCGAGACGGTGCAGTCACTTGCCAATGGAGTGGAAAACAGTGCGCAGTCGGCGCGGGCAATTTCACGCAAACTCGGTGACTTGTGCGAGACGCTGAACACATCTGCCACCAATTTCCTGAGCACAATGCGAAGTGAATAGGGCGGCCACACCGGACCACACAGATTTTGTCGCTAGCATGGTCACTTGACAGGGCGCGTTAGGGCCGGCAGTTCGAAGGGTGTCAGGAGCAATTTCAGGTTGGCGGGCTTTCCGGCGCCCGCTTCCATGGCTTCATACTTCCTGCTGCGGGCCTCAAGGCGATCTTTCGGCAGGAAATGTTCGATATGGCCAAGCCAGCATATACCCACCCTCTGCCAGGGAACGTTCGGCGCTTCGTGGACCGGCTTGTGATAGTGTACGCTGCGGCGATTGAGCCGATACTGAATATCCGGATAGTGGGCTGAAAGCTTGCCACCTACCAGATTTTTGCGCGGGAAACCCACCGTCAGAAGGGCCGTCGTTTCCGCGCGCTCAATGGCCCAGCCAAGGTTTCGCAGCAGGTTTTCATCCAGCTTTTCATCGCAATCCAGCTGCAGCACCCATTCGGTTGCTGCTGCTTCCTGAACAAGATTGCGTTGCCTGCCAAAATCGCCAGCGAGGGGCTGGTGTCGGATATCCAGATGTGCGGGCTGCTCGTCGGGCTGGAAGGTTGATCTGATTTTCTGCGCGAATGCAGCTCTCTCTTCTAAGGAGTCCGTATCAACCACAAAGACGAAATGGTCGACCATATGGCGGTAGGCGCGGATGCGGCTGATGACGGCTTCTGCTTCATCGGGTACGCAAATGCCGCCAATGGTGAGTTTGCCTTTCACAGGTGGGGCAGTGCTCTGCGGTGCGGTTCGGGTAACAAGCTGTTCGCCCCAGCGCCCCAGCGGCACGGGCAACCCCAATATCCCCACCGTTTGTTGTGAAAGAACGGGAACGCCGCGCCGCTCAAGGATGGCGGTGACAGCGTTGGCCGGATAAGCAACTTGGCTCGACGGACCGTGGCGGACCCCCGACCTTCGCCAGATATCGTTCGGATTTGGGTTGACAACGCGCTCGTCCTCCATCCAGGCAGGCGGCGTAAAATGGCGCCAATTGCTGAATGTATCAGGATCAGCGCTTCCAAGCCCGCACAGGCGGCAGGTGTGCTGCCCACTGTGATCGGTCACAATATTCAGCGAATAGCAAGCTGGGCAGCGATTGTCTGAATCCACTATCTTGTCCTCAATCCCTTTTTCGGGACCGTATCTTAGGGTTGTCTGCAAAACAAAATATTTTCATATGTCTGGATAAACGCAAGGCGGGCCTTGAATGCGTTTGCAAGCCTTCCTATACTATAGGGGGTATGGTATAGGAGCAAAAAATGATCGCTGCCCAAGACAGGAAAGACATGAAAGTGCGTCTGGCCAGAATTGAAGGCCAGCTGCGCGGTTTGCAGAAGATGATGGACGTCGAAGATGCAGACTGTATCAAGGTGGCGCAGCAGATGCTGGCCGTGCGGAAGGCGCTTGATAAAGCCGGGCATACAATGCTGGCCTGCATGGTCAAAGGCAAAATGGCCGGGGACCTCCCCGGTGGCGACGACATGGAAATAGAGACATTGATTGGCAAATATGCCTAAGGAGTTCTGGTTATGAAAAATTTGAAAACGATTTCGGTTGAGGCGTTCAAGAAGGCCCACGATGCGGGATCATGTGAGACGTTGATTGATGTCCGGACTGGGGCCGAATTTGAAGCCTGCCACGTGCAGGGAGCCAAGCTGTTTCCCCTTCAGAGCCTGAAGCCAATGGAGATCCTGCAGGCTGTAGAAGGCAGTGACGCCCCGCTTTATATTCTTTGTAAAGCAGGTGGGCGTGCCAAGAAGGCTGCGGAAGCCATTGCCCCGCATACAGACCGGGATGTTCTGGTCGTGGCAGGCGGTACCGATGCGTGCGTCACCGGTGGCCTGCCTGTTAACCGAAACAAGGAAACTATGTCGCTGGAGCGGCAGGTGCGTATTGCGACAGGGTCGCTGGTGGTTATTGGAGCTGTATTGTCCATGACGGTCACACCGGGCTTTATCTGGTTGTCTGCCGCCGTGGGCGCGGGACTTGTCTTTGCTGGTGTCACGGATTCGTGTGCCATGGACATGATGCTGGCACGCATGCCCTGGAATCGGTCCTAGGCTATATAGGCGCGTTGCAAAAGACAGGCTTCCGAGCATTCTTTGGGGTGCTACTGCCTTTTTGCCGCTTTTTCCTTGACTTGCGGTCGGGTTTCCAATACTCCCGCCCGTTAATGAATGGTCCTGGCAATAACGCTAAGGACCGCACGGGCACCATAGTGCACTGGTTTTCGGACAGCACACCGCCCGTGGCGCTTATTTGAAAGGAGCGATTCGCATGTCCAAGCGTATCCAAGCGAAATATAAAATTGACCGCCGTATGGGCGA